>JAEEGJ010004658.1_pt1 | contig 45619 bp, 31 predicted proteins | sample 8958761 | NCBI WGS metagenome assembly JAEEGJ01 (sample SAMN16246546, study PRJNA631951) | gut metagenome | biome: gut microbiome; feature: rumen; material: RS-attached | host: Bos | place: Iran: Karaj | collected 2018-10
CCCTTGCCTCCTGCGGTGACGGCGGCAAGGAGCTGCTCTCAGGCGAGCTCACCTCTGACGGCTCCATGAACATCGGCGGGACGACCGTCAGCGTCCATAAGGGGATAGTGAGGGCAGGGCGCGTCTCCTACGGCCTGGTGCCCCGCGGCTCCAGGGTTTTCGCCAAGAAAATGAATGACGGCTCGATCCTCATCACGGTGAACGGCGAGCGGCGCTATCCCGAGACGCAGAAGGGCAATACCGGCCGGGGCGGCACGCTGCCTCAGCCGAAGCTGATGGGAAAATGATTTTTGCGCAAGGTTTTCAGAGGATAAAACAATGAACAGGCTTTTCTGCCTCCTCATCATCGGAGGCGCAGTCTCTCTCTCCGGATGCACGGCATCATCGACAACGGCCGGACAGGTCAGCATGTTCGAGGACGGGGAGATAACCGGTGCAACCATGATCGACATGAGGACCAGGAAGTATGACTCCTTCAGGAACTCGGTGCTCGGCAGCATCGGCGGCGCCATTATCGGAAACCTCATCGGCGGCCATACCGGCTCGACCGTTGCCGGGGCAGGGCTCGGCTTTCTTGCCGGCAATGCCGGAACCGAGCTGGCGAACCGCACCAGTGACGGGCTCAGGCTTGAGGTTATGACGGAGAACGGCTCCTATATGCTTGATGAGCCTTTCTCCTGCGATCTGAAGCCCGGCACCAGGATCCGCGTGATCCAGGGCGGCGAGGGAGCTGACGTGCAGGTCTGGAGGGACGGCGCGTTCAGGACTCCGACTGATACCGGCGAGAGCGACTGCCCGTCGTACTATAAGAAGGTCAGGACAGGCATGACCGGGACCAGCTCCCACAGAAAGCCCCATTCTGCCGACTACGATGACTGAGCCTGCCATCTTTTTATAGAGAAGACGACACTGCCTGCCTTGTGACTGCCGCCATAAGGCAGATGCTTCTGTTATTGGCCGCTCAGGTGCTGTATCATATGGAACTGTTTCCCGGCGCTCCTGCCGGTGTCTTTTTGGAGCTCAAATGAATAACAAAATTGCTGCCGGTGCATGCTGCGCCGCCATAGTCCTCGGAGCCGGCGTGTACTTCGGCGGCGTCATCATGACCAAGCATCAGGCTGACAGGATGATCCCCACTGCGCTCGAGAATGCCAATCGGCAGCTCGACACCAAGGGAACCGGGCTCCGGATAGACTATGAGCGCCTCTCTGACGGCCTGATGAGCGAGAAGGCGAAAATCACCATGATCTGGGATCCGGTCCGCAGCACCGTTGCGAACCTCTCGCCCGCGGACATCGCCTCAATCGGGCGGCAGAGCCTCGTGCTTGAGGGAGACATTGACTACGGCTTCCTCTCCTATGACAGCAGGTTCAGGACCGTCTCCAGCTCATTCGATCCCAAGCTCAGGGAGTACGGGCTCAAGAGCTTCCCCGATATCAGGATCAATATCAACGGCGGCGTAAGCGGGAACCTGCACGCCAATGTCCAGGTGCCTGAGACTGAGCTCAAGTCAGAGAATGACGGAGGCTCATTCAAGCTCAGGGAGGCGAAGATCACCTACAGCGCCGACGCCAGGACCGGAAAGCTTCTTGAGGGCAGCCTTGACGCGGGCGGCGCGGTGGTAAGCTCTAAGGATGACTCCGGAGAGATCTCCCTTAATGTCGGCAGGGTAAAGACTGATGTCGAGGAGTCTGGCAGAATGGACTCCTTTGTCGAGTCAGCATCATTTGACTTCACTCCGAAGTCCGAGTCGAATTACTCGCTTAACGCCTCCGCGCAGGAGATCAGGGTAAAGAGCGGCATGGACGGCAGCGACTACGGCTACGCACTCTCAGCCGGGAACCTGGTCTACACCATCGCCGGGAAGCGCGCGGAGAAGCCGGTGAAGGGCGTCTTCACCGTCAATGACGCACAGCTGAACTTCAAGGTGAGAAACGCGCAGAAGGGCCTCGAGGAGGCTCTGAGCGGCAGCGATGAGCAGGCCCTGCTCCGCTACATCAGGGCAAACGGCCTTGACATGAGCGCGGACCTCTGCGGAAAGTACGGCAAGGGCGACATCTCCCTGAAGGCTGACGCCAAGGTCCAGAAGGGCTTTGATCCGACCAACTACGCGCAGTATGCCGGCAAGGTTGAGGCAAAGGCATCGGTAAGCCTTCCGAAGGCCCTGATTGCCGACATCGACAATACCAGCGAGGCGTTCGGCAATACCGCCAACCTCTCCGACATGATGCTTATGGTCAAGGATTTCCTGAAGATCACCGACACCACCATCTCGACTGACGCGGAGCTCAAGGACGGTCACCTGAAGGTCAACGGAAAGAACGTAATGTAAGTCAGGAGCATTTGTGGCTCATTATGCAGGGAGCAGGCGGCACGGCCGCCTGCTCCCTGTTTTATAATCCGGCTGAGGATATTTAGTTATGCGGAGGCTGCATGCTCTTCAGAATAGACAGTGAGGGCTGGCTTGAGGGCGTGAGGCGCGTTCCGAGCCCGTTCTGCGATGACCGGCCCGAGGGCGAGCTGTCGCTGCTCGTCGTGCACAATATTTCCCTGCCGCCCGGGAAGTTCGGCGGCGGCTATGTTGAGAAGCTCTTCACCGGGACGCTTGATCCGAAGGCAGATCCATATTTTGAGCAGATCGCCGGAATGAGGGTCTCATCACACTGCTTCATAGACAGGCAGGGCAGCGTAACGCAGTTCGTGCCGTTCCTGAGGCGCGCCTGGCACGCCGGTGTCTCCCATTACGAGGGGCGGGAGAAGTGCAATGACTTCTCCATCGGCATCGAGCTTGAGGGGACGGATCATGAGCCCTATGAGGATGCGCAGTACGAGGCGCTCTCCTCGCTGATGGCAGAGTTCATCAGGGTCTATCCGGAGATGTCCATTGACCGGATGACCGGGCACTGCGACATAGCGCCGGAGCGCAAGACCGACCCGGGCGAGGCATTTTACTGGGAGCGCTTCAGGAAGCTTGTAGCGGAAAAGAGCGGCAGCCGCGTATAGGCGCTCAGCCTTCCTTTTTCTGCTCTGCGGCGCCTCCTGCCGCGGAGCGTCTTTTTCTGCCGGGGATTACCGCAATCATGGTCGCGGTGAACATCAGGGCGCAGCCCATGAGCGCCTCCTTGGTTATCAGCTCGCCAAGGAACAGCACCCCCGCAAGCGCGCCGAACGCGGACTCCAGCGAGAGGATAATCGACGCTCCCGCCGGATTGACTCCCCTCTGCCCGACAATCTGCAGCGTATAGGCGATGCCGTTCGAGACGATGCCGCAGTAGAGTATGGCAGGGAAGGCCGCTTTAATGCTCTCCCATGAGTCAGGACCGCTTGCGAGGGCAAGCACCAGTCCGAGCGCTGAGGCGACGATGAACTGCCCGAACGAGAGCAGCACGCCGTCCACTTTCCTGACCCAGTAGTCGATGACCTGCACGTGCACGGCAAAAAGAAGCGCGCAGACGAGGACCAGCAGATCGCCGGTCTCCATGGAGAGATGACCTCCTTTGAGCGTAAGGAACGCCAGCCCCGCGACAGAGACGGCGACGGCAATCCAGATCCTCGCCCGGTTCTTCTGTCCGATGAAGAGCCCGAGTACCGGGACCAGGACCACGTACATCGCCGTGATGAACGATGCCTTGTGCACGTCGGTGTACTTGAGCCCGTACTGCTGGAAGGTCTCGGCCGCTATGAGGCAGAAGCCGACTGCAAGCGATCCTTTGATGAAGTCGGATCTGCTGCTCTTACTGATGGCGCTCTCTCCCTTTATCCTGATCCTTGACGCGATCATGATCACCGGCACCAGGAACAGAGCGCCGATGAAGGTGCGGAAGAAGGTGAAGGTAAAAGGCGACACATAGTCCATGCCGAGCTTCTGCCCGACGAAGCTCCCGCCCCAGAGCATGGCCGTGAGGAGAAGGAGAAGGTACTGCCTGAGTGCGAACATGGGAAACCCCGGACAAAAAACGGATCCCCTGGGGGATCCGCGTCATTATATATTGAAGGCTCTCCGTTCCCTTAAGGATCAGATGAGGCGCTCTGCGACCTTTGACCAGTTGATGTGCTCGCAGAACTTAGCGAGGTAGTCAGCCCTTCTGTTCTGGTAGTCAAGGTAGTAGGCGTGCTCCCAGACGTCAACGGTCAGGAGCGGGGTGAAGCCGTCGGTGATCGGGCAGCCTGCGTTCGAGGTGCTGACGATGGAGAGGATGCCTCCCTTCTTCACAAGCCAGGTCCAGCCTGATCCGAAGTTGCCGGCTGCGGCAGCCTTGAACTTTGAGAGGAACTCGTCGAGCGAGCCGAAGGAATGCTCGATGATGGCAAGCACCTCAGGGGGAACGCTGGTGCCCTTCGGGGAAATCGACTCGAAGTAGAACTGATGGTTGAAGACCTGGGCAGCGTTGTTGAAGAGCGGCCCCTTGGCGGTCTTGATGATGTCAGTCAGGCTCTTTGACTCATCTGCGGTTCCGGCGATGAGCTTGTTGGTGGTATCAACGTAATTCTTAAGATGCTTTCCGTAGTGGAAGGAAAGCGTGCTGGCGGAAAGGAATCCCTCAAGGGCATCCTGTGCGTAGGGCAGGGCGGGCATCTGAACAGCCATGGCTATCTCCTATGGTAAGTGAACCTACTGATCCTTCTTAAGGTATCCGGTTCTGCCTCTGATTATAGCGTCAGGAGCGCCTCTGTCCAATATTAATATTATTAAGCTCCGTGCGGCCGCCTCTTCTGAGAGGCGGATGAGCTCGCGGAGGGCGGCGGTACGCTGGATGTCCTTACGCATGATCATGAAGTCCTGCATGGCGCTGAACGGCTCAGGAAGCGGAAGAAGCCTCTTGCTGCCGCCATCGACCCAGCGGCGCAGCACGGACTCAGGGAGGAGAGCAGCTCCCATGCCGGCGCTTACCGCGGCCGCAATGGCGCCGGTCGAGTCCATCTCGGCAAATCCTGAGGGACGGATGCCGTTTTCCTCCATGAGCCTCTCCAGGACCTTCCGCCGCCCGCAGAGCATCCTGGGCATTGTTAGCCAGAACGGCATGATGAGCTTCAGGGGCAGGGCGGCATCTAGAGCAGATCCTGCAGGCCGTCCCTGTTGTAGTTCCCGTCCCTGTCCTTCGTGCAGATCCATCTGAACTCCGGAACGGCGTACCTCAGCTCGATGAGGCCGCCGTCTGTGGGGATGAAGAGGTCAATCTTGTCATCGCCGTTCCTGAACGAGTAGGCGGTTCCGCTTCCGTCATCCTGCCTCCCGTCATGGGCCGTCTTCACCTCTTTGTATTTTTCCCGGAGGATACTGAGGACCTCGTCGCCCTTGGCCTTTTTGAGCCTGGCGGCAACGGCCGCGGCGCGCCCGTTCCCGTCAAATGACACCTGAAGCGAGAAGAGGCTGTCATCCTCTATCTGCGAGGTGTAGACGCCGTAGGACTGATAGTCCTCACAGCCGCTTTTCCCCTCTGAGAAATAGGCGGGGTATTTCCCGGTGAACTCCTCAAACGTCGTCTTCCCGAGGGAGACGCCGAACGTCTCGGTCCCCGCGGCGTATGAGGCGGGAGAAAGCATAAGCGCCGCGATTAAGCCTGCTGCAAGCCTTTTCATTGTCTTAGCCCCGGATGCCTCAGCATGGGCTGCCCCGGCAGGCGCTGCCGGGCGCCTCATGCTCAGTCAATCCTGAAGCTGTCTCCTTTTTCCTTGACGAGGTTTAGCATATGCTCGGCCAGCTGCAGGCCGGACTCAGCAGTGGTCCTCCCGTAGTGGGCGCCGACGCTTACCGTAACCTTGGTGTCACCGAGCTGCGGTATGCTGATCTTCCTCACTTCCTCGACGCTTTCCCGGCAGCACCTGATGAAGTCAGACTGCGGGATGTCATGGCAGACCACCGCGAACACATCCCCGCCGTAGCGGCATACAACGTCCCTGTCCCTGAAGCAGGCTCTTACCGTCTTAGCGCAGGAGCGGAGGATCTCGTCGCCGGCCTCCTGCCCGAAGCGGTCATTGAGGAGCCTGAGCCCGTCAATATCGATGAGCACGACACCGTCAGCCTGGAGGAAGGCGAGCTGCTCGTAGAAGTAGCGGCGGTTCCTGGCCTCGGTCAGCTCGTCGATGTATGCCTCGCGGCGCTCCTCCATGATCTGGCTCTTCAGGGAGTATAGATCCACCTCGGACTTCAGCGCGCTGTCCGGAACTGAGTAGACCGCCTCCATGGCATAGGGCTTCCTGTCTATCTCGACATACTGCGAGAAGACGATGTAAATCCTGCTGCCTGCGAACTCCAGCTTGATCTGCTTTGACCTGGTGGCATAGGCCCTGGCCGACACGCAGTTCTCGCAGCGCTCTCCCCTGTTCCACAGGTTGAAGCACATGCCGCTCGTTTTCCTGACGGTGCCGTCCTCATCGATCTGGAATACTGCCTGGCTGCTGACGTCAAGCACCCTGACCATGTCAAAGAGCGTCGAGAGCTCGCGCAGCCTGATCCTTGCCTCCGCGGCGGTGAGCCTCGGGAAGTCCCCTGCGCCCGGACGCCCGGACTCGGGCTTGGTCTCCCTGACCCAGTTCCTCACATGCTCGTCGTGATCCGGATTGCTGCCCGGAGTGTTGCCTGACGCAGTGCGGGCGACGGCATCCTGCATGCGGCTGAGCTCCCCGTACCTGGAGTAGAGCGCGTAGCCGGAGTCAAAGCTCAGGGTAACCGGGGTGTCTCCGACCGCGTGCATGCCGGTAAGGAAGGCGGTAACGGTCTCCCTTGTCTCGTCAAGATCCGCGTAGCTGCCGCAGGCCATGACGATGTCGAACCTGTCGCCGGAGCGGAACGCAACCGAGCTCCCTTCAGGCACCTTCCTGGAGATGGCAGAGGAGATCTTCCTGACGAGCTCGGCGTAGAGCTTTGCCCCGAACGAGTCGCGGAAGCCTTTGAGCGAGGAGATGCGGAACTCAATGAGGCCGAAGTCCCTGCTCTCGCTCTCCCAGAGCTCTGCGGCCTTGTCGAGCGCCATGATGAGCCCGTTCTCGTTGAGGAGTCCGGAGAGCTTGTCAGTGCTTGAGTGCCTTGCGAAGGACATGGCGAGCGCGGCGGCGTTCGTAATGTCGATGAAGTAGCCAACCAGGCCGACGATCTTCCCGCCGCTCCTCACAGGAACCTTTGAGGCCATGATTTTCCTGACCTCGCCGTCAACCAGGCACTCGCCGACCGCCTCGGTGATGACTGCGCCGTCCCTGAGGACGCTCTCCTCATCCCACTTGAAGGGCTCCGGATCCGGGTGCCAGTGCATGTCCTCGTCGTTCTTGCCGATGATGTCGTGAAGCGTAAGCCCGTAGTAGCGGAGGAATGCCTCGTTCGCGCCGAGGAACCTCCGGTTTTTGTCCTTCCAGAAGAAGCCGATCTTCTGCTGTGCGGACATGGCCTTCCACAGGGACTCCTCGACGATCCACTCGCCGCTTGCCGTGCCTGCTTCTATGTCCATGGGAACGCTGCCGCTTTCTGAGATCCTGCTTATGAAGGTCTCGTCCCAGCCGACCAGGTTTTTCGAGGAGGAGATCAGGAACTGCCTGACGCCGCCCTCGCTGCGCGAGGTGATCGTAATCCTTCTCAGCGGATAGGTGCTGTCGCTCTGCCTGATGTGGAAGAACGCGTTGAGCGATCCGTCTGGCGTGCTGGCAAGGCGCTCCGAAAGATCTTTCAGGCTGACGAACTTCAGGTAGCGCTCCCTCTCCTGCTCAGGAAGGTAATCGGCGGCGTAGGCCGCGGAGGCCTCGTCAGCAGGCAGCGACTCAAGCCTCCTGACGCCTGACATGGCGCCCAGGATGTAGGACCAGCGTCCGCTGTCCGTAGTGAGCTTCCACATGCCGTCGCAGATCCCGCCGACAGCGGATGCGATGCGGTACTCCGCCTCGGATCTGCCGCCTGACTGCTCCCTCTCGGAGACTCTGATGAAGAAGGCGGAGTAGCCCTCATAATCACAGACCTGCTCCGCTGAGACGCTCCCGGAGAAGTCGCTTGAGGAGAAATCGCCGGACACGGCCTTGCCGGAGCTGGCGGCCTCGCCGGTGAGCTTCAGGATAAGATCGCTGAAGGCGGGGTTCCGGAGCGCCTCGCGCTCCCTGACTACCCCAGGATCGTTTCCGGTGAGCGTCTGGAACAGCTCACGGAACTGGCGGCTGGTGTAGACAAACTTCTTCCGGCCGCCTGCCGATGTCATGATGGCGACAGGCTGCGGGCTTTCTGTTCCGGCGGATGAGTCAGGATCAAGCGGATCGAGCACGTTGAGAGAGCCGAGCCTGCGGTAGAACACGCTTTCCTTCTGCGACTCGGATCCGCGCGAGCAGAGCTTGCTGTCGGACATCAGAGTGTCAAGCGCGTCGGGACGCGCGAGCAGGAAGCCCTGCACGTACCCGCACCCGGCTCCCCTGAGGAACTCAAGCTGCTCAGGAGTCTCGACATTCTCAGCGAGCGTCATTATCCCGAGGCGCTTGCAGGTGTCGATGATGCCGCGCATGACAACAGACTGCCTGTCGTTCCTTCTGCGCAGGGCCAGGATGTCTATCTTCACGAGATCGAAGCTCAGATCCTGCAGGATGCCGAGCGAGGAGCCGCCGCTCCCGAAGTTGTCGAGCCAGACGCCGAACCCGTCCCGGTGGAACTCCTTTATGTGCCTTGCGGCGAGCGCGCCGCTGCCGCGCACTGCGGACTCCGGGATCTCGAAGCGGATGAAGGCGTGGGGCACATGGTACGCGCCGCAGATGGAGCTGATCCTGCCGTGGAGATCGGGTAAGCTCAGATCGCTCTCACCGAGGTTGATGGAGACCGGGCAGCTCTCAAGACCTTCCTTCTGCGAATGGTACCAGGTCCTGCAGACCTGCTCGAGCACCCAGAGATCGAGCTTGTAGAGGAGCCCGGCCTTTCCAAGGACCGGAATAAACTGTGCGGGCTGCAGGAGTCCGTAGACCGGATCAGCCCAGCGGGTCAGGACCTCGGCTCCCGCGATCTTGCCGGAGAGGACCCCGATCACGGGCTGGTAGCAGATCCTGATCCAGCCCTTCTCGATCGCCTCGTCGATATGGGAGGCAAGGTAGCTTCCCATCGTCCTGCCTGACTCCATCTCAGGCTCAAAGCGCCTGAACGTGAGGCTTTCGTCCTCGCGGGCCGCCTCTGCCGCAAGCGACGCGCGGTCAAGCGCGATGCCGTTGTCTGTCTCGGAGCCGTCAAGCGTGTAGATTCCGGCATAGATCCGGCAGGGGCTTCCCGCCCGCATCTCATCCGCAATCTGCTTTACCACCCGCTCGGCCCTGCTGTCCTCCACGAGCGCGATGAACCTGTCCGCCGAGATCCTCGCGGCAAGCTCGCTCTGGAGGCTGCGCCTGATGATGTCGGCAAGCGACGCGAGCAGCGCGTCGCCTGCGGAGAAGCCGTTGTCGCTGTTGTACTCGCTGAAGTTCAGGATGCTGATGCAGACCGTGTCCCACTCACAGGCAAGGACTCCACGCCTCTGCTGGTTCCTGAACGACTCGAGCGTCATCAGGAAGTGCGGGACGTCCGGGAGCCCGGTGACGCCGTCAGTAGAAGGCTCAGTCCCCAGGCCGGCGTCGCGGTCTGCCATGTCGCAGGCGTGCATCGCGTTGTGCTCGCTTCCGTCTATCGCATGGACGCCGGCGCGGAGATCCGCGGGCGACATGGGGTTGACCGGCATGAGCCGGTGGATTTTCCCGAGAAGTACGCCGGTGTCCGAGCTTTTTACGACTGCGTAGAAATGATCGTCGGAGAAGCGGGCGAGCCGGTCGGTTCCCAGCTCGTTGCGGAGGGTCATGGCGGTGGTCTTGAGGAGCTCGTCGCCCTCGTACTTGCCCTTGGCCGCGACGAAAGTCCTGTACTCAGGGATGCTGAAGGAGAGTATTGACCACTCGCCGCGCCCGGTGCCGAGCCTCGCGTCCCTGACGATGGGCTCGACCGCGTTCCTGAAGCACTGCCTGTTGAGGAGCCCCGTCAGGGGATCATGCTTCTCGAGGTGCTCCGCGGCTGCCGCGTCACGGCGCCTCCTGATCATGAGAGCGAGGCAGCCGCAGATCATGGGGAGCACTGACATGCCGATGTCAGTCAGATCCTCCGCAGGATCGCAGATGCCGGCGAAGCCGATGCGCCTGCCCTCGATGGAGAGCGGGCTGATGACGACTGAGCGGAGCCCCTCGAGGCCGAGAGCGCTGCTGGTCTCCGGCCGGTCGTGCCTGAAGGCGTCCATGTCGGAGATGATGAATCCCTGGCCGTCCCGGAAGGCCTCGAGCATGTCGGAGAGGGCGGAGTCTGGCAGGTTCTTTACCAGCACGTTGCCGCTCTCGCTTTTTGACCAGAGGAAGGTGTTGTCTGAGGTGCCGTTGCCGTTTGACTCGAAAATGAAGACTGATGAGGCGCTGAAAATCGTGCCGAGCTCCCGGAGGAACGCGCTGATGGCCGACGTGGGGTCAATCTCCCCGCCAGCGGAGGCTATCGCCGCGCTGATCCTCGCGGTGATGCCTGCGAGGTCTCTGGAGCCGTGCCTTGACGGAGATGCCTCATCTCCGGAGAATCCGAATTTTCCGTACTTTTCTATTTTCATGTCTTCCGTGCAGCACTTTTTATGATTTTTATTAGCCCCGCCCAGGCGCGGCAATGGGCTCCTGAGAGCCTGTGCGCCCGGTCCGGACAGCCGCCTCTGTACAGTTTACACTCAAATAGCAGGAAAAAAACTGATTTTGATCTTAAAAAGCTCTCCTCTCGGCCGCGGCGGCAGGACTCATGGCAGAAATTCAGGGGAGGATCACTCTGCGGTGCCGCAATGCTCCCAATCCGGGGACAGCGCTGAAGGCAGAGGCGGTCTGTGCGGCACAGGCCGGCGGAATGAATTAAAAGGCCGGCCGTCTCCTCCGGGAGATGGCCGGCCAGGCGCAGGGCAGCAGCGCGCTGCTCAGTCAGAGGTGAAGGAGTCTCCCTTCTCCCTTGATGTCCTCAGAAGGCGCTCCGCCATGATGAAGCCTCCCCCGACGGCCCTTCTCCCGTAGTGCCCACCGATGCTCACCGTGATGCGGGCGTCAGGGTACCCAGGTATGACAGTGTCCCTCACTGACTCCACCGTCTCTTCGCAGCATTTCCTGAAATCGGCCTGCGAGATGTCATGGCAGATGACGGCGAAGATGTCAGCCCCGTAGCGGCAGACCAGCGCGCTGCAGCCGAATGAGGCGTTTATGGCGCTGACGCAGGCCCGGAGAGCCGCGTCACCGGCCCTCAGCCCGAACTTCTCGTTCACCTTCTTCAGCCCATCGATGTCGACAGCCGCGACGCCGTCGGCTTCCAGGAAGGAGAGCTGCTCCTGGAAATAGCGGCGGTTCCTTGTCCCGGTGAGCTCGTCAGTCCAGGAGGTGCTCCTTCCGTCAGCGATTTTCTGCCTGATGCCCTCCCAGGGGAAGTCCCTGCTCATGGCGCCTCCGGAGAAGGCGCAGGCGCACTCGAGCTCATAGGGCTTCCCGTCAATCTCGACGTGCCTCGAGACGGCGAGGAACATCTTCTTTCCGCAGAACTCGATTTTCGCGGCGCGCGACTTCGTGATGAGGCTCCTTGCGCAGATGCAGCTCTCGCAGCGCGCCGGCCTGTTCCAGCAGTGGAAGCACATGCCGCGCTCCTTTGTGAAGGTGCCGTCCTTCCTTATCCTGATGACTTTCTGCGAGCTGACGTCGATGAGCCTCGCGGAGTCAAGGAGGGAGCCCAGGACCTTCAGCATCTGCCTCGCCTCGTCGGCGCTGAGCCTCGGGATCCTGACTTTCGCCTCAATCTGGCGATTGGCGCCGTCCTCGCTGTCCTGCTCCCTCATCAGCGATGACCTGGCGTTCTCCTCAGCGGGCGTCTCGCCCACCAGGCAGGAGAGCGACGCGAGAAGATCCTCCGCGTTCGTGAAGCCGCTGCAGAGCATGGACTCCGAGCGGTACATCAGCGTTACCGGCGTGCCCCTCACCGAGCGGACGGAGTCCAGGCTCCGGCTGAGCGCCTTCCTGAGCCTGTAGAGCTCGTCATCAGTGCCGCACTCCACGAGGAGATCAAACCTTCCGCCGCTCCTCCTCGCGAGCCTGCTGCCGAGCGGAGCGTAGCCCGAGAGCACCGAGGCGATTTTCCTGATGAGCACGGAGAGCATCTCCTGCCCGTAGGAGTCCCGGAAGATGCCGAGCATGGAGAAGCGGAACTCAATGAGCCCTGACTTCACGCCCTTTCCCTTCCCCGACTTTATGGCGCTGCTGATTGCCTCGAGCATGGCGCTCTCATTTAGGAGCCCAGAGATGCGGTCGATCTCGGCATGCTTCTCATAGGACTCCGCAATGGCGGCCGCGTCGGTGATGTCGATGAAGCAGCCGGCGAGGCCGATGATTTTCCCGTGCCGCTTTACCGGAACCTTGGAGGCGATGATCTTCCTGATCTCGCCTCCGACGAGGCATTCGCCGAGCGCGCCTGATACGGTCTCACCGTCCCTGATGACGCGCTCCTCATCCTTCCTGAACGGCTCGGGATGCGGGTGCCAGCCCATGTCCTCATCGGTCTTCCCGAGGATGTCGCTCTCAGTGATGCCGTAGTAGCGGAAGAATGACTCGCTTGCGCCCAGGAACCTTCTGTTCTTGTACTTCCAGAAAAAGCCGATCCTCTGCTGGGAGGAGACGGCCTGCCAGAGATCCTCAGGCGTAATCAGCTCTTCAGGATCCCAGCCGGTCTCGGCTCCCGCGAGCGGTATTCTGTGCCTGCAGGCAAGGCAGAGGAGCTCGTCGCTCCAGCCCGCGGTGTCCCTCGAGACGGCAAGTATGAGCTGGCCGGATCCCTTTGTCCTGGTGCGCGAGAGCGTCATCCTCCGGAGCCTGTAGCTCCCGTCGCTGTCAAGTACATGGAAGAAGGCGCTGAGCATCCCCGCGGGGGCAGCGTCAGTCCTTTCCCCGATATCCGCCGTGGCGGTGAAGGCGAGGTAGCGCTCCCTCTCGTCCTCGGGGATCATCTTCTCCGCGAAGTGGAGCGACGCCTCGTCAGCGGTCATCTCCTCAAGCTCGCCGGTGTTCTCCAGTATGCCGTAGATGCTTGACCAGCGGTCACGGTTCAGATCAAGCCTGAAGACGCTCAGGAACATGCCGTAGATATCCGGCGCGCTCTCGAGCCTGCCGGCCTCAGACTCGCTGTAGGGCTCAAGCTCGAGGATCCTGATGTAGAAGGCCCTCTGTCCGAGGTACTCGGTGATGAAGCCCATGAGGAGCCGGCCGGCCAGGCCGCCTTCGACAAAGTCGCAGTGCGCCTCGCGGCAGGTCCTGCCGCACTGTCCGGCCAGGCTGCTGATGATGCCGCCCAGAGGCCCCTTCCTGATGTCGCCGGCGTCCTCCGCGGATCTGACCGGCTTTTTCCCGACGGTGCCGAGGAACTCCAGGAACTTTCCGTTCGCCCAGACGAGCCTCTCCGTCTCGGGGCTTGCCATCAGCACGGCGACCGGGATCCCGCTGTTCTCCGTATCGAAGCTCAGCGGGTTCTCCGGGTTGAGGACGTTTATCCCCGCGACGCGGCGGTAGAACTGGCTCTCTCCCGGAGTCTCCCGCCCGATGGAGCGGAGCATCTGGCTGTTCCTGAGGTTCTCCGGCGTGTCAGGCTTCGAGAAGTAGAAGCCCTGCACGAGCTCGCAGCCGATGCTCCGGAGGAAGGCGAACTGCTCCCCTGTCTCGACCCCCTCGGCAAGCGTCCTGATGCCGAGGTGCTTGCACATGTCGACCATGCTCCGGAGGATGACCGGGGTGCGCTCGTTCTGCCTGCGGAGGAACATCATGTCGATCTTCGCGAGGTCGAACCTGTAGTTCTGCAGCGTGTTGAGCGAGGAGTAGCCGCTCCCGAAGTCATCGAGCCAGACCTCGAACCCGTCGAGGTGGAACCTCTCGATATGCTCCCTCACCGCGCCCTCGTTCCTGGAGATTGCCGACTCGGTTATCTCGATATGTAGCATCTCGTGCGGAACGCCGTGCCTGCTGCAGATCTCATTGATGCGCGCATGAAGATCCTCATAGTCGAGGTCGTTCCTCGAGAGGTTGACAGAGATTGCGCTCTGCAGTATTCCGGCGCAGAGCTTCTCCTCAAAGGCCGCGGCAACCTCCTCTATGACGAAGAGATCAAGCCGGTAGAGTATCTTTGCCTTCTCCAGGACCGGTATGAACTGATCCGGCGCCATGAAGCCGTAGACCGGATCATTCCAGCGGGTGAGCGCCTCGTATCCAGCCACCTTCCCGGAGAAGGTGCCGATGACCGGCTGGTAGTAAACTGAGATCCAGCCGCTCTCTATCGCCTCGTCAAGGTGCGATGTTACGTAGCCCGCAAGGCGCAGGCTGCTCTCCATGCTGCTCTCGAAGCGGCAGTACCAGTTCTCGTAGTCGCCCTGGGCCTCTGACGCGGCAAGGCTCGCGCGGTCAAGGATGATCCCGTTCTCTGTCTCGCTGCCGCTTATCCGGTAGATGCCGGCGTAGACTGACACATCGTCGGAGCCGTTCCCGCGCAGCGCCTCCTGCACTTTTCGTATGGCCTCCTCCGCGCGGCTGTCCTCGGTCACCGCGTAGAACTGGTCAGAGCTCACTCTCGTTACGAGATCCGTCCTGAAGCAGCTCCTGATGGCGTCCGCGAGCCTCCTTAAAAGGCTGTTCCCGGCGGAGAAGCCGTTCTCGCTGTTGTAGACCTTGAATTTCCTGATGTTTATGGAGACCATGTCCCAGGCGCCGGAGATGGCGCCGCTCCTCAGCATTCCGAGGAACGAGGCAAGCGATTCTGAGAAGGAGCTGCTGTCCGGCAGTCCGGTAACCGCGTCGGTCCCTGAGCGCACCGGGGCTCCCGCGGCAGCGGCGGCGAGGTCGCAGGCCTTCATGGCGCTCTCCTCGGTGCCGTCAAGCACATGGGTGCCGGTCCTTATCTCTGCGGGATCCGGGTACTCTGCGCGGATCCTGCCGCAGATCCTGCTCACCGCCTCGTCAGTGTGAATTCCGCTGACCGCAGCGTAGAAATGATCCGAGCCGAAGCGGGCGGCGAGATCTGTCCCCAGCTCCTCGCGGATGATGCCGGCGGCGGTCCTGAGGAGCTCATCGCCCATCGCGTGCCCCCGCGCGAGGTTGTAGGTCCGAAAACCCGTGATATTGAAGAAGATGACGGTCCATTTCTTGTGATCCGTACCGTCCTTCACGCCGCGGAGGATTGGCTCGAGCATTTTCCTGAAGCTCCCGATGCCAAGGAGCCCGGTTAGCTGATCGCGGCTTTCCCGCTCCTCTATCCTCATTACGTAGTCGCGGTGCCTGAGGAGCGTCGAGATGTAGCTCGCCGCAATCTGGAAGACCGACATGCAGATGTTCATGAGGTCAGGAGCCGGGTTGTCTATCGCGGCGAAGCCGAAAAGATGCCCCTCAATCGTGAGCGGGCAGACCACGAGCCTCTCAGAGCCCGAGAGGCGCAGCCTCTCATAGGCGTCAGGGTGATCCTTGCGGAAAGCCTCCATGTCGGAGATCATGAAGCCGCGCCCCCTGCTGAACGCAGTGTAGAGCCCAGCGAGGGCGGCATCGGGGATGTTGGTGAGGACGTCGATTTCAGGGATCTTACCGTCTGACACCCACTCGAAGGTGCACTCCGCGGTTCCGCGGCCGCTGAACTCGAATACTAGGGCCTCGTCAGCATGGAAGGCGCCGCAGATCTCGCGGAGAAATACCCTGACCGACTCCGAAGGATCGCTCACGCCTCCTGCGCTGACCATGGCGAGGCTCAGCATCTCCATATAGCGGGCGGTTTCCGCCGGGCCCTTCCTCGCTGCCAGCGTTCCTTTTCTGCTGACATTGAAATTTCCGTACTTCTTCATAATCCTGCGCATGCCTCTGGCGGGAGCGCCGGAAAGCCGGCCGCTCCTTAAAACTTTGACGGAATTAACATTTTCATTATTCCCGCGGCAATCTTACTTATGAAAAGTGATCCGTCTGTATCCGGTTTGTAAAAACATGTAAAAAAACAGCGGAGCATTGCGCAGCGCCCGCCGTGCGGCGTCCCGGGCATCGCGGCTGCGGGCGCATCGCTGTGCCTGGGTATGGGCCGGCGGGCTGCGCCGCGGTGATTTTCCGGGCACCTAACACTTGAGAGTGGTTTACGCGGACATGCTCTGTCATTAATATTGCGCTGTACACGGGATGCGGCAGCCGTGACTGGCCCTGCCGCGAACCGGTCAAAACTGATATCCTCAAATCCTGCATGCGCTCCGCAGCCCTGATTCGTGAGTGCGTGCTTTTTCCATGTCTCCTGAATCCTCGTCCGGCGTCTTTCCGCACTCCTCATCCTTGAGCCTTCCGCGCTCCGGCTCCAGTGCGCTTCGGATATAATTCCGGAACTGTCTGCTCTCTGAGCCTGCTTCAGTCGGTGCCTGACGGATGTTTCCCGAGGAACGGCATGGGTCTGTGCCGCCTGGCGGCCGCTGTGCCGGAAAACCTGCGGCGCATGTCCCGGGCTACTCTTTCCGGCCGGCAGCTCTTTTTCGTAAGGCAGAAGTTAAATCACAGCTTCCAGGTGAGGATCCCCGCAGATGAACAGAAAAAATCAGATAAGGCCATTCGTCAAATGGGCAGGAGGCAAGGCCCAGCTTCTCGAATCTCTTACCTATCTTATGCCCCGGAGCTTCGGCAGGTACTTCGAGCCCTTCATCGGCGGAGGCGCGCTGCTCCTTGATCGCCAGCCCGAGAATGCGGTCATCGGCGATGTCAACAGCCAGCTCATCAACGCCTACGCCCAGATCCGGGACAATCCCGAGGCGGTCATTGAGTGCGCTGATAGGCTTGACGCGGTGCCGTGCACGAAGGAGCTCTTCATGGAGCAGAGGGACCGCTACAACCAGAAGATCGCGGGAGGCATCATGGACGCCGAGTGCGCCGGGCTCATGATCTGGATAAACAAGCACTGCTTCAACGGCCTCTACCGCGTCAGCAAAAAGGGAGTCTTCAATGTCCCCTGGAACAGGAAAGCCAAGGTGCGCTCGCTTGATCCGGAGAGCATCCGCGGCATTTCGGAGTACCTGAGGGAGAGCCATGTGGAGATCAGGAACTGTGATTTCGAGGAGACCTGCAGCGGCTCGAAGGCAGGGGACTTTGTCTACTTTGACTCGCCCTATGTCCCGGTGAGCGTTACGGCGAACTTCACCACCTACGCGGCCGACGGCTTCAGGAGGGAGGATCATGAGCGCCTCGCGGCATTTGCGAGGGAGCTTGACCGCAGGGGCGTGAAGTTCATGCTGAGCAACAACAATGTCCCCGAGGTGAGGAGGCTCTACGCGGGCTTCCACATGATGGAGGTGAGCGTCGCGCGGTTCATCAACCGCAACGGGGACGGGCGCACGGGACAGGAGGTCATCATCACAAATTATGACTAGCCATCGTGTGAGGCCGGGCACTCATGGACAGATTTTGAGCGAAAATCGGCTGAAAAACCATACTTTGGTGTAGTTTATTCCGATTTTTGCAGCCAGTTATAGTAAACGACATTAGAAATTTCCGAATTGGTGGTCGACAATGCATGCCAATAGGCTAATGCCAAACGTCTATCGGAAGAAACTTTTGGCGTTTACTATATACACAAAATAGCTAAGCCATAGTTTTCTTGTTGATCGATCCCTTTGGTCTTCCAGGTTTACGCCCCGCCTTTTTCCTTGCGATGACCTCCTTCTGATGCTTCGATAAAGTCCCTTCCGGCGGTGTCAGCGAAAACGCCTCACATATTTCAGCCTGAGGTGTGGTAAAGGCGGTAATATGGTCATCCTTGTCAGGATATTCGATATAGCGGATAGATGTCATTTCATCAATCACATCTTTGGAACAGCCATACTTTTCTCTCAGTTTCGTGCTCCATATATGCCGGATCCATGTGTGCAGGATTAACCCGATGAAAAGGATGAACAGACGGCCTGTTTTGCCATCCTCTGTTGAGTTTCTCTGCATGCTGAAACCAAGCTGGTTCTTCATTTCCTCAAAGTATTTTTCCTGGACATCACGTGTTGCGTAGAGGTCCATCATGCCCTGTGCGTCAGCATCTATACCGTGTGCTACAGACGAGAAGAAGCCGGCACTGAGCATGGTCTTGTCCACTCTTTTCTGATTGAGCTCATAACCAATATTCCCGCTCTCGCTGTTTCTAGTCAGTTTATGCCAGTGAAAGTCCTTCTTCAGGATGTTGAACTCATCAATGGATACTGGCTTACCTGTCAGATGCTCAAGTTCGGCTTTCTCTTTTTCTATCTCATCCATCATTTTCGTAACTTCACTGAGTCTGATATGCGTATCAAGAAACAGATTGATTTTGAGTGCTTCACCTTCAGGCCATCCTGTCATTTCTCCAGGTTTCGGTACATATTCAAACTGAGCGCACCATACATCCTCCTTACTGCTGTGCTTCATGTTTATGGGCGCGCCAGCACTGTTGTATTGGATGAGGCTCAGAAAATCTGAAACAGGCTTCTGTCCTGTCTTTCCGCAGACAAGGAAGGGCATGTGCTTTCTGGCCATTTCTGCCATGTTCTCATCACTTTCGTATCCACGGTCAAAGATAACAACCAGGTCCTTGCAGCCAAGTGCCTCAAGGTCAGACACAATAGTTCTCAGAGTGCGCTGATCGTTTTCGTTGCCGCCGAATGACCTGTAGTAAATTGGCTCGAATGAATCAACTGAATAGACAACTACCTCAAGCGTGTTGGGCAGTTCCTTGTTATCTTTGTTGTTTCCCCAGCGTATATCGGCAAGATGTTTCCCATAGGCTGAGCGTGTCGTTGAGTCACATGCAACGACAGTAGATGCATTCTGCCTTGCTATACGGCGTTTCAGCAGATTCATGCGGTTGTCATCTGTTATTGACTGTGACAGTCTTGTGATGACGGACGGATTCAGACTGCGTGTAGAAGGGACTTTGGTATAACGCTGCCATCTTGCGGTGTGATTGTAGTTCCAGCGTGACAGAATCGGGTACATGGCAAGGGTCAGTATGTCCCGCTGCATGGTTCTGCTGTGAGGGAAAACAGCTTTAAGATCATCAATCAGCCCGCGCTGGCGGGCTATTTGCCATAGAAGCCAGGGACCGCCGTAAAACTTGTTTCTGAACTGCTCTTCTGCCGGTACTGTCTCAATCGCTTCTTCAAACGCGGTATATGTCTTTTCATTGCCGTCTGAAGGACATTCAACGTGGCTGCTTTCCTTTGCCAGTTTATGTTCAGCCTCCGACATATCCCATTCCTTCGGGAAAATCAGCCGGTCTCTTTCCTCTGAAGTCGCAAAGAGGTAGCGCTGATTTGGAATGAAGTGCAGATCGTCTGTTACCGAGCCCCAGAATACATAGCGGCGTCTCATCTTCCCAGGCTTCTTGGGATCCGGCTCATACGGCACGGTCGCCGCATAACGGTAGGACCTGTGGACATGAAGAATAACTTTGAAGTCAGTATTTGGATCCTTGGGACGACCAGCCATATCACACCTAATGTGTATTATATTAAATATATCATTTTATATATTATACACATAATTAAGGAATAAATCAAGGAGAATTTGAATTTAATGTATTGATAATACTGAATTATTTAGGCTGAATGAGAGCTACTGAGATTGTGTGTATAATCGATTGCAAAAATCGGAAGTTTATGGCAGGATGCTATTTCAATAATATCAAAAGGCATTCATGGCGGGGAAGTCATATCAGGCGTCAGGATCTCCCGGTCCGGGAAGACTTTTGACACAAATGGCAGCGGATTCCGCAGTGCGGGATGCCGCCGGGCTCAGTCTGCAGGATGTTTCCGGGGAAGCGGAAGCAGCCTGCCAGGAGTGATTCTGGTTATCTGTCATGCATATTTGCCGTCAGGCTGCTTTAGCAGTCCTGAATTCCCACCCCCTAATGCCGTAAATGTTTGATTTCATTCGGTTTATCACACAAATGCGGCAATATAACCATGCTCAGGCCGCTGCGTTCCGGACGCACGCAGCCCTCCGGGCAGTGAGCTGCTGAGGAAAAAGGGCCTGGCTTTATGAACTTGCAGAGATACATCAAGATAGACGGCATATACCAGCTGCTGAGCGAGGCGCACAAGACGGGGCGGCCGATCTATATCCACAGCCCGACAGGGGTCGGCAAGACCGCAGCTGTCCGCTATTTCTACCGGAACAAGAAAGTGCTCTGGCTGGGCGAGGCCGACGGAAAGCTCACGGCCATGCCTCCGGAGGAGCGCATCGCCGAGGACACGGTAATATTCGATGACGTTTCGTTCCTTGATGACAGCGCGTCACAGCAGTACATCACCTCTATGATAAGGAACGGCAGGAAGCACGCAGTCATTCTGGGGCGCCCTGTCCTCCCGGTCTTCCTCATCCCGTTCAGCATCTCGGGGCTCCTTATTACGGCCGATGAATGGACGATGCTTCTCCAGGAGAAGGACATCGTCACGCTTGCCTCAGAGTACGGCCTCGACACGGAATCGCAGAAGTCCATGAACGTGCTCCGCAAGATCCAGCGCGACACCTTCGGCTATTTCCCCTGCATAAGCACAATTTTCACCCTGATGAAGAACGGACGGTCCTACAGCGAGGGGGTGAATGAGTATGCCTTTGATGTCTGCTGCAGGTATTTCGACAATTTCGTAACTAGCCGCTGGGGCGACGATCTCAACTACCTGATGCTCTGCATAGCTGACTTCTCCTGCTTCAGCACGGAGCTCGCGAGAGCTGTCTCTCTTGAGAAGAATGCCGACGCGCTCATCGAGCGCTGCGTGCGCTTCGGCGATGTCGTAAGGAAGGCGAAGGGCGGAGTCTACTGGCTCCGGCCTTTCTACTTGAGGTATCTCCAGTGGAAAAGGCGCCTCACCTGGGATGACAGGCAGATGAAGACCGTCTGGCACCGGGCCTGCGTGTACCTGCGCCTCCATGAGCGCTATCACGAGGCGCTGATGTTTGCCGGCCTGGCAGGGGACAACGATGAGATCAGGGACATCCTGATCTTCGAGTCGGAGAGCAACCCGGCGCTTGCGCAGTTCTACGAGTCAAGGGAGTATTTCCGGGGGCTCTCTGACAGGGTGACTAGGTCATCGCCTGCGCTGATGTGCGGCAGGGCCATGCTGGAGTCCGTAGTCCTCTGCCCGGAGGAGAGCGAGCGCTGGTACGGCGAGCTTAGGCGCTTTGCCGAGGATGAGGAGAAGCCGGCGAAGGACAGGAAGGCTGCCGCTGAGAAGCTCCTGTACCTTGACTTCGTCCTGCCCCACCGGCCGCTCCTTACGGAGGAAGAATGCCGCAGGGCAATAGAGGAGCGCAGCTCCGGCATAGATTTGATGCGGAACCTGTCCGTTACCGGATTCCTGCCCAGCGTCATCAACGGCTTCCGGGACCTCACCGGCTTGATGCAGAAGGACGATGCCTATTTCGATCAGATGTCCGGACTTATCTCCGGCCTTCTGGGGCAGCGCGCTGACGGGATCCTGCAGATCTTCACCGCAGAGCGTGCCTTCGAGATGCAGAAGTCCAAGGCGCATGAGCTCATCGGCCTTGTCCAGTCAGGCATTGACATGGCGGTGAGGAGCGGCAGCCCTGACATATGCTTCGCCGGCATCGGCCTCCTGGCCAAAATCCATGCAAGCGAGGGCAATATTGATCTTGCCATCCAGCAGGTCTCTGACTTCAGGGAGAAGTGCAGCCCGGTCGTGAACAGGCAGCTGCACCGCAATATCGACGCGCTCAAGATTTGGCTCGATCTCCTTGCCGGCAATATGCAGCCTGTTGCGGAGTGGCTGGGGAAGGTTCCGAACCCGACGACCGTGTACCGGGGCGTCACGGAGGACAGATATGCCCGCCAGCGCGGCAAGGCGCCGAACGAGATAATAAACTTCAATATCGCGGACCGCTACTGCTACATGATCAAGGTGGCCGCCCTGGTGTTCATGGAGCATTACGAGGAGGCCTGGACCCTCTGCATGAGGATAAAGGGATATCTGAAGGAGTACGGGCGCACATACCTTGATATCGAGAATACCATGCTGCAGGCGCTTATCCTCGCAAGGCTCGGCCAGAAAGGCTGGCGTCCCCTGATGCTCGAGGCGTTCACCATGGCGAGGCAGCACTCCATGGTCTGGGCCATCGCGCAGGGCGGCGGGGCCATCAGGAAGCTTTTTGATGATCAGAAGTTCCTGGACCTGCTGGCAAAGGACGGCGTCGATCCGTCGGAGCCGTACTGCAGGGCGGTCATGAAGAAGTCAGAGCAGCTGGGGCTCTTCTATCCCGGGTTCTTCAGGACTGTAAAGGCGCCGGCAAAGCCGCTCACCGCCATGGAGCGCAGGATCCTGCTTCTCTACGCAAACGGCGAGCCGACAGACGGGATCCTGAAGAAGCTCGGCATCACCTCGAATACCCTGAAGTTCCACAGCAGGAACATTTACCGGAAGCTCGGCGTGAAGAACCGCCAGGAGGCTGAGAAGATGGCCGTCAGGGCCCTTTATCCCAACGGCACCTGGGGTGGGAACGGAGACAACGAGGATGAACTGTCATACAAGTTTTAGCCTGCAGCCCGGCCAGGACTTCTGAGGGCTGATTTCCGCCGCGCCTTCCTGCCTGGAGGCTCCTGGCCTTTGCAGCAACTCAGGCAGAAAGGCGCTCGCGGCCTCAGTGCCCGCGCATAAAAAAAGCCCCGCATGAATGCGGGGCTTATTGTTTGCTGTTTCTCTCCTTTTCTGCCGCGGCAGATGCCGCCGGAGAGAGAGCTGAAATTACTGCTTCATGAGAGCGCCGAGGATCTCTGCGCCGTCAGCCTGGCAGGTAGCGTCGTCAGCATTGCCGCAGGCGATGACGATGAAGCTGATGTTGTTTGCGTCAGTCTGTTCGAGCATGATGTGGGTCTTGTCCGGGCAGGTGAGCTCCAGTCCCTCGAGTGTGCACTTCTTCTCAGCGGCTACCTGCTTTGCTACGGCCTCAGCGGTTGCGCCCTCTGCGGGAATGGTCTTGGCAGTTACAGAAACGCCGGAGGATGCCTTGCTGATAACGGTGGTGTCACCATCCTGGGTTGCAGTCCAGCCGGCAGGAAGATCAGCTGCCATAGCCATTCCGGATACAGAAAGAACGCATGCAGCAGCTGCTGCCATAATCATTTTCTTCATAATCAGTTCCTTTAACATGAATAATGCAGAATGCAGGCTGAACCCCCGCAATCCAGCGTGAAAAACTTCTGACATGACTCTGAAATCACTCTCATCGTCAGCATGTGATAGTATGTAATCGGCTGTATACGGTAAACTACACCAAAGTGTGGAAGCGCGCAGAAAACAGCCAGATCATGCTGCAGGCGTCAGTCTCTTTCCGCTGCCTGCTTTCCGAGGCTGACAAGGAACCTGACGAAATCAGTGCCGTCCTTCCGGCAGACCGCCTCCGGCGCGCTGCCGCAGGCGACCACCAGCAGGGCAAGGCTTCCTTCGCCGCTCTGCTCCAGGATGATGTGCGTGCGGCCGCTGCAGGAGAGCACGAAGCTGCCGCTCTCATCCCTCACGCTGCAGTCCTTCTGCCTCGCGACCTCCTCCGCCACATCCGGAAGAGGGGCTCCCTCTGACGGGATTGTCTTGGCGGAGACGGCTATTCCGCTCCTGGTGTTGTGGAATACCTTCTCCCCGTCGGAGCTGACTATCTCCCATCCGGCGGGAAGCTGCCCGGCGGCGCCTGCGTACGCCGCCAGAGGCGGCGCTAGCGAAAGCGCGGCGGCCGCGGAAATGATGCCTTTCATGGTCAGTCCCTGCAAGTGGGCTACTTCCCGGATGCGTTCAGGAAATTCATGAGCGCAAGGGCGTCCTTATGGCAGACCTCCTCTGACGCGCTGCCGCAGGCGATGGCAATCATGCCGAGATTTTTGTCATCATGCTGCTCGAGGAGGATTGAGAGGCCGCCGCTGCAGGTAAGCTCGGCTCCGCCCTCATGCTCCTCGACCTTGCAGTCCTTCTGCTTCGCGACCTCTTTTGCGACATCAGCAACCGGTGCTCCCTCGGCAGGGATAATCTTAATGGATACGGCTATGCCGCTTGCGGTATTGTGGAACACCTTCTCGCCGTCTGAGGTGACGACTTCCCATCCCTGGGGAAGCTCTCCGGCTGCAAAGGCCGAGGCTGAGACTGTGAGGGCAAGCGCTGCGGCCGCTGCCGCGATGGTGTTTCTCATGATTTCTCCTTTGTCGTTATCGGTAAGGACAGCTCCGTCCGGAACCGGACAGGACTCATCCATTATGGACGATTTTAGGAGGGAGTGCCGGCGGCGTATACTACCCGGACGTGTGGCAGTGCCGGAAAGCAAGGAGCACCTGAGTCGCGCTTTCCGGCACACAAGGTCATTTCCTCCTCTCGCCGAGCGCGGCTCCCGCGGCCCTTGCGGCGGCCCGGAGGCTTGACTCAGGATCCCTCGTGTCTCCGGAGAGCGTCTCCATGACGGCAAGGGCCCTTGCCTGGCGGCTGTCAGCAACGAGAGAGCTCGTGAACTGCTCCTTCTCCGCTGCCGCGCTCCTGAGGTCTGGCCTGCTGTCGAGGTACCCTTCGAGCTCATTCATCGCCTGGTCAGACGACGCGATGGTCCTCGAGAGCGTGATGCCGTCCATGCTGAGGGCCGGCGCGACGGCGCGCGAGAGCGACTCTCCCTCCGAGACCCGCTCCGAGAGCGTCCTTATCCTCGAAGAGCTCCTGGAGAGCGTGTCCGTGGCGCTTTTCGAGAGGGTCCTTGCTGCGGTGTCGGTGCGCTCTTCGGTGAAGTCCTTCTGCAGGGCCTTCCTGAACTCGCTCTGGTTCGAGCCTGAGAGCCCGGTGCTCATGATCTCGCCCATCAGGCTCTGCCCGGCTGAGCCGTTCTGATCCTGCCTCCCTTTTGAGGCGGAGCCGGAGAACATGGAGGAGAGCGATGCGGCAACGCCGCTCTTTGGCCCTATGCCGCCCGAGAGCATGCCCTGCAGCGCGCCTGCGACAGTCTGCGTCTCCTGTGCGGAGAGCCCGTAGTTCTCCCCGATCTGGCGGGCCCTGCTCCGGACGAACGCGGAGCTCGCCGACTCTCCCTCCATGACCTGCCTTCCGATGGTGACGGCATTGGACCTGGCACTCCCCTGGCTCCAGACATCGGCTGAGGCCTTCGCCAGGGTATGGGAGAAGGATTGTGACTCGGCGCTCAGGGCGTCGCGGCTTCTGGACTGCATGCTGCTGAACGAGGAGCCCAGGCTGAAGCCCCTCACGAGCCCCTCCGAGGCCTGCACGCTGGTGCCCTTGGTTGACGAGGTCTGCCAGCCGGGCGACGAGGCGACCGCGGGCGCTGATGACGCCACGTCAGGCGAGGCGGACTTCTCGTCGATGACGTCGCGTCCCTGCATCCTTGAGACCATGCCCGACGCCGATACGGCAGTGCCGTACACCAGCATCAGGGCGGCGGCGGGGACTGCCGCCGCGAGCATGCCGCCGACCGCGAGGTAGTGCGCGGCCAGGCTGTCGAACTTTCCTATCCCGGTGAAGCTCGGAAGGCCCTCTCCTGCCGCGCTGAGAGCCTCCATGTCGCCCATGGCGCTCATCATCACGTAGAGGTTCACGATGGAGAGGAGCGGCATCCAGAGCGTGATCCAGAGAAGCACGAGGAGGATCCTCCCAGCGGTCCTTATTCCGGCAGCTCCCAGGAGGATGGTGAGGCCGGCAAGCGGCGACACCGCGTAGACAAAGCCCTCGAAGAAGGTCATCATGGGCCGCACGAGCGTCGCGAAGAGCGATCCCTCGGCAGCCATCTCCGTGTTGCGCTCGATCTCGGCCTGCCCCTGCAGTATGGCGGAGGCGAAGGCCAGATCGTTCACGTACTTGCCTTTCACGGCGCTCCGGTAGGCGGGAAGGAGCACGGCAGAAAGCATGAAGTCCCTCGTCGAGACACCCGCGAGCCCGAGCCCGTCCAAAGCGCGCCTGAGCTCCGCCTCCGCCCCGTCCGGGGAAGTGCCGGACATTTTCGCGATTTTTCCCCGGAGGGCGGCGAGCTCCGAGGTGCCGGCCCTTTCGGAGAGCTCGTCAAACGCCTCGGTGCAGGTCATGTTCCTGCCGAATACTTTGGTTCCGTAGACGCCTGAGCTGAACTTCACGGCATTGAGGGGCGAGGAGCCGCTCATGATGCCCTGGGGCGATGACGATCCCAGGTCAACTCCCGTGAGCGTGCACTCCATGAGGTAGTTCCTGAGCGATGCCCTGAACTCCGGCGAGGCTCCGTCCTTCAGGATGCTCCTTGCCTTCGAGAGCGTGTCAAGCGGCATGAGGAAGCCGTAGCCCGTCATGGATGGGACGGAGAAGGCGGTCTCGAACTTCCGGGTCACAGTGTAGCCTATCCCTGAGATGATGCCTCCCGCGGCGGCGATGCCGAGCGGCACATGGCTAACTGTCCTCGCGCTCCCGTCATAGGAGTCGGTGATGACGACCTTCGCGCCTGCCGAGAACATCAGGGTGAAGACCAGCCATGAGCCGAATATCTGCGTGAAGCCCAGGTTTGACGCGCCTTTGAGGAGCTCTGCCATGACGGCGATGACGACGGCCGAGAGGAGCGCCACGCGCGCAGCCGAGATGAAGCTGCCGTCGCCCGTGATCATCGCGGCGGCGTTCATGACCTCGGCGAGATAGGCGCTGTCGCCGATGCTGTAGATGGTCCAGATCACTTACGTGCCCTCCGGTGCGCCTCGTCGCTTCCGCGGGATCTGCTTTCCTCCGGGAGGTAGTCGTTGTGGCGGAGGGCCTTCATTATTCCGGAGTATCTGCTGAAGAGATCCGCCTCGGAGCCGTAGCGCTCCGAGAGCGCCCGGTACTCACCGGCGATTTCGGCCCGGGCATCTGCGATTTTCTCCCGGACCCTCGCGCTCCAGGCATTGCCGCCTGATGACGCGGCAGCCGAGGCGGCCCCGAGGAGCGATCGCATCAGGCGCTGCGTCTCATGGAGGGCGAGGAAGGGAGCCGCCTCATAGGCAAAGCTGACCGCCGAGTCGGGCGAGAGCGCCGCGAGGTTCCTTATCATTGTGCCGAACGCCGGGGAGATGCCCATCACGGCCTTCTCTCTCTCCGTTGCCGTACCGCTGTTGCCGGCGAACTTCGCGATGAGCCCGGGTGAGGTCCCGTCGCCTGTCAGGACATTCCTGATGCGCACGGCCAGGCCTTCGATTCTCCGCTCCGTTACCGCGGGCTTCTGGCACTCGTCCTCACTGTCGCAGCGGTAGGCGCTCACTGTCCCGCCGAAGAGCAGGTCCTCAATCCCTATGAGCCCTCCGGGGAGCTCCGCGATGTCAGGCTCGTCGCCTTCCGAGTCGCTCACAATCACCGTGCCGGTGATGCTCATGATCTCCTCAAGAAGCGCTGTATCGCCTCCCGTGAACCAGCCGGCGGCTCCGGACTTCCTGAGCTCTTTCCAGAGGATGTTGCCGAAGACCCGGCCTTCCTTCTTCGCGGCGGCCGGGCTTTTCGCGGCCTTCCGGTAGGGCGAGGTGCCGTCCGCCGAGCTCCAGCTCGTGAAGAGATCCGCCGTTCCCTCCGCGGCGCTGAGGAGCGAGGCGTCGGTCAGCCCCTTCTGCCCGAAGGCGGAGAGCGTGTCATTGACCGCTCCCTGCGCGAGCTGGCAGGAGTTCCCGAAATACTGGTTCAGGGCCTGCACCTTCTTCTGCAGCGTCTCCATGTACTGCGAGCACTTCTCGCACATCGAGGAGAGCGCGATCTGGAAGGCGTAGCCCTTGGCGTTCGAGGCGATGGAACGCAGGAGCTCGATGAACTGATCTCCGTTGATGAAGGAGAGCGATCCGCCGAAGAGGTCAATTCCCCCGCAGCCGGCCCTCACGGAGGGCACCGTGAGGCTCACCGGATTCTCCGTCATGATCCTCGAGCGGTTCCTTACCGAGCCTCCCGCTATTACTCCGCGCCTCTGCGTCTCGTAGACTCCTGGCTCCGTAACATTGGTCATGTCGCCGAACATCCGGTTCATCTCCTCGCCGATGCCCGCATCCGCAGGATAAGGCAGCGCAATGGCGGCTGCCGCGGCCGCGGCAAGGACTGCGCTCCTTATGCGCGGAAGGGCCTTTCCGCATCTTCTCTGTCTCTGACTCATGCTGTGCCTCATCTCTCCTTTCCTCCCTCTGTGCCGGCGCTTCCTGCCGCGCCTTCTGCAGCCTGATCCTTACCCATCCTCCTCCAGGCCCTCAGGATCCCCTCGCGGAGCTCATCCTCATGGTCCTGAGCGATGACGAGCCTCGTCCTTCCGTACTCCTCAGGGCTGATGAGCCCTCCCTCAGAGGCCTTCCGGAGGATGGTGTCCCGGAGCTCGCCTGAGGTCATAGCGCCTGCCGCGGCCCTTACGAAGCCCCGTTCCCTGGTGTAGAAGAAGAGCTCCGGCACGGCCGTTACGCCGAGCATGGCGGCCTGCCCGGAGTCGGCGCGGAAGTTTCTGAAGAGCGGCTTTCCCTCAAGAACGAGGTTCTCTCCGTCAAGCGACACCGCGAGCACCGGGAAGCCGTACTCCTCCGAAAGCGCCGCGACCTTCGGGGCCATAGCCCGGCAGAACGGGCAGTCAGGGCGGAAGAAGAAGACGATGCCGGCCTTTTTTGAAAGAGAGCGGAGGAGCCTGTCGCCCTCGAGCGCAGCGTTGCGGTCAAACTCCCGCTGGGCGAACGAGGCCTGCGGGCGGCGGAAGTTCTCGTCAACGAGTGGGTTCCCCTCAACGGCGGACTGCGCCGCCTCGGCAAAGGCCGAGGCTCTGTCCTGCATCAGCCGCTGCACATAGAACCAGGCAAGGACGTTCTCCCTCGTCGGACGGTCAATCGCCGCGTCGAGAAATTTCTGCGCGTTTCTCCGGAGCCAGCCCACGGTGAGCCGCGGGCTTTCATCAGCGCTTTCTGCAGTTTCAGGCGGGACAGGGGCTTTATTCGCCGCATCATCCTTAGCCTCATCAGGTACGCTCTCGTACCAGAACCAGCCGCCTGCCGGGGTGTCGAAGATTGACGCGGAGGCGGGCAGGGCATGGAGCGGGAGCAGGGCCGCAAGGGCTGCGGACGTGAGAAGGGTTCTGAGCCGGGGGATTTTCCGGAAAGGCGCGGCGACGCCTGGCGGCAGGGCTGGCGTCCGGTGCCTGCATTTTCCCTTTTTTTCTGGGCTGTTCATTGAGAAGTCCTCTTTTTTGGGGAGTATTCTCAGATTGGGGATATGGCGGCCATATGAAAAAAGCCCCCGCTTCGGAGGGCTTTTCAGGGTGCGGGAGAGGGCTCCGCGCATGAGAGGATGAATTCTTCGGATCTAGACCGGCACGTTCTCGAGGAGGTACTGCCTCAGGCTGTCGTCGATGCCGTTCCGGAGATGCTCCTCACGCACCTCGGCGGCTCTTTTCCGGACACGTCCGACGAAGCTTTCCGCGTATTCCCTGACTCTGCCGCAGAGGCTGCAGGGGATTTTTCTGAGGACGCGCTCCGCTGCGGCGCTTCCGCGCGCGAGACCCTGGTCGGCGGCCGCCTGGTACCAGGCATAGGCATGTGAGAGCCTTTTCCTGATGCCGCGGCCCTCCTCCCGGGCCCTCCCCATCTCGTAGAGCGCGTGGGGCTCGCAGTTCGATGCTGCCTTCTTTATGTACTCTATGGCCCTCTCCAGGTTTACCGGCATCGCGAGCCCCTCCTGGTAGAAGATGCCCATCTCGCAGGAGGCGAAGTCGTCACCGAGGTTCGCGGCCTTGAAGAAGAGATCCGCGGCCCTTCTGGGATCTGCCGTGACGCCGAGCCCCTCAAGGTACATGAGCCCCAGGAGCACCGTCGCGTTGACGTGGTTCATGTCCGATGCCTTCCTGAAGAACATCGAGGACTCAAAAGGCCGCCTGGGGATGCCCTCGGCGCCGTCGCGCATCAGCACGGCGAGGCGGTAGGACGCGTCCGCGTCCCCCTCGTCCGACGCTTTTCTCAGCTCTTTCTCCAGCTCTGAATATTCTGTCATCTCGTCTTTTCTCTCTCAATGCCTTTGTGCACAGGCAGTCTGCTACTTTATCAGCAGATAAAGAGGGCAGTGTGAAATAAATTCACCATGGGATGACATTACTGGTGTTCCGTTTGATATTTTTTGCTTGTTTTCCTGATCCGGATCATGTCAGGCGGCCTGGCGCGGAGATGCTCCTATTCATCCTCACCGCAGCAGGCGAACTTCAGCGTCTCGTCGATCATCATGTGGAGGAAATGGATCTGCTTTGACCTCACCGCATGGTAGATGACCTCTCGCCCGTTCCTCTCGGACTGGACGAGGCCCGCGGCCTTGAGCTGCCGCAGGTGGTGGGATACCGCAGGGCTCGACATCCCGATCATCTCCGAGATGCCGCTCACGCCGGTCCTCTTGTGGCAGAGCAGCCAGAAGATCCTGAGCCTTGTAGGATCGCCGAGGAGGGAGAAGACTCCTGATGCCTGCTCGAAGCTTGCGAGATCCGAGACCCTTTCCCTGACGGCACCCTCGCTGCTGTGCTCAGGCGCGGCGATTCCTCCGCAGCTCTCCTCTCCGATGCTCTCTGTAATGCTCATTGTTTCCTGAATCTTCCTTTCTGACGGTGTTCCGGCTCTGCCGGCGCTTTTTTGCACAGCCCTGCCGCAGGCGGCATTTTACTACCGCGCTTAAGGCTTTTTCCCGGTGCTTTCCTCAATATGAAAAATCCTGCAGAAAAGCGTTGACAGCCCGGATTTCAGTGGTATAAATACATTAACGATTAAACAAATGTTTAATTGTTCATTAAATCAACACAGCAGGAGTCCCTATGAAAAAGAGCTACAGAATCGATGTTGACTGCGCCAACTGCGCCGCGAAGATGGAAGAGGCCGCAAAGAAGGTCGAGGGAGTGAAGAATGCCGTCGTCAACTTCATGCTCCTCAAGATGAATGTTGAGTTCGAGGACGGCGCGGAGCCTGCTGCAGTCATGGAGAATGTCCGCACGGCCTGCAGGAAGGTGGAGAGCGACTGCGAGATTTTCCTTAAGAAATAATCATCCGTATAAGGAGGAGGGCAGGGCATGACACAGAGGCAGAAGAAGATGCTCGCGCGCATCATCGCGTCAGCGGCGGCGCTTGCCGCGGTGCTTTTCATACCGTCAGAGGGCATCGTGAGGTTCGCGCTCTTCATGGTGCCGTACCTTATCGCGGGCTATGACGTGCTCCTCAAGGCAGTGAAGGGCGTCAGGAACCTGCAGCCCTTTGACGAGTACTTCCTGATGTCCGTCGCGACGGTGGGCGCGATTGCCCTTGCCGTATACAGCGGGAGCGGCGACTACACCGAGGCCGTCGCGGTAATGCTCTTCTACCAGGTCGGTGAGTGGTTCCAGGGCTGGGCGGTCGGCAGATCGAGAAGGAACATCACTGAGCTCATGGACATCCGCCCTGACTACGCGAACCTCGAGCAGGACGGAAAGACTGAGAAGGTCGATCCGGACGAGGTTGAGCCGGGCTCTGTCATCGTGGTGAACCCCGGCGAGAAGGTGCCCATTGACGGCACGGTCATTGAGGGAACCTCATCGGTCGACACCGCAGCGCTCACCGGGGAGAGCATCCCCAGGGACATTGCTGCGGGATGTGAGGTCATCAGCGGCTCCGTGAACCTCTCCGGCGTCATACGCGTGAGGACAGAGAAGGAGTTTGGCGAGTCGACCGCCTCGAAAATACTCGATCTCGTGGAGAACGCGAGCTCCAGAAAGTCCCGCTCGGAGGAGTTCATCACGAAGTTCGCGAGGATCTACACGCCTGCCGTAGTGTTCCTGGCTCTCGCCCTTGCACTTCTTCCGCCGCTTGTGAGGCTTCTCGCCATGTCAGCGGCCCCGGAGTGGAGCGTCTGGGTTTACCGCGCACTCATCTTCCTGGTCATCAGCTGCCCGTGCGCGCTCGTCATCTCCATCCCGCTCTCGTTCTTCGCCGGGCTCGGGGGAGCCAGCAGGGCGGGCGTGCTCATCAAGGGCTCCAACTATATGGAGACGCTCTCGAAGGCCGACACGCTGGTCTTCGACAAGACCGGAACGCTCACCAAGGGCGTCTTTGAGGTGAGCGCCATCCACCGCGCCGGAGTCGATGACCGGACTCTCCTCCGCGCCGCGGCAGGGGCGGAGAGCGCCTCGTCCCACCCGATAGCAAGGAGCCTTGAGCGGGCCTATGGCGGAAAGTTCAGCCAGGGAGACATCACTGACATACATGAGACCGGCGGGCGCGGCGTGTCAGGCCTCGTTGACGGGAAGAAAGTGCTCGCGGGAAGCGCGAGGTTCCTCCGGGAGAGCGGCATTGAGCCAAAGGAGTGCCAGGAGCCCGGGACCATCGTCCATGTCGCGATTGACGGAAAGTACGCCGGGCACATCCACATCTCTGACGTCATCAAGGAGACCAGCCCCGCCGCGGTTAGGGCGCTCCGGAAGGCGGGCGTTAAGAGGACTGTCATGCTGACAGGCGACGCCGAGGCTGCCGCTACGGATGTTGCCTCGAAAATCGGCATCGATGAGGTGAGAAGCGGCCTCCTGCCGCAGGACAAGGTCGCTGAGATCGAGAAAATCATTGAGGCAAATAAGACCGGGAAGACTGCCTTCGCCGGCGACGGCATCAATGACGCGCCGGTCCTCTCGAGGGCTGATGTCGGCATAGCGATGGGCGCCCTGGGCTCTGACGCCGCGATTGAGGCCGCGGATGTGGTGCTGATGGATGACAACCCGCAGAAGATCGCAACTGCCATCAGGATCGCGAAAAAGTGCATGGCGATTGTCTACGAGAACATCGTCTTTGCCATCTTCATCAAGGTCCTGTGCCTTATCCTGGGCGCAATTGGCATTGCCAACATGTGGTTCGCCATCTTCGCCGATGTCGGCGTCATGATCCTCTGCGTGCTGAACGCCATCAGGACGCTGATGATTGCTGGGATCGAAAGGACTGTCGAGCAGGACGGGAAATAGCCCGCACTGCCCAGTGCTGAATGAACGCAGAAAGCCTCCGGCCGCGCAGGGCGGCCGGAGGCTTTCCTTTCTGACTGGCAGAACAGGGCAACGCGCTGCCAGAAACTGGTCTCTGTCTCAGGCCAGATACTTTTTAGCGGCCTCAGGATCCCTCAGGAGCTTTTCCAGGATGGCGGAAACGGCAGCCTCGCCTCCGAGCCTCTCCGCAGCCTCCATCGCCTCTCGGGAGAGAGTGACCGATATTGCCCCTGCCTCGGCCGGGGCACGGGACACGCTGGCCTCCGCCTCGTCAAGCATTCTCTTCTCATCTCCGGTCAGCTGATGGTCCGGATCCAGGTCGTATCTGATTCCGCTGTCACTCACGGTATGTCCTCCAGGGATTCATGCTGCCGGCCTGCCTCCACAGGAGGCCATGGCGCCGGCCCGGTAATGCGGCTATTTTACCCGAGAGCCGCGGTCCCTGTTATGCCTCATCTCCCGAAATCTGCCTCCCGTCACCATGCGGGGAGAAAAGGGGGCAGGCTGCAGGTGTTTTACCATGATCCCACACCTGAAGGTGGGTACAGAAAGGCTGACATCCGGTTAAAATTGCTCCATGCTCCGGAATCCAGCATTCTGACGGCATATCCTGCCAGGGGCCTCTGCCTATCGCCTCATGTACATACTGCAGCCCTGGAGATTTTATGCGCCACGTTAAGTATTCCCTTGCCATTGCCTCGCTCCTCATGAGCCTCCCGGCGCTCTCTGACGACTGCTTCAGCTTTGATGAGGCAAGGATCGGCAGCGATGAGGCCTACACCAGATCATTCCTGGACTCCTGACTCGCAGAGAAGGATGATCCGGCGGCTCAGCACAATATCGGCATCTTCTATTACAAGGGCACCGCAGTCGGGCAGGATTTCAAGGAGGCCTTCAGCTGGCTCAGGAAGTCCGCGGAGGGCGGCAATCCTGACGCTGCCTATATGGTCGGCATGATGTACCTCAACGGTGAGGGTACAGTGAAGGATCCGGCTGAGGCGGTCAGGTGGCAGAGGAAGGGAGCAGAGCTCGGGAGCCCCAAGTCCTGGTTCGAGCTCGGCCTCTATACGCTCTACGGGCAGAACGGCATGGAGAAGAATGTCGCCGAAGGCCTGAGGCTTATCACCAAAGCCGCTGAGGCAGGGTTTGCCGACGCAGAGAACCAGCTCGGGTATATGTATGTTACGGGGAGCGGGGTCGCTCAGGATCTCCGGCAGGCGGCAGTCTGGTACCGGAAGTCGGCGGATCAGGGTGATTCTGTAGGGCTCTACAACACCGGCCTCCTTTACAGGGACGGCAACGGCACGGGGCAGGACTATGTGCTCGCCGCCAGGTTCTTCGAGAAGTCGGCCGCGCAGTCCTACGCGCCTGCCCAGGCCGCGCTTGGAGAGCTTTATGCCCAGGGTAACGGAGTTGAGCAGGACTACATGCAGGCGGCAGAGCTTTTCAGCGAGGCTGTGTCGCTCGGGGATCCCACGGCGATGTACGATCTGGGGCTCCTCCTCTCTGAGGGAACCGGGGTGAGGAAGGACATCGCAAAAAGCCTTGAGCTCCTCAGGAAGTCCGCGGAGCTGGGGAACTCCATGGCCGCCGGGCGGCTTGGCTATATGTACGGGAACGGACTGACCGGCAGCAGGGATCTGAAGGAGGCCTTTGCCTGGTATGAGAAATCAGCCTCAATGGGCAATGACGAGGCGCAGAACATCACCGGCACCATGTACCTGAACGGCGAGGGCGTTAAAAAGGATTACGCCGAGGCGCTCAGGTGGTTCTCGAAGTCCGCGGAGCAGGGGAATGCGGCGTCGATGCTCAATGCCGGCATTGTCTACCTGCAGGGGATGGGCGTGGAGAAGGACCTCAGGAAAGCCGCCGGATATTTCTCAGAGGCCGCAGAGCGCGGCGAGCCGCAGGCGATGAACAACCTCGGGGTGATGTACCTGAACGGCGAGGGCGTCCAGAAGGACGAGAAGGCTGCCGAGGAGCTCCTCAGGAAGTCCTGCGCCGGCGGCTACCAGGATGCCTGCCGGTTCTTCAGAGCGGATGAGGAGGAATAGTCCTCCCCGCGGCGGCGCCTCACCTGTCTCAGGCGCTGTGCTGCCCGCTCCTCTCCTCCTCTTCTGACTCCGCCTTTCTCCTGTTCTCCTCGCGGGCTACGGTCAGCATCAGCTTGAGGCGGTTGAGCTGGTTCACCTCGGATGAGCCGGAGTCGCAGTCAATCGGGACGATGTTGGACCCTGGGTAGGACTCGCGGAGCAGGTGGATGACGCCCTTGCCCGTGATGTGGTTCGGGAGGCAGCCGAAGGGCTGCAGGCAGACGATGTTCATGACGCCGCTGTCGATGAGCCTCACCATCTCCGCGGTGAGGAACCAGCCCTCTCCCGCCATGTTCCCGAGCGAGACGTGGCGCGAGGCGAGCCTCATCATCTCATAGATGGAGCAGGGCGCCTCGAAGCGGCTGCTTCTCTCCAGCGCCTTCCTCGCTGGCTTCCTGAAGTACTCCAGCACCGAGATGAAGATCTTGGATGCGATCTTCGCGCTGAGCTTCCCGTCAAGAAGGTCGTGCCTGATGATGTTGTCGCAGGCGAGGTAGAGGAAGAAGTCGGTGAAGAGCGGCATGATGACCTCCGCGCCTTCTCCCTCAAGCTCCTCCTCAAGATGGTTGTTCGCGAGGGGATGGTACTTGACGAGTATTTCGCCGACCACGCCGACCCTGGGCTTTCTCGGGATGTCCCGGAGCGGCATCGCGTCAAAGGCCGCGACCATCTCGCGTATGGTGCGGCGATACTCCCTGCCGCTTCCTCCCTCAATGGTCTTCCTGCAGATCTCCAGCCAGTGATCGAACATCCGCCTCGCGTCCCCAGGGTTCTTCTCGTAGGGGAGCACGCGGTTGCGGCAGGTCATCAGCGTGTCGGCGAGGACCGAGGCCTTCGAGGCGTCGCAGAGCATCGGCATGGTCATCCTGAAGGCGTCGGTCTCGATGCCGTGGAAGGCGAATACCGGCACCTGCGGGTAGCCGGCTGCCGCGAGGGCCTTCCGGAGCACCGCCATGTAGTTGGTGGCGCGGCAGGCTCCGCAGGTCTGGAAGAGCATGATTGAGGTGTTGTCCGGATCGTACTTCCCGGATCTGAGCTCAGCGAGGAGCTGCCCGATAATCACGATCGCGGGGTAGCACATGTCGTTGTTGACATACTCAAGACCCAGGTCAATGTCCTTCCTCTCAGGCTTTGGCGGGATGACCACCCGGTAGCCGTGCTTCCTGAGCACGGTCTCGAAGAGCGCGAAATGTATCGGCGCGAGCTGCGGGGCGATGATGGTGTGCTGTGCCTTGCACTCCCTGGTGAAGTGCGGGCGGTCAGTGAATCCCGCCGGCTCGAACGCGGGCGGGGTGCGGCGGGCGAGCGCCGCGAGGAGCGAGCGCAGGCGGATGCGCGCGGCGCCCAGGTTCGAGACCTCATCGAGCTTCAGCATGGTGTAGATGCGCCCGTGGTCCTCGAGGACCGATCTCACCTGGTCGGTTGTTATGGCGTCAAGGCCGCAGCCGAACGAGGAGAGCTGGATGAGCGTTACGTCCTGGTTCTCGGCGGCGAACTCCGCTGCGTGGTAGAGGCGGGCATGGTAGCTCCACTGGTTGACGAGGCCCTGCCTCTCCTCCCGCACCTTCATGCCGCGCACCGAGTCCTCGGAGATTATCGAGAGCCCGTAGGAGGAGATCATCTCCGGGATGCCGTGGTTGATCTCCGGATCGATGTGGTAGGGGCGCCCGGCGAGGAGGATGATGTGGCGGCCCTCCTTCCTTGCCCGGTCAATGATGAGCTGTCCCTGCTCCATGACGTCGCGCTTGTAGCGGTCGAGCTCACGGTAGGCCTCCCGCACCGCACCGTCTATGTCGCTGTCCCTGAGCCCCTCGTCCCCGAGCGCGGCCTTAAGCCTCTTCGCCATGCTCTTCTCGTCGTTGATGGGAAGGAACGGCTCCATGAACTTCACGCCCTTCTCGCGGATTATGTCCATGTTGCTGCGGATGTTCTCCGGGCAGGAGGCGACCACCGGGCAGTTGTAGCTGTTGTCCAGGTGGATGAACTCATCGTTCCGGTTGAGGACAATGCAGGGATAGAATATTTTCCTCACGCCCTTCTCAATGAGGTTCATGATGTGCCCGTGGGCGAGCTTCGCAGGGTAGCAGAGGGAGTCGGACGGCACTGTCGCCATGCCGGAGTAGTAGAGCGCGGCCGATGACTGGTCGGAGAGCACCACCTCGTAGCCGAGCCTCGTGAAGAGCGTGAACCAGAAGGGGTAGTCCTCGTACATGTTGAGGACCCTGGGGATGCCGATTTTCCCGTGCGGGGCGTTCGCGAGCGGCTCGTAGCCGAAGAGCCTCTGGTACTTGTAGCAGTAGATGTCGTTCTCATCGGTGGCGCTCGGGCGGCCGCCGATGCCCTTCTCGCAGCGGTTCCCGGTGAAGTAGCGCCCGCCGTCCGCGAAGCGGAGCATGGTTATCGCGCAATTGTTGCCGCATTTCCGGCAGCGGTAGGTGCTGGTCCTTGCGGAGAAGTCCCTGAGGCTCTCAGGGCCAAGGAGCGCGGACGTGCCCTTCGAGCGCTCGGCCGCAAGAAGAGCCGCGCCGTAGGCGCCCATGAGCCCGGCGAGATCCGGCCTGATGACGTCAAGGCCCAGGGTCTTCTCCATGGCGCGGAGCACCGCGTCATTGAGGAACGTCCCGCCCTGGACGACGATCCTCTTCCCGAGCGAGCTCACGTCGCGCAGCTGCATGACTTTGAAGAGCGCGTTCCTGATTACGGAAATCGCGATGCCCGCGGAGATGTCGGCGACTCCGGCGCCTTCCTTTTGCGCCTGCTTGACGCGGGAGTTCATGAACACCGTGCAGCGGGTGCCCAAATCAACCGGCGCGCGCGACTTTACGGCGAGAGCCGCGAATTCCGCGACGCCCATGCCGAGCGACTTCGCGAAGGTCTCGATGAAGGAGCCGCAGCCTGCCGAGCAGGCCTCGTTCAGCGTGATGCCGCCGATTACTCCGTCCTTCACGAAGAAGCACTTCATGTCCTGACCGCCGATGTCCATGACGAAGGAGACGTCAGGGCAGAACTCGCGGGCGGCGCGGAGGTGGGCGAAGGTCTCGACCTCGCCGGTGTCGGCGTGCAGCGCGGCGCGCACCAGATCCTCGCCGTAGCCCGTCGAGCAGCAGCCGGCGATGCTGACGCCAGAGGGGAGCAGGGAGTAGAGCTTCCGGAGCTCCGCGATGACGGTGTCGAGCGGCGCTCCCTGGTTGCTCCGGTAGTCGGTGTAGAGGAGCTCCCCTTCCGCGCTCACCGCGGCGAGCTTGGTGGTCGTCGAGCCCGCGTCGATGCCGATGTAAATCCCGCCTTTATGCCCCTCGAGGCTGCCGCGCCTTACCCTGTGCTGATCATGGCGGGCCTTGAACTCAAGGTACTCCTCGTCAGATCTGAAGAGCGCGAGATCGGGTGAGCCCGCGCCGTGCCCGCCGAGCGCGGCGGCCTTCCCAAGGAGCCTCTCGAGCTCTGAGACGGTCGTGAGCCGTGCGCTCTCACATAATGCCGCGCCGGCTGCCACAAAGTAGTTGGCGTCCCTGACCTCAACCACCTCGTCCGGTCTGAGCTCAAGAGTCTCGATGAAGCGCTTCCTGAGCTCGGGGAGGAAATGCAGGGGCCCGCCGAGGAACGCGACATGCCCCTTTATGGGACGCCCCTGGGCGAGGTTGCCGATGGTCTGGTTCACAACGGCCTGGAAGACGGAGAGCGCGATGTCCTCGCGGCTTACGCCGGTATTCATCAGGGACTGCACGTCGGTCTTCGCGAACACGCCGCAGCGCGAGGCGATGGTATGGATCTCCTTTCCCTTCGCGGCAAGGTCATTAAGGCCCTTAGCGTCGGTTGAGAGCAGGATGGCCATCTGGTCGATGAAAGAGCCGGTGCCGCCGGCGCAGGCGCCGTTCATGCGCTGCTCCATGGTGCCCCGGAAATAGGTGATCTTGGCGTCCTCGCCGCCGAGCTCCACGGCGGTGTCGGTCTCCGGGATGAGCTTCCTCACTGCGGCCGCGCAGGCGATGACCTCCTGCTCGAAGGGAAGCCCGGACTTCTCGGCAAGGCCCATGGCAGAGGAGCCGGTCAGCGCGAAATAGAACTGTCTGTCTCCGGCATGCTCCCTGATGTATCCGAGGTTGCGCTTGAGGGATTTGACGGTTTCGGAGAGATGGCGCTCGTAGGACTTGAAGATGACGGTCCCGTCACCTTTGAGGATGATGGTCTTGATGGTGGTCGAGCCGATGTCGACGCCTACTCTGAGAAACTGTGACTCTTCTGCCATTGTGCGATTCTGTGCCTGCCGCCCGATCACTGCGGCCGGAAAAAACAGCGATACTCCGGATCGAAGGAGCAATTTTTGTGATTTTAATCCCATTCCGGCGGATTTGCCAACAGCAGTGTACGTATATTAATGTCCATGCAGGCAGGGCGCCTGAGGCCCGTGGCGGATTGCGCAGGATGGATGATTCTGAGAGAATCGTACAGCAGTCAGGCGGCAGTAAGGAGTGCGGGCAGTGCTTTATCACGTTGCGTCATTCCCGGACGGAACAGAGATCTCGTACTCTGAGATTCTCAAGCGCGGATCAGGCGGTGAGGAGCTCCGCATCTTCATCGAGCGCTGGGACGAGGGGATCAGGGACTTTGACACACTGTAGTTCTTCCTCCCGTCGCTCAGAATAAAGAAGCAGAAAGGGTTTTCCGCAGATGAGATCGAGGATCATCTCGGGCATATGAAACGCCTCTCCGGGATGCTCTTTGAGTGCGCGAGGGAGAATGGGCGGGAGTCCTGACCTGCCGGCAGGGCAGGATTCCATGCGGACAGCTGAGGCGTGACGGCAGTTCCGTTATGCCGCTGCCTGACGCCTTACAATGGAATGCGGCGGGCAGAGGAAGAGGAGCTCAGGAGGCAGCGTGAGAGAAAGTACAGAACCGGTCAGGCATGGCATCGGAGCGGAGATAAAACAGACCGGATATTTCCGCCTGGAGGCCCTCCTTCTTGGCGCAATGCTCTCGGCACTTGGCGGCGGAACGGATGCCGCGGAAATCTGCGGGGCCATAAACGGGAAATTCAGGGAGGAGATTTTTGAGAGGGAGTTCCCGGATTTCACGCCTCGCGGCGATATATCCCCTGATCTGATGAGGAAGGCTATGATGCTGGCAGGGTCAGGAAAACTTCCGGATCTCTGCCTCAGGCTCACCGCCGGCTTTGTCAGAAAGGTTATCCGCAGCCATCCTCTAGGCACGGATTATGTCAGCATGAATTCACTCTGGATTCGTGAATCTCCTTCCGTTCCTGGACGGGTCTTTCTCCTGGAGAAAGGGAACGAAGACTATGGATTTAAGGACGTGTCAGATCCCGGCGTCATCAGAATGCTTGATGTCCGCGGAGGCGTTGTGGCTGTTCCGCTCAGCAGCGCTCCGCCGGGGCTTGCCGGAGAGGTCCTCGCGCAGGGAGGGCAGTATCTCTTTACTGTCCCTGCGGGCAGCAGACCGCTGGAAGAGGAGGCTGGGCATGTATTCGTCACGCACTGCGGGGATGTCCTTTCGTCGGCAGTCCATGCTGACACCGGAGACGTGAAGAAAAAGAAAGTCACCGTGTCCATGCTGCCGGCTTCCCTGCTTCCTCAGTTTGTCACCGCTTACTATGACGGCCTTGAGGGAGGCAGCATTGTCCGGGTTGACATGTCCGGAATAAGGGACAGCCGGAAAATCACCTCCGCGTGGTGCATAACCTCAATGGCGCCGGTGAGGGGGAATCTCGCAAGGATCGCCGAGGCTGCGGCGCCGTGCCTCCTGCAGGAAGAAGAGCTTCACTGGCTTGCGGACCTCCGCTTCGGTGATGAGAGGATGCGGCCTGATGATCCGGTGTATCTCGCCAACAGGCAGGCGCTTTCCGGGACTGCGGAGTCTCTCCTCCGCTACTGGAGCATTGTCCGCTGGGAGGAGCGCCTGTGTGACAAGCCTATGAGCATAAGCGCGGCGAGGGAGCTTGCCAGACAGCCAATCAAGGCGATGAGGTGTCTCTGCTCGCTGGGCAGCCATTCGATTGCCTAGGTCCGCTGCCTTCTGAGCGGCAGCAGGCCTTTAGGCTTTCCGGGGGCTCCTGTCAGCCCCTGTTCCTGCGGTCTGTCCACCAGGCTTTCATGACATCAATGACCTGCTTTATCTGTTCCTCGGTGATGATGCTTGGCAGCATGCCGTACTGAACATCGAGGAACGGCCTCGCGAACACGCCGTTCTCAGCAGCGAAGTCCTGGAATCCTGCGAGATCCGCGGGGTTCTCCGCCTCAATCGCGAAGGCGCTCCCCATCGCCCTGGTCTCCTTCACGCCCTCGGGATGGAAGCCCTCGAGCTCGCGCTTCACAATCCTCTCGATGTTCTTTATCTTCTCGAGCGTATGCTCGCGCTCGAATATCTCGAGCGACTTGAGCCCTGCCGCCATGGCAATCGGGTTCGCCATGAAGGTGGGGCCGTGCATGAACGCGTCAGATCTGGAATCCGACCAGAAGCCGCTGTAGACCCTGTCGTTCGCGACAGTCGCCGCGTGCCCAATGTGGCCGCCGGTGAGGGCCTTCCCGAGGCAGATGATATCCGGGCAGACCAGATCAGCCGCGAAGCGGTGGCCGGTCCTTCCGAATCCGGTCGCGACCTCATCGTAAATGAGGATGACGCCGTACTCGTCGCAGAGCTCGCGGGCCCTCTTAAGGAACGAGGCATCGTACATCTTCATGCCGCCTGCTCCCTGCAGAAGCGGCTCCACGATCATCGAGCAGTACTGCTCCCCCTCCTTCCTGAAGGCATCCTCAAGCGCCTCAATGGTTACGGGGATGTGGGTAACGTCAGGGTTCTTCGGGAACGCGCCGTGGAAATCCTCGTCATCGCCAACTGACATCGCCATGAAGGTGTCGCCGTGGTAGGCGTTTTTGAGGGAGAGGATCTTCTTCCTGGGCTTCTTCTGGTTTACGAAATACTGGTAGCCCATCTTGAGCGCGATCTCGACCGAGACGCTCCCGGAGTCGGAGAAGAACACATGATTGAGCGTTCCCGGGAGGATCTCAGCGAGGCGGTCGGAGAAGTCGCGGGCGCCGTCGTGGACGACGTTCGCCATCATCACATGCGGGAGTTTCATGGCCTGCTCCGCCATGGCGCGGCAGATTTCCTCGTTGCGGTAGCCGTAGATCATGCACCACCAGGACGAGGTCGAGTCGATGAGATCCCCCCTGTCAGTATGCATGTACACGCCGTCCGCTCCCGTTACGTGGAACGGCGCCTTCATGTGCTTCATCTGGGTATAGGGGTACCAAAGGTGTCCGATGTCTGTCACAGCTCCTCCCTGAATGCTCTGATAATGGTCTCTGATGCGCGGGACAGCTCCTCCTCTGTATGGGCGGCTGTCACCGTGAGCCTGATTCTGCTGGTGCCCACCGGGACTGATGGCGGTCTGATGGCGGAGAGCAGGATATGCTGCTCCCGGCATTTTGCGGCAAGCCTCACCGCCTTCTCCGGATCGCCGAGGATGACCGGGATAATCGCGGTCTCACCGGGGACCACAGGAAGCCCCGCCTCCGTGAGCGTTTTCCTCATGAAGGCGACGTTCCTACCGAGCCTTTCCATAAGGCTCCCGCCCTCGTTCTCCAAAACGGTGAGGGCGGCGTCTGCCGCTGCCGCGGTCGACGGGGATATCGCGGTCGAGAAGATGAAGGGGCGCGAGCGGTTCCGGAGGAACTCGATGACGTTCTTTGACGAGGCGGCGCAGCCTCCCTCCGAGGCGAGGGTCTTGCTCAGTGTCCCGACAGTGAGGTCGGAGAGCCCCGGGTTCCCGAAATACTCTCCCGTGCCGCGCCCTGTCCTCCCGATGACTCCGGCGGCGTGCGCCTCGTCCGTGATGAGGAAGGCATGGTACTCATCGCGGAGCCTCGCGAGCTCGGGGAGCGGCGCGATGTCCCCGTCCATGCTGAACACGCCGTCAGTTACGATGAAGCGCTGCCCGTCAGTCGGGTTCTCTTTCATGAGCTTCTCAAGCGCCTCAGCATCAGCGTGGGGATAGACCACCACCTTCGCCCTGGAGATCCTGCAGCCGTCGATGATGCTCGCGTGGTTCAGCGCGTCGCTGAAGATGACGTCGTCCTTCGAGGCGAGGGCAAAGAGCACGCCGAGGTTCGTCATGTAGCCGGTGTTGAAGACAAGCGCGTCCTCTGAGCCGCGGAACCTCGCAAAATGCCTCTCGAGGCGCGAGATCTCGAACGACGAGCCCGAGGTGAGCCTGGCGCCTCCCGAGCCGGTGCCGTACTGAAGCGCCTTGGCGGCCGCCTCAATGACCTCCCTCCGGTGGGTGAGCCCCAGGTAGTTGTTGGAGTTGAAGACGATGAAGCGCTCCCCCGAGGGGCTCTCCGCAAGAGTCGGGGTGATCATCCTGAAGTCCGCAACATGGCGGTAGACTCCGGCAGCGCTCAGTTTCTGAAGAGCGGCCGGTATGTCCTTAATCAGCATCGCTTCCCTCCTGAATTTCTATGAGAACAGGCGTGTTCTCCATATAGTCAGCATACTCCGCGATGTCAGTGCCGTGACGCACGAAGAAGATCCGGCCTCCGAGCTGGTCGCCCAAATCCTTCATCACGGAGATCCTCCTGTAGCCGTTCCTCCGCGAGGCGACGTAGCCCTTGGTGTGTCCCGGATCATCTGACCAGCAGAGCTCGGCCACGGTTGGGCCATCCGATACCACCTTGGAGGCGAGCACGAGGGCCTCCCTCGCGTGGAGATCCCCGGAGAGTCCTTTTCTCTCCAGGAGCCTCTGATACGCTCCCTCATCAGCGATATCCATCGAGGTGCAGCGGATGCCCCTCTCCGGATCCGGTGAGGGAACGCCGGGGCGGGGCAGGGTGTCGAGCCTCTCCCCGGTCCCGGCGTCAAGCACCATGGCGCCCCTCATGCTCTCCCGGAGAGCCTCAAGGAGGCGGAAGCCCGCAATGACGGCAGTTCTCCCGACTCCTGCCGCAATGAGCTCGTCAGCCGCGATCCTCCGGCCCTCGTCCTTCGAGGATGACTGGATCGAGCTGTAGCTGAGAAGAGGAGCATGGACTGCCTCAGAGAGGCGGATCTCCTCGACCTTGATCTGTATGAAGTCCGCCCTGCCGCGCTCATGGGTCCTGGACCTCCTGAGCATTTCCCGGACGGTATACTCAAGGGCGCTTTCCGGAACGATCCGCTCCGCGCCCGAGATGTGCCTGCCGCCTCTCCCGTGCACTGAGCCGAGGCTTGAGCGCATCTTCACGCTGAAGCGTACGTCATCTTCTCTTTTGGCTGCGGCCTCAGGTGAGCACTGAATGTCACGCGGCATCGCCTTCCTCCGGCGTGTCGATGAGGACCGGGGTGTTCTCCATGTACCCGGTGTATTTCCCGGTGTCGGTGCCGTGCCTGACAAAGAAAATCCTGCCGCCGACCGGATCGCCCAAGTCCTTCATGACGGTTATCCTGCGGTAGCCGTTCTTCCTCGAGCCGACATAGCCCGTGACGTAGCCCGGATCGTCAGACCAGCAGAGCTCGGCGACCGTCGATGGCTCTGACTGCACCTTGGAGGCGAGGACCATGGCCTCCCTCGCGTGATCTCCGTAGAGCCCCCTTGCCTTCATGAACCTGCGGTACGCGTCCTCGTCAGCTATGTCCATAGAGCTGCAGCGGATGCCTCTTCTTGGATCCGGAGCGGGAGTGCCGGGGCGGGGCAGGGTGTCGAGCCTCTCGCCGGTCTCAGCGTCAAGCACCATGGCGCCCCTCATGCTGTCGGTGAGCGCTCCGAGAAGGCTCATTCCGGCGGTAACTGCCTTATGGCTTACGCCGGCTGCCTCGAGCTCCTCAGCCGCGATCCTCCGGCCCTCGTCCTTTGAGGAGGACTTTATCTCGCTGAAGCGGAGGAGCGGGGCGTGGACTGCCTTTGAAAGATTAAGCTCCTCGACCTTGATCTGAATGAAGTCAGCGGTTCCCCTCTCGTGGGTCCTTGCCCTCCGGAGCATCTCGCAGACGGTCTCCTCAAGGGATTTCTCCGGAACTATCCTCTCTGCCCCCGAGATATGCCTGCCGCCCATGCCGTGAACCGAGCCGAGGCTCGAGCGCATCTTGACGCTGAAGCGTGTCCTTTCCATGACTTACTCCCGGTAAAGATCCATAAGCTTCGCCGCGTCGCAGTCAAGTGAGGTGTCGCCGTCCGAGACACGGGCGATCTCGGGGACTCCGGTGAGGTGGGTGCACATGAAGATGTTGTCATCCTCGAAGGCGCTGCCCTTGTGGCAGTGGTTATAGATGATGCCGGCGACGGGAAGCCCCTTGTCCTTCATGTAGTTCACGGTCAGGACCACATAGTTGATGGTGCCGAGGCCGGCGTCCGCCACAATTATTGAGGTGAGGCCGAGCTTCTTCACCATCTCATCGAGATAGAACTCACCCGAGTCAAAGGAGAGCGGGCAGGTGATGCCGCCGCTTCCCTCCATGGTGATGAAGTCCCAGCCCTGCAGCTCAAGTTTCTGGAGCCCTTCGTGGACCTTCCCGAACTCCACGGGGTTCCCCTCGATCCTTGAGGCAAGGTGCGGAGAGTAGGCGTGCTCATAGACGTAGGGGCACATGTC
>JAEEGJ010004659.1_pt1 | contig 45616 bp, 41 predicted proteins | sample 8958761 | NCBI WGS metagenome assembly JAEEGJ01 (sample SAMN16246546, study PRJNA631951) | gut metagenome | biome: gut microbiome; feature: rumen; material: RS-attached | host: Bos | place: Iran: Karaj | collected 2018-10
CGAGTGCCCTTTGTGCCTCTTCCACCACCACTTCCTGAGTGCGGTAGGGATGCACGTTGCGGTGGTTCAGGAACTTACCGCGAAGGAACAGATAGAAGCCCTCGAACAGCTGCACCATTTCGGGATGATACACCACCGATACGTCGAGCATGCCATTGTAGGGAACGGCATTGGGAGTCTGGCCGTAGCCCTGGGCGCTGCCAATGCAGACGGTCATCACGCGGCGGTTGATGCGCTCGTTGTTGATCTTCAGGTCCATCTTGTACTCCATGCGCTGGAATATCATCAGGATGAACGAGGCGATGAACGAGAGGGTGCGAAGGCCCAGCATACGGCGCGTCTGGCGGCGAAGGTTCATGATGGATGCCACCAGTCCGATGTTGACACAGTTCAGGAAGTAGCGGTGGCAATGCTCGCCCTTGCGGTTGGTGTAGCGCATGCAGCCCAGGTCAACCTTGCGCACGCGTCCTTTCTTCAGCCACCCAATGGTCTGCTCCACCTCGCTGTCCTTGAATCCCCAGTAGCGGGCAAAGTCGTTCATCACGCCGTTGGGAATCACGCCGAGCGAGATGCTGTCGCGAACCTCCTTTGTGTTTTGCATCAGACAGTTCACGGCATCGTTCAGGGCCGAGTCGCCGCCTACGATGATGATGGTCTTGTAGCCGTTGTTGATGAGCATGTTGGCCAGCCGTTCCACGGAATTGGGATTCTCGCTTTGCACAAGGTCGTAGGCTATTCCCTGTTCCTTCAGGCATTGCTCAATCTTCTCGCGATTGTTGCCGCCGAAGAGTCCGTGTTTCGGGCAATACAGTATGCCCCATCTGTTCTGTTCCATATCTGTCGGTTTTATTCTTTGCTTGTATTATGCTTCTGTCTCGCCGCCGATAATCCGGAGGGCCTGACTCACTTTCTCGTCTATTGGCTGCATGGCGTCTATCCAATGGATGCGGAACCCCCTGCGCTCCATGCCGCGGAACCATGTCATCTGGCGCTTGGCAAACTGGTGGATGGCTATCTCCAGCTGGCGGAACATTTCGTCGCGGGTGGTTTTACCGATGACGTATTCCGTCACGTATTTGTACTCAAGACCATAGTAGATAAGGTCTTCGGCTGGAATTCCGCTATCCAGCAGTCCGCGGATTTCCTCCGTCATTCCCTCGTCGAGCCTTGCCTTCAGCCTTCGGGTGATTTTCTCTCGGCGGTGCTCGCGGTCGATGTTCACGCCCAATATCACGTATGGAATCTTCGGGAATGCCCGCTCGGGCATGGGCGACTGCAGGTTGTGCTGTTCAATCTCGATGGCCCTGATGGCGCGCTGGGCGGTGTCCACGTCGGTGGTGTTGTGCATCGTGGTGCCCGTCTGCTTCTTCAGTTCCGTGAGCATGGCCGTCAGCTCTTCTAGCGACTTCCCCTCCAGTTCGGCCCTCAGTTGCGGGTTTTGGGGAACTGGCGACAGCGTGTAGCCCTTCAGCACCGATTCGATGTAGAGTCCGGTGCCGCCGCAAAGGATGGGCTGCCGGCCTCTGGCGGTGATGTCGTTGTAGGCTTCCAGGAAATCCTGCTGATACTCGAACAGGTTGTATTTCGTGCCTGGCTCGCAGATGTCAATCAGGTGATAGGGTATCTGCCTGTCGCCGACGGTGTAGTCGGCCAGGTCCTTGCCCGTGCCGATGTCCATCCTTCGGTAAACCTGGCGCGAGTCGGCCGAGATGATCTCGCCATTGGTCTCAGCTGCCAGATGGGCTGCCAGCTCGGTCTTTCCGCTTGCCGTGGGTCCTAGTATCGTTATCAGTTTTTCCATTCGTCGGCAAAAATACTAAAAAAATGCCATTCCGCAATAGCGGGCAGCTTGTTTTTATTGTTTCACCTTAATATATACACCATCGAACGCGGCTCCTGCACCGAAGCATTCCAGCGACTCATTGCCGGTGATGGTCTCCAGCATCACAAACCGCTGATAGAACGTGGCCTTGAATCCGTAGCCGCATTCGTTCACATGGCGGTATTCAAACCTGTTGCCTTTCAGTTCGGCAGGCCGCCCTTTATCGCTCTTTCCCTCGGCGATGTTATGCCGCACGTTTGTACACTCGAAATGAACCTTGTTCTTGCCTGCGGCGCGGAAGGTGATGTTGCCGCCCATCATCGACTCATACCCCAGGTGCCATTCCTGGAACGAGTACTCTTTACCGATGTTGCCCGGGTCTTCAGGTGTAAGTACAGACCCGGTGAACCACTTGGGCTTCTCGCGACTGCTGGTAAGGTTCTTCATCGGCAGTTCCTTCCGTGTCTTCGGGTTTGTCCACGAGCCGGTGGTGGTCCGGTTTTTCGTCTGCAGGTATATGATGCCCGTGATGGTGCCGTCTTCCTGATACTCGCGCAGGAAATAGTTCACGGCTCCGTTGTAGGTGGTGGTTGTGCCGGCAATGAGTATGGGTGCGGGATTCTTGGCATTGTGGTAGTATATGTAGCCGCCGATGATGTTGTTACGGTCTTTCTCGAAGACGATGCTCACGGGTATGCGGCCGTCGAGCTTGGTGTCGAACCGGTAGTACTGAAGGCTTTGGGCGTTCAGTTGGATGGCCATGAAGCAGGCCATGATGGTGCAGATCAGTATTCTTTTCATCATTTTGTTCAGTTTTCAATTTCGTGCATCACGGGAACAATGTCCAGTGACTCACCGAGTTTCTTCATCAGTTTCTCCACCTCTTCGGGCGTTGATTCCTTTTCGTCGATGGTGTTCTCCGACGAGTCCAGGTTGCCGTTCATGTCGTATTGTTCGTAAGAGCGGAACCTGACGGTGGGCAGGCTGTTTTCCAGGATAGCATAGCTGCCCATCATGCATCCCGTGCCGCATCCTCCCTGGGCACCCACGCCATGCTCGAAGTAGTAGATTTCGGAAGCACCGAACGAGTCGGCCAGCATGGTGGGCTTTTCGCCGGCAATCGAGAACACCACCGTGGCCTCGGGTTCCTCGCACCTGATACTCACTTCGGGTATGCCGTCGCGGTCGATGTCGAGCAGTCCGTAGCCCAAGAAGTAGATGTCGTCCTCGTTCTTGTCGTATAGCTTGGCAGCCTGTTTCTTCATCTCAGTCAGGTATTTGCCAATGGTGAACGTCGTGTTATACTTCCCGTCGTCGGCATAGGCCCGCATGCCGTTTAGCAGGTCAAGGTTGTCGTCTTGCACGAAGATGATATCATTGACGCGCCACTGACCTTCTTCCATCCGCATCAGCCATCTGACGGGCACCCCCTTGGCACCGGGCGTGTTCTTCACGTAGAGGCTCACGTCGGCCGTGCCGTTGGGCAGGATGTTTACCTTGATGCTGTCGGCGCTGACCTGTCCTTCGTAGCAGTCGTACACCCAGGCATCGAGCGGACCGTTCTCGCCGAAGTCGAAGAAACCGCCGCACTCACAGGCCATGTCCACAGCCTTTGCATCGGCCCTTACCTGCTGCCACTCCTTCGTGCCGAAGCGCTCATCCACCGAGGGCTTCTTGTTGTCGGGATGCTGCCGGAGCTCGTTCAGATAGTCGAATACGGCCTTCACCTGCCCGGTGATGGCGTTCACCGTGCTGACGGTGTCGGTTATCTCCTGCACTTGGGCTGAGTCGGTTTCCGGCGTAGTACCTCCCGTCTTGTTGCCGCACGAAGTCCAGCTGAGGACCACCAATGCGAATAGTATCACTTTCTTCATGTCAAAAAAATATTGTTAGTCCAAACTGTCCCGTCACTTAAGTGGAGAATCTCCACATCATCAAAACGATTGTCGGCACAAAGATACAAAAAAAAGCCGTCCGACAATATCGGACGGCCATTTTTTTCGTGTCAGGCTAAATATTATTTCAGCTCGGCGAGATACTTAATGGTGCGAACCATCTGAGAAGTGTAAGAGTTCTCATTGTCGTACCAAGCAACAACCTGAACCAGAGAGTTGCCGTCACCGATCTTGCTAACCATAGTCTGGTTGGCATCGAACAGCGAACCGAACTTCATGCCGATGATGTCGCTAGAAACCAGCTTCTCCTCAGTGTAACCGAAGCTCTCGTTGGCAGCAGCCTTCATAGCAGCGTTGATGTCCTCAACAGTAACCTCACCCTTCACAACAGCGTGCAGGATAGTGGTAGAACCTGTGGGAGTGGGAACGCGCTGGGCAGCACCGATCAGCTTACCGTTCAGCTCGGGGATAACCAGACCGATAGCCTTGGCAGCACCAGTTGAGTTAGGAACGATGTTCTGGGCACCAGCACGGGCACGCTGAACATCACCCTTGCGCTGAGGACCGTCGAGAATCATCTGGTCGCCAGTGTAAGCGTGTACGGTGGTCATGATACCGCTCTGGATAGCAGCGAAGTCGTTCAGAGCCTTGGTCATGGGAGCCAGACAGTTAGTGGTGCAAGAAGCAGCCGAGATAACGGTGTCGGCAGGAGTCAGGGTCTTGTGGTTTACATTGTAAACGATGGTGGGCAGGTCGTTGCCAGCAGGAGCAGAGATCACAACCTTCTTGGCACCAGCCTTGATGTGAGCAGAAGCCTTCTCCTTAGAAGTGTAGAAACCGGTGCACTCCAGAACAACGTCAACGTCGAGCTCGCCCCAAGGCAGTTCAGCAGCGTTGGGAACAGCGTAGATGGTAATCTCCTTACCGTCAACGATGATAGAGTTGTCGGTGCAGTCAACAGTGTGCTTGTTCTCACCGATCTTGCCGCAGAAACCACCCTGAGCGGTGTCATACTTCAGCAGGTGAGCCAGCATCTTGGGGCTGGTCAAGTCGTTGATTGCTACTACTTCATAACCTTCAGCCTCGAACATCTGACGGAATGCGAGGCGACCGATACGGCCAAAGCCGTTAATAGCTACTTTTGTCATTTTTTCTTTTATATTTAAAAGGGTTAAAATAAAATCCTTAATTACATACCTTTTTGCCTGCCAAGAGGGGCTTTTCGCGCCTAAACTGTAAAAAATTACCCTCTCAAAAGCACTTTTTTCTTTTTTCGCGTGCAAAGTTACGATTTTTTTTCTATATTTGCACTCGAATACAATCTTAATTATATTAAAAAGTATTTAAGATGAACGTTCAAAAATAAAATTCAGTCGTTGCAAATCAAGATTGCAATTTGAAGATTACAAAACTAAAGAATATAGGACAGTTAACATATTACTAATTTAAAATTTAAAACTATGGGATTTGTTAAAGAATTCAAGGAATTTGCCATGAAAGGCAATGTGATGGACATGGCAGTCGGTGTGATCATCGGCGGTGCTTTCGGTAAGATCGTGTCTTCATTGGTTGACGACGTGCTGATGCCTATCATCGGTATGATCACCGGCGGTGTTGACTTTACCGGTCTGGTGGCCAAGGTGGGAGATGCCACCGTGAAATATGGTACCTTCATCCAGAACATCATCGACTTCCTCATCATCGCCCTCTGTATCTTCTGCATGATCAAGGCTATGAATAAGATGAAGAAGGCTGAAGAGCCCGCTCCCGAGGCTCCCGCAGGACCTACCACAGAGGAGCTGCTTGCCGACATCAAGGACATCCTGAAGAACAAGTAATCCTGTTTGAAACAAACTTTCTACCAGCGGGGGCCTCACAAGGTTCCCGCTGTCTTTTTGCCCGAAATCTGCCTATTTCAGAGGGCCCAGGCTTCCACCCATCAGAAGCCTTGCTTCCAGACTTTGGAAGCGTTGTTTCCAGACTTTGGAAGCGTTGTTTCCACCCATTGGAAGCATCCCTTCCGCCCATTGGAATGATTTGCATCATTAAATGACTGTCTTCGTGATAATAATCGGGAAAATCGTAGGTTTTTCAGATTATAAATCGTAACTTTGCACCCTATTTTTCAAGGTAAAAAGGATAACAGTAAGAATCACACAATGAAGACATTAGATTTCAAGCCGAAAATGGCTTCGGCCATCCGGAATTACGACCGCAAGACGTTCATGGCCGACCTTATGGCGGGCATCATCGTGGGCATCGTGGCGCTGCCGCTGGCCATCGCTTTCGGCATTGCCTCGGGTGTTTCGCCTGAGAAAGGCATCATCACGGCCATCGTGGCGGGTTTCATGATTTCCGCCTTCGGAGGGTCAAAGGTGCAGATAGGCGGCCCCACGGGCGCGTTCATCATTATCGTCTATGGCATCATCCAGCAGTACGGCATGCAAGGACTCACCATCGCCACACTCATGGCGGGCGTGTTCCTTATTCTATTGGGCGTACTGCGGCTGGGCACCATCATCAAATATATTCCCTACCCCATCGTCGTGGGTTTCACCAGCGGTATTGCCGTCACCATCTTCACCACGCTAATCAAGGACCTGCTGGGCATGACGATGGACGAGAATCCCGCCGACTTCATCGAGAAATGGATTGCCTACGGCCGCAACATCTCGAACATCGACCTCTGGAGCACGCTGATGGGACTGCTCAGCATCCTTATCATCACGCTGACGCCCCGTGTGAACAAGAAGATTCCAGGATCGCTCGTGGCCATCATCGTGGTCACTATCGTGGCCCTGCTGCTCAAGAACTATGCCGGCATCAACACCATTGAGACCATCGGCGACCGCTTCAGCATCTCCTCGCAACTACCCGGAGCCACCGTTCCCGAACTGACTTGGGACACCATCAAGGGGCTGGCGGGACCGGCCATGACCATCGCCATCCTGGGCGCTATCGAGAGTCTGCTCTCGGCAACCGTGGCCGACGGTGTGATTGGTGGCCACCACAACTCCAACACCGAGCTCATCGGTCAGGGACTGGCCAACATCGCCTCTCCCATCTTCGGCGGCATTCCCGCCACGGGAGCTATTGCCCGCACCATGACCAACATCAACAACGGCGGACGCACGCCCATCGCAGGCATTGTCCACGCCGTGGTGCTGCTGCTCATCTTCCTGTTTCTCATGCCGCTGGCACAATATATCCCCATGGCCTGTCTGGCTGGCGTGCTCGTTGTCGTGAGCTACGGCATGAGCGGCTGGCGCTCGTTCCTGGCCATGCTGAAGAATCCCAAGAGCGACGTCACGGTTCTCGTGCTCACCTTCCTGCTCACCATCATCTTCGACCTCACCATCGCCATCGAGGTTGGCATCATCTGCGCCTGCCTGCTCTTCATGCGCCGCATGAGTGAGACCAGCGACGTGCGCGCCATCTACGACGAGATTGACCTCAACGAAGATGCCGATATGGAAGCCGGAAACCTGGAGCACCTGACCATCCCCGAACACGTGGAGGTATATGAAATCAACGGTCCTTACTTCTTTGGTGCCGGCAACCGTGCCGAGGAAATGATGACGCGCTTCGGCAAGCACCCCAAAGTGCGCATCATCCGCATGCGTAAGGTGCCTTTCATCGACTCTACGGGACTCCACAACCTGGAGAACCTCTGCCTGATGTCGCAGAAGGAAGACATTCAGATTGTACTCTCGGGCGTGAACGAAAAAGTGGAAGCCGTCCTGATGAAGAACGGCTTCGAAAAACTCTTGGGACGCGAAAATATCTGTAACCACATCGACCTCGCATTGGCGCGTGCCCGCGAGATCGTGGGCTGAGTGCTCTAATCGTCTGCCATGATGCGGCGTTTCAGGTCGACCAGCTCATCACGGGCATTCATCGCAGCCTCATAGCCGAGCGTGATCATCTGCCGGATGTCAGTCTTGTTGAAATCGCTCGCACCATAGCCGTCGAGCATCGGATGAATATAAACGTCAGCCGCCCTGCGGTTGGCGTTATATTTTTTCCAGTCAGGACGCTCCACCAACCAGTTGAGCGGCCCGTCTATTCCAAATAAGCTTTTCAGCGAGAATTCGCGGTCCTTGTGCTGCTTCTGTTGCAAGTCGATAGCTATCACCACGTCGGCACCCATCGCCTTCACCACATCTACGGGCAGATTGTTGAGCAATCCGCCGTCCATCAGCATACGCCCGTCCTGAATAACAGGTTTGAAAACGCCGGGAATCGACATGCTGGCCCTCATGGCATCGCACACGAGCCCCTGGCTCATCACTACTTCCTCGTTGTTGTTGATATCTGCGGCCACACAACGGAAGGGGATTTCGAGCTCGTCGAAATGCTTCTGGCGGGTGACGCGGAAGAGGAAATCGCGCACGTTGTTCGTAAACAGCCCCACCCAGTCCTGATTCACAAAGAGCGAATCCAACTGGTGCGAACTCGTGCCCATCGCATACAGTCCGCCCACGATGCTACCGATACTCGTGCCCGCAATATAGTCGATGGGAATGCCCACCTCCTCTATCACCTTCAGCGCGCCAATCTCGGCTGCACCCTTAGCTCCGCCGCCTCCCAGCACCAGCCCTACCTTCAGCCGTTCTCCGTCAGGCTCATCAGCCATCATGCCGACGCTCAGCATGAGCATCAGCACCAACATCAACCTACGCATGACAGCTCTTGATTTCAGAACGGCCATCCGCCACGGATACCTTCGATGATACCATTCAGTTCGCCGGCAATGTTGCGCACGCCGTTCACCAGCCGCTGCTTGGCTCCCTGAGCCATATACTTGGCGCATTGGCCTTCCAGCTCGCCTATATGCCGTTTCTCCTGTGGCGTATAGTCCTGCTCGTGCTTGGCTATACGCTTACGGATGGTCTTGAAGTCGTCCACAGCATTCTGCCAGTCTCTCACCGAATAATACTGGGCATTGTCGCGCAGTTCATAAGAATAACGCTCCAGCTGGCTGATGGCACTCTGCTTCGTGGCACAACTGCCCAGCATGAGCACCGCCAACACAGCCATCAAAACTATTTTACCTTTCATAAAATTCTTCACCAAAAAGAATTCCTCACCCTAAATTCTTCACTCTTCACTCTTAACTCTTAACTTTTAGAGCACAGCCTTAATCTGCGCTATCATCTCCTGATACTCCTCGTCAGAGAGATACACCTTGCCGGGATTCATCTGGAACGTGCCGCCATAGTCGGGCCCGTCCACATATTTCGGAGCCAGATGGAAATGCAGGTGCGACAGTTTGTCACTATAGGCCCCATAGTTGATCTTCTCAGGATTGAAAGCCTTCTGCATCGCACGCGTCACCTGAGCCACATCGGCCATAAAGGCATTGCGCTCCTCGTCGGAGAGTTCGTTCAGGTCGTTCACATGTCCGTTGTAAGCCACCAGGCAACGACCACGGTATGTCTGCTCCTTAAACAGGAACGCACGTGAAACACGAAGTTCGGCAAACTGAATCATCAAGTCCTTCTGAGTCTGATTGTTCGTGCAGTAGAGGCACTCTTTTGGATCGCTATACATTGTTTTTAAGTTTTAAGTTTTTAATTTCATTAAGTTTACAATGCCACAAAAGTAGGCAATTAATTCCAAACCGCCAAACATTCTTGCAAACGTTAACGTTCATTTTTTGCTTTTATGGAGAACAACGTATCGCAAAACGCCTTAACTTTGCACCCGAAAACAAACTTATAAAACCTCTAAAACTCAAAAAACAATGGAAAAGACATTCATCATCGGTGACCGCGAGAAGAACGAGTGGGTATCCGTATTCGACAACAACAAGAAGCAACTGGAGTTCAAGAACCACATCGCAGAGGCCAAGACCTACGCTGAGCGCCGCTCTGCTGAAATCGACCTCAAGCTCCTTCAGGCCACAGGTTTCTTCGGCGACCTTCGCGTCTATCTCTACGAAAACGGTCAGGCCTACGTAGCTGGAGAGCGTGACAGCTTCCTCTAAACTTCATTCTCTCACAAAGTCAATCGTGACTTCACTTCCCTTCACCGTAACGCATAACGACTTATTTGCCAATACGTTACGGTGAAGGGTTTTTAAGACAGTTCCAAATACCCCTACATACTCCACCCTTTTCGGGAGGTTTGTCTCTCTCATTTCCGAGGAATCAAAACCTCATCCGTTGTCTTTCAAAACATCATCAAATGGAAGTCAATACATCATAGAATGAAAGTCAATACATCATAGAATGAAAGTCAATACATCATAGAATGAAAGCCGAAACATCATAGATTGGAAGTCAAAACATCATAGAATGAAAGCCGAAACATCATAGAATGGAAGTCAAAACATCATAGATTGAAAACCGAAACATCATAGAATGGAAGTCTAAATGTATCATTTACGAGACGTAACTCTATCATTTACGAAACGTAAGTGACACACTTATGAATGCCCTGTTCGCAAAGGCCGACTTTTAACCCTTCACCATAAACACCTGAAATACAGCAACATATTCACCTCGGTGAATGATCGTGAAAAAAGAGAAACACCCCAGAAAGCTACTCTTGATAAGGTCTATCGCCAACAAATTACATCGCTGTTGGTTTCGTCTAATAACTCTACATTCTACACTAAAAAAACTGTCACCCTTGTGGCACCCGTGACACCCTCTCAAACAGGTTGCAAGCCCCGTGTTTATCGGCGAGGTGGCACCCTTGCGCCCTTAAACAAAAAAATCTGTTGTAACAAACGCGAATGGCTTCAAAACTACAACTGCAACAACGTGTAGTTCAATGAATACTTACTTGGTATCGCAATAGCTACACCAGAACAACAGCAGCTACAGTCGTATGTGATTGTAGCTGCTGTTTATATAGTATATAAGTGTTGCTATCTGTAGTTTATCGAATGCTTACGTATTAATAATATGCTGAAGAATCTACGGGAACCGTATCGACGTGAATTTACTCGTCCCATTCTAAATAACAACCTCCCATATCATAGCTATATTTTACATCTCTAACAACTTTTCCATTAGGCCATATAAACTCATATTTGTTTTCTCCAACTTTCTTTGCAAGCCTTATAAAAGTATTATAAAATGATTCAACAAAACTATCTTCACCATCAAAATTAATAAAACATACTAAAGATTGTCCTTCATCTTTCCAAGATATGATGACACCATTCTTCCCATCAAGATTAATTCCATCGCTATCAACTTTCATATTTAAACTGACATAGTTCCCAAAAACATCACTATATCCGGTCATGAAGCCATGAGTTTTAACCAAACTTTTAAAGTCGCCATTTGTTTCAAGAATATCCTTGAATGAAATATACTTCTCTGTTTCATTAACTGATGCTTCTATTTCCGGCTGCGTTGTTGTTACTTCTTCGTGCGTTTCGGTAGAATTCTTTGTGGAATTATCATCAGCATAAGTTTCTTTAGACTTAGTCACACTTGTTTCCACAATACTCTTATTCGTGTCCCCTATATTATCTATACTGGAACGAGAAGAAAGATAATAGCACAATCCTCCCAATAATAAAACGCCCAAAACAGCAACGAAGATTTTCTTATATGAAGAACTTTCTTCTGAATCTTCAAGATCTTCATGCCTTGGCTGTTCTGTTCCACAATAAGGACAAAAAACTGTATCACTATCAAGGAGTTCACCACATTTGACACATTTGTCAAAAATTGACAAATCCTTACCGCAATTAGTGCAGAACTGAGCATCATGCTCAATTTCTGCTCGACAAAACTTACACTTCATCTAATAATCTGTTATATTGTCCGCACTTAACATCTTTAATTCTTGTGTTTCATTTTATCGTCGCGAAAGACTGTTTTTTTAAGGATTCGTTCTTTACCAAGAAAAACGCCTCTAAGTTGAATATTGTTATCCTCACGTTCAATAATCAACCTCACATCATCTATTCTGCCTATTGGGTCACCTGGAGCTCCATTCATCGTTCCATTGTACAATTCTATTACGTTATCACGGATTTGGTATTGGTATCTCGAAGTTCTTGAATCGGACCAAGCATCACGGTCAATACGCCAAGCCTCCACGGTTACCCTTCCAAAATTATCGCTTTCTGGGAAGAAAAGAAATGTCCATTCGAAGGAATATGACATATCTGCATCTTCTTTAGAAACCTCCATAGTATGAGCCCAAACCCCGGCTGTCGCCATTTTCTTATAGATAAAGGTACTATAAGCTGTTGATGAGGATTCAATAGATTTAACAAATTCGTCTTGAGCACTGGGCCCCAGTATTCCTGTGGTTACAATTTTACCAGAAAGATAATAACACAACCCACCCAATACAAGAAGGCCTAAAATGGTATAAATAATTTTCTTACTACTCTTATTTTCTGCAGAACCAAGTTCTTCTGAAGGCTTATCATCAACTTTTGATATTTCTCTTTCACCTATATTAGAATTATTGTCAGTAAACTCCTGATGGGGTAACTCATCATTTGTTTGATTCAACTTGATTTCAGTGTCGTTATCTACAAGTGCCTTTCCTGAATCAGAAAGATCATTACTTGTCACTGACAGGTAAGGAGTTCCACACTTAGGACAGAACTTCTCACCATTCTTCTGCATATTACCACATTTTTTACAAAACACAACTCTAAACTATTTAAAAGATTAACAATCAATCAAAAGGAACAGTGATATAAATCTCCCCATCTTCCGTATAATTTACATAACTGATTGTGCCATTGGACCATTTGAATGACCATGGATCTATACCATCTGAGCCAACGTACTCCGTATGTTTAAAAAGCCCCAATTCCATTTGTTTCTTTGCAACAGAGTCAAAGAGTTTTATCAAATAAGAAGTATAAGACATATGTCCCTCTCTTATAATACAAATAGGTGTACCATTACCTGTTGGTTTAACTTCTCCATTGTCACTAACAATACAATTCTTATAAAAATAATCAGTAGAGAATCGAGCACCTTCTTCATATATTTCTTTATATTTGAATCCATGAGTTTTCGTTAAACTCTCTATATCACGATTTGTTTTAAGAATGTCATCAAATGAAATCAAGTCATTTAGATAGGTTTCAGGTATTACTTCCATATAGTCGAATCCTAACTGAACATTAGAGTATTCATCCGTAAAAGTGAGTTCTCCAATAACTTGTTTTTCCTTACAATCTTTTTGAACACGGATTTGAGTAACTTTTCCTTTTTCAGGATTCTTTGCTGCTAAGAATAGGTCATGCGACTGCTCCCCATCATTTAAAGGACCTACCAGGGCACTTACTAACCCATACTCAAAAGCTTCTTTTTTAAAATGCGCATACTGGCCTTTATCCAAGAACAATTGAATTAAAAGGCCGTCATATCTTATCCACCACGCATTTGTTCTTGTCTGACGGACTTCGTTGTTACTTATATCAATATTCACTCCGAAAACTGTATATTTGTCACCACCAGTATCGGTATACTCTTTCTTTATAAGTCCGTATTTACTGATTATTACATTAGAGGGGAAATGATTATCGTTTCCCGATTTTGCCATAGACTCATAGATCTCCAAGAAGTTTTCATACGATAACACTCCATCATTTTTACTCTGCGATGAGACACATTGACACATTCCCAACAGCATAGTTGCTGCAATAAACATAAACTTTTTCATACGATTTATATTATTTGCTTTTTATTTAACATGAGTTCACGTTAAGTTATTTGTTCTTTAAAATTAATGAATCGACATAAGCTAATAATTCCCTCTTTATTTCTTCTTTTGACACCGATTTTTTTGATTCATAATCCTCGCTGCTGTGCCATTTTTTTATTTCTTTTAAAATTCTTACAAGTATAGAAGCATTGCTAATCCGTGTAAGTAAGCATGGATCCAATTCAGCACCAGCATTGATCACATGGTTTAACTTTTCAATATCATTATCGTCAACACCATAGATTTCATCAGGCAAATTGCAAAGAACATCAAAATACAAATCTTTTTGTTCTTCGTTTAACACATAAAATGACTTCATTGCACTATATAAATAAACCTCATAAACACCCCAGAATCGGCTTAATGATTTAAAAAAAGGTTAGCTTATGATACAAAAAAGGCGTAGGTGTCTGTTTCTCTGCCCATCCTGGAGCTGTAGGCCTTCGCATTGCCCCCGTCACACAGGATAGACAACGCAGTTAGCCCACGCCAGTACGAACTATATAATTATGGTATATAGAAACGCACCACGTAGACGTCTCGTTGTCATCTGCCTGTTGTGACGGTTGAGTTTGCGAAGTTCACAGCTCACAACGACAGACGTTCGAAAACGTCTTTCTCATATATAAGATCGCCCGCCGCCCACAGGTGAGCTAACCGAGCGATGCCGCAAAGATAAATAGTTTTTGGGAGAAACGCAAATTTATAGGCAACTATTTTTTGTAGTCGCCATTCATTTAGCATTCACTTGAAAATTCCAGTTTTTAGAGAAGTCCTAAACGAAGCATAACTGTTTCAGGGGACTTGCGGACATTCCAGATATATTCTACCCTGATACAGTCACCATCAATTCGATAAAGAAGTTTGATTTCACTTATCACCACATAACTCCTATATTCAGAACTGTAACCTATAAGAAAAGGTTCTATAGGAGCCATCCTTGGAAATACAAGAAGGTGTTGAAGGGATTCGTCAATCTGGTCAAGGAATCTTCTGGCAATACGCTTTCCGAATAATTCTATGGTGTACTCCAAAGCATCCTCAAGACTTTCCCTGGCTGTATCAGACCATTCAATACGCATTGAGGAAATCCTCCATTTGTTTCATGACGGTTTGATGGGACAATGATTTCTCCTCTGCAAAGTCTTTGTCACTCTTCTGAAGCACCTTCATTAAATCCTCAGGGGTCCAATCACCGTATTGGGAATCTGTATCCATGAGGAGACTGCTCTCTTCGTTAGTAGCATACAGATTCGGCTCAGAAGCGATTTCCTGAGCATCTTGTTCTTTATTGGAATATCTGAATTTCTTCATATCAATAAAAATGGCTGTCACTAATGATCTGTGACGCTGCAAATATAATCAATAATTTGTAAACGACGTTCATGCAAGCCTTAAATTTATCTTTTTTAAGAATCGCAGAAACCTCTATCAAATGATAAGCGCAAGCCGATTACCGACTTGCGCTTCGATATAGAAAGAATGTTACTTCTGGATTACTCCCACTCGATGGTGCCGGTGGGTTTCGGGGTGAGGTCGTAGAGGACGCGGTTCACACCGGGAACCTCGGTCACGATGCGCTGGGTGATGTGGTGCAGCACGGAATAGGGAATCTCCTCGATGGTGGCGGTCATGGCATCGCGGGTGTTCACGGCACGAATGATGACGGGCCAGTCCCAGCTGCGCTTGTTGTCGCGGACACCGGTAGATTTGTAGTCAGGAACGATGGTGAAATACTGCCACACCTTGCCAGCCAGGCCATTCTTGTCAAACTCCTCGCGAAGGATAGCGTCGGATTCGCGCAGGGCTTCGAGACGGTCGCGAGTAATGGCTCCTGTGCAGCGGACGCCCAGGCCGGGACCGGGGAACGGCTGACGGAACACCATCGTGTCGGGCAGTCCGAGCTGCTTACCCACTACGCGCACTTCGTCCTTGAAGAGCAGTTTGATGGGTTCTACGAGTTCAAACTGGAGGTCTTCGGGCAGTCCACCCACGTTGTGGTGCGACTTGACGGGACCTGACTCCACGATGTCGGGATAGATGGTACCCTGAGCCAGGAAGCTGATGCCCTCCTGCTTGCGGGCCTCTTCTTCGAACACGCGGATAAACTCGGCACCAATAATCTTGCGCTTCTGCTCGGGATCGGAAATGCCTGCCAGCTTGTCGAGGAAGCGGTCGGTGGCATCCACATAGACCAGATTGGCATCCAGGTCGTCGCGGAACACGCGCACCACCTGTTCGGGCTCGCCTTTGCGCAGAAGGCCGTGATTCACATGAACAGATACCAGCTGCTTGCCTACGGCTTTGATGAGGAGAGCTGCCACCACGGATGAGTCAACACCACCCGAGAGGGCCAGCAACACCTTCTTGTCGCCAATCTGAGCACGAAGCTCGCTAATCTGTTCGTCGATAAATTTCTGGGCCAATTCGGGAGTAGTGATGCGCTCCATCGAGGCCGGACGTACATTACCTGTTGTCATAATAGTTTGTATTATAGTTGAAAGATTTCCTTAAGTTTGCCTCCCCTCGGGGAGGATGGTGGGGTTACTCCCACTCAATTGTCGAAGGCGGCTTGGAAGAGATGTCGTAGCAGACGCGGTTGACGCCCCTCACCTTATTTATAATCTCGTTGGACACGCGGGCCATGAAGTCGTAGGGCAGATGAGCCCAGTCGGCAGTCATGGCATCGGTGGAAGTAACGGCACGAAGAGCCACGGGGTGCTCATAGGTGCGCTCATCGCCCATCACGCCGACACTACGGACGGAACTCAGAAGAACGACTCCGGCCTGCCAAATCTGGTCGTAGAGTCCCCACTCACGCAAGCCGCGAATAAAGATATCGTCGGCATCTTGCAGGATGCGCACCTTCTCGGGGGTGATGTCACCAAGAATACGAACGGCCAATCCGGGACCGGGGAACGGATGACGGGTGATAAGATGCTCAGGCATGCCCATCTGACGGCCCACGCGGCGCACTTCGTCCTTGAAGAGCCACTTCAGAGGCTCGCAAAGCTGGAGGTTCATCTCTTCGGGCAGTCCGCCCACGTTGTGGTGGCTCTTGATGACCTTACCCGTAATGTTCAGCGACTCGATGCGGTCAGGGTAGATAGTGCCCTGGGCAAGCCACTTCGCATCGGTAATCTTCTTGGCCTCGGCATTAAAGACTTCCACGAAGTCGCGACCGATAATCTTACGCTTCTGCTCGGGGTCGGTGACGCCTGCCAAATCGGCAAAGAACCTTTCGGAAGCATCCACGCCAATAACGTTGAGACCCAGCACTTTATAGTCGTCCATCACTTGCTGGAACTCGTTCTTGCGAAGCATGCCATGATCCACGAAGATACACGTGAGGCGGTTGCCGATAGCCTTGTTGAGCAGGACGGCTGCTACGGAACTGTCAACGCCGCCGGAAAGTCCGAGGATGACACGGTCGTTGCCCAACTGCTCCTTTAATTCGGCCACCGTGGTCTCCACGAAGGAAACTGCGCTCCAGTCCTGACGGCTACCGCAGATATCTACCACAAAGTTTTTCAGCAAGAGCGTTCCCTGAACTGAATGGAACACTTCGGGGTGGAACTGGACGGCCCAAATTCCTTTGGAAAGTGAAGAGTGAAGAGTGAAGAGTGAAGAATCTGTTCCTGGCGCGCACCAGAAAGCTGCATTCTTCACATCCTTCGTGCTGCCAATGACTTCAAAGCCTTCAGGAATGGCGGTGATGGTGTCGCCGTGAGACATCCACACCTGAGAGTCTTTTTCAAATCCCTTGAAGAGAGGATTACTGAGGTCGATGGTCTCCAGAAGCGCACGCCCGTACTCGCGCGAGTCGGCCTTCTCGACCTTTCCTCCAAGCGTATGGCTGATAAACTGAGCGCCATAGCAGATGCCCAGCACGGGCAGACGGCCTATGAAGCGCGTGAGGTCCACCTTGAAGGCTTCCGGATCATGCACACTATAAGGCGAACCGCTGAGGATGACGCCAATCACGTCGGAGTCGTCCTCGGGATATTTGTTATACGGCAGAATCTCGCAGAACGTATCGAGTTCGCGCACACGCCGGCCGATGAGCTGCGTGGTTTGCGACCCGAAGTCGAGAATAATGATTTTCTGTTGCATACCTATTTTTATATATTACCTATTGATTATTCTTAGGAATTCTTCAGCCTGATCGAGTGCATCAAGCTTGCCTACATCCAGCAGCTGCAAATCTTTCTGCTCATGGCCGATGAAAGCATACTGATGGCAATACTTCAGATAGAAATCGATAATGCTGAAGCGCTCTGGCATCTCCTGAAAGAGCGGGAACACCATTGGCCAAATGACGTGGATGCCGCTGAAAGCCAGCTTCCGCAGCTCCTCGGGGTTTAGTTTAGGATAGGGACTCTTCACTTCACCCGTCTCGATATTTGTCCATCCGTCAAGGAGATTCTCTTCATCAAAGAGCAGATAGCGCTTGGTCTTCCGCTGGCTTACGAGTAATAAAGCATCGGGAGGAGTCTCACTATTGAACCAATCGTTCGTGAGATCGAGATTGCTCAAGATGTCCACATTATGAATCAGAATGGGCGACTGGGAATCGAACAGGGGCAAGGCTTTCTTGATACCGCCCCCTGTCTCAAGAAGTCCGTCGCGCTCGTCGCTGATGCGAATGTCGATGCCGAAATTGTGATTAGCATTTAAATAGTCGATAATCTGATTGGCGAAATGATGCACATTGACCACAATCCGTTCGTAGCCAGCATTCTTCAGCTTCATGACCACATGATGAAGCAGGGGCTCTCCTGCCACGGGCACTAATGCCTTTGGCATCGTGTCGGTAAGCGGTTTCAAGCGGGTTCCCAACCCTGCCGCGAAGATCATAGCTTGCTTCATGGCTGCAAAGATAGTGCAAATCGAAGACAATACAAAATAAATTAATTTATTTTTATTGTTAAGATGCAGCCTATCTTCACGGCTCGAAGAGACGTAAAGGTACGAATTTTAGTGAAGAGTGAAAGGCTACGGGTAGGCGAGCTTTGCTCGGGAATGGAGTGAAGAGTGAAGAATTTACTGCCGCCTTAAATATTTTTAAGCACTTGGGTGATGCCTTGCTCACGATGATTGATGTGCACCTCTATCCCAAACTTGCGGTGAATATGCTCGGCCAGATGCTGAGCGGAATAGACGCTCCGGTGCTGACCACCCGTACAGCCAAAGGAGAACATCAGCGAAGTGAAACCGCGCTGAATGTAGCGGCGCACATGAGCATCGGCCAGCCGATAGACACTTTCCAGGAAGGTGAGTATCTCACCATCATCTTCAAGGAATCGGATCACAGGCTCATCGAGACCTGTCAGTTTCTTGTAAGGCTCATAGCGTCCGGGATTGTGCGTGCTACGGCAGTCGAACACATATCCTCCGCCATTGCCCGACTCGTCCTCAGGAATGCCTTTGCGATAGGAGAAGCTGAAGACGCGCACCACAAGCGGTCCCTTGCCGTCGTATTTGGAATAGGTGGCTGGACCGTCCTGGGGATGAGCCTTATAGGGATTCTTGTCGGTTGTCTTATAACCATCGGCACGATTTAATGCGGGCTGCTCAATCTGCGCAAATTGCGGAAGTTCCGTAAGGCGATGAAGCATCTCCACCAAATAGGGGTACTGTCTTGAAAGCGAATAGCCGAAACCGCCCTCGCCCTCCTTCAGCAGTTCACGGAGGTTCTGCATAGCCGGGGGGATGGAATCGATGAAATGCTTCTTTCGTTCGAAATAGCCACGGAAACCATAGGCACCCAGCACCTGAAGCGTACGGAAGAGCACGAACAGCGCCAGCCGTTCCACGAAATGGCGGGTGGAAGGCACCTCGGTGTATTGCTTCAGGGCCTGATAGTATTCCATCACCAGGTCGCGACGCAGCTTATGGGGATATTTGGCGGATGCCTGCCACAGGAAGGAGGCCAGATCATAATAGAACGGCCCGCGACGTCCTCCCTGGAAATCTATGAAGTAGGGTGTCAGGTGTTGGGTGTTGGGTGTTGGGTGTTGGGTTGTGGGTACCAGCATCACATTACGCGCCTGGAAGTCACGATAGAGGAAGCCGTCGCAATCTTCAGCCGTAAGGTCTTTGGCCAGCATGCGGAAATTGGCTTCGAGCTTCAGTTCGTGGAAATCCAGATCCGTAGGTTTCAGGAAGCAGTACTTGAAATAGTTGAGGTCGAAGAGCACGCTATCCTGATCAAAGGCGGGTTGCGGATAGCAGTTCTTCCAGTCGAGTCCGCGGGCTCCGCGCATCTGGATATTGGCCAGCTGGCGGATAGTGAGCTTGAGCAGCTCTTTCTCCCGCTGGTTATAGCGTCCGCCAGCCTCACGTCCGCCGCGGATAGCATCAAAGAGCGACACTTGCCCAAGGTCTTCCTGCAAATAGCGCAATTCATCGTCGCTCGCGGCAAGCACACGCGGAACGGGAAGCTTCAGGTTTCCGAAATGACGGGCCAGATAGATGAAGGCATGGTCTTCGTCGCGACTGGTGCCTACGACGCCAATAACCGTCTTCTCATCGGCACCCACCATCCGGTAATACTCGCGGTTGCTCCCGGCACCAGGCAGTTTCTCCACTCTCTTGGGGTCTTCCCCACTCCATTTCTTATATAAATCTACAAGTTGCTGCATAATTCATTTATTAATAATACCCTCGCGTTGGCGCACGGCCTCAAACAGCAGGATGGCCGCACTCACCGAGACATTCAGGGAATCGAGCTTTCCGAGCATCGGAATGCGGATATGGGCATCGGCAGCACGCCGCCAAAGGTCGGTAAGCCCCGTGGATTCCGTACCCATCACGATAGCCGTTCCCTGGCGCATATCCGTGTCGTAATAAAGATGCGAATCCTGCAACTGGGCCGTCAGGATACGGATGCCTTTCTGCTTCAGGAAATCAATACACGCTTCAGAACCGCATGCCACGCACGGCACGCTGAAGATGGCCCCGATGGAACTACGGATGAGATTGGGGTTATAGAGATCGGTAAGCGGATCGCAGATGACCACGGCATCGGCTCCAGCGGCATCGGCACTTCGCAACACGGCCCCGAGATTGCCGGGCTTCTCCACACGCTCAAGTACCACGATCAGAGGATTCTCACGAAGCTTCAGGTCATCAAGCCCCAACAGGCGCGAACGGACGGTAGCCACGATGCCCTCCGTACTGCCGCGATAGGCTATCTTCTCATAGACAGCCTCCGAAACCTCGATACACGCAGCCGTCTCAAAAAGCGTGGCTGGCAGTTCGCTTTCACGATCCTTCATGACCGATGGACACCAGAACACACTGTCCACCTCAAAGCCAGCCTCCAGGCAATGCTGAAGTTCGCGGCAACCTTCCACCACGAAAAGCCCTTCCCGGCGGCGCTCGGATGATTTCTGCTGCAAGGCCACCAGTTTCTTCACCTTCGGATTCTGAACGCTCGAAATATACTGTTCTGTCATCTTCATTTTCTTTGCTGCAAAGGTAATAAAAAAGAATGAAGAACGAGCCAATAGGACACAAAAAAAATCGGATGCTGTCACAGCGCCCGATTTTCAAAAAACAAACTACTTAAAAACTAATCTACTAAAACAAATCAAAAAAATATCTTTTTTCGGGTAATCCCGATATTATCTTATGAATTTCTGGTGCAAAGATAGAAAATATTGTAATTCAAAGCAAATCTTTTTGCACTTTTTTGCTCTATTTTGTATAAATAACGAAAAAAAAGGCCGGCAAACGCGTTGCCAGCCCTTATTTTGTTATCTTGACTTTACAAAACCGAGTCGTAAATATCAAATATTAAACGGTTTACATCATGCCGCCCATTCCGGGAGCGCCACCCATCGGCATAGCAGGCTTATCCTCGGGTTTGTCCACGATGAGACACTCCGTGGTGAGGAACATGCCGGCAATGCTGGCAGCATTCTCAAGAGCCACACGTGCCACCTTGGCAGGATCGATGACACCAGCCTCGCGGAGATCCTCGTACTTGTCGAGGCGGGCATTATAACCGAAGTCGCCCTTGCCTTCGCGAACCTTCTGTACCACCACGGCACCCTCGCCACCGGCGTTGATGACAATCTGGCGCAAAGGCTCCTCGATGGCACGCTCCACGATGTTGATACCGGTCTGCTCGTCGGCATTGTCGCCCTTCACGTTCTGCAGGGTCTCCAGCGAGCGGATGTAGGTAGTGCCACCACCGGCCACCACACCTTCCTCGATGGCAGCGCGGGTAGCGCAGAGCGCATCGTCCACGCGGTCTTTCTTCTCCTTCATCTCCACTTCGCTGTTGGCACCCACGTAGAGCACAGCCACACCGCCAGCCAACTTAGCCAGACGCTCCTGCAGCTTCTCCTTGTCGTAGGAAGAAGTGGTGTTCTGGATTTCGTTCTTAATCTGAGCCACGCGGTCGGCGATAGCCTCCTTCTGACCGGCTCCGTTCACGATGGTCGTATTGTCCTTCGAAACGACTACCTTGTCGCAAGTGCCCAGCATGTCGAGCGTAGCCTGCTCCAGCTTCAGGCCCTTCTCCTCAGAGATGACCATACCACCCGTCAGCACGGCGATATCCTCGAGCATAGCCTTGCGGCGGTCGCCAAAGCCAGGAGCCTTCACGGCACAAACCTTCAGACCAGCACGCAGACGGTTCACGACGAGCGTGGTCAGCGCCTCTGAGTCAACGTCCTCGGCAATAATCAGCAGCGGCATGCCATTCTCGGCAGCAGGCTGAAGCACGGGCATCAGGTCCTTGAGGTTGCTGATCTTCTTGTCGTAGATCAGGATGCGGGGATGATCCATCACGCACTCCATCTTATCGGCATCGGTCATGAAATAGCCTGAGAGATAGCCACGGTCGAACTGCATACCCTCCACGACGCCGATATGCGTGTCGCGACTCTTCGACTCCTCTATGGTGATCACGCCATCCTTCGAAACCTTGCGGAAAGCCTCGGCCAGAAGCTTACCGATCTCAGGATCGTTGTTGGCGCTGACGGTAGCCACCTGCTCAATCTTGTCGTAGTTGTCGTCCACCTTCTCGGCATTCTGCTTGATATAGTCAACGACGGCATTCACGGCCTTGTCGATACCGCGCTTCAGGTCCATGGGGTTGGCTCCGGCGGTCACGTTCTTCAAGCCCTCGGTCACGATGGCCTGTGCCAGGATGGTAGCGGTGGTGGTTCCGTCGCCGGCATCGTCGCCAGTCTTCGAGGCCACGCTCTTCACGAGCTGTGCACCAGTGTTCTCGAAGTGGTCTTCGAGCTCAATCTCCTTGGCCACGGTCACGCCGTCCTTCGTAATCTGGGGAGCGCCGAACTTCTTCTCAATCACCACGTTGCGGCCCTTAGGACCAAGTGTCACCTTAACTGCGTTAGCCAGCTGATCCACGCCCTGCTTCAGCAGGTCGCGAGCTTCAATATTGAATTTGATATCTTTTGCCATAACTTTAATCTTTAATCGTTAATCTTTTACTTGATAATTGCGAGGACGTCGCTCTGACGCATCATCAGATACTTCTCACCGTCAAACTCCAGCTCCGTGCCGGCATACTTGCCGTAGAGCACCTCGTCGCCTGCCTTGAGAATCATTTCCTCGTCTTTCGTTCCGTTGCCAGCGGCCACAATCTTACCGCGCAAAGGTTTCTCCTTGGCCGTATCGGGAATGATGATACCGCCGATTTTCTCTTCTGCCGGTGCCGGCATTACCAGCACGCGATCTCCTAATGGTTGAATGTTCATAATTTTATGGTTTTAAATGTTTAAACTTTACCCCACCTTTTGCCAAAACCGTGCCAAAGCGGCACACCTCAGCAACAACCGACAAATTGTCAGTTTGAAAATAAAGTTCCAAATAATTTTGCGTATTTCACACTTATTTGTATCTTTGCAGAAATATTCTAACATTACTACATTTATTTTTTTTGACACACGTCTTATGAAAGATTTCTTTAAGAATGTATTTGCCACGGTTGTCGGTATTGCCCTCTTCTTCGCAATCATCGGCTTCTTCGGCTTTATCTCCATCATCGGAATGATTGCCTCGGGCGACTCTTCCGTCAGCGTGAAAGACAATTCAGTACTCGTGCTCAGACTCAACGGCCAGCTCGAAGAAAGAGCCGAAGGAGACCTGATGAGCGAACTGATGGGACAGGTGGACGCCTCAACCATCGGACTCAACGACATCCTGGAGGCCATCCGGAAGGCCAAGGACAACGACAACGTGAAAGGAATCTATATTGAGGCAGGCATGTTCTCAGCCGACTCTCCCGCCTCCAGCCACGCCATCCGCGAGGCCCTGCTCGACTTCAAGAAGAGCGGCAAATGGATTGTGGCCTACGGCGACCAATACTACCAGAACGCATACTACATCTGCAGCGCAGCCGACCAGGTATGGATCAACCCCCAGGGAGAGATCGACTGGCACGGACTGGGCGGCACACCTTATTATTTAAAAGACCTCATGGCCAAGTTCGGCGTGAAGGTGCAACTCACCAAGGTGGGCACCTACAAGAGTGCTCCCGAGACCTACACCAGCGACCACATGAGCGAAGCCAACCGCGAACAGGTGACCCAGTACATCACCGGCATCTGGCAGGAAATGCTGGCCGACGTGTCAGCCTCGCGCAAGATCAGCAAGGAGCAGCTCAACGCCTATGCCGACAGCATCACCATGTTCAACACCACCGCCGAATACCAGAAGCAGAAGCTCATCGACAAGGCGCTCTACTACGACCAGGTGAAGCCCGAAATCCGCAAGCTCCTCAAGATTGACGCCGACAAGGACATCAACACCATCGGCATCTCCTCGATGCTGGCCACCGAAGGCAAGAAGAACAAGGGCGAGGAAGTGGCCGTATATTATGCCTACGGCAACATCGTGACACAGGAGGCTCAGAACCAGATCATGGGCGGCGGACACTCCATCGTGGGCGTTGACGTGGCCGAAGACCTGGAGAAACTGGCCAAGGACGACAACGTGAAGGCCGTCGTGATCCGCATCAACTCAGGCGGCGGCTCAGCCTACGCTTCGGAGCAGATCTGGCGCGCCGTCACCCGCCTGAAGGAGAAGAAGCCCGTCGTGGTCAGCATGGGCGGCATGGCTGCCTCGGGCGGCTACTACATGAGCTGCGCTGCCAACTGGATCGTGGCCGAGCCAACCACCCTGACCGGCAGCATCGGCATCTTCGGCATGTTCCCCGACTTCAGCGGACTGCTCACCGAGAAGCTCGGCGTGAAGTTCGACGAGGTGAAGACCAACAAGAACACCACCTTCGGCACGATGGCACGCCCCTTCAACGAGGAAGAGATGGCCGTACTCAACAAATACATCCAGCGCGGATACGAACTCTTCCGCAAGCGCGTGGCCGACGGCCGCAAGCAGCCCGTGGAAGCCATCGAGAAGATTGCCCAGGGCCACGTATGGCTCGGCAAGGACGCGCTGGGCATCAAGCTCGTCGACCAGCTGGGCAACCTCGGCGACGCCGTGAAGAAAGCCGCCGAGCTGGCCAAGCTCAAGGAGCACCACACCAAGGCCTATCCCGCCATGGCAGGATGGCAGGAGCAGCTGTTCAAGCAGGCTGCCGGCAAGGGAGGCTCCTATCTCGACCGCGAGCTGCGCCTGACGCTCGGCGAATTCTACGCACCCTTCATGCAGCTGCGCACCATCAGCCAGCAGGATGCCATACAGGCACGCATCCCCTTCGTGCTGAACTTCAAATAAAAAACCATCAGACAAATGGAAGGCGACTTCATCAAGATCAACGAATGGCTCACCCCGCTCAGCTGGCTCTACGGCATCGGCGTAAGCATACGCAACCAGATGTTCGAACTCGGCATCCTGAAAAGCAAGGCTTACGACGTGCCCGTCATCTCCGTGGGTAACATCACCGTGGGAGGCTCCGGCAAGACACCCCACGTGGAATACCTCATCCGCCAGCTTCACGACAAGGTGAAAGTGGCCGTGCTCAGCCGTGGATACAAGCGCAAGACGCGCGGCTACATACTCGCCGACAAGCAGAGCACAGCACGAGAGATAGGCGACGAGTCGTACCAGATCATGAAGAAATTCCCCGACATCTACGTGGCCGTGGACAAAAAACGATGCAACGGCATCGAGCGACTCACCACCGACGATGAGACCCGCGACACCGACGTCATCCTCCTCGACGACGCCTACCAGCACCGCTACGTGAAGCCTGGCGTCAACATCCTCCTCGTGGACTACCATCGCCTCATCATCTACGACAAGCTGCTGCCTGCCGGACGCCTGCGCGAACCCCAGAGCGGCAAGGCCCGCGCCGACATCGTGATCATCACCAAATGTCCCGCCGACCTCAAGCCCATGGAGTTTCGCGTGCTCACCAAGGCCCTCAACCTGTACCCCTACCAGAAGCTCTTCTTCACCACGCTCGAATACGGCGACCTGCAGCCCCTCTATTGCGGCGAAGACCTGCCCCTCCAGCAGATTCCCGAAAGCACCCACGTGCTCCTGCTCACAGGCATCGCCTCGCCCAAGCAGATGATCATCGACCTCAAACCCTACGTAGGCGACATACAACCCATGACCTTCGCCGACCACCACCAGTTCAGCAAGAAAGACATCCGCCGCATCAACGAGCAGTTTGAAGCCATGCCCGAACCCAAAATGATCATCACCACCGAGAAAGACAACGCACGCCTCTTCGGACTCGAAGGACTCTCCGAACAGGTGCGCCACCATATCTACCAGCTACCCGTCCACATCAAGTTCATGCTCGGACAGGAAGAAGAATTTAACGAAAAGATTATCGGATATGTACGAAAAAATTCAAAAAACAGCATCCTGGCTAAAGCAAAGGATGACAACAAGCCCAAAGACAGCAATCGTGCTGGGGACGGGTCTCGGACAATTAGCTTCAGAAATAACTGACAGCTACGAATTCCCCTACGCCGACATCCCCAACTTCCCCGTCAGCACCGTCGAAGGCCATAGCGGCCGACTCATCTTCGGACGCCTCGGAGGCAAGGACATCATGGCCATGCAAGGACGATTCCACTACTACGAAGGCTACTCCATGAAGGAAGTCACATTCCCCATACGCGTGATGTACGAGCTGGGCATCCAGACGCTCTTCGTCAGCAACGCTGCCGGAGGCATGAACCCCGACTTCCACATCGGCGACCTCATGGTCATCACCGACCACATCAACTGCTTCCCAGAGCACCCCCTGCGAGGCAAGAACCTGCCCACAGGACCACGATTCCCCGACATGCACGAACCCTACGACCACCGCCTCATCCAGCTCGCCGACGAAATAGCAAGCGAGAAAGGCATCCACCTCCAGCACGGCGTATATCTCGGCGTGCAAGGCCCCACCTTCGAGACCCCCGCCGAATACCGCATGTACCGGCTCATGGGAGGCGACACCGTGGGCATGAGCACCGTGCCCGAAGTCATCGTGGCCAACCATTGCGGCATCAAGACCTTCGGCATATCCATCGTGACCGACCTCGGAGGATTCGACACACCCGTGAAAGTAAGCCACGAGGAAGTACAGGAGGCAGCCAACAAGGCGCAACCCATCATGACCGAAATCATGCGCGAAATGATTCGCAGAAGCTGACGGAGGGCAGGATGAACGATGAAAGAGTAAGGATGAAAGATGAAAGATTAAGGAATAAAGATTAAAGATTAAGGAATAAAGACAATAAATGACAGATATCTCAAAACTCGGTGAGTTCGGACTCATCAAACACCTCACGAAGGACATCCGTCCGCAAAACACCAGCACCCTCAAAGGCGTGGGCGACGACTGCGCCGTGCTCTCCTACCCCCAGAGCCAAGTGCTCGTCACCACCGACATGCTCATGGAGGGCGTACACTTCGACCTCACCTACACCGACCTCAGAAACCTCGGCTACAAATCGGCCATGGTCAACATATCCGACGTGTTCGCCATGAACGGCACCCCGCGACAGCTCATCGTCAGCATAGCCCTGAGCAAACGCTTCAAAGTGGAAGACCTCGAACAATTCTACCAGGGACTCCGCGCAGCATGCCAGAAATGGAACGTTGACATCGTGGGCGGCGACACCACCTCATCCTACACCGGACTCGCCATCAGCATCACCTGCATCGGAGAAGCACAAGCCGACCAGGCAGTCTATCGCAACGGAGCCCGCGACACCGACCTCATCTGCGTAAGCGGAGACCTCGGGGCAGCCTACATGGGACTCCAGCTCCTCGAACGCGAGAAGACCGTCTATTACCAGCAGCTCGAAGAACTCCAGCGCAAGATAACCCAGGCCAAAGCCCAAGGCAACGAACCACAACTCAAGAAACTCAACGCAGAGCGCGCCACGCTCAACGACTTCCAGCCCGACTTCGCCGGCAAGGAATACCTGCTCCAACGCCAGCTCAAGCCCGAAGCCCGAGGCGACATCATCCAGCGGCTCCGCCAGGCCAACATCCACCCCACAGCCATGATGGACATCAGCGACGGACTCTCCTCCGAGCTCCACCACATCTGCGAGCAGAGCGGCGTGGGTTGCCGCATCTACGAGAAAAACATCCCCATCGACTACCAGACCGCAGTCATGGCCGAAGAGCTCAACCTCAACGTCACAACCTGCGCCCTCAACGGCGGCGAAGACTACGAACTCCTCTTCACCGTCCCCATCGGCGACCACGAGAAGATAGAACAGCTCGACGACGTACGCCTCATCGGCCACATCACCCGCCCCGAGCTCGGCCTCATGCTCGTCAGCCGCGACAATCAGGAATTCCCCCTCCAAGCCCAAGGCTGGAATCCGTTGAAATAAAGCCCCCTCCCCTGCCCTCCCCTTGGGGAGGGAGCAAATACCCTATCAGGACAATCCTCCTCTCCAAACACACCCCTCGTGAAATGTAACAGGAAATTTTCAATTTTTGCTATCACTGCTATCACTAAATCATTATATGATTGGCCTGCAATATGTTGCGGGCTTTTTTTTAGTGATAGCACTGGTGATAGCAGTGATAGCAAAATGACTCTGACTCGTCCTGAATAAGGTTGACGGTAAACTAGTATCTTATTACTCAGCGTGGAGTTTCATAGGAATTGGATGGTGCCTAATGTTGCGTTAAATTACTGCGAAGGCTTCGCAGCAGTACTGCGGATGATGTGCAGTACTGCTGCAGATGAGTCGCAGTGGTGTTGCAAGTGGTGTGCACACAGGCGGGAGTTAACAGCGCGTAAGTGAAAATCCGGATGTTTTGGGGTGTTTTTTTGCGCAGAAGGCATTTTGCTATCACTGCTATCACCTGTGCTATCACCAAAATATTACCCATCAACTTACAGATATTCAGCCCGATTACTGATTTTAGTGATAGCAGTGATAGCAAAAACAGGGAAAACTTTTCTTACAAGAAAGGCCTGTGCGGCTTCTGTAAGGATAAAATAAGAAGCACTTCCAGAAGTTGAGAATAATATGGAAGCAGATTAATCACAGACTCTTGCAGAAACGCTCACCTTACATTTTACACTCAGATGCTTGGATGATTCAGAATAATTCACTAATTTTGCAAACATGACTGGAACCGCCATACCGATATCCTATATAATATGTACAAGAGCCTCCAACTGCCCAATACGCGAATAGATGTTGCCGATGCCCTGCGAGGAATCGCTGTAGCAGGTATCATCCTCTACCACTCTGTTGAGCACTTCGACATCTTTACGGAGAAGCCTATCCTTCACACGCTGCCATGCGACCAGACGGTGGCCATCGTGATGGCATGGCTGTTTTCCGGCAAGATGTACGGTATTTTCGCCATGCTCTTCGGACTGAGTTTCTTCATCATGAACGACAACCAGCAGCAGAAAGGACGCTCCTTTTCCGGCCGTTTTGCCTGGCGTATGTGCTTGCTCTTCGTGTTCGGCCTCATCAATGTAGCCTTCTACGACGGCGACATCCTGATGCTCTACGCTTGCTACGGACTGCTGCTCATTCCTATCAGTTACCTGCCCTCGAAGTGGGTTTGGTTCATCATCGCCTTGCTGGCCATTCAGCCCGTAGAGCTTTTCTGCCTGTTGAGCGGCACTAAGATTGACCACACGACACTCTTTGAGATTTACAACCGGACGCTGGCTCTCCACGAGGACGGCACATTCTGGGAGAATACCGTCAACAACCTTCGCTATGGCTTTGAACTTAACTTCCGGTACAACATCTTCAGCGGCCGTCTGACGCAACTGCTCTGCCTCTTTATCCTCGGCATGCAGTTAGGACGGCAAAGGCAGTTCTACAATGAGGGAAGGAATCTGAAGATATGGCATCTTATCTTCTGCATCTCCACCCTGCTGGTCATTGCCCTGAGTTTTGTGGATTTCGGCAGTCTGGCCTTGTGGCTCACACCCATCTACAATCTTTTCATCCTGCTAATGACCGTTTCGGCTATTGTCTCTGCCTGGTATGCCTTTGAGGGTGCCCGCAAGGTGCTCCATCACCTGTGCATCTTCGGACGCATGAGCCTCACCAACTACCTGTTGCAATCCATCATCGGCAGTTTCATTTTCTGCGGCTACGGCCTTGCCTGTTACTACAAACTGGGCACCACCTACGCCGTACTTGTAGGACTCCTGATGGTCATCTGCCAATACATCTTCTGCCGCTATTGGTTCTCCAACCACCCCCGCGGCCCACTGGAGGGTTTATGGCGAAAATTGACGTGGATTAAAGTATAAAAACTATAGGCTATAGGTAAAAGGCGGGAAGAGGGGATTTCTTAAAAGAAGTTAACAACCAAAAGATTCTTTCGGGTTCTTGATGGAGTTTTGAATTAAAGTTGTACCTTTGCAACCGCAAATCAGCGATGAGGCTTCTCGGAAGCTCGAATCAAAGAGAAGCAAATGGTGCCTTAGCTCAGTTGGTAGAGCATCGGACTGAAAATCCGTGTGTCCCCGGTTCGATTCCTGGAGGTACCACTTCCTCCTTTCATTATGGACCCCGTTTACGACATTTGTTGTAGCGGGGTTTTTTCATGTTGTATGACAAAGAATTTGCATAATTCAGATTATTTACTTATCTTTGCGAACGAAACAAATCATATCTACGAAAACATGAGAAAATCTATCTTTATCATCGCGATGCTGGCTGCAAGTGTGCTGGCTAACGCACAGGAGAGCAAGTATGCAAGGTATTTCAAGGACCTGCCCTTCAAGATGCAGGCATTCGACGAACCGCAGTTCCCGAAGAATGAGGTGAACCTGAAAGACTTCGGCGCCGTGGGCGACGGCCAGACGCTCTGCACGGAGGCTTTCGCCAAGGCTATCGAGGCGCTCACCAAGAAAGGCGGCGGACGGCTGCTGGTGCCGGAGGGCGTGTGGCTGACGGGGCCCATCGTGCTGAAGAGCAATATCAACCTGCACGTGAAGGAGGGTGCCATCATCTTCTTCTCGCCCGACGAGCGGCTCTACCCCATCGTGGAGACTTCGTTCGAGGGGCTTGACACGCGCCGCACGCAATCGCCCATCTCGGCGCGGAATGCCGAGAATATTGCCATCACGGGCCGCGGCGTGATTGACGGTAACGGCCGCTGGTGGCGTCCGCTGAAGAAGCAGAAGGTGACCGAGGCGCAATGGAAGGAGATGACTTCGGGCGGCGGTATCTTCAAGCGCGACGATCTGTGGTATCCCTCTGAGAGTTATCTCGAAGGCGAGAAGACGGCGAAGATGAACGTGCCGCAGGGCGACTTCACGGAGGAGCAATGGCTGAGCATCCGCAAGTTCCTGCGCCCGGTGATGGTGAGCCTGGTGAACTGCAAGAACGTGCTGCTCAGGGACATGGTGTTCCAGAACTCTCCGGCATGGAACATCCATCCGCTGATGTGCGAGAACCTGATTGTGGATAACGTGCTGGCGAAGAATCCGAGCTACGCCCAGAATGGCGATGCCATCGACGTGGAGTCGTGCAAGAATGTGCTCATCGTGAATTCAAAGTTTGATGCCGGCGACGACGGTATCTGCGTGAAGAGCGGAAAGGATGCCGACGGCCGCCGACGCGGACGCCCCACGGAGAACATGATTGTTGACGGATGTACCGTTTTTGCCGGTCACGGCGGCTTCGTGGTGGGCTCGGAGATGAGCGGCGGCGTGAACAACGTGCTGGTGAAGAACTGCCAGTTTCTGGGCACGGACGTGGGCTTACGCTTCAAGAGTTGCCGCGGACGTGGCGGCGTGGTGAAGAACATCTACATCAAGAATATCTCGATGACCGACATCCGTTCTGACGCCATCATCTTCAACCTCTACTACGGCGGCAAATCCGTGATCGAGATGAATGCCAGCGGCGAGAAGGTGAACAACATCGAGGCGAAACCCGTGGATGAGACTACGCCCGAATTCCGCGACATCCATATCAAGGACGTGGTGTGCCAGGGAGCCGGAAGGGCCATGCTCTTCAACGGTCTGCCCGAGAAGCCTATCGACGGCATCGACCTGAAGAACATCACGATCTACGCCCAGCAGGAGGCGGAGTTCTACAACTGTAAAGGCGTGAAGAAAGAGAACGTGAGGATATTTGTGAAATAGTCCAAAATAGAGCAATATAGTACAAGCGTAATTCAGGTGAAAATACTAATTTTGCAGGCGAAAACTATCTTATAAATATAAAAACCTGAAAACGTATGAAAAAGACTCTTCTCTTCGCGGCTGCCCTCTTCGGCTTCATGACGGCCGGAGCTGACAACGTGATGATTCAGACGCCCCACACCACGATGGTCATCAAGGCCGACAAGGGACAGGAACTCAGACAAGCCTACTACGGCGACCGTATCACCGAAGCCGAAGCTGCCCAGCTGGCTGAAGCAGGCATCGACCTCAACACGGCGGCCTACCCTGCTTTCGGACAGTCGGACATGGTGCAGCTCCCTGCCCTGCAGGTGGTCCACACAGACGGCCAGCTCGTGCTCTACCCTACCGTTGACCAGGTGTTGGCTTCGAAGGAAGGCAACGGCACCGTGACCACCATCACGATGACCGACAAAAAGTATCCCGTGACGGTAAAGGTGTTCTACAAGACATATTCGAGTTGTGACGTTATCGAGACGTGGACCGAAATCTCACATCGCGAGAAGAAAGCTATCCGCCTGCAACGCTTTGACTCGGGCCACCTGGCCTTCCCGCAGGGCAACGCCTGGATGATGCACTACCACGGCGACTGGAGCGCGGAGTTCTACCCCACCACCGAACCTATCACGCAGGGTGTGAAGACCATCCGCAACAGCGACGGCGACCGCAACGCCCATATCGACGCTCCGGAGATCATGATCTCGCTCGATGGCAAACCGCAGGAGAATGCGGGCAAGGTGATCGGCGCGGCACTCTGCTGGAGTGGCAACTTCGAGCTGCGCCTCAACACCACGCTCAACAAGGTGCACCATTTCTTTGCAGGCATCTCTCCGCAGGCCTCCGAATACATCCTGGAACCCGGCGAGACGTTCACCACCCCACGCCTGGCGCTCTGCATGAGCAACGAAGGTCTGGGCGGCGTGAGCCGTAACTTCCACCGCTGGGCCCGCCACGAAGGCTGGCTCCATCAGGGCGAGAAGACGCGCGAGATACTGCTCAACTCATGGGAAGGCGTGGTGTTCAACGTCAACGAGAAAGGCATGTTCCAGATGATGGAAGACATTAAGGAAATGGGCGGCGAACTCTTCGTGATGGACGACGGATGGTTTGGCGACAAATACCAGCGCAACGACGACAAGAGCACCCTGGGCGACTGGATGGTGGACCGCAAGAAACTGCCCGGCGGCATCAAGCCCCTCGTTGACAAGGCCAAATCGCTGGGCATCCACTTCGGCATCTGGATTGAGCCCGAGAGCGCCAACACCATTTCGGAATTCTACGAGAAACATCCCGACTGGGTGTTGCAGGAGAAAGGCCGCGAACTGAAGCAGGGACGCGGAGGCACGCAGGTGCTGCTCGACATGTGCAACCCCAAGGTGCAGGACTTCGTGTTCAAGCTGGTGGACAACCTGATGACGGAAAATCCCGACATCGCCTACATCAAGTGGGACGCCAACTGCTCCCTGCAGAACTACGGCTCCACCTATCTGCCTGCCCAGAAGCAGAGCCACATCTATATAGAATATCATCGCGGACTCCTGAAGACCCTTGAGCGCATCCGTGCCAAGTATCCACGGCTCGTCATCCAGGACTGCTCGTCGGGCGGCGGACGCGTGAACTACGGACTCCTGCCCTACTTCGAAGAGTTCTGGCCTTCCGACAACAACGACCCCTTCCAGCGCGTATTCATCCAATGGGGCACCTCCTACTTCTTCCCCTCCAACGCTATGGCACAGCACATCGCCCACTCGCCATACTGGAACACGGGCCGCACATCGCCCATCAAGTACCGCACAGACGTGGCCATGAGCGGACGCCTAGGCATCGAGCTGCAACCTGCCAACATGACTCCTGAGGAACGCGAGCAAACCAAGCGTGCCATCAGCGACTACAAGAGAATCCGCGACATCGTGCAACTGGGCAACCTCTACCGTCTGGTGTCGCCCTACGAGGAAAACCTTTCATCGTTCCTCTACACCAACGACAGCAAAGACCGCGTGGTGCTCTTCGCCCATCGCGTGAAGTACCTATATAATATGGTTATTCCACGCGTACGTCTGGCCGGACTGGATGCTTCGAAGAACTACCGTATCAAGGAAGTCAACGTGAAGATCAACGAGAAGCCCTGCTATCTCGACGGCAAGGTTGTCAGCGGTCGGTTGCTGATGGAAGCCGGCCTCAACATCCCGCTGGAAAAGGACTATGCCAGCCGCGTATTTGAGCTGACGGCAGAATAGATTTCAATAATCTCTGAAAAAAAATAGCGGAAAAATTTGGTAATGCCGAAAAAAGGCATTACCTTTGCATCCGCTTTACGACCAAAGCCAGTTATTCATAACTGAAGGAGAGATGGTAGAGTGGTCGAATACACCGGTCTTGAAAACCGGCGTGCTGAGAGGCACCGGGGGTTCGAATCCCTCTCTCTCCGCCAAAATCGCTGATTATCAGCAATTTACAAGAAATTACACCCAAAGTTACACCCAAAAAAAGAGTGACTTTGGGTGTTTTGTTTTTCTAAGCTGCTGGAAACCAATACGATGGAACATCATTTCTCCACCCGCGTTTACACCCAAAAACAGAATCAGAATGAATCAAACTTGCTCATTTCCCTGGCTTTTTTCTTGTTTGTGACACTTATGTATGGTTTCATGGCCTTGTCAGTAGAATGTCCCGTCCATTCCCTGATGACTACAGGTGGTATGCCCAGTTCAATGGCCAGGCAGATGAAAGTACGCCGGCCTGCGTGTGTGGAAATGGCGTCACATTTTTTCATTGTGGTGGTATGACGTTTGTTTCCATAGTACCTGACAATGCTAACCGGTTCAACGAGGTCTATCTTACGGCAGAGTTTTTTCAGGTCATTGTTCACCTGCTGGTCTGACCTGTAGGGAAAGACTTTCCCTTTGGATTCTTTCATCACGAGTCTGTATTTTTCAAGTATTCCTTTGCTGTGATCATTCAGGTCAACCCTCAGACGTTTGTTGTTCTTGATTGTAACGAATTCAATGAGTTCTTCGTTGACGTTCTCCCATTTCAGGTTTGCGGCATCGGAATAGCGCATTCCGGTGAAGCAACAGAATAGGAAGATATCTCTTGAAAGCTCTTGTCCCGTACAGTTATCGGGTAATTCATATTCCTTGAGTAGCTGCAGTTCCTCTGTTGTCAGGTATATAACTGGCATACTGTTTTCCTTCATGTGGAGTTCATAAGTACTGGCTGCCGGGTTAGAACTGTAATGCTTCTCGTAGCTCCACTTCAGGAACCGCTTGACCTCGCTCCATTTCTTTGAGACGGTTGAGTTGCTGTTCCCGTCATGCGTGTACAGGAAAATGATGAAGTCTGTTATGCCCCTGTCGGTGAAAGTGTCAAAACTGATATCCTTTCTGAACGCTGACAGCGTCTTTTTCAGTTTGTCATATTTCTCAATGTACGCTAATCCCCAGTTGCACTCTATGCTTTTGATGGATACGAATTTATCGTAGGCAGCCCAGAAAGCCGCGGTCTTTGCAGAAGGGTCGTTCGCTGGAACGATGTTGTTATTGACATCCAGGGTGATTCCGATCTTTTTGTCAAAATAGCTCTTGAAATCCTCTGCATTGGGTGACTTCCCCAAAGCATTAAACACCCGGAACACACCGTCTACACGGCTCTCAAGTTCCCGCAGCTGTTTATGAACGGAATGAATGTCCGTGCCGACACCTGAAAGGGCGGCATCAATTCTACGTTTTTGGGATACCGAGACATTTCGCCTTTTCTGTTTGTCGGAGAGCATGAGGATGTCATTCCAGACCTCCTCGTCAATTCTCATGCCTGTGGTCATTTCCACCCTTTGTCCGTTGAAAGAAACCCTCATACGGATTGGAACATTGCGTGTGATGATGTTACCGCTCTTTTTGCTTTTTCTTCTCTCTGCTGAGAATACGACTTTGTACTTCATGTTTTTTATCGCAAAGGTAAGAAGAAAAAGTGACTCGTCAAAATTAAGTTGGCAAAAGACAAGCCCCAGTGGCAGCAGTTCATCATACAAGGTGAGGTAGAGGCCGCATTCTCCAAGGCATGGGGTATATCAGGTATTCCCCGCTTCATTATGATCAATCCCGACGGTACCATCTTCTCGGCCGATGCAACACGTCCTTCGGATGTGACCACGCCAACGGACTGCGACAGGTGAAGGAAGCTAAGAGAATCCTTGTCTCGAAGGCAGAGTTGATAGGTACGACTCGCAAGAACTTCCAAATCCGCATCCGTTTCCAGAAGCGTTGGTGGGAAGGTGTTGACCTGGAGACGTTTGACTGGAACGGCACGGAAGGACCCGTTGGAAAGTCGTTTGACGTGCTGGGTGACGGCAGTCTGTTGATGGTGAATATTCCCGGTCATAGTGAAGGCCTTTGTGCCTTGAAGATTAAAAATGCCGAGGGCAAATACGTTCTCCTGTTTGCTGATGGCGGTTATGCTACAAAATCATGGCGTGACATGATTACCTCCGGCATCACTCTCGACAAGAAAATGCAGCGTCAGTCCCTCCAATGGATTCGTGAGCAGAGCATGTCCCAAGACTGCATGGCGTCACTGGCAACACACGATACCGATGTACAACCCCATGTGATTGAGTTGTAAATTCCAATTTAGCAAACAAACACATAATATAATTCACTTAAAAAGGTCTTGGCAGAGACCAGTGCCTCGTCACGAAACACTCCACAATAATATGAAGAAAGTAATGTTTTTATTGGCGGTAGGTGTGATGTGCCTGACAGCCTGCGCTCAGAAAAAGGGTGGCGAACGTGGTACTCGCCAAGGTGGCCACATGGTGATTAATAAAGATTCTGACAGCGTTTTTGTGGCGTTGAAGAAAGAGACCCTGGGCAAGTTCAAGCAATTCACCTTCAACGACGAACAGACAGGAAAGACGATGGAGTATAATCTGCTGATTCCTGAAGGTGCCGAGGCTGGTGAGAAGCTCCCCTTGGTGCTCTTCATGGCCGATGCCAGCACCGCTGGCAAGGAAGTGACGGCTCCTCTCACGCAGGGCTACGGTGCATTGGAGTTTGCTTCAGGAAGAGATCTTATATCAAGAGGACCCCTATCACTTTATGAAGTTGATGCTTATACCATGATTATGAATGGTGGTTTACAACAAATAAAGGATTACCTGTAAAATTTCGGCAAAGACCTTGGCTATTGCCGATATTTTGCTCTCCTTTGCATCCAATAATAAAGCTAAAGTAACATCTTCCTGGGTAAATGAGCCAAATAAGGGTAAACGAGCAAAACCAAGTCCCCTTGGCACACTTGCGGATGGCATCGACCTTATGGCCTGCCAAGGCAATATGGAAGTACTGTTTCCCTTCGCGATAGGCATAGCTGATAGGGACGGCATAGGGATAGTCATTATCGCCAAGTAATGCCAAAGTACCAGCCGTTGCCTTCTGCAATATAGCCATCCTCTCTTCGTCTGTAAGCTGCTGACACTTGCGTCTCATTTTCTCTAAGCTCATTCATGCGGTGCTCAATCATTATATTTCAAAGAAAAGTTTAGAGCCTCCAAGGACGACCGGTGTCAAGATTTGGTAATCTTATCTATATCGACCGAGAAGCCAATGCTGAAGGAGGTGCCCGTCGTCAATGGTGAAAAATAATAATACGACTTTGGTTTGTAGTTGAAGAGGTTGTCAATGGCCATGTTCAGATGCAGACCTCGCCAGATGTGGTGCTGGAGCATCAGTTTCCATATGGTATAGCCATGATCAACGGAGGTGTCGCCCGACTGTGGCTTACCCTGGCATCGGCCTGAGAGGGCCGCATCGAGGGCATAGTGGGACGAGAACCGATGGTTGTAGCCTACCCGCCACGTCAGCGAGTGAGAACGGGGTTGCGAGAATTGCGAATAAATGACGTTGCCCGTCTCGTGCATCAACGAGTAATTGAGCTTGAGCGTCATGCCCCAGTCGAAGATGTGGGCCATGCTGGCATCCACGCCCCAGACGGTCACACCGTCCTCGTTCCAGTAGAGTGCACTTGGCATGCCCTCATAGTCGCCGCCGTCGATGGTGGTGATGCGCTTGTCGAACACGTTGCAATAGCCCACGAGGGTGAAGTTGTAGCGCCCGTCGAGAATTCCGCGATTACGGATGCGGTTGGTGCGCTCGGCGGCAAGATTGAAGTTGTGGCTCTTCTCGGGCTTGAGGTCGGGATTGCCGATAATCATATAGCCCATGCTGCCCATGTCGAAGTGCATGAACATCTCCTTGAGCGTAGGTGCGCGGAAGCCGCTGGCATAGTTGGCGCGGAAGGTCATCCAGGGGAATTTGTAGACGATGGCGAGCCGCTCGGTGAGCGCACTCTGCGAGGAGGCCGAGAAGTGGTCGTAGCGCAAGCTGGCCACGACGTTCAACTGCGGCGTGATGTTCCAGTCGAACTGCGCATAGCCGTCGATGTTGCTCTGCGAGTGGCTGGTGTTGTCGCGGAACTGATAGGTGGAGAGGTAGTCGTTCAGGTAGTCGGCTCCCAGGATGAGGATGTTGTTGCCAAACGTGTGGTGATAGAGGGCGTGGGCCACGTGCTGGCAATTGGAGTAGTCGTGGTCGTGGGTGCGGGTGCCGTCGGGCATGTAGTTGGCCTTGTCGTACTGGTCGTAGGCATAGGACAGTTCCAGATGGCGGCCGTAGTCCCAACTGTAGCGCCCCTTGAGTCCTGCACTATAGCCGTTGAAGTGATAGTCGTGCGTATCGCGCTCGCTGGTGCGGAAGAAGTAGCTGCCACGGCCAGTCATCGTCAGCCGGTCGGTGGCACGCCAGATGAGCCGTTGCTTCAGGTTATAGGTCTTCTGTCCATAGAGCCGGCTCAGGTTGGAGTCGTCGTTCAGCACCGATTCATCATAGGGCAGTCCCTGCGCCTTCTTCATCAGTTCGATGGCAATCTCCTCGGGCGTGTGCGCCTTGGGCAGGTCGATGGGATCGATCTTGGTGTGCTGGAAACTCGTCTGCGAGTTCCACTTCCTGTTATTGAAGGAGAAGCTGGCTCCATTGCGCCATTCATGCCCGAAGGTGCTGTAGCGCGAATGAGCGTTTGCCGTCCAAGGCTCGAGGTTCTCACGGCTGATGATGTTGACGACGCCTCCGACGGCATTCGAGCCGTAGAGTGCCGACGAGGCTCCCTTAACAATCTCTATGCGCCCGGCATTTTCAAGGCTCATGCGGCTGTAGTCGACATTGTCCATCGTCTCGCCAGCCATGCGCTCGCCATCGACGAGGAAGAGGACGGCATTGCCGCCGAAGCCGCTCATGTTGAGCGACGTCTCCTGGCTCATGGCGAATCCGAACTCCAGCCCAGGAAGCTCCTGAATGAGCATGTCCTGAATGTTGGTGGCATCGGTAATCTTGATGTCGTGAAGCGTGATGAGTCGCGTCACTACAGGGGCATCCTTCAGCGCCTTAGGGGTGTGCGAGGCCGTCACCACGACGGGTTCCAGCTCCACCGAGTCGCGGATGTTGTCCTGCGCAGACATACTGATAGCTGGCACAGCCAATGCCATGCCAGCCAGAACAGAGATCTTGATACGAACGTTCAGCACTTACTTTAGAGTTCCGGTAAATGAGGTTGTCATGATGAATGGCATGTTGCCATATTTCAATGAGTAAGTACCCGCCACTGTCTTGTCGCCAAATATGAGAGCGACGTTGCTCACGACATAGGCCTTCTCCTCGCCCTTAGCATTCTTCACGGTTCCGCTATAAGAGGCCAACTTGCCCTTAATAGTATTGCCGTCCTTGGCCAGGGGAATGTTCTTCACGACGAACGACGGGATGGTCATCATGCCCATGCCCCACTCGGGAACCGTCATATCGACTGATGTGTCTGAAGACTTGGTAATCTCGTAGGTCTTGGTCTCGTTCGACGACTCTTCGTTATCGACCATTATCACCTCATTACCTGTATAGGAACCAGCCACCTGGGTGGCAACGGGAGCCTCTGGCTCATCATCGCTGCTGCACGAACTGGTACCCAGCACGGTTGCCAAAGATGCAATCAATGCGATTGTTAAACTCTTGATTTTCATTTTCTTTTATCGGAGATTATTAATATGTTTACTTTTTCAATTGCTGGGCAGAATAGTCGTACTCCGACCCGTATGCGCTATGAGGAATACTGAATACCAGCACCATGAACACGACTGCCGCACAGACTACCCACTTGTTGTACTTCCACTTCAACGTGGCCAGAGCAGCCAAGAAGAAGAGGAACGACAGCAGCGTCTTATTATCAGTCAGATCAGTTCCATAGGGGAATCCCGTCCACCAGGGACCGAAAGCGGCATGCTGGACGAGAGGTCCGAAGACGAAACCTCCCACGAACATGATGCCTACGGTAAGTTTCAGCCACTTCGCGTAGTCCTTGCCCGTAACGACCAGCAGGAAGGTATAGACGGCCAGCAGCATGGCTCCGAACATCAGCAGGATGTGGGGAATCAGGATGCCTGCGGGCACGTCGTTGCGGAAACGTATCACGACTGGCTCATCCTTCAGATAGTCCTTGCCATCGACGGTCAGATAATACTGCAGTTTACCGGCAACGGGCTGTACGGGCAGAACGGCCTGCCACTCACCATTCTTCAAGCTGAAATCCACGCTGGTATATTCATCTGACGTCGGGAAACGGCGGTAATGCAAACTCATGGGCACGGAGGCCGTTTGGTCAGATTCTAACTCATGGGACTGGTCCTCGGGAATCGGAAGCTTCACGAGCACATCTTGTTGCACACCACTACGAGGCAACTTCATCTGATAACTCTCACCACGCAGTTCGACGGTCAACTTCTTAGGGTAAGTAGGTCCCGTCATGCGCTGATAGATGCTCAACACCAGCGTGATGACAACAGCAAAAAACCAATACGCGAACTTTTTCATCTGACAGGAGGGGTTAAGTGAACCTGGAACACGATGACCTCTTCGCCACGAAGCACCTTCACGGGAATCGTAGTACCCGCCTTGAGCTCCGACAGGCGTTCCATATACTCGTTGATATCGTTGACGGCCTTACCGTCAATCTCTTGAATGATGTCGCCGCTACGGATGCCGGCATTATGGGCAGGCTTGCCAGCCACTACGATATCGGCCCGCAGACCAGGAATGGTGCTGGCTCCCATCACATCGGGCATCAGTCCAAGGGTGACCTTAAACTTGGCATGCTTCATGGTCTGGGTGCTGGGCACATTGATGTAATCGGGCGTCTCGGGGAGAGCTGCCAGACGGGCTATGAGCTGCTTCGAGAAGTCGAGCGTCTGCTGCATACCGTCGTAATTCAACGTAGAAGGCACATCGGCTGGCGTGTGATACTCCATGTGACCGCCCGTCGTGAGGAAGAGCACAGGGATATCGGCTGCCACAAACGAAGCCTGATCGCTGGGACCATAACCGTCGGGGATACAACTGACGCGCACCCCAGATTGCTGAGCCACCTCCTCGACCATCGCCTTGAAACGGCTGCTGGTACCTGTTCCCGACACACTCATCGCATGGTCGCGCATACGGCCAACCATGTCCAAATTGACCATGGCCACGATACCTTTCAGACTATCGGGGAGGTTGATGCGCCGAGTATCATCGTGCCTCATCCAGTCGAGGAAGAACTTAGAGCCTACAAGCCCCTGTTCCTCGGCTCCGAAGAAGGCGAAGATGATGCTACGCGGAGAGCCTGTCTTCTTGAAATGACGGGCCAACTGGAGTACAACGGCATCGCCGCTGGCATTGTCGTCGGCACCCGGATGAACGCCCAACGTGTCGGGACGGCGCGAGCCTGAGCCTTCTCCGCCCATGCCCAGATGGTCGTAATGCGAACCTACGACGATATACTCATTTTTCAGCCGCTTGTCTTTTCCGGGAATCACGGCGATGATGTTATGAGTGGTGCGTTTTTCGTTCTTCCCGTAAGTAAAGTCGTGATAGTAGCCAGTTACCTTCTTGCCTTTGACTATAGGCTTAAGTTTCATGCTGCGCAGCTGGCTGACGATGAACTCAGAAGCGAGTGTATCGCCATGAGTAGCTGGATAGCGGCCACCCAGCTCCTGCGAAGCCAGATACTCCACAGTCTGCCGCATGTCGTCCTGCCTCTGGGCTTGCATCTGCACCCCCAAGGCAATAGCGAAGGACAAAAGCCATATTTTCTTATTCATGAATCCTGAAATATTCAAATTCGGGTGCAAAGGTACAACGATTATTTCATTTCTGCAATCCTTATTTGTTATGATTTAAAAAAACCATAGGGATTATGATAGACTACAACAACGACAGGACTTTGACATGTCGCCCTTCAACGAGGATAGCGCCCTCCTGCTTGAGCTCATTCAGACACCGTTGCAACGAATATTTCTGGATACCGAAATGGTCAGCGAGCTCCTGTCGGGAGAAAGGCAGAAGAACATCTTTCGACTGTTGAAGCTTGATTTGCTCCTCGAGATAATGCATCACCTTTTCCCGTACACTCATGGAGAGCATGCGAACTTTATCGGTCAGTTGAGAAACAACATTTGAAAGCATCTTGATATAGTTCATCATCAGTCGCGGGTCATGGCTGAGAATCTTTTCAAGATCGGAAGGCATCAGACGAAAGACAGTGGTATCAGCAGTAGCCTCGACGGTGACGGGGTATTGGTTATCTGAAGCAAAGAAAAAGGCTGGGGCCAGAAGTTTCCCCGACTGATGGACTGCCACCCTGATAATACGTCCGGAGGAAACCATCATGCTTGCCACCATCTCGCCGCTAATGATGATGTCGGCATATTGGCAAGCAGTACCTTCCATGGCATGAATATCACCCTTGTAACACCGTACGACCCTATAACGCACCATGTGCATCAGGTCGATAATCTCCGACTCCGTCAGCCCATTAAAAAGCGGGCATCGTCTCAGCCCCTGTAATGTATCAATGTCCATAATGATATTTTAGTTAGGTAGGTCAAAGGTAAGGAAAAAGTGAGAACAAAACCGAAATTTAACAATTATTATATGGATGGGGTAACAGTTGTTGCCACCAGATATCCAAATAATGACTAATTTTGTAGCAAATTTGAATAATCTACGGATGAGCTGGAAGAAGATATTAGCACTAAAAGATAAATTCTCGTACAGGCAGAAAGTAGGTTTGCTGCTTGTGGCGGGTGTGGTATGCGGACTCGGCGGGTTGTTTATGTATCTGCTCAGGGCGCATACTTATTTTATTGGCGACAATCCGTCGGCATGCGTCAACTGCCACATCATGACACCCTACTACGCCACGTGGAGCCACTCTTCACACGGACGAATAGACAAGCAGTCCAATGGCGCCACGTGCAACGATTGTCATGTGCCCCACCAGAACTTGGCATTGAAGTATGGTTTCAAGGCGATGGACGGACTGAAGCACACAGCCTATTTCGTGATGCACTCAGAACGACAGGCTCCGATGGCCGAGACGCTGACGGGTCAGGTGGTAATGGACAACTGCATACGCTGTCACGAACAGCTGAACACGGAGTTTGTGAAGACGGGGCGCATGGGCTACATGCAACAGCTGGCCCAGGGAGGCAAGGTGTGCTGGGACTGTCATCGTAACGTGCCCCACGGTGGCATGAACTCGCTGATGGCAACACCTGGAGCAGAGGGGGTGACTCCCCTACCACCATCGCCTGTGCCGGAATGGCTTCAGAAGATGATGAACTGAGACTTGAAACTTGAAACTAAAATAAATAGATATTATGGCAAAGCAACTAAAGAAATGGCAAGGTTGGGCACTCTTCGGAGGCTCAATGATTGTAGTGTTCTTGTTAGGGCTGCTCGTTTCTTCATTGATGGAACGCAGGGCCGAGGTGGTCAGCGTATTCAACAACAAACGCACCGTGTTTGAGGACTCGATAGTGGCTCAGAACGAGAAGTTCAAGGCCGACTATCCGCGTGAGTACGAGACATGGGCCATGACAGAGGACACCACGTTCAAGTCGAAGTACAATTCGTCGCAAGAGGTCGATGTGCTCGAACAGCGTCCGGAGATGGTGGTGCTGTGGGATGGCTATGCCTTCTCGCGCCACTACAACACCCCTCGCGGACACAAGCATGCCTTAGAGGATATGCGCAAGATTCTGCGCACAGGCAATCCCGGCATTCAGATTACGCCCGACTCCATTGCCGGAGACATGCAACCGGCGACGTGCTGGACGTGTAAGGGTCCTGACGTGCCAAGAATGATGCGTGAGCTCAGCGCCTCGAAATCGGTGATGGACCCCGCTAACTTCTACGCCAAGAAATGGAGCGAGCTGGGTGCCGAAGAGGTGAACCCCATTGGTTGTAGCGACTGCCACGATGCCCGTACGATGGACCTGCGTCCTGCACGTCCTGCCCTCTACGAGGCTTTTGCCCGTCGGGGCCTGAACGTGAAAAATGCCACGCAACAGGAGATGCGCTCGCTGGTGTGTGCCCAATGCCATGTGGAGTACTACTTCATCAAGCCTAACGACGAGAAGAATCCCGGCAAGGCCAACTATCTGGTGTTCCCGCACGACAAGGGGCTGACTTGCGAGGCTGCTGAGGCATATTACGACGAGATTGGTTTCTACGACTACATCCATCCGCTGTCGAAGACCAAGATTCTGAAGGCCCAGCATCCTGGTTGGGAGATGTCACAACAAGGCATACATGCCCAGCGCGGCGTGTCGTGTGCTGACTGCCACATGCCCTATAAGCAAGAGGGCGGCGTGAAGTTCTCTGACCATCAGATACAATCTCCATTGGCCAAGATTGACCGCACCTGCCAGACCTGTCACCGTCAGGATGCAGAGGTGTTGCGGCAAAATGTGTATGAGCGCCAGGAGAAGTGTAACGAGGTGCGCACCCGTGCCGAGCAAGAGCTTGCCCGTGCCCACTTCGAGACAAAGTTCATCATCGACAAGGGTGCTACCGAAGCTGAGCTGGCTCCCATTCAGGCATTGCTCCGAAAGAGCCAGTGGCGTTGGGACTATGCCATCGCCTCTCATGGTGCCACCTTCCATGCACCGCAAGAGGTGGTGCGGCTACTCTCTCATTCGGTTGACTATGCCCAGCAGGCCCGCCTGCTTATTGCCCGCGTTGCTGCCAAGCATGGGCATACTGATGCCATCCCCGTGCCTGACTATAGCACCAAGGCAAAGGCTCAGGCTGCCATCGGTCTCGACATGAAGGTACTGAACGATAACAAGAAACGCTTCCTACAGGAAATCGAACCCAAGTGGATTGAGGAAGCAAAGAAAAAAGGCAAATTAATTGAAATCTAAGATTTTTGTTGTACCTTTGCAGCAAATGTCTTTGGATATGTGGACTAAACCTTGGAATATGAAAGAAGGCTTCCTCATTGGAGGAGGCCTTATCATTGCAGGACTGGCACTACAGTTGTGTGTCGGCCCTGTAGTGTGGGATGCGTTTGCTTGGCCTGCCAACGGGATTATATTGGCAGGATTCCTAGCTTTAATAGCACTCATATTCATATTAGGAAAGAAGGTGTATGCCTTCCTGTTCGTAAGTACTTACCAGGCGGCGATACCAGCATTGGTGTATGCCGTAGTGCTGACCATCATCATGGGACTCACCCGCCAGCTGAAAGATGGCACCT
>JAEEGJ010004662.1_pt1 | contig 45609 bp, 37 predicted proteins | sample 8958761 | NCBI WGS metagenome assembly JAEEGJ01 (sample SAMN16246546, study PRJNA631951) | gut metagenome | biome: gut microbiome; feature: rumen; material: RS-attached | host: Bos | place: Iran: Karaj | collected 2018-10
TGACCAATATCCCTTACTGCTGCCTCCCGTAGGAGTCTGGTCCGTGTCTCAGTACCAGTGTGGGGGACCGTCCTCTCAGATCCCCTAGCCATCGTCGACTTGGTGGGCCGTTACCCCGCCAACTATCTAATGGCACGCATGCCCGTCCGCCGTCACCGTAGTTTTGAAATCCCGGAGATGCCTCCAGAACTCCTCATGGGGTATTAATCCGAATTTCTCCGGGCTATCCCCCGACAGCGGGTGGGTTGCATACGCGTTACGCACCCGTGCGCCACTCTCATACCCCCGAAAGGGCATTTACCGTTCGACTTGCATGTATTAGGCCTGCCGCTAGCGTTCATCCTGAGCCAGGATCAAACTCTTCATTGTATATTGTTGTACTAATAAATTTTTCTGTTCTACCTGGCGGATTCACCTGTTATCTTAGTCTGGAATTGAAAGGTTCCTTACCTTTCAGACTACTGTTTGGCTCATTGCTTTCAAAGAACTTTCGCAATCTTGCCTCATTGGTTTCGATTGCGGATGCAAAAGTACACCCTTTTTCTTTTCGCGCAACACTTTTTTGAAAAAAAATTTAAAATATTTTTTGTTCACTGAATATCAATGTGTTGCATTGAAATAATTTTTAAAAATAGCGAAATTTTAGGTTAAAAACAGTAGTTTTTGAGCCTTTTTTACGCCTTTTTCAGACTCTTTTTACGCCAAAGTTACGCCAAAAGGGCAAAAAGTGATTAATTTTTGAATAAAATGAGATGATTTTTTACGCCGTTTAGAGGCCAATTCTCGGGGCCTTTTATTATATTAATAAGGTGTAGCCCTATCATCACCGCTCCGCCCCCATCAGACACCCCTGCCTCAAGGCAAAAAAAATAGAGTTGAGATAACCTAAACTCTCAACTCTACACTTTCAACATTTTGTCGGAGTGGCCCGACTCGAACGGGCGACCGCTTGCACCCCATGCAAGAATGCTAGCCAACTGCACCACACCCCGCCTGTTTTTTAGCGCTGCAAAGATAGGTAATTTTTTGTTTCGAAAACAAAAAATTACCTATCTTTGCAAAAAAATAAACACCTTATTATATTACATATGGAACACATTCAATGTTTGATATTGGGCTCAGGCCCAGCAGGCTACACCACAGCCATCTACACCGGCCGTGCCGACATAAAAACCGTTATTTACGAAGGACCTCTCACAGGCGGTCAGCTCACACAGACCACCGAGATAGAAAACTTCCCCGGCTATCCTGAGGGCATTCAGGGCAACCAGATGATGGACGACCTGCGCCGTCAGGCCGAACGTTTCGGCACAGAGTTCCGCATGGGCTCCATAGTGGAAGTCGACGCCACCAAGCGTCCGTTCCTCTGCAAGTCAGACTTCGGCGACGAACTGCTGGCCGACGTCATAGTGGTGGCCACAGGTGCCTCGGCACGCTACCTCGGTCTTGAGACTGAAGAACAGTTTAAGGGCGGCGGAGTGTCAGCTTGCGCCACCTGCGACGGTTACTTCTACCGCGGCAAGGACGTGGCAGTGGTGGGCGGAGGCGACACAGCCTGCGAAGACGCCACTTACCTCGCTCACCTGTGCAACAAAGTTTACATGATAGTGCGCCGCGACGTGCTGCGCGCTTCAAAAGCCATGCAGCACCGTGTGATGAACACCCCTAACATTGAGGTGCTTTGGAACACCAACACAAAAGAGCTGTTCGGCGAAGTCAACGGATTCATGAGCACACTCCAGGGTGCCGTAGTGGTCAACAACAAGACAGGAGAGGAACGCACCCTCAAAGTTGACGGATTCTTCGAGGCCATAGGCCATGTGCCTAACACCGACGTGTTCAAAGGTATACTCGAAATGGACGAGACCGGCTACATAATCACCAAGCCGAAGTCGACAGCCACCTCGGTCGAAGGCATATTCGCTGCCGGTGACTGCCAGGACAAGACCTACCGTCAGGCCATAGTGGCAGCCGGCACAGGCGCCATGGCAGGCATTGAAGTGGAACGCTTCCTGATGGAAAACAAATAAAAGCTGTGAACAAAACAACTGCACCTGAATACCTTTCCCTGAAAAGGATACTCCTCGTGGCGCTTATCATCAGTTTAGGCTTCCACGTTATCATGATGTTGTCGTTTTTCTTTGGCGATTCGCTGTTTGCCAACGAGATAGTCAAAGCTATGCACCCGCAGCACTTCCATATCGGAAGGTTTCTGTACTTCACGTCGACACGTTTCTTCATGACCTTCCTGATATTGGTCTACAACAGGATGATTCTGAGCTATTCGTTTAAATACAAATATAACGAACTGGGGTTGATTGTACTGGGCTCTCTGATAATAACCGCTGTATTGGGCATAGGTTTTGTTTACACCAGAGCAGCTTTATTGCCGGTACATCCCGACCCCGAAATGATGTACAATATCATGCGCGACAGCCTGGTCAGGGATTTGACTATGGCAGCCATGGTATTACTGGTGGTTCAATTACTCAGGTCCCAGTATTACCAGAAGAAAATCGCCGTTGAGAACGAATCGTTGCGCAGCCAAAACATACTGACGCGTTTCGAGGCTCTGAAAAGCCAGCTTGACCCGCATTTTCTGTTCAACTCGCTCAACACTCTGCAGTCTCTGATCGAAACCGACAACGAAAAGGCCGAGATCTACCTGCAACAGCTGTCGTCGGTGCTTCGCTACACCCTGCAGAACAAGGAGGTTATCAATCTGGAGGACGAGCTGCGTTGTGTCCAGGATTATTGCGACATGATGCAGATACGTTACGGCGAAAACCTGAAGTTCGAATTCAACATCGACCCCAAATATCACGGTTATAAGATTTTGCCGTTGGCGCTGCAGTCGCTGATTGAAAATGCTGTCAAGCATAATGTCATCTCGTCCAAGCAGCCTCTTGTGGTTACCATAGCCACAGCCGAAGGCTGGGTGTCGGTGTCTAATCCCATTCAGGCCAAGACCACGCCTGAAAAAGGCAATGGCATAGGTTTGGTGAACCTCTCGGAGCGTTACCGCCTGAAATGGAACACGGATGTTGAGATTACCAACGACGGATCCACCTTCTGTGTAAAACTGCCTTTAATAAAAAACGAATAAAGTATGAGAGCGTTAATAATTGAAGACGAGCCGGTGGCGGCACAATCGCTGCAAAAACTTGTAGGCGAGGTGTCGCCTGCCACCGAAGTGACAGCGGTGCTGCAGTCGATAGAAGAGAGCATAGCATGGCTGGATGAAAACCCCATGCCCGACCTCATTTTCATGGACATACACCTGGCCGACGGCTCAGCTTTCGCCATCTTCGACAAGGTTCAGATCACCAGCCCCATCATCTTCACTACGGCTTACGACGAATACGCCCTCAAAGCCTTCGAGGTGAGCAGCATAGACTACCTGCTCAAGCCTATCAACCGCAACGATTTGGAACGCGCGATGAACAAATATAACAATCTGGTAGGCGAAAAACAATATGACGTTGAAGCTCTGAAACAGGTTGTGCAGACAATAGGTACAAACAGGCGCTACAAGACCTGTTTCCTTGTGCCATTGCGCGACAAACTGGTGCCACTGCCCACTGCAAACATAGCTTACATCTACATAGACACCAAGACAGTGAAAGCCGTCACACTGGACGGCCTTTCCCATTATATGAGCCAGACTCTGGACGATATCATGAATCAGCTCAATCCGGACGACTTCTTCCGTGCCAACCGCCAGTACATCATCTCGCGCAAAGCCGTAAAAGACATGACGCTATGGTTTGGCAACAAGTTGTCTATCAATTTAACTGTTGAGGTCCCTGAAAAGATAATAGTCAGTAAAGCCAGGGTGAGCGAATTCAAAACCTGGCTCTCTGAATAGCCCTTGTTTTATCAGAACATATAACCCATTCCGATGTAGAAGTTGGAATTGGTGTAGTTGTCCTGCTTGCTGAATGGCATACCCCACTCAACCGAAAGCACGAAATTCTCGTTCATGGCCAGTTTCATACCAACTCCGGTACCGAAATGCGGGTCATGTACATTGGCCTTGGTATCGAAGAAATCTTCAAACTCCTTGCCGTTTCTGATAACCCAGAGGTCGTTTTCCACTTTTTCACGCAAGGAAGACTCATCGATATCATAACACTGAGTCGCCATACCCGCATCGAGGAACAGGTTGATACCAATGTAGAAATGCTGGTTGATCAAATCGAATCTATACGCTCTGGAACGCAGCTCGACTGAGGCGTAAGCAAAGCCCGGCACCCAGATTCTATCGCGCATTATACCTCTGACAGAGGTGACTCCGCCAAGCGCATAATAACGGTTATGGTCGATATAAAGCTCGTTTTTATAAGTGTCGATATAATATGGCGAACGGCCGGCTATGGTGTTCTGAGTGGCAATGCGGTAAGCTAATACCAATCTGTCACGATAAATCGGGATAAAATGCATGAAGTCGAAATTGAGCTTCATATTCTGATATTCCTTGAGCTCATTGAAAGCCGAGTTATATGTCACAAACAGATCGAAATATATGCCGTAAACGGTGTTGACCCTCTGGTTACGGGTGTCGTACGAGATACCGGCTCTCACGTATGGATGCCAGCCTCCATGTTGCTCCTCTTTGGAAATCAGACCCCAGCGACGATAAAGCTCAAACAGCTCCATCTGGTTGTCACCCATATCGCTGTCTTCGGTAACCGATCTGCCCTCCTTATAGTTGAGCACGCCTATACCGGCATAGTAGTAGAAATGTCCTCCAAGGCCACCTCTGATATCGACCGTACTGCGGAAGAGGTTAGACTCATGGCGATAAAAAATATGAGTCAAATAAGCTGTAGAACTCTTGTCTTCAAAATTACGGTTATAGTAACTGTAATTGCCGTTGAAGCCATAGAAATCATTCATGGCGTCGGGCAAATATGAGAAGTCCACAAGCAGTCGGTGATTCTTAATCACATAATCTGACTCGTAAAACAGACGGATTGTTCCTACTTTTTTGGTGGAATAAGAACCCTCACCATAGATGAAATGGCGATAATTCGGATAGGTTGTTCCGTCACCGTAGTCGAAGATGTTTGCGGTAATGCCGTAGGTAAGACCCTTGTCGGCATCGTAGGTTATACCCGGAATGGCTCCGAAGTTCCAGCCGGTTTTGATAGGACGGCCCAACGAGTCGGTCTGCACTTCTTTTTTGGGCTTTTTAGCTTGCAAAGAGGTGCAAACCAACAAAGCTGTAATAAAAATCAAAAGTTTTTTCATTCTATTATAGTCAATTCGTTAATTATGTTAGTCACTTTTCCAACCTTTTCAAGGCACCACAGCAGATAGCGGGCGTCCATGCAGATGGTGCGCTGCACCTTCTGTTCGAACATGATGTCGCCGCTCATGGCTTCCCAGTTGCCGTCGAAGGCTAGGCCTATGAGTTCACCTTCGCCGTTGACGACAGGGCTGCCAGAGTTGCCGCCTGTGATGTCGTTAGTGGTGATGAAGTTTACGATGAGCTGTCCGTTCTCGTCAGCATAGCGGCCGTAGTCGCGGGCTTCGTAGAGGTCGCGCACATCCTGAGGGATGTCAAACTCCCAGTTGCCCGGGATGTATTTTGCCATCACACCGTCCATGGTGGTGTAGTAATTGTAGTTTACAGCGTCGGCACCCTTGTAAGGTTCAACTGTACCGTAAGTGAGACGCATGGTGAAGTTAGCATCCGGGTAGAAGTTGCGCTCGGTCTGCATCTCCATGAGGCCCTTCATGTAAAGACGCTCGCCCTTGTTGCCGAGTAAACCGGCCTGTTCATACAAAGGATAAACCACATTGACATATTCGTCTATGATGTTCGACATCAGAGCGAAGATAGGATCTTTGTCGAGTTTCTTAGGTTTTGCAAGCCATTTCTCGAGCTTGGCCTGGTCGACGAAGATTGATTTATCAAATGCCTTGGTGACCCATTCGGTGAAGTCACCACCATTTTTGGCACCGAGTTCATTAATCATGGAAGGCACATAACGGTCTATGTCTTTGTAGAAAAGGTTGAGCAAAGCAATGGTTACATCCATGTCGAGAGCCTTGTCGTAGTCCTTGAAGAACACTGTGACTTGGCCTTTCAGACCCTCAGCTGCTTTGGCTATCTCTTCTTTTGGAGCTTTTTCATTGATCAATCGGTTGATTCTCATGAACCTGCGTGAGAATGACACTGCCTCTCCACCGTTCCAGCCGGCTTCGCGCAGATAAGTCATAGGCATGATAACATCGTCGAGTATAGCCCATTTTGCTTCGATTCCATCGAATATATCACCATACTCCATACGGCGTGACTGGTCGTCCATCACCCACTCGCGGAAGGCTCTCTCCTGTTCCAAACGTCTGTCGTACACGTGGTTACGCACCAGCTGCTTGCGCTGACCTATGGCATATTTCCAATAGTTCGACACTCCGGCCTGCTTCGAAGCGTATTTGATGAACACTTCCTGATCGGCGTCCATGTGCTTGCGGTACTCGTTGAGTTTGGTTGTGCGGCAGTTGATGATAGACGGGCAATCCGACTCGATGAGGTTTTTCACTGTGTAAGATGTTGAATATCTGTCGGTTGAACCCGGATAGCCGAGAATCATGGCATAGTCACCCTGTTTCACGCCCTTGATGTTGATAGGGAGATAGTGCTTCGACTTCATAGGGATGTTATCTTCGCTATATTTTGCCGGCTTTCCGTCCTTGTCGGTATACACGCGGAAGATGTTGAAGTCGCCTTTGTGGCGTGGCCAGGTCCAGTTGTCGGTGTCGGCGCCGTATTTGCCTATGCCCCATGGCGGGCAGCACACCAGACGCACGTCGCGGTACACGTCGTACTCAAACAAAATGTACTGGTTGCCTGAGTAGAACGGCACTATCTCGATGGTGACGTCGCGTTCGCCTTTGAGCTCTTCAGTAATCTTCTTGATATTCTCTGCAATGACACTCTCGCGGGTCTCCTCGTCGGTGACGCCGTCAAGCACAGCCTCTGTCACATCGTCCACCATGGTAAGGAACGACACTGTCAAGCCCGGGTTTGGCAGTTCCTCTTCTTTGCTCATTGCCCAGAAACCCTCGTTGAGGTAGTCGTGCTCAACTGTAGCGTGTTTCTGAACCCAGCTCAAGCCGCAGTGATGGTTGGTCAGAAGAAGGCCTTCCGGAGAGATGAGCTCACCTGTGCAGCCGCCTCCGAACTGCACTATGGCGTCCTTCAGGCTGGGCTGGTTGAGGTTGAATATCTGCTCGGCAGTGAGTTTGCAACCCATCTGCTGCATCTCGTAAAGGCTCTGGTTGCTGAGGCTGTAAGGGAGCCACATACCCTCGTCGGCTTTAACAATCAAAGTGCTGACGATCAATGTAATAGCTAAAAGTAATTTTTTCATATTATAATGGAATTTATTTATTATCCGATTTGAAAATGCTCTCCAGATTCTTGATTTCCTCAACAGTATCGTTGATATGCTGGGCTTTTGTCTTTTTCTGCAAATCGTTGATGCGGCGCAGTCCCATCTTCCACAGTCTGATGTCCAGATAGATGAAAAGCACAAACAACAATGTGCCAAGTATTGGTGCATACTCGTTCATGCTCTCCGACAGCATAATGATGTAGTCGAACAGTCCGTGAGCCAGCATAGGGGCTGCCAAACTCCAAAACAGGTAGCGGCCGCGCTTATCGGGATTGAACTTGGCCAAGCCCAGATAATAACCCATCAGCACAGCAAAGAGGAAGTGTCCCGGCACCGACAGCAAGGCACGCATAATGCCGACGCCTATGGCTCCGAACACTGTCTCGCTGCCAAAAACATACATTATATTTTCAACGCAGGCGAAACCCAGACTGATGAAGGTGGCATAGACTATGCCGTCGAAAAACTCGTTGAAGTTGCGGTTGCGCCAGATAAACAGCATGAACAGCAGCCATTTGCTAAACTCCTCGGGAATGCCGGCCTCCCAAAACGCGCTGTAGAACACCATCTGGTTTTGCCATAGCGAATTGATAATGCCGACAAGGAAAATGTCGAGCGGAATAGCCAGAATGCCGAGCAAAAACGCCTTAATCAGCATCCCTAGAGGCTCTTTCTCATACTTATCCTTTTTGTAGACATAGCGAAGCAGCCAAACCACCGGCGCCACAGCTAACAGAAGAACTATCAATTCTATCATGACCTACTGATTTTTAATGTTTATAAAGACTCCGCCACCCAACGGCCGTTTCTGAAACACCAGGTTTCCTTGTATCCCACGGCTTTCAAAGCCTCTTCGGCTTCTTTAAAATAATATGTCAGTTCCCAATACTGATGCGCGTCGGAGCTTATCAGAACCGGGATATTCATCTCTTTCATTCGCGGCAGCAGCCATTCCGACGGATAGAAGCCGTTGTAACGCTGCTTGTAGAGTCCGCGGGTGTTGATTTCCACTATCAGGTCGTGCTGTTTGATGAGGTCGAGGGTCTCCAGCACCATGTCGCGGTACCACTGCTCCTCTTCCTGGAAGTAGCGGCCACGGGCATTCATCTTCACCTTGTCGAAATGCCCTATGATATCGAACTTCTCGGTCTCTATCATCTCGTTTTCCTGATCGAAATAGGCACGGACACCCTTGCGGATGTCACCCCCGAAATATGTCTTCAGCCCTTCGTCGTAAGGCTCTATGCTTTTGCCGTCTATAAACCACAGGGTGTCGGGGCTTTTGCCCACCAGGTGGACTGAGCCTATCAGATAATCCAGATTATACTGAGCTTTGATTTTGTCAAAATCGACCACTATGCCGGGAATGAACTCCATCTCCATCGATGCCAGAATGTCAATCTGACCCGCATATTTCTTCTTTAAATCCCTGATATGACCGACATACTCATCGTTTTTATCCATAGGAATCGAAACCCTGCTCTCAAAAGGTACGCTCGAATGGTCCGAAAAGCCCAGGGTGTGCATACCCTGACTTATGGCTTCGGCCACAGTGTCCTCCATGGGCGATTTGCCGTCGGAATAAATGCTATGTGTATGTAAATTAAAGTGTTGCATCTTCTTCTGTCGCTTCAATAATCTTATATACCTTATCGCCACGGCGCACTATGTCGTGCGCCGGGATGGAGCATAGCTCGCCTTTCACCGTCTGTTCCACAGGCAACAGATCGACACGGATTTCCTTGACTGTATCCTCGTAAACCCCGGTTGTAGGCCCAATTATCATGATTTCGTCCCCGACCTTGAGCTCGTGGGTCTCCATCCTGATTTCAGCCACGTTGATCTTGGCAAAGAAATTGGTGATAGTGCCGATGAAAAGCTTTGTTTTGGTGGCCTGCGAACCGTATTTTTTGGTCCACTCGCCCATTTTTCTGCCCAGATAATAACCGTCCCAGAAGTCGCGGTTGTAAACGCTACGCAGACGTTCCATCCATTTTTCCACCTTCTCGGAGGTGAATGTACCTGCTTGAATGGCGTCTACGGCCTCACGATACACGCTGACGGTCAGCTTGGTATACTCAGGCGAGCGGCCGCGGCCCTCTATCTTCAATACCTTAACACCCGAAGCCAAGACTCTGTCAAGGAAAGGCAGAGTGCAGAGGTCCTTGGGCGACATGATATATTCATTCTCAATTGCCAAGGTGATTTCCTTGTCACGGTCGGTTACCTCGTAGCCCCTGCGGCAAGGCTGCACGCAGGCACCACGGTTGGCGCTTGTGCCGAAGTTATCCAAGCTCAAATAACATTTGCCCGACACCGCCATGCAAAGAGCTCCGTGGCAGAACACCTCTATTCTCACCGGCTCTCCGTTAGGGCCTGTGATATGCTGACGCTCTATCTCCTCGGTGATATGCTTCACCTGGTTGATGTTGAGCTCGCGGGCTGTCACCATCACGTCGGCAAACTGTGAATAATACTTCACCGCCTCCAGATTGGTGATATTGCACTGAGTCGACATGTGAACCTCCACCCCTATCCGGCGGGCATACTGTATCACGCTCTGGTCGGAGGCTATTATGGCCGATATGTTGTTGGCTTTGATGGCGTCGAGCAAGGCATGCATCTCGTCCATCTCCTCGTCGAACACCACTGTGTTTACTGTAACATAGCTCTTGACGCCATGCTGGTGGCAGGTTTCGGAAATGGTATGCAAATCGTCAAGTGTGAAGTTTTTGGTCGACTTGGAGCGCATGTTTAGCTTGCCAATGCCAAAGTACACGCTTCCGGCGCCGGCCTGAATGGCCGCCGCCAGCGCCTCGTACGAGCCCACAGGGGCCATGATTTCAATGTCGTTGTACATTAACGTTTTAATAATTTTTCGCGTAATTCTTCGTATCCCGGCTTGCCCAGAAGAGCGAACATGTTCTTCTTGTACGCCTCCACACCGGGCTGGTCGAACGGGTTCACCTCCAACATGTAGCCGCTCAGAGCGCATCCCATCTCAAAGAAGTAGATGAGCTGGCCGAGCACCTTGGCGTCAATTCCCGGCACCGCTATGCGGATGTTAGGCACTCCGCCGTCAACATGAGCCAGAATGGTGGCCTTTTCAGCTGTACGGTTCACCTCGTTGAGGCGGCGTCCGGCTATGTAATTCATCTGGTCGAGGTTGGCCTCGTCGCTCGGTATGCGTATCTCGTTGGCAGGGTTCTCAACGCTGATGACTGTCTCAATCAGGTTGCGCACGCCTTCCTGAATGTATTGTCCCATGGAATGCAGGTCGGTGGTGAATGTCACGCTGGCCGGGAAAATACCCTTGCCGTCCTTGCCTTCACTCTCGCCATAGAGCTGCTTCCACCATTCGCTGAAGTAGCAGAGACGCGGCTCGTAGTTGACCAGAATCTCGGTGGCTTTGCCATTGTGATACAAAGCCTGACGCGCCACGGCATACTGTGCCGCCACGTTGCTGTCGTTCTGGTTGTCCATGCAGTATTTCTCCATCAGCTGGGCTCCAGCCACGAGCTTTTCAATGTCTACACCCGCCACGGCTATAGGAAGCAGACCCACCGGAGTCAAAACCGAGTAACGTCCGCCAACGTCGTCCGGCACCACGTAAGTTTTGTAACCCTCGCTGTCTGACAACACCTTCAGGGCGCCTTTGGCCTTGTCGGTGATAGCCACTATGCGTGTGCGGGCTTCGTCCTTGCCGTATTTCTTTTCAATATGGTTTTTCAAAATCCTGAATGCCACGGCCGGTTCGGTAGTGGTTCCCGACTTGGAGATGACTGTCATCGAATAGTCTTTTTCGTCGAGAAGCTTGAGCAGGTCGTGCATATAATCCTCGCTCATATTATGACCGGCATAGACAATCACCGGATTGCCGGTGTTCACCATGGTTGAGAAATGATTGCTCAATGCCTCTATGACGGCACGGGCGCCCAGATATGAGCCACCTATGCCCACCACCACGAAAACTTCCGACTTGCGACGCAATTCTTCGGCTTTAGTCTTGATATCCTTGATAAATTCAGGGGTTATGCTTGACGGAAGATCCACCCATCCTAGGAAATCGTTGCCCGCTCCCGAACGTGAATAGATTGTCTTGAAAGTGTCCGCGACTTTCTTTCTATACGTATCTAACTGATTATCAGTCAAGAAACTTTTTACTTGCCGTAAGTCAACTTTAATGTCAGTCATAATTGTCTGTGTTTGAATAATCTACAAAGATACAAATTTTTCTATGAATGACAAAAAAATACACAAAAAAAAGAGACCGTCCATTGAGCGTGGGCGGTCTCCAGAACCAAAAACCAAAATTTATGAAACCTTTTACCAATAACGTAAATTCTCGGATAGAGAACTATGGATGTACATTATTGGCGCTGCAAAGATACAAAAGTTTTCGCAATCGGGAGGACTTTTTTTGAACATTTTTTTAACATAATGTGCAATTTTCTGAATTTTGTGTTAAAAAACATTCATTATGAACGCCTTACAAAATTGCGGTTTTTCCACATCAAAAACCATGAAATACCTTTGCGAGGTGAATTTTTTATTTTATGATTGGACCTTTTAAAATTCTTTTGGCAGAATCAGATATGGAGATTGCCATGATAACCAAAAACTATCTTACTTCGCTTGGTTATCCCACAATAATATGCAACAACGGTAAAGACGCCCTTTCGTGTTTCAAGAGCGAAAAACTGAGTTTTGTCATAGTCGACGCCAACCTTCCCTTAACCAACAGCTTCGATTTGGTGAAAGAGATTCATCGCGTCAACAATGAACTTCCGATTTTTCTGATAGGTAACCTTACAAGACACGACGACATAGTCAAGGGTCTGAGGGCCGGCGCAATAGAGTTTCTGGCCTGTCCGTTCAGCATAGAAGAGTTGGGCTTGCGCATCAATGCCATCCTCAAACTACAGAAACTGACCGAGCGCTCCAAACACACGGTCAATCTGGGCCATTACCGAATTGACACCGAGCGTCACATGCTGATTATCAATAATAAAGAGCGTCATCTGACGACTAAGGAAATGGAATTGCTGTTGTTATTCATAGATCACCTAAACCGTGTGGTGGAAAGGCGGGTGGCTTTGAAAAAGATTTGGAATCAGGAGAACTATTTCAGCGCCCGCAACATGGATGTCTACATCAAAAAACTGCGCAGTCTGCTTTGCGAAGACCCCAACATCAGGCTGGAGAACGTGCATGGCGTAGGTTACAAGCTATCTGTTTTTATATGAAGACAGAGGGTATTTAATACCTTCAAGGCGCTCCACCACCGGAATGTTTATAGAGGCCGGAGCCAGAGGCATGTCATTGTCACACAGAATCTTCCAGAAGACGTCTGAGTTGGGACCCTTGTCGGTATTGGTGAGCACTATCAGAGTGCGGTCGTTTTTATGATCGGTGAGGAAGAAAGAACGGTAACCCTTCCACCATCCGTAATGGTAGTAGCAGCCCGGATGCTTGCGCGAAATGCGCCAGCCGAAGCCGTAGTTGTCTTTTCGCTTGGAATATTTAGGACTTCCCGGTACAAAGGCCTCGGCCTGTATGCTGTCTGGCACCAACAGTCCGTAGTCGACAGCCACCTTGAAGCGGTACATATCCTCCACATTGGAAAACATCACCTTGTCGCCCTTCACTCCGTTCAGGTACTCGTTCTGCGCCTGACGAGGCTTGCGGCGTCCAACATAATATCCCTGCACACAGTTGGGCAGATAGAGCGAAACCATAGTGTCGGTAGGCATATCGTAAATGTACGAGCTGTACATGCCTATGGCATCGAACATATCCTCACGCATAAACTCCACAAAGGTCTTGCCCGAGACGCTCTCCACTATGCTAGCCAGCAAGGCGTAGTTGACATTGCAGTAATGGAATCCGTTGTCAGGCTTGAAATACGGATCAGGCCTATACTGGGCGTAGTAGGCTATCATGTCCTTGTTGGTGAAAGGCTTTTTCTTGCTGGGCCAGTTGTTGTCGGCCAACGACTCGTAGCGCGACAGGCCAGAGCGGTGTGTCAGCAGCATGCGGGTGGTTATGCCTTCGTATGGAAACTCCGGAATGTAAGTCCTGATGTCGGTGTCATAGTCGAGCAGGCCGCGCGACTTGAGTATCATTATGGCCTCGGCTGTAAACATCTTCGAGACCGAACTGAGCTGATACACATCGTCGTTATGCAGTTCACCTTTGCGTGTGCGCAGGTTCCTTACGCCATAAGATTTCTCGAACACTATCCTGCCCTTTTCGGCAAACAGAACCGTGCCGTTGAAAGTGGTTTTCTTTTTCAGATTGATGAAAGTCCTGTCGATTTGGGCAGCCCTTTTCGCTATCAGGGGCTTGTCCAAATCCTTGACTATAGAGTCTATGTCAACCACAGGCCACTGCTGAACCTCAACCTGTGTAATCTCCTTTTCTTTGTTTGAAGAACAGGAAATCAGAAATATCAGTAGTATCAGAATAAGATGTCTAGTTTTCATCCCGTTAAAAAAAACACGCAAATATACTAATTTTTTGTAATTTTGCACACTCAAATTCAATCTATGTTTCAAGATTTCAATTTAAACCCTGCAATCCTAAAAGCTATTGATGAATTAGGATTCAAGGAACCCATGCCCATTCAGGCTGAGGTGTTGCCGGTGCTGCTGTCGCAACGCACCGATTTGGTTGGACTTGCCCAGACAGGCACAGGCAAGACGGCGGCTTTCGGTCTGCCTATTCTGCAGAACATCGACCCCAAAAACCGCAGCGTGCAGGCCTTGGTTTTGTGCCCTACACGCGAGCTCTGCATGCAGATCACTAAAGACCTGATGAGCTATGCCAAGTATATACCCGAGGTGTTGGTGGTGCCGGTTTACGGCGGCTCCAGCATTGAGTTGCAGTTCAAGAGCCTGGCCAAGAAGCCGCAAATCGTCGTGGCCACTCCAGGCCGTCTGCAGGACATGATACGCCGCAACCGCATCGACTTCAGCAATGTGCAGTGGATGATACTGGACGAGGCCGACGAGATGTTGGATATGGGTTTCCAGGAGGATGTGGACGCCATCTTGGAATATATGCCCGCAACCAAGAACACTCTGCTGTTTTCAGCCACTATGCCGGCCGAGGTGGAGCAGATTCTCAACAAGTATATGGACAACCCTGTGCGCATCAGCATAGGGCAGAAAAACTCGGGCACAGCCAATGTCAAGCACAACTATTACCTCATCAAGGCCAGCGACCGTTATCTGGCCCTGAAACGTTTGATTGACTATTACCCTTCGATTTACGGCATAGTGTTCTGCCGCACCAAGCTCGAGACCCAAGAAGTGGCCGACAGCCTCATACACGACGGCTACAACGCCGCCTCTCTGCACGGCGACCTCTCACAGCAACAGCGTGACCTGGTGATGAACCATTTCCGTCAGGGCTTCACCCAGATTCTGGTGGCTACCGACGTGGCGGCCCGCGGACTCGACGTCAACAATCTGACACATATTATAAATTATAACCTGCCGGACGACATCGACACCTACGTTCACCGCAGCGGCCGTACCGGACGCGCCGACAAGACCGGCATCTGCATCAGCCTGGTGCATCAGAGGGAGAAACATAAAATCAAAGCCATAGAGAAACAGCTCGGACTGCCTCTTGAAAAGGCCCTTATCCCGACTGCCCAGCAGGTGTGCGAGAAGCAGTTGTTCCGCCATATCGACAATCTCGAGAAGGTCGACATAATGCGCGACGACATAGACGACTACCTGCCTGTGGTGTTCAAAAAGCTCAGCTGGCTCAGCCGCGAGGAGCTCATCACACGCGTGGTGGCGCTTAACTTCAACCGTTTCCTCGACTACTACAAGGACGCTCCCGACCTCAACGTCGACGAGAACAGCAAGGAGAAGAAAGAGAAAAAGGAGAAGAAGCAGCACGACGACTCGCACATGGTTCGTCTGTTCTTCGGCCTGGGCAAGCGCGACCGCATCAAGCCCACCACCCTCATTGGCCGCATCAACGACGTAACAGGTACCAAAGACATTGAAATCGGTCACATCGACCTGAAGGACAACTTCTCGTTTGTGGCAGTGGACGGCGCCAGAGCCCAGTTTATTGTCGACTGCTTCGCCGACCAGCGTAAGAACAAGGAAGGTATCCGTGTGGAAATCACCACAGGCGAGCCCAAGCAGGAGGCCGACAAGCCTAAACGCGAACGAAGCGAGAAGAAGTCACGCGACAACTTCCACGAGGAACGCCGCCGTCATGACCGCGAAGAGGGAAAACACGAACGCCGCAGCCGCAAGCAGGAAAAAGACACCAAGAAAAAGAAGAAGTCAAAAGAAAAGGAACGCCCCGAAAAGAAATACGGCAAACGCGTGAAATACTAAAAAAGGACGCCATTCGGCGTCCTTTTATTTTTAACTGTCCACTGGGTTTAGTATTCCCAGACGTTCTGTTCGAAATCTATGATCTCGTGTTTTATGCGCTCCGACTCCATCAGGGCGTCAACGCCGGTGGCGTAGTCCTGAATGCTGCGGTCGTACACGTTTTCTTCCTTGTAGATGTAGCTGTCGAACTGACGCTTCCAGAACAGGTCGTCATATGACATGCGGGCTGCCGAGTTCTGACGGTTGTAGACAGGAGCCTCTGCCAGCACCGAACGGGTGTTGTCATCGAACGGAATCCAGAACAGCTCGTTAGGCATCTGTACGCTGTCGTTGATGTCACGCATGGTCACAGGGCAGATGGCCTCAATGCGAACCATCATCTGGCTTCTGTGTGCATCGAAATACCAGTCTTCCATGATGCGCAGACGTGTCACCGACTCCGGATTGAAGGCGATGCTGATGGCAGTGTCGCCGATCTTGTTGCCGTAGTCGTCGTAAATCGACTGATAACGTGTGGTGTTCAAGCCGTTCATCAACTTGGTGTATGGCAATGGCTTGTTCAGTTCGCCTGTCACGGTGACCTCGTAGGCCTGGCATCTGCCTTCCTTCAAGGCGTCCATGATGACGTCCATGAAACGTCTCCAGTTCTGGTGGCTGTCGCGAGGATAGTAGAACACAAGGTTCATCTTCTGACGGAAGTCAATCTCACGCCACACTCTCTTTTTCCATAAGATATCAGCTTCGCGGACTTCGGGGTAAGCCACAATTTTCTTCACACCCGTGCCGTTTTCAACATACAAGCCGTCGTTGTATGTGTCGCTTGTTATCACCTGTGCCGACACTGTGGTGTCGAGCATGAAGCAGAACAATGAAGCTGCGATAAATGAAATAACCTTTTTCATATTACTTGATTTGAACGTTTATTGAACCCACGTTTCTGATGTCACCCTTCGGGCTCTTTACGCAGATGTCCTGGAACTGAATTCTCTGTCCTGACTGAGCGTTGCGGATGAGTTCTCTCACCTCTTCCGAAAACTTAGGTCCTCTGTTGTTTTTATCTATGAATGTTCCTCTATATGTCGATACTGTGTATGACTCAACTGTGTAATTGAAGCCTTCAAAGTCGAAGTCCTTCATCACGGCTATGATCTTGTCGGCCACCAGAAGCACTTCCTTCTCGACCTTGCCGCCAGTCACGTCGCCAATTCTGACAACCGGGTCCGGCACCGGCTTCACGCGGAATTCCTGTGTACCCAGGCTGATGAGCTTGCCGTCGACGCTCTTGGCTGAAATATTCACCAACACCTTACGTGCGTTCTTGCTGACTTCAACGAAGTAGTTGCCTGCGCCTGAGTTGTCCTTTGTCAGTGTGCCGCCTTCTACATTGACTATGATGTCGTTGCCTGTGTAACCTGGAGCTGCCACTGAAATTGGATTCTGGAGCTCCTGATACATCACCATCATCTTGGTAGGAGAAATGGTCACTGAAGGCGGAGCCACCATGTAGCTGGCGTCAAACGGATGATACTCCATCTCGCCTGTCTTAGGGTTGATGATCTCAACCACACCGGCCAACTTCTGTTCGCCTGCGGTCTTTCCCGGAATCTTAAGTCTAACCACACCTTCAGCACTCTTGGTCACCACCGGGGTGCCTTTGTAATCCTTGAAGTTTTTCACTCCCATGCCGTATTTGGCGTCGAAAGTGCTTGTGGTGTCGGACGGAAGCAGAATAACCTCGGCTTCATAGTCCTGACCCTGGATGATATAGTCGCTCTTGGCGATGACTCTGGCCTGCACCTTGTTAAACTTATAGTCGGTGGCGCCAATTCGGTTCGACAGTTCTGACACAGCGTCGTATTCGGTTGTCTGCACCTCACCTACCAACTTGTTGAGGATAGCCATCTCGGCCACAAAGATGATGTGGCTGAAGTTCTTTTCCTCCCATGAAATCTCCTGACCGTCGGCATCGTAATAGGTGATCTTGTTGCCGTTCTGGTCGTAGTCGGTAAGCAGACCAACGTGCTTGCTGTAATCCTTCAAGCCTGCAGCCTCCAAAGTGTTGACGACAAACTCGCGGTACTCCTGAATCTTCTGTTTCAACTCAGAAGCCTTACCCTCGTTTATCATGATGGTTGTAGGCGTGTCGTAGTTATCTTTAGAATCCACATTCTTCAAATCCAACTCATAGATGACACGGCGGTTATCCGGGTTGGCTTTGTCCATGTTCCTGATGATGCGTTTCTCAGGATCTTTCGGATTGAAAAGTTCTTCTTCTGTGATACCTTCTGTCTGAATCAACAGAGGAAGCTTCACGTCTTTTTCTATATAGTTGATGATCTCGTCTGACTTTGCACGGATGGCTTGGGCCTGATCCCAGTACACCTGTGTCTTGTCCTGTTCCTTCATATACTGCTGTTCGAAGGCTCTGTAGTTGTCTTCAAGCTTCACCTCTATGCTGGCGTTGGTTCTCTCCTGACCGTCGTTCACGATGGAGAATGCATCCAGAATATCGGCCGAGACGTTCATAGCCAAAAGAGCAGTATAGACCAGGTACATCATACCGATCATCTTCTGTCTTGGTGTTTCTTTTGCTCCTGCCATTTTCTATAGCTTTTAAAATTGTCAGGCTTTGATGTTCATTGCGTTGAGCATGTTGCCATAAACGTTGTTCATAGCGCTGAGGCGCTTCGACATGTCAACCATCTCACGGTTCAGTAAGTCTGTCGATGAGGCTGAAGCATTCATCTTCTCGATATAGAGAGACATTGTGTCGTTGAGTTTCTTGTTTGTCTCTGAATAGCTGGCTGCACCTGTTGCTGACTTGGCCATCTGCATGTCGAGTTCCATCACGGTCTCAGAAGCCTTGTTCATGGCTTTGGCATAGTTGCTTGTGGCTGCCACTGCCTCGCTCACTTCGGCGATCTTGTTGGCGTTTTCACCAAGCTTTGTCAAGCCCTGACTGAGTTTCTCCATGGTGTGGGCGTTGATGTTGGCTTTCTCAAACATTTCATCCAAACGCTCAGTGATGATATCCTGGTTGCTGTTGCCTGTTGAAGCGCTTCTGGCAGCCTTGGTTGTCTTCTCTGAAGGTTTTGTACCGTTACCGTGGTAAAGGTCCCACATTTCAGGATAAACCAAGCTCCAGTCCGGTTCCACGTGAATAGGCTCGAATGCTGAGAAGAAGAAGATGATAGCTTCAACCACCAGACCGAGTGTCAGCATGAAGTTGGCCGCTCCCGACCATCCGAACAGCGACATGTGTGTAAGTTTGAACAAAGCGCCAATCATAACGACTGATGCACCAATACCGTAAAGCTTCGCCATAAAGCTCTTATAGCCTCTGCTTTCTGCTAACTCTGTAAATGTCATTTTTTATCTTTTTTTAATTATTTTCAAATACTGCTAATTATCAATTGTAGACTCTCGAAGCTTTGTTCGGATTGTCACCTTTGTTTCTGCCCAAGAAAGGCTGCACGCAACGGAAACCGATGTAGCACTTGGCTGAATCCTGGTATTCGTAGTCGCGTGTGGTCACCTGCAGGTAGTAGGCTATGTCTTTCCATGAACCGCCGCGGATGACTTTTCTCTTCATGACAGGGTCTTCGTTAGGCTGGGCATTGTACTGATAGTCAGGATTCATGTCCCATGAGAAGTTGTATGAAGACGGGTCGTAGGCGCTCAATGTCCATTCCGACACATTGCCTGCCATGTCGTACAGACCCCAGTCGTTAGCCGGGAAGTGTCCGACCACCAGGGTGGTGAGACCGCCGTCAGCGATGTAGTTGCCGCGCAGAGGCTTGAAGTTGGCCAAGAGGCAACCTCTCTCGTTACGTGCGTATGGGCCGCCCCATGGATATGGGTTGAGCTGGTGACCGCCGCGGGCTGCCCACTCCCATTCCGATTCGGTAGGCAGACGGAACTCTGACAAACCAGCCTGGCCTTTGTGCTTGGCGAGGTATTTGTTGAGTTTCTCGGTACGCCACACGCAGAAAGCGCGAGCCTGGCTCCAGTTGACACCCACCACCGGGTAGTTGTCGTAAGCCGGGTGCCAGAAATATTTCTCTGTCAACGGGTCGTTGAATGAATATGAGTAATCATAAATCCATGACAGGGTGTCAGGATAGATGTTGATTTCCTCGTTGCGCACATATGATGTACGGTCGGTCATGCCGGTAGGACGGTTGGCGAAAGCACCGTTACGGTAGTCGGCGCCCTCCTTCATCTCCTTCTTGGCGGCTGATCTCAAATCGATGTAGCTGTAGTGATAGACAAGACGTCTGGCATCAACTTCCTTCTTGCCATAGAAACGCTCGTTTTCAGGGATGTAGAGCTGTTCCAGAGCGTCTCTGTACTCCTGATTGTCGCTACGCCACTCTATCTTCTGATCCCAGTTGAGGTATGGCGGGTCGTATGTCTCGCCGGTCTTGCGGTTCTGGGTGATCAGATACTTGTCAGGGTCGACCTCGCCCAGATATGTACGGGCTAAAGAGTCGCGCACGTAATACACGAACTCACGATATTCGTTGTTGGTGATCTCTGTCTCATCCATGTAGAATGCCGATACTGAAATGGTCTTACCTTGTGTCAGGCTTCCTCCTGCAATATCCTGACCGCCAACGCCCATGGTGTAGCTACCCATTGGCACAAACACCATTCCGTAAGGATCCGGTTGGTAAAACGGCTTTGATTTCTTTCTGACGCCGACCAATTCTCCTTGGTCGCCACTTGTGCTGCATCCCATCAAAATCATTGCAACGATGCCTGCTAACAAAAACTTTTTCATTTTATAGTCGTTATTGTGTTATTACTATTTCCTGTTTTGCAAAAAAGCCACCAAAAGTAGTTTATTTTTCAATATATTTGACAAAAACATTTTCAACGGCTTCTTTTTTTTATCAACAATTATTATAAGTATCTGATACTCCGATAAATACGCGGTTGCTTATCCATATCAAGCTTGAAGCGGTAGCTAACTGAGACCTCATGCGAGCCTGGAAGCTTAAGCCCCATAGTATTTATGTCGTATGCATAAGAAATCTCCACCCCCTTGATTACGAAGCCCACAAGCAGGTCGATAGACTCCTCGTATCTGTAGTTAACGCCGAAACTGAACTTATTATTGTACCAGAGTCGGGCGCTGGCATTAATTTGTGTCGAGGCTATGTCGCTCAAAACCATCATCGAAGGGTTGAGCATGAACTTCGGATTGTTGAACTGATATTCATATCCGGCCACCAAGTAGAAGGTGCGGTCTCCCACAAAACTGGCACTGGTGGTCGACTGTCCGCCCAGAGCCTTACCCTTCGATTTCATGAGGCTTGTTGTTGACACAGCAACATAAAAAGTCTCAGGCACCATGTAGAACATACCGAAGTTCATATCGAAGAGCATGTCGCTCTGCTGTCCCGACGGAATGGCCGGGTCGTTGCCCTGCAGAGGGTCAGCCTGCGAAAAATCCACATTGCGGTTGTTCAGACATAAAGCCAAACCGACTCCCAAGGTACCCATTCCCAAATCGAAATGATAGGAATAGCCAAGGCTGAACGAGGTATTGTCTTCAAAGCCCAGCTGGTCTTTCATAAGAGATATACCTACGCCTCCACCCAACACCTTGATCGGAAGGTCGGCCGACACAAAGAACGTACGCGGAGACACCACTTTGCCGGTAACGTCGTCCTTGAAGCCAGTCCACTGGTTACGGTACGTCGCCATGGCATTTACACCCTCACTCAATCCGTAATAACCCGGATTTATCACTCCGTAGGAATTGCTGAAATTGGTGAATATAGGAGCCTGCTGAGCCCTTAACGCATTGATTGTCAATACGTTTATCACCAATAACAATATTATTCCCAGTCTTCGCATTGTGTTTTATAACGCCTTGTTTCTCAATTTATTGTATAAAAAATCACCTGAATAGCCTTATGATGTCATTTCCGTTTGCATAAATAAGCAGCATCAGAAGGAAAATGAATCCTATAGTAGTAGCTCTTTCGAGGAATTTGTCGCTAGGTTTGCGTCCGGTCACCACCTCCCAGATGAGGAAGAGCACATGACCTCCGTCCAGACCCGGTATAGGCAGAATGTTCATCACGGCGAGTATGATGCTCAAAAATGCCGTCATGCGCCAGAACTGCTCCCAGATAAAACTGTCGGGGAATATGCTTCCGATTGAGATGAAGCCGCCCAGGCTCTCGTAGGCACCGGTGCTTGGAGTGAATATGAGCTTCAGCTGTTTCCAGTAGTCGCGCAGTTCCTTGCCTGTTTTCTTGAAGCCCCTCGGTATGGCCTGCCAGAATGAGTATTCCTGTGTGGACACCTCTATCACGTTTTCGGCCATCACTCCGATAATGCCGTCACTCGACACGTGAAGCGGTAAATCCAAAGTGTCACTGCCGCGCAGCACCACAAGGTCTATGTCCTGGTCTTTGTAATTGACTATATTGTTCTTGAAATCCTGGAAGTAAGGAGTCTCGATGCCGTTTATGCCAATGATGCGGTCATCTTTCTGCACTCCTGCCATCTCGGCCGGCGAATCGGGAGCGAATTCACCCACGTAGAACGGAGTGCGTATGCTCATGAATGCCGACTGATGCTGGATAATCTGCTTGGTGGCGTTCTCAGGCAGCTCAACCTTCATCACCATGCCGTCCCGCTCAACCTCTACATAATCCGACTTCTCGAGCAACAGTTCCATGGGGATCTGGCCGAAGTTCTCCACATATTTTCCGTTGACCGACACTATTTTATCGCCGTCACGCAGCCCGAGGCTGTAGCCCAAGCTGTCGACAGTGATGCCGTATTTGTTGGCCTCGGCTGTGGATATATAATGCTCGCCATAGCTTGCAAGTATGCCAATGTAGATGAGGAAAGCCAGTATCACGTTCATGCAGACGCCGCCTATCATGATAATCAGGCGCTGCCATGCCGGCTTGGTGCGGAACTCCCACGGCTGAGGATCCTGGGCCATCTGAGCCTGGTCCATCGACTCGTCGACCATGCCTGCTATCTTGCAGTAACCGCCCAGCGGCACCCATCCCAGTCCGAACTCGGTGTTGGCCTCCTCGCGGCGCCAGTCGTCTTCAGGCAGGGTGTTGATATCTATCTTTTCGTAAGTGTATTCTTTCTTTTTGGTTATCGGATCGATTCTCTCGTGAGTGATGTATCTTTCAGGCTCATTCTTGCAAAAAAACTTGAAACGCCACTTCCCATTAACTTTCTTACATCTGAAAATCGAGAATTTCCAGTCGAAAAACATATAGAATTTCTCAACTCTCACACCAAAGGCGCGGGATGCTATGAAATGCCCGAATTCATGGATAATAACTAATATTGAGAGGGCTAGAACAACCTGTATTATCTTGATTAAAACAACCATTTTTCTGACTCCAGTTTTTTAAGCCGCAAAGATAATAAAAAAAATGATTGGTTTATCATTTACTCTCAAAAGAAATAAAATCCTCCGGATCGAGAGCCATTCCCCTGAACCACAACTCGAAGTGCAGATGAGGTCCTGTGGAGGTGGTTCCGCCTCCTCCTATGATGGCTATGCCTTCGCCCGCTTTCACCAAATCGCCCTCATGGTGCAGCAGTGAAGCGTTGTGTTTATAAATCGAAATAGTGTTTCTATCGTGCTGAATACCAATGACATAGCCGCCTTCGGCACTCCAATCGGAGAAGATGACTGTGCCGTCGGCCGTTGCCTTTATGACAGCGTCGGTTTCGGCCACAATATCGACTCCGTAGTGACTGTTTTTGCTGTCAAAATGACTTGTGATCATGCCGTTGAGAGGAGGCAATAATGCAACGTAGTTATACTCCACCGACTTGCCGTTGGCCGCAGCGGCCTTGCTTTCCCTGTTTTTTCTTATATTAATTAAGGTGTTATCGGTGGTGGCGTCATACTCTTCGTCCGACGAAAGTATATGTTTCAGATTCTGGATGTAGACGTCATTGCGGTTCAGTTCGGCCTCCAGAGAGTCGGCCCTGCGCTCTATGTTGTAGACCCTGCGGTTGAGTGTCACGTCGGTATAACCCGGTATGAGCTCACGCAAAGGAGTGAAAAATATCAGAACGGTGGTTATGATAATAAGCAACAGTGAATATACCACTATCATGGCGGTGAGACTCATTTTGCTCATGTCGAAGCCGAGCTTCTCCTCCAATGTCACTGGATGGATGATGACGACTTTGAACTTGTCTTTGAAATTCTTAAACCATTTGCTCATCTTTCCGCATTATTCCAAGTTAAACAGTCCTTTTGTCTTTCCCTGCATCCCACGGTAGAAATTCTCTATCATGACCCAATCCTTGTCGAAGTCGCCTGAGGGGATGAACGACGGTCCGTAGCCGCAACGTCTGGTCTTGAAATCTATAAACCCCAGAACCACAGGCACCTTGGCCAGTTCAGCTATGTAATAGAATCCGCGTTTCCACTTCTCCACGCGTTTGCGGGTGCCTTCGGGAGTTATCACTATGTTGAGTTCATCGTACTGGCGGAACAGGGCGGCGGTCTTCACCACCATGTTGTTGCCTTTGCTGCGGTCGACGGGTATGCCTCCCATTCGGTTCAAACCCCAGCGCAGTATAGGGTTGTTGAAAAACTCCTTTTTCACCAGAAACTTTACCTGACGTCCTTCCATCCAGAAGAAACAGCGGCCTATCACGAAGTCCTCTATGCAGGTGTGGGGAGCCTCTATGACTATGCTTTTCTTGACTCCTTCAGGAAACTCTCCCACAAAAGTGAAACCCCTCAATTTGAGGTAGTTGCGACCAAACCATTTTTTAAAACTCATACGTCAATCTCCAGGCCGAGGCCTTTTTTTAAAGTCAAAACATTAGGATTCATCTCGGCCATCTTCTCGAAGCGGCTGCGGTCGGTGTAGACCACCTCGTCCTTGGGCTTCTCCACAATGTGATGCACGAGTTTGAACTGATTGTTTCCAAGCTCCTTGACAAGAAATTCACGGAACTTGCCCATATTGTTCATATCGTTGACAACCAACACGTTGTCGACTTGATAATGTATTTCGTTACCTTTGAGTGTGTGCGTGTATTTGCCGATGCCGGCAACGAAGTTCGGCGAGGAGTTCTTATGCTCCGTCACGAATTTCGTCCACGCTTCATCCAGCATCGCTTGCGTAAAAGGGTTGTCCTTCACCTCCACCGGAGCCTCGGCTTTTTTCTCCTTCGGCCCTTCGTCGAGTATGGACACCGTGCTTGTTCGTCTCATGCGCTGCACAGGCTGGGCGGCGGGTTGTGCGGCAGGCTGAGCCTGTTGTGGCTGCTTTGGCTGGGCCGCAGGTTGGGCAACGGGTTGGGCCGAAGGCTGGGTTTGCACCGGCTGTGGCTTCGGCTGAACGGGCTGCGGGACGGGCTGTGCGATAGGCTGTGGCTTAGCCGCAGGCTGAGGCTGCGAAACAGGCTGAGGCTGCGAAACAGGCTGCGCCATGGGTTGTGCGGCGGGCATCGCCACCATTTTCATCAACGCCACCTCTAGATGCAGGCGTTTGTTGTTGGCGCTGCGGAAGTTGATGTCGCAGCTGTTGGCCAGATCGAGCGCCCTCAGCAGGAAGTCGGTGCTGCAGGCCGCCGCCTGTTTGGCATAACGGTCCTTCAGCTGGTTGCTCACCTCCATCAGACCTATCACGCGCTGGTCTTTACCCAGCAGCAGGTTGCGCAGATGGCTAGCCATGCCTTGAATGAAATTCTGGGCGTCGAAGCCCTTGTTGATGACCTCATTCAGCAACAGCAGCATGGAGTTGATGTCGCCGGCCAAAATATTTTCAACCATCCTGAAATAGTACTCATAATCAAGCACATTGAGGTTGGTGATAACGTCTTTGTAAGTGATGTTGTTGCCCGAGAAACTCACCATCTGGTCGAAGATGGAAAGGGCGTCGCGCAGAGCTCCGTCGGCCTTCTGCGCTATGATGTTGAGAGCCTCTTCCTCGGCGTTTACACCCTCTTTGGCGGCTATATTCTTCAGATGCTGGGTGATGTCCTCCACCGTGATGCGCTTGAAGTCGAAAATCTGGCATCTTGAGAGTATGGTGGGCAGGATTTTATGCTTTTCGGTAGTGGCCAGAATGAACTTGGCATACGCAGGCGGTTCCTCAAGGGTCTTGAGGAAGGCGTTGAAGGCCGCGCCCGACAGCATGTGCACCTCGTCTATGATGTAGACCTTGTACTTTCCGATTTGCGGAGGTATTCTCACCTGGTCGATGAGGGCGCGGATGTCGTCGACGCCGCTGTTCGAGGCCGCGTCGAGCTCGAAGATGTTGAACGACGCGTTGTTGTTGAAGCTCACGCACGACTCGCACTCGTTGCAGGCCTCCATGTTGTCGGTGGGATGCAAGCAGTTGATGGTCTTGGCCATGATGCGGGCGCAGGTGGTTTTGCCCACTCCACGCGGGCCGCAGAACAGGAACGCCTGCGCAAGAGTGTTGTTGCGTATGGCATTCTGCAAGGTCGACGTGATGGCATGCTGACCCACGACGCTCTCAAAAGTCGCAGGCCTGTATTTTCGTGCCGATACTATAAAATTTTCCATCAGAATATAGCCTTTTATTCAGCTTGTAAAATTACAAAGATTTTCTCAAATCAGGATACTTATTCATATTTTTTTAAAAAAAAGACTTATGAAACGACGAATTTCGTATTTTTGCAGTTTCGGACGGAAAATAAACTGGAAATGAAGGTAAAGTCAATAAGGATATTTGGAATATTAGCTATATTGCTGGCTATCATCACGTTGGCTTCGTGTTCCACAAAAAAGAACAAATGGAACAGACGAGTGTGGCACAACATGACAAGCCACTATAATGTGTGGTGGAACGGCAACCAGAGCATATTGGAGGGAGAAAAGGTGTTGCGGGAGTCTGTACAGGACGACTACACCAAGACTTTACGCGTGTTCAACTACGGTACCAAGGAAAACGCCCTCGCGCTTAACCAGCAGATGGACCGTGCCATAGAGAAGGACGCCATCTGCGTGCAGAAGCACTCCATGCGCTTCAACAACACCGAGTACGTGCGCTGGATAGACGACGCCTTCATCGATATGGGAAGAGCCCATTTCTACAAGCAAGACTACGTGCCGGCACGACGCACCTTCGACTATGCTGCCACACAGTTCCGCGGCAGCAAAGACCGCTTCACCGCCACCCTGTGGCTGGCAAAGGTCTACATAGAGACCAAACAGTTTGAGAAGGCCGAGGCCATGCTGCAGTCGCTGCTGGTGGCCACCGACACCGACGATACCAAGATTCCGGCTTACGTGCGCACCAACATCGATTTGGTCTACGCCGACTATTACATAGCCATGGGCAAGGAAAACGAGGCCGTGCGTTATCTGCGCAGCGCCCTGATCACTGCCAGAGGCAAGTACTACAAGTCGCGCGCCATGTTCATACTCGGTCAGATCTATCAGCATCAGAACGACAAGCCGCGCGCCACCGAGCAGTTCAAGAACGTCATCAAAAAACACCCGTCATACGAGATGACATTCGAGGCACAGATGAACCTGGCACGCTGCTACGACGCCGACACGGCCACCATCATGAAGATGCTCAACAAGATGCTGAAAGACGTCAAGAACTCAGACTACAAAGACCGCATCTACTACGCCATGGCTGACGTGGCACTGGACAACAACAACGAGCCCGACGGCATCAAGTATCTCAGAAAATCGGTGGCTGCAAGCCGCAACAACAATACTCAGAAAGTGAAGTCGTCTCTCGACGCCGCCACTTTGCTTTTCAGCAACAGCGACTACGTGCTCAGCCAGGCTTACTACGACACAGCCGTCATGACCATGGACCGCAGATATCCGGGCTATGACAGCCTGCTCAACCTTTCGGTCATGCTCACCGACCTGGTCAGTAACCTTACGGTTTACGAGTTGCAGGACAGTCTGCTGCGCCTCTCCGAGATGGACACCATACACCTCTATGCCATCATCGACCAAGTGATAGAAGAGTACAAAGAGGAGCAGGAGCGCATCAAGAGAGAGGAAGAGATAGCGGCCCAGATAGCCCTCAACGGAGGCAACGAGAAGCCCGAGTCTGTGGCCCCGACCAACACCGGCAGCTGGTATTTCTACAACACCCAGACCCGCAACCGCGGCATGAATGAGTTCCGCACCAGATGGGGCAACCGTATACTCGAAGACTATTGGTTCATCTCCAACAAACCGGCACTTGAAATCCCGGAAGAGCCTTTCGAGGAGCTCACCGACGAGCAAATCAAGATGCTCACCAACGAAGAGCGTGACGAGTACTACAGACGTCTCAACGGCGGAGCCGCGACCATAGACACCGTGCAATACACCGAACTCGACAGAGGCTACTACCTCCGTCAGATTCCGTTCAAGAAGAGTCAGAAAGACGAGGCCAACAGCCAGATTGCCGAGGCTCTCAACAATATAGGCTTCATCTACTACAACGACCTTCAGGACTACCCGCGCTCCATCGAAGCCTTCACCGAGTTGTGCGAGCGTTACCCCGACAACTCCAACGAAGTGGCTGCCTGGTATTATCTGTACAAGATGCACAGCGTCCGCAAGGAGACGGCAGAGGCCGAGACATACAAGAATCAGGTGCTTACCAAGTATCCCGATTCAAATCAGGCCAAAATCATACTCGACCCGGATTATTTCGTGAAAGCTCACGAGAAGGGCGCCGAGGCCGAACAGCTGTATTCAAAGACTTACGAGGCCTATCAGAACGGTCAGTACCAGCGTGTGATGATGAACACACGCCGTGCCCGCGAGCTCTATGCCAACGACACCCTCTACATGCCTCGCTTCGAGTTCCTCAACGCGGTGTCGCTGGGTTATGTCGAGGTGGTCGACTCCATGGCCTACGCCTTGCTGCGACTCATTCAGACCTATCCTGAAAGCAGCATCAAGCCGTTCGCCTTGGACGTGCTGCTGGCAGCCAACGACATGTACGACCTGGGTCTCAACATCGAAAGCGCCCGTCCTAAGGATGATAAGGAGGCGGAAAAGGAATATCCTTACACCTTCAAGCCTAACGATGAGTATTACGTAGTGATAGTGTGCAACAAGAGCGTGCGCGTCAACCCGTTGAAGGTGCGTCTGGGCGACTTCAATAAAAACAACTTCCGCATGGACCAGCTAAAGGTTAAAAACGTCATGCTAAACCGTGATGACGCCCTCCTGACCATAGAGAAGTTTGAGAACCTCGACAAGGCCCTCGATTATCACACCTCACTCTTCCTCACGGATTACGTGTTCGGAGGCATTAACGAAGAAAATTATAAAGTTTTGGAAATCTCGATATCCAACTACCCTATCTTCTACGAACAGAAGAATGTAGATGAATATTTGGAATTCTGGCATCAATATAACAAGTAAAACAATGAGTGCAAATCAACAGGAAACATCGGTAAGAAACAACCTTATCGGCAATGGTACAACCATTAAGGGCGAAATCATCGCTTCAGGTGATGTCCGTATTGACGGCACAATCATCGGAACAGTAAAGTCAAGCGGCAAAATCATAATCGGCCAGCAAGGCGTTGTGGAAGGCGATTTGATGTGCAACAGCACAGACGTATCGGGCCGTGTCAAAGGAACCATCAGAGTGGACGAGCTGACATCGCTTAAGTCAACCTCACGCATTGAGGCTGAGCTTTACACCAAGCAGCTGTTCATTGAGGTGGGCGCCATCTTCACAGGTAAGTGCGAAATGTCGCAGCAGATGACCGAAGCCCCAAAGAAATAAGGCATGAAACTTGACTCGAAAGATTCGAAATTCTTGTCACATTTATGCATACTGACAGCCGTAGTAACCGGCGCGTCCATAGCTGTGCGTAATTCACTGACAGTGTGGTGGCCAGCCATATTGCTGTTTTTCTTCATAGTCAGCATTCTGGTATATTTCCTCAGCATGAGGGCCAGAAGAAAAGACATGAGGAAATTCGCCAATTTCTACATGGCTTCCACCGTGGTGAAGATGATACTCTATCTGACCATCATCTTCGTCTATGTATTGAATTTCAAGGAAGACGGCAAGCGTTTTGCAATCACTTTCCTCATTTACTATTTGATATACAGCGTGTTTGAGACATTCAAACTCGCAAAAAAAGAAAAAAAGAAAATTGATGGAGAATAACGAACTCATCGGTTACGAAAAGATAGAGCATTTCAATCCGGAACGCACACAGAAACTGGCCGAGCACTACAGAGCCATACTTTCGCTCCTGGGCGAGAATCCCGACCGCGAAGGTCTGCAGAAAACCCCGTTGCGAGTGGCCAAGTCCATGCAGTTTCTCACTCAGGGATACAACATGGACCCTATGGACATACTGCTCTCGGCACGATTCAAGGAGGACTACCGCCAGATGGTGATAGTTAAAGACATTGAGCTTTTCGCACTTTGCGAGCATCACATGATTCCGTTCATCGGTAAGGCGCATGTGGCCTACATCCCCAACGGTTACATCACAGGCTTGAGCAAGATAGCCAGAGTGGTGGAGGTTTACGCCCGCCGTCTGCAGGTGCAGGAACGCCTGACCACCCAAATCAAGGAAGCCATCAACGAGGCTTTGCATCCGCTGGGAGTGGCTGTGGTGATCGAAGCCAAACACCTCTGCATGTGCATGCGTGGTGTGCAGAAGCAGAACTCCGTAACCACAACTTCCGATTTCATCGGAGCCTTCGAGCGCAGCGAAACCCGACAGGAGTTTTTGAATTTATTGGGAAAAGACCTGCACTAACTGAGAATTTGAAGTAGAAGTTTTTAAAAAATTATATGAAAGCATACGTTTTTCCCGGACAGGGAGCACAATTTGTGGGAATGGGTAAGGATCTTTACGACAGATTCCCAAAGGCCAAGGAAATGTTCTCCAAGGCCAACGACATTTTAAAATTCAACATCACCGACATAATGTTTGAGGGTACAGACGAGGATTTGCGTCAGACCAAGGTCACTCAGCCTGCCATTTTCCTCCATTCAGTGATTTTGGCAGCCATGCTTGAGGATTTCAAGCCTGACATGGTCGCTGGACACTCATTGGGTGAGTTCTCGGCATTGGTCGCCAACCGCACCCTCACTTTCGAGGACGGTTTGAAACTCGTCTACCAGCGTGCCATGGCCATGCAGAAAGCCTGCGACGCCAACCCGGGCACTATGGCTGCCATTATCAACCTTGAGGACGACAAGATCACCTCTATCTGCAATAGCATTGACGAGGTGGTTGTTCCAGCCAACTTCAACAGTCCAGGCCAGGTGGTCATCTCGGGTAGCCTTAAAGGTGTTGAGATAGCCTGCGAAAAGATGAAAGAAGCCGGCGCAAAACGCGCTCTGCCTTTGAAAGTGGGCGGCGCTTTCCACAGCCCTCTGATGGAACCTGCACGCGAAGAACTCGCCGAGGCCATACAGAAGACCAAGTTCGTGCGCGGTATTTGTCCTGTTTACCAGAATGTCACAGGTCAGGCCGTCAATGATCCTGAGATAATCAAAGCCAACCTCATCAAGCAGCTCACCTCACCGGTGTGCTGGACACAGACCATGGGCAACATGATTGCAGCTGGTGTCAACGAGGTTATTGAAGTGGGTCCTGGCACAGTGCTTCAGGGTCTCTTCAAGAGAATGAGCACCAGTATTGAATTGTCAAGCGCCGCCATCTGATGAAGCGTCGCTATCTGACACCGTTTTTTCTCGCTTTGGCAGTGGCATTCGGCGTACTGCTGGGCATAGTCATAGCACGTTCCGACAACGCCAACAAGTCCTTTATTAATAAAGGTGGCGGAATGAACCTTGTCGACAAGGTGCTTTATCTGCTGCAGAATGACTATGTCGACACAGTCAATATCGACAAGCTGCAGGTGGCTGCAGTTACCAAAGTCATAGACGAGATGGACCCGCACAGCGAGTATTTCGAGCCGGAAATCTTGGAAGAAGTAAACGAAGACCTGCAGGGCAGCTTCGAGGGCATAGGCGTCACTTTCAGGATAGAAAAAGACACCACCACTATCATCAACACCATCAAGGGAGGACCTTCCGAAAAGGTGGGCATACGGGCAGGCGACAGGATAGTTTACGTGGGTGACAGCCTTTTTGTGGGCAAAAACATCAACAATAACAAGGTGATGAAAGCCCTCAAGGGCCCACGCGGCACCAAGGTCGACGTGAAGATTTACCGCAGAGGAGTCGAAGACCTGCTGGATTTCACCATCACCCGCGACGTGATACCCACCTACAGCGTGGATGTGGCCTATATGATCAATGAGACAACAGGCTACATCAAGCTGCAGAAGTTCATAGCCACCTCGCACAAGGAGTTTGTGAATGCCGTCAAGAAGCTTCAGAAAGAAGGCATGCAGGAGCTGATATTCGACCTTCGTGACAACAGCGGAGGCTATCTGGTGGAAGCCGTCGACATAGCCGACGAGTTCCTGCCCAAAGGCAGCCTCATAGTCTACACTCAGGGCGAGCACCGTGACCGGCAGTATATATTCGCGCGCCGGCACGGAATGTTGGAAGAGACACCGGTTAAGATACTGATAGACGAAGGTTCGGCATCAGCATCGGAGATTGTAGCCGGCGCGCTCCAGGACAACGACCGAGGCACCATCATAGGACGCCGTTCCTTCGGCAAAGGCCTGGTGCAGGAACAGTTCGACCTGGGAGGCGGAGCCGGGCTGCGTCTGACTGTGGCGCGTTACTACACCCCTACCGGACGCTGCATACAGAAGCCTTACGACGGCGACCGCGAAAAATACCTCTATGAGTCGTACGACCGCTACACCACAGGCGAGATGTTCAGCGCCGACAGCATACACTTCGCCGACTCGCTCAAGTACGTCACTCCAGGCGGCAAGGTGGTTTACGGAGGCGGTGGCATAATGCCAGACGTGTACGTGCCTCTGAAACAGGATTCCACCGAGTATTTCTTCAACAAGATAGTCAATGCAAGCATAGTGTTCCAGTATGCCTTCGATTATTCCGACGCGCATAGGGATGAGCTGTTGAGATACGGCGACGAGAAGAACTTTGACAAGAGCTTCAAGTTCACCGACAAGATGTGGAACGACATACTCAAGCAGGCCGACAAGAAAAAACTCACAGGTACCGACGAGCAGAAAGCAGTAGCCAAGACGAAGACCGCTCAGCTATGCAAAGCATACATTGCCAGGGATATTTTCGGCGACGAGGCCTTCTATCCGATATACGAGCAAATGGACGATATTTTGCAGGAAGCATTAAAAAATTAATTTTTTGTAATTTGTAACAAAAATTTTTCTAATTTTGCAGCCCGAATTGGGTTTTATGAAAAACGAAGAGCATAACTACACGATTCCATTGGCAGGTTTGCCGTTCGGACATACTGATTATCAATATGTTATCGACGACAATTTCTTCGCCGAAAGAGAGTACTCCGAAGTGAAAAACGGTGTCGTGAATCTTCATTTGGACGTCGAAAAAATGGAAACAATGTTCGTTTTGACGTTAAAATTTGAAGGAAAAGTGCTTCTTCAGTGCGACAGATGCGGTGATGACTACGAACAGAAGATAGGCGACTCGGCCGAAATTTACCTGAAATACGGAGCCGAGAAAGGTGACGAGGACGAAGATGTGATCATCATCACAAAGAACGACAGCGAGTTTGACCTGAGCGATTTGATTTATGAATATATCACACTCTCGCTGCCGATTCACCGCACACACGAGAAAGAGAGTCAGTGCAACCAGGAGGCCCTCGAGAAGCTGAAAGGCTATCAGCAGAGCGAAAGCGACACCATGGCTGCCAACGACAATCCGGTTTGGAAGGAAATGATGAAGAATTTAAAGGATAAATTAGATAATTAGTAATTAAAAAATAGTATAAAATGGCACATCCTAAACGAAGACAGTCTCATACAAGAGGCGCTAAGAGAAGAACTCACTACAAAGCTGAGACTCCTACACTGGCAACATGCCCAGTAACAGGCACAATCCATGTTTACCACAGAGCATACTACGTTGACGGCGACCTTTATTACAAAGGAAAGCTCGTCATGGAAGGAGCAAAGAAATAATTAAACAAAGGAAATTTTTTTCATAATCTTTATATTGTTTTTCCCCGCCTTTCGCGTAAAGGTGGGGTTTTTTTATTAATTTATTTGCTTTTTCCAAATACTATTTTTATTTTTACACCCTGAAACTTAAAAATTAATAATATGAATAAGATTTTATTGGCTTTGCCGGTATTTGCAATTCTGCTTTTTGCCAACGTGCAAAAATGTCAGGCTGAAAACAATGACATGTTTAACAAGGAGATCGTCGCCGACACTGTCTATTACCAGATGGTAGATGAATCGCCATCATATCCTGCCGGTCCGGATGCAATTATACAAACCATCAAGAACAATCTTGAATATTCGGGCGATTATAAAGGCAGAGTCATCATACAACTGAAAATTACCAGTGACGGAGTCGTAAGAGATGTTGATCTTTTGAGATTAACTAACGAGCCTTTGAGACAAGCTCTGAAAAAAGCCTGTAAAAAACTGGATAAATTCAATCCTGGCAAACAAGGAGGAGTACCCGTCAATGCAATATTGATGGTTCCTTTTGCCATTTAATGTAAATTTTTTTCTAATTTTTTACACATATAACACATTGGTTATCAGTGTGTTATAAAATATTTTCATTTATAACTAAATATTTAGTTACAACATTACAAAATAAGTTGTATATTTGCAGCGTTAATTACTCAAAAAAGACATGATATGAAAGAGTTAACTAAAGCAGAAGAGCAGGTAATGCAGGTAATTTGGAAGATTGGCAGCGGTTTTGCCAACGAGATTATGGCGGCGTATCCCGAGCCGAAACCTGCCTACAACACTGTGCTGACTGTGGTCAGGATTTTGGAGAAGAAAGGCTTTGTGGCGCACGAGACTTTCTGCAAGGCCAACCGCTACTACCCTCTTATCAGTAAAGAGGAGTATTCCGAAAGCTCGCTGAAAGGACTGGTTGAGAACTATTTCAACAATTCCTATCTCGACTTGGTCTCAGCCTTCGCGAAGAAAGAGAACTTCTCGATGGAGCAAATCGAAGAACTTAAGAAAATGATTGAAAATATTAAAGAATAATGGCTACAAGTATTATTTCCATAGCAATAGCGGTGGCAGTCCTCTGGGTAGCGTACCGAGTGCTGTTTATCAATAGCAATCGCTTGATTTTCAACCGCACATTCCTCATAGTTGCATTGGGCTTTTCGCTCATTCTGCCGGCAGCTGGAGTGTATATCGGCCGAAGCACTCCGCAGCTTGCAAGCTACCGCCAGAGTCTGTTCCATGGCATAATGCTCGACGAGGTGGTTATCACTGCCGAAGGTGTGACAATAAGCACCCCGGTTGAGACTCCGGCTGGCGATGCTATGGCAGTCGCACCAGTTCAGGCATCCTCGCAAAAATTCAACCTTTGGCATTACATCTGGGTTGTATATTTAATAGGTGTTGTAGTGATGGCATTGCTTTTCCTTATAAAACTGGCCAGAATCGCCATAGTGATTATTCGCTCGCCGAAGAAGAGAATGCCTGGATATACTGCGGTTTTCACAGGCAAGGAACATGGCTCGTACTCATTCTTCAACTATGCCTTCTTCCCTAACGAGAACGTTAACTCTGATATAGTGAGACACGAGATGAGCCACATTGCCCATCACCATTCAGCCGACATCCTTTTCGTGGAGCTGATGATGATCATCCAATGGTTCAACCCGTTTATCTACATGTATAAGAGAGAGTTACAGAGTCTCCATGAATATATGGCCGACCGCGACGTGGTGGCCACCGGAATTGACAAACAAAACTACATGATGTTGATTTTGCAGCAGTGCACGGCCGTCGATTTCAGCAACATGAGCAATAACTTCAGTTTTTTATTAACCAAAAAAAGAATCAAAATGATTACTCAAAGCAAAAAAGCTAAGGGCGTGGTAATCAAGGCATTACTTACCCTCCCACTGTTCGCCCTGTTATTGTTCGCGAACTGCAAGTCAAATGGTCAGAACAACGTGGCAAACGAAAGCAGGACCACAATTAAAATAGGTGAAGAGTCCTACGTCACGTTTGCCGACCCTATGGAAATCAACCTTGACGGGAAAGACTACACTCTCGACATCAATAGTGTCAAGAATGAAAAGACCTTCAAGCTTGGCGACCACAAAGTCGTTGCCAAAAACAACGATGACGAGCGCAAAAGCTACACTGTCACTGTCGACGGCAAGCCATTTGACCTTAAATACCTTGTCAGTATGATATTAGATGACACAGATGTATCAGGTGATGAAGATGAAGTCCTAAAAGGCCCCATTGAGGTGATGCCAGCATATCCTGGCGGGCCCAACGCTTTGGTGAAGTATGTGCAAAACAACCTCAAATATCCTGAATCGGCGAAGAAAAACAAACAGGAAGGCAGAGTCTTTGTCGGCTTCGTCGTTGAAAAAGACGGCAGTATCTCCAATGTAAGCGTCATGCGTGGTGTATGCGAAGAGCTTGACAATGAAGCGGTTAGAGTGGTGAAAACCCTGCCTAAGTTTACACCTGGCATGAATGGCGGCAAGCCTGTCAGGGTGCAGTACACACTGCCGATTGTTTTCAAACTCACTGGCGAGACCACTATGACGACTCTTTCAGGCACACATTGGACCGGCATCGGTTCTGGCATACAAGATGGCACAAAGTTTGTCATGGAAATGACCATGGATTTCTATCAGGACAACGACGGACTGTTCGTGATGAAGCTTACAGCTGACAAATCTGTTGTGTTCGAAAACGTCGGCCTCGACTTCACATATTCATTCGACGGCAAGTCGGCAGGCTCAATCCAGCCTAAGAACACTGACGGAAGCACCCTCGGAGGTGAAGACCAGCAGCCATACAGCTTCGTGATGCAGGACGGCAAAATCATCGTCAGCTTCTACGATTTCAAGGACGACTGCGGAATTGAGAAGATTACTTTCGTGAAAAAGTGAGATTTTACATTAAAATATTGATTGTCCTACCGATTGTGATGCTGCTTCTTTCATGCGCATCACAACGGCAGGACATTAAGTTTGCGAGAGACACCGAGGACATAAAGCTCTCGAACCAGGGTTTAAAGCGTATTCCGCGAAGCATCAGACGATGCAAAAACCTCAAATACCTTGATTTGGAACACAATCAAATAAGGCATATTCCACGTTTCATAACCCGTCTTGACAGTCTGAAAACCCTTGATTTAAACTATAACCATTTAAAACTTGACAAATCAGACATACGCCACCTCGCCAAGGTGAAAAAACTGTTGATTGGAGCCAACAATCTCGAGCAACTGCCCGAAAACATCGGCATTCTGCAATGCACCAATCTCAATTTAGGGAAAAATCATCTAAGTTCCCTGCCGGCTTCTTTCGCCGATATGCAACAGCTTGAACATCTCATTTTTTATGAGAATGATTTTGAGACCATACCGGAGGAAATCTCGCAATTCCACAATCTGGAACATCTTGACTTCTATAAGAACCACATTAAAGAAATCCCCGATTTTACAGGCAATTTCGAGAAACTTAAATATCTTTATCTGTCGTACAACGAAATTGAATCCATTCCCGACACCTTGCGCAATCTGAAAAAGCTGAAGTATTTCTATATACATCACAACCAGATTGTGGAACTGCCGGAATGGATAGCCGAAATGGACTCGATTGAGCGCCTGGGAGTCGGTTACAACAAGCTTATCGCCATACCCGACATGTCGGAAATGCCTTCGCTTATGGACCTCAACTGCGAAGGGAACCTGCTGGAGGAGTTCCCTTGGAAACTTGTTGTCAAGCCCGGCATGCAGATGCTAATTCTCCGCGACAATATGTTTGAACTGACCGAAGAAGAAACCGATCTTTTGCGTCAACACTCCGGATTGCCTTTCATTGTGTTTTAAATTTTTTATAAATTTGCAGCATGAAAATGCTGCTGTCATACCTCGTCGTTTTGGTTTTTCTTGCCGGATGCGGCAGGCAAGCCAAGATAGTCGAACAGCCTTTCCAGTTAGACCTTTCGCCTGAACTGCAGAGCATTGACAGCCTTTTGCAGCACGACGCCGACTCAGCCCTGATGCGCCTCATCGAGTTTCAGCCGGCCGACCACTACCGTTCACTCCTGCTTTCAGAAGCCCTTTACAAAACCGACAACACCCAACAAAACCGCGACGATTTGCTGGCTGCCATGTGTTATTTTGACAGCCTTGCCGCCCAACACCCCGACAACGACGACCTCACACTACTTTCCGCCCGCTCCCATTACATGAACGGTGTAGGCTACTACGAAGCCGACAGCATAGTCGACGCCTGCCGGGAATACCTTCACACCTTGGAAATCATGGAAAGCCATTTCAACGAAGAGGATCTGGTCGGATACAAGGCAAAATTCCTGGGGTTGACGTATACCAGGTTGGGAGAGATTATGTATTATAATGATAATCCAAAACCTGCTATCGAATCATATAAACAAGCTTTAAATTATTATCGCAAGGTAAAAAATTACAATCTTGCCAACACCTACAGAAATCTTGGAGGCTCTTTTTATCTCCACCATCAAAACGATAGTGCCATATTGTATTATAGAAAAGCCGTTTGCATTGCAGAACGAAGTAATAAAGTACTGACGTATGGCGCTACTTTATCAGAATCTGCCCCCATATATTACGATTTGGGCTATATTGACAGCGCTTTCATGATGATAAAACAGGCATTACTGTTGCCTGTTAACGCAGATACTCGTTTGGCAAGATATTACATTCTCGGTTCCCTATATGCCAAAAATGCGCAGTATGATTCTGCCATATTCTATTTGAAACAAAGTATTAAACGTGAATCTTATACAACACAGACATCATCTGCCGAATTGTTGATTGATTGCTACAAAGCAATAGGCGACACTGCAAGTATGTCATATTACACAACAGTATATGGAAACTGTTTCACTAAATACAGAGAATACTACGATACAGGATCTGAATTGGCAAAGCTTTATGGGGATCACATTAAAAAGGCACTACAAAAGGAACATGATTTAGCAGCTAAACTATTGCACAAACGTAAGATGTATACGATCTTATTAATTATTATTACTTTCTGTTGTTTATTATTATTTTTCATAAGAAAGTACCGTAAGCTGTCCATTATGAAACAACAAATGGAAGCCAACACATTTATTGATGAACCAATATGCCGTACTATTTTAGATGTCGTTAATACAAACCGTTTTAAATCGAAGATAAGTTTCGAAGCGTACAAAGAACACGCACTGAGCAAAGAACAATTGTTGTCTTTAAGGGAGGCTGTGAACATGCATTACAACAATTTTACACAAAAACTATGCATCAAATACCCCAAATTGTCTTATGATGATATTGACTACTGTTGTCTTTATTTGCTTGGCTTGAAAGATACAGATGTTTCGGCCTTGATGCAAAAATCCTATAGAGCAGTAATCGACCGAAATAATAAAATGACAAGCATATTTGAAACAAATGACCCGATTCAAATATTTTTATCCAATATGGCGCTAGCTTGTCAATAAGATTGATTTTCAATATATTACAACCAACCGCACCAAACCGCACCCTTTTTTTCTTGACATTTATTACATATTGAAATAGTTTTGCATCAATACTAAACTATTTTATATGAAAAGAAAACTTATGTTGATTGTCTGCATGCTCGGAATACTAAGTATGAGTATTGCAAGGAGCCTGGTTCTTAATGATGGCCTTTCAATAATTGCAGGTCATGAAAATGTTAATGACAAATCGTCTTCAATTTCCGCCTCTATCAACGGTCATGATCTTACGGTGATATTTCTTAACAACATTGGAAATGTGACTGTTAAAATCACTACAGCAGCTGGTATTGTTCTTGATTCCATCGGCATGATGACCCCTAACGGATACATCTATTACATACCCAATGCCGGCAATTACATCGTGACTTTCATCCTGGAAAATGGCGATGAATATTACGGAGAGTTTACAGTTACGGAATAAATACATTGATATGAAAAAACTTATAATTTTATTTGTGACATTAATCCAGCTTGTCGTCATAACTCCTGTTATAGCACAAAATGCTACGGTCGTGTTCAATTATGACGATAATGGTAACCGCACCAGTACGATGCTGATGGTTACCAGGGTTACTGAAAATGGAACGAATACTATAGATACAGATTCTTCGACTGAAGTCAATCTGTCTGTTTACCCTAATCCTGTGGACAATTATCTTTTGTTGTCGATGGGCTCTTGTGAGGTTGATGGGTTCGAAGCCATACTTATGTCGGTAGAGGGCAATGTCTTGTATAAGACGGCCATTTCATCAGACCATGCCGAATTTGATATGACACAATATACGTCGGGTGTGTATTTCCTATACGTTGAAAACGGCGATGACAGATATGTTTGGAAAATCATAAAACGTCAATAAATGTGTCATATGAGAAAAGCATTCATAGTGGTATTCTTGTTATGCTCTCTAATATCTCAGGGGCAAAACACAACGGCAGGAAGTAAAATAGTCGGTTCGATAGGCGGTACTATAAATGTCAGCTCTTTAGGTGGAGCCGTGTACTCGATTCCTTTGGAGCTTCCCGACGGTGTCAACGGAATGAAACCATCAATCAATATAGTTTACAACAGCCAGGGTGGTAACGGACTTCTGGGATACGGTTGGGATATAAACGGAATATCATCCATAACACGCACAGGGTCCACATTATACCATAACGGCAAAAAGAGTGCCGCAGACCTAAGCACTGACGACAATTTTGTACTTGACGGCAATCGTCTTGTCCATGTCGGGACCAGCGGCAACGACGAAGAATTCAAGACAGAGAACGACGAGTTCTCAAAAGTAGTGTTCCATAAAGAAAACGGATACTATTCAAATTGTGACGTTTGGATGGAAAACGGCAACATCATCAAATACGGTTATACCCTCAACTCCAAGCTCATGGCGAGCGACGGCAACAATGTCATCAAATGGATGGTCTCAAGTATAGAAGACAGGAACGGTAACACCATATCCTACACCTATGAACAGCAGGTCACTTCCAGTGATATTTACATCAGCCAGATATCATACACGTCCAATGCGATGGCACCACTGAGCCCGGAGTTCACGGTAGCTTTCACTTATTCCAACAACAGATTCGATCCCTATCATTATTACATCGCAGGCAACAAGGTTGAAACAAAAAAACTTCTTAGCAGAATAGATGTCCTAAGGCTTAGCTACTCCATAGAATCGTATGATTTCTCTTATGACAGTTGTCTGGGCAGGATGTATAACCTGTTGACTTCAATAACGCTTAGCAAAGGTAACTACAGTCTGAATCCCACCATCATAGAATGGAATACCATTCAGAACGACATTGACAACAACGGTTACAGCGGCACTCAGATAAACACATCATTTTTAAACGGATTCACTTATACAGGCGACTTTAACGGAGACGGTTACACTGATGTACTGACGGTTCCGTACAAGCCAAGCGGGGGTTACACGGGTAACGTCACTCTCAACATTCACATTAATGACAAAAGTGGCAATTTCGCTACGGTACCGGATATCACCACATCAGTTTCAAGCGACCTTGAATGGATTCATGTGTTGGATATCAACAATGACAGCTACGATGATTTAATAATACAGACACTATCGTCATCCGGCAGGGGTAACGACAGGACATATAACACCGCTTTTACAGTCTATGAATCGCTCAACGGAAACTCTTTCAGCAGTGTGTACAGCATAAACAAAACCGGCAAGGTCTTGGCAAAAGCCGGCGATTTTCTCGGGGAGGGTAAGAACGGCCTGCTGCTGATAGAGGTGATTGACACTAACAACGGCTATTATATCAATAGTTGTCCCAGCATCTTGCATTATGGAAGCACTTATTCGACCGACACATTTATCGATCCCATTTACGACATGGGCGTCGTGATAGCCGATGATTTTAGCGGAGACGGCAAAACGGAATTGGCAGTGTTCAATTCATTGGTAATGGCAAGATATGAGTTCGGCATACAAAACAATGCATACAGGGTGACTTGTCTGGTTGAGGACCTGGCGAACTATGAAGGGGCTTCCTACTTCAGCGGCGACTTCAACGATGACGGCAAAGCGGATGTCATCTTCAACGACATGTACAACAACAAATACGTCATACTGTCCACCGGAACGGGATTCACCGATTGGATAAGTGTACCCGGAAGTGACATTAGAAACATCGTGTTTCCTCAAATGAGCCTGTATAACTACTCGCTCGCCTCCATATCACAGGGTTTTTCCTATGGTGTGTATTTTGCCGATATAGACGGCGATGGAAAAACAGACCTGATACACTTCAACGGTGATAACGCACCCTTGTTTTTCAGAAACTTTCACATAGTAGCCGGCAACCAGACCACAGGCGATTTCAAAATAAAGTATTCTGCAAGTAGCGGCTCTATCAAATTCATTAATCAGTATTTCACCATTGGGAATTTCCTTGGACGCGACAATATGTCATTCATAGCAGTTGATCCGGTAAATCCCCTGTCGCCTTCCGACGATATAGTCAAATTATTCTCTTTTCCGTCCACTAAAGCGGTTTTTTCCGTTGATGCCATAACCAACGGGTTCGGCATCAGGACAGAGATTCAATATGCATACATGATGCCCGGCAGCAGCGGCTTCTATAACTTTGTCAGCAGACAATGTTTGAATGAAATAAGGCCTGTTCCCATACCGATGCTGGCAATGAAAGACTATGCCGAGTTTATCGATTCGCATATTTATACTACAAGCTTCAAATATACCAATGCGCTTTTACACAGGACAGGCCGAGGGTTTGTCGGCTTTGACGCCGTGACCAGGACTACGTCGGTGGACAACTCGCCGATAAAAATGGAGACAGGCCTGTTCGAAGCAGCCACCATGGGAGTTAACGCCGTCGCACTCCCTTCTGTGGACTCTGTCTTTTACTGTAGCAGCGGCAACCACATCCTTGTCGAGACAAACGAATATTACTTTGATGATGTCAGATGCAGCAGAAGCTTGCTGTCAGACGGCAGGATGCTCGTGACACGCCCGGCCATGGTGTCCAAAAAGACGAAAAAATACAACCCCGATACCCCCGGGACACTCCTTTCCGTCACTATAGACGATTACACCTATAATTATCTGAGCAACAACACTTATGCTGATACTTACGGATGCATTGAATCCGCCAACGGTGTGAACCGTACTGACTGCGCCAACGCATCCCTATGTGAGTTCCGCAACACCAAAATCATAAGTCTCTGTAATAACGACTACAACAATTGGATAATCAACAGAGTATCCACAGTGGTGTCGGAAAGCGAGATGTCCAACAAGCCCAGCGTGACAAGGGTGACAGAATATGAATATGCCAACGGAAATCCGTTCAATGTCGCCACCTGCACGACCAAGCCCAGCTTGACTTTGGGAGACCCGCAGACGACGCGGACAGCCTACACCTATGACGCTTGTGGCAACATAACGAGCAAGACCCTGAGTGCTCCATATGGCTTGTACGATGAACCGTCGATAACCACACAATTTGGATATTCCAACAGCAGGATCTTGTTGAGTGAGACCACTGACCCATCCGGACTGGCATATCAGGAGTCATATATTTATGACGCCTACGACAGGGTGACATGCCGTACCGGAGCAAACGGATTGTCAACCACCTATTCTTACATCAATGCATTCGGTTCGAAGGTAACGACGACAACCCCTGACAATATCACCCTTTACGAGTCGACAGAATGGTCAGGAACCGGTGGCACCACCCCTGCGGGAGCCCTATATCAAAAGGTTGCATATAACCAGGAAGGCGCTACATATACGACATATTACAATGCCGCCGGTGATGTGATACGGTCGGTGAGGCTGAATCATGAATTGGAACCGGTAATGACAGATTATGTATATTATCGCTCGGGACTGGTCGCCAAGGAGTCAAACCAATATTTGGCCGGTGACACCGTTTTGTGGGTGAAATACTACTATGACATGTTCGACAGACCCGTATTGACAATTTTTCCTGACGGAAAGACAATAATCAACCAGTATGACGGTTATAGTGTTGTAACAACTATTACGGCAGACAACACAAGCAGGTCTCAGACTAAAACAATCAATCCGATGGGCTGGATAGTGTCATCAGAAGATGCAGGTGGAAACGAAGTGTTCTATGATTATAATCCCGACGGCAGGCTGGCTTCGTCAAGCACGTCCGGCGGCAACGTGGTCGTGGAAATGGAATACGACAACGCGGGCAACCGCTCCTTGTTGAGCGACCCTGACTATGGCGAGACAACTTCGGCATACGACGCCTACTGTCGTATGGTCTCCCAAGAGACACCTAAAGGCGACGTCTTCAAATTCACTTACGACGTCATGGGACGACTTACATGCAAGACCACAGAATCGGAAGAATTCTCAACCATATACCAATACAATGAGAACTCCCATAAAGGCACACTGGCTTCGATAACACACGACGAACAGTCAATAAGTTATTCTTATGATATGTACGACAGGAAGAATTCAGTGAGTGAGACACGTGGAACGCATACATATCTCACCAGTTACCAATACGACGCCATGTCCAGACTGAAATCCACAGTGTTCCCTTCCGGTTTCAAAGTCATTTACAGTTATTATCCGGATGGCACACTGGAGTACGTGAATGACACCAACAACTTTATGCTGTGGCATACCGACGATATCAACTCCTACGGGAGTCTGCTTAGGGCCACTACCGGCAATGGAGCTGTCACAAACAACACTTATGACATCGCGACCAACATGTTGCGGAGCACTGTCACTTCCGACAGCATTCAGAAGTTTTTCTACACGTACGACAAGTGGGGTAACCTGACAAGCCGCACCGACAGCCTGAAACTGCGCTCAGAGTACTTCGAATATGACAATCTGGACCGTCTGGTGGAAATAGTCTGCGGCGTTAACAGCAGCTCCATGACCTATGACTGCTACGGCCGTATGACCGGCAGGGAATTGGACGGCGGCACAGTGTTCCATTCTGCCCTCTTCGACGTAGATAAGCCCCATGCCATAGTCGGAGCCGATGCCAACATGAATTGTTTCCCGGACATGCAGTCTGTGAAATACAATGTTATGGACAAGGTCGAGCAAATAACCCAGGGCAGATACAGGGTAAACTTTGAATACGGATACGACAACCAGCGTATGTCTATGACAAAAGTTGACAACATAGCTAATGCCACATATACCAAGGACTATGTCGGAAACTGCGAGTTCATTGACAACAACGGCAATAATGAGGTAAGGACCTACCTTGCCGGGCCGGCAGGCGTGTTCGCAGTGGTGGTGCAGAAAGGCAACACCACCAACATCGATTATGTCTACAAAGACAATCTCGGCAGCTGGACCACTATAGCAGACTCCACAAAGAGAGTGGTCGAGCGAATGAGCTATGACGCCTGGGGTAACCTTCGCGATGCCACAACTTGGTGCGGCAACTTTGGACGCTTGCCGAAGTACGAGCGCGGATTCACAGGACACGAGCATCTGTACGAATTTGGGCTTATCAACATGAACGGCCGTATGTACGACCCTATGTCAGCGTCGTTCCTCTCACCAGACAGTTACATACAGGACCCTACAACACAGCAGGGCTTCAACCGCTACGCCTACTGCGCCTACAACCCGCTGAAGTATGTCGACCCCAGCGGAGAGCTTTATTTCGGATGGGTTAACATTGAATACATGATTGAGCAGGAGATTAAACACAAGTG
>JAEEGJ010004663.1_pt1 | contig 45608 bp, 36 predicted proteins | sample 8958761 | NCBI WGS metagenome assembly JAEEGJ01 (sample SAMN16246546, study PRJNA631951) | gut metagenome | biome: gut microbiome; feature: rumen; material: RS-attached | host: Bos | place: Iran: Karaj | collected 2018-10
GCTGGCTCTCACCGCCGGAGAGGGTGGTGGAGGGCTGGCCGAGCTTGATGTAGCCGAGGCCCACGTCCTGGATGGTCTTGATCTTGCGGAGGATGTCGGGCACGTTCTCAAAGAACTCCACGGCCTGATTGATGGTCATGTCCAGCACGTCGGCAATCGACTTGCCCTTGTAGCGCACCTCCAGCGTCTCACGGTTGTAGCGTTTGCCGTGACACTCCTCACATGGCACCTGGATGTCGGGCAGGAAGTTCATCTCAATGGTCTTGTAGCCGTTGCCGCCACAGGTCTCGCAGCGGCCTCCCTTCACGTTGAAGGAGAAGCGGCCGGGTTTGTAGCCGCGGATCTTCGCTTCCGGCAGGTTGACGAAGAGCGAGCGGATGTCGGAGAAGACGCCGGTGTAGGTGGCAGGATTTGAGCGCGGCGTGCGGCCGATGGGCGACTGGTCGACGTTCACCACCTTGTCTATATTCTCTATGCCCTCGATGGAGTCGTAAGGCATGGGCTGCTTCAGGGAACGGTAGAAGTGCTGCGAGAGGATGGGCTGTAGCGTCTCGTTGACGAGCGTGGACTTGCCAGAGCCGCTGACGCCTGTGACGAGGATGAGTTTTCCCAAGGGGAACTCTACATCGACGTGCTTGAGGTTGTTGCCGGAGCAGCCTTTTAGCACCAAGCTCTGGCCGGAACTTGGTTCTTGAGGAGTGAGGAGTGAGGAGTGTGGAGTGAGATTACCTTCTGCACTTGAACTATTCTCACTCCTCACTTCACCCTCCACACTCCTCGCTCCATTCAAGTACTGTGCGGTGAGGGTATCGCTCTTCAGCAGTTCGGCGGGAGTACCCTGGAAGACCACTTCACCGCCCTTGCGACCGGCACGGGGACCAATGTCGATGATCCAGTCGGCGCTGCGCATCATGTCCTCATCATGTTCTACGACGATGACGGTGTTGCCCAGGTCGCGCAGTTCCTTGAGGGAACGGATGAGGCGTTCGTTGTCGCGCTGGTGGAGACCGATGGATGGCTCGTCGAGGATGTAGAGCACATTGACGAGCTGGGAACCGATCTGCGTGGCGAGACGGATGCGCTGGCTCTCACCGCCCGATAGCGAGGCTGACTGGCGGTTGAGGGCGAGGTAGTCAAGTCCTACCTCCAACAGGAAATCGAGGCGCGTGCGGATCTCCTTGAGGATTTCCTTGGCGATTTTATATTCTTGAGGAGTGAGGAGTGAGGAGTGTGGAGTGAGATTACCTTCTGCACTTGAACTATTCTCACTCCTCACTCCACCCTCCACACTCCTCGACTCTAAGTCGTCAAGCCACTCTCTTAACTCAGAGATGTCCATCGAGGCGAGCTCGGCGATGTTCTTGTCCCAGATGCGGTAGGAGAGGGCCTCGCGGTTCAGGCGCTGGCCGTGGCACTCTGGACATTCGCACTCGGCAAGGAACTGGTCTGCCCACTTCTGTCCGGCAGCGGAGTCATCGTTGTCCATCACGTTACGCAGATACTTGATGATGCCGTCAAAGGCGACGAAGTAGTCGCTGGAGGTGTGGACGAGGTCTTTGCTGATGCGGACGTTCTCAAGCGAGCCGTAGAGCACCTCGCGGATGGCGTCGTCGGGGAGGTCGGCGATGGGCGTCTTCAGTTCACAGTCGTACTTCTTGAGGATGGCCTCCACCTGCCAGAAGATCATCTGGTTCTTGTACTTGCCAAGGGGAACGATGCCACCCTCATAGATGCTCTGACTACGATTGGGCATAACCTTCGTCAGGTCTATCTGGTTGATGATGCCCAGGCCCTTGCAATGAGGACATGCGCCTTGAGGTGAGTTGAACGAAAAATTGTTAGGTGCTGGGTCTGAGTAGCTTATGCCTGTAGTAGGACACATCAGTCGCTTGGAGAAATGCTTGATGCTACCCGTGTCTTTGTCCAAAATCATGATGAGGCCGTCGCCTTGCTTCATGGCGATGGAGACAGACTTCTTCAGTCGCTCTGCGTCTTTGTCGCCGACCTGCAATTTGTCGATGACCACCTCAATGTCGTGGTTCTTATAACGGTCCACCTTCATGCCGCGGGTGATCTCCTGCAGCTCTCCGTCGATGCGGATGTTCAGGTAGCCTTTGCGGCGCATGGCCTCAAAGAGTTCGCGGTAGTGACCCTTACGGCTGCGCACCAGCGGGGCGAGGATCAGGATCTTGTGTCCGGCATAGTCGTGGAGGATCATCTCCAAGACGCGTTCCTCGGTGTACTTCACCATCTCCTCACCGGTGGCGTAGCTGTAGGCACGGCCGGCACGGGCGAAGAGCAGACGGAGGTAGTCGTAGATCTCTGTGGTGGTGCCGACGGTGGAGCGCGGGTTCTTGTTGGTGGTCTTCTGCTCAATGCTGATGACGGGCGAGAGGCCGGTGATCTTATCGACATCCGGACGCTCCATGCCACCGAGGAAGTTGCGGGCGTAGGCCGAGAAGGTCTCAATATAGCGGCGCTGGCCCTCGGCAAAGATGGTGTCAAAGGCCAACGACGACTTGCCTGAGCCGCTGAGACCGGTGATGACGGTGAGGGAGTGGTGCGGGATGGTACAGTCGATGTTCTTCAGATTATGTACCCGGGCACCATATACATTGATGCTTGTCTCTTCTTTCATGTCGTTTGTGTAATCCTACTGATTATAGGAGTCCCCTTCTGTGAAACCGCGCAACAGGTTGACGTCCTTGCGGATGAGGTATTCCTGTCCGTCGGCACCTTTCGCCCGGCACAGGAGGAAATAGACACCCTCCTTCACGTCCTTGCCCTTGTAGGTGCCGTCCCAGCCGTCGGCAGAGGGATCGGTCCACTCGTAGAGCTTCTGGCCCCAGCGGTTGAAAATATAGGCGTGGAACTCCACGATGCTCTGGTATTCCTTGACCTTGAAGGTGTTGTTTTCGCCGTCGCCATTATTGGGCGAGAAGGCATTGGGGAAGCTGAGCTTGCTCTCGCTGACGGTCACCTTGAAGACGACGGAGTCGATTTCCAACTCACCTTGGTTGAGTGTGGTGCGGAGGGTTACCAGCGTGGTGCCGGCGGTGGTGAAGGTATAGTCGGTATTCTCCTCATAGCGCACCATGAAGTCCTTCTCTTCTCCCTGCATGCGGAAGTGCCACTCGTAGGAGGGGATATAGACACCCATATCGGTGGGGTTGGCGTAGAAGTTGACGAACAACGGTGCCTGTCCGGAGATGTCGGGATTGTCTTTGTCGGCGGTGGCGAGATTGCCTTCATCGTCGGTGTAGGTGGCTGTGGGCATCACATCAAGGGGTCCCTGCGCAACGGCGACCATCGGCATCAGCAGGGCAAAAAGGACGGGAATGAACTGTCTAATTCTCATTTTTAATCATTTTAAAGTGCAAAGTTAGTAAAAAATTGATAATTGACAATTGGTAATTGATAATTATTTTGTACTTTTGTACGCGAAATAGAAATTTTTAGAGTTTATGACACGACTTTTAAGATATTTTTTGCTGACAACCTTGCTGGCTTTTACCGTCAGCAGCATATCGGCGCAGCAGGCTTCCACCTTCCGTGGACAGCATAAGGTGAAGAAGAAAGAGACCATCTTCGGCATCTCGCGGGAATACGGTATCACCATCGAAGAACTGATCAAGGCCAACCCTGAGATGAATACGCCGGGCTATGAGTTGAAGAAGGGTATGATTCTGAATATTCCTTTCTCCAAGGACAGTCTGGAAGCGCAGGCCAAACGTGAGGCTGCTGCTAAGCAAGAGGCTGCGGCTAAGCAGGAGGCTGCCGCGAAAGTCCAGATGGCGGCTACCGATGTGAGGAACCGTGAGATCCGTCTGGGCATTATGCTGCCGCTGCATAACATCAACGGCGACGGACGTCGTATGACGGAGTACTATCGTGGTGTGCTGATGGCCTGTGACAGCTTGAAGAAACAGGGCATCTCCATCGATGTGCATGCCTGGAACACGGCTGAGGATGGTAATATAAATAAGGTATTAGAGGATCCCGCTGCAGCAAAGTGCGACTTGATTATCGGTCCGCTCTATTCCAAGCAGATGGATGCGCTGTCTGCCTTCGTCACCAAGCACGACATCCGGCTGGTAATTCCCTTCTCCATCAATGCCCCGCAGTTGACGACCAACCGCAATATCTTCCAGGTGTATCAGTCGCCGACGGAGCAGAATGATGTCATCTTTGCACGTTATATTGAGCGGTTTAGGAACTATCATACGGTGGTCATCGACTGTAACGACTCCACGAGCAAGAAAGGATCTTTCACCTTCGGCCTTCGTCGGCAGATGGAACAAAGGGGGATGGATGTCGTCGTCACTAACCTGAAGTCGACAGAGGCAAACTTCTCCAGGGCGTTCAGCCAGACGAAACCCAATGTGGTCATTCTCAATACGGGCCGTTCGCAGGAGTTGGGCGTCGCCTTCTCCAAGATCAACGGCCTGAAGGCGAATAGCCCAGAACTGGATATCACGATGTTCGGCTATACCGACTGGCTGCTGTATACCAGGACGCATCTGGAGAATTTCTATAAATACAACACGTATATCCCTTCGGTGTTCTACTACAATCCCCTGTCGGCTGGTACGCAGCGCTTTGAGCGTAAGTATCGTCAGAACTTCCGCAGTGACATGCAGAACGCACTGCCGCGCTTTGCCATCACAGGCTTCGACCACGCCTTCTTCTTCCTCAAAGGACTGCATAAGTACGGCAAGAGTTTCAATGGCGCTGAGGGTATGTTCGGCTATCCGCCTGTGCAGACGCCCTTGAAGTTTGAGCGTTATGGCAATGGCGGCCTGCGGAACAGGACGATGATGTTCATACACTATCAGCCTGAACACACGGTGGAAACGATTAAGTTCTAGGGATGAGTGAAAAGGCGAAAAAGTGAGAAGGTGAACATGAAACTAAAGGATTTAAAGGTAAATAGGTGCGTGGTAAGAGTATTACTCTTTCACCTTTTCGCCTTTTCACCTTTATATGTCTCTGCCCAGGTGGGTGAGTACCGTAAGGACTTGGCAGTGGGCTTCAACGGCGGTGTGGCGATGACCAGTGTGGCGTTTGTGCCGAAGGTACCGCAGTCGATGCTCAACGGTCCTACATTCGGACTCACGGCCCGATATACCTGTGAGAAATACTTCAGCAGCATTTGTGCCATCGCGGTTGAGTTGAACTATACGCAGTTGGGATGGAAGGAGAAGATCCTTGATTACGACAACCAGCCTGTGCCCCTTCATACCGACGAGACTCAGACGCTCAACTATGCCAGGAAGATCAACTATATACAGGTGCCCCTGCTTGCGAGACTTGGATGGGGACGGGAGCGTAGCGGTTTCCAGTTCTTTATCCAGTTGGGCCCTCAGGTGGGATTCTATATGAATGATCAGGTGGAAAGCAATTTCGATGTGCATGATCCGGCGTTCAATCCAGTGATTATTGATGGCAAATACAGTCCGGAGTATCAGTATGCCAACAAGCGTGTGTCGCATGTTGTGGCTCAGGATACTCTGGCCGTGGAGAATAAAATCGACTATGGCATAGACTTGGGAGCAGGACTGGAATTCAGTAACCGTCACTTGGGCCACTTCATCGTGGAAGGGCGTTACTACTATGGTCTGGGAAATATCTTCGGCAACACCAAGCGTGACTACTTTGGACGCTCCAACTTCGGCAGCATCATCGTGAAGTTCACGTATCTCTTTGATATCATCCGAACGAAAAATTCAAAAATTAAATAACTATAACTATGTTTGAAGGACAACCAAAAGGATTATTTGCGTTGGCACTGGCCAACACGGGCGAGCGCTTCGGCTATTACACGATGCTCGCAGTTTTCGCATTGTTTCTGAGAGCCAACTACGGATTGTCGCCTGCTATGGCAGGTACGATCTACAGTTCGTTCCTGATGCTGGTGTATTTCCTCCCGCTGATCGGCGGTATCATGGCCGACAAGTTCGGCTTCGGCAAGATGGTGACCACGGGTATCATCATCATGTTTGCGGGTTATCTGCTGCTGTCGGTGCCCTTGGGAGGCGATAGCTTTGCACTGGTCGTTATGCTGGCAGCACTCTTGCTCATCGGCTTTGGAACGGGACTCTTCAAGGGTAACCTCCAGGTGATGGTGGGTGACCTGTATAACGATCCGCAGTATCAGGACAAGCGCGATGCCGGCTTCTCCATCTTCTATATGGCCATAAATATCGGTGCGCTCTTTGCTCCGACGGCTGCCATCAGAATTAAGGAGTATGCCGAGACGGCACTGGGCTATTCCAGCAACGACGCTTATCACTTCTCGTTTGCCGTGGCCTGTGCCTCGCTGATTCTTTCCATTGCCATCTATTACATTTTCCGCTCAACCTTCCGTCATACGGAGGGCGGTAAGAAGAAGGATGCAGTGAAGGCTGATGCCAGCACGGAGCCTGAGCTGACGAAGGAAGAGACCAAGCAGCGCATCGTGGCACTCTGTCTGGTGTTTGCTGTGGTGATCTTCTTCTGGATGGCCTTCCATCAGAACGGTCTGTCGCTGACGTATTTTGCTGATGAGTTCACGGCACAGTCAGCAGAAGGCTTGCAGGCGATGTGCTTCAATGTGTGGAACCTTGTGGCGGTGATCTTCATCGTCTATGCCGGCTTCTCACTGTTCCAGAGCAAGACAGGTAAGGGTAAGGCCATTTCTGCCATTGTCATCTGTATGGCTTTGGCATTCCTCTGCCTGTCATACGATGCCGATGGCAGCATCACTGTTTCTGCACCTATCTTCCAGCAGTTCAATCCGTTCTATGTGGTGGCCCTGACACCAGTGTCGATGGCTATCTTCGGTTCGCTGGCTGCCAAGGGTAAGGAACCCTCTGCTCCGCGAAAGATCGCCTACGGTATGATTGTGGCTGCCATCGCCTATGCCCTGATGGCCTTTGGTTCATTCGGTCTGCCGATGCCTCAGACGGAGATGGGGGCCGATGGTAATCCTATGGCTGTGCATGTGGCCGACGTGACGCCGAACCTGCTGATTATGGTCTATTTGGTGCTGACGTTTGGTGAGTTGCTGCTGTCGCCGATGGGTATTTCCTTTGTGTCTAAGGTGGCACCTCCAAAGTATAAGGGTATGATGATGGGCGGCTGGTTTGTGGCTACGGCTATCGGTAACCAGTTGGTCGTCGTCGGCGGACTGTTGTGGGGCGCTGTTCCCCTCTGGGTATGCTGGAGCGTGTTCCTCGGCGTCTGCTTAGTGGCTGCTCTCTTCATGTTTGCGATGATGAAACGTTTAGAGAAAGTCTGCTAAATGACAACCCTGTTTGCATTGCTGCTCTCGGTCTTCACGTTTGTGGAGTACAACGTAGAGAATATCTTTGATACCCGTCACGACGAGGGGAAACAGGATCAGGAGTTCCTGCCTGATGCCACGCGCCATTGGACGGAGAAACGCTATTGGAAGAAGCTGGACAGGATAGGCAAGTCTATCCTCTCCACTTCTGAAGATGGCATCCCCGACCTGATTGCACTCTGCGAGGTGGAGAACGACCAGACGTTGACAGACCTGACCAAGCGTTCGCTCTTGAGGAATGCGGGCTATGAGTATGTGATGACGCAGTCGCCTGATGCCCGTGGTGTGGATGTGGCGCTGATCTATTCGCCTTTCTCCTTTGGACTGATTCATTCTTATGGTCTGCGTGTGGATACTATTCCTGGGATGAAGCCGACGCGTGATATCTTGTATGCCTGTGGGCAACTGGTGTCGGGTGATACCCTACATGTCTTTGTGGTTCATGCGCCGAGTCGTCACGGCAGTGAGAAAACTACTCGTCCGTTCCGTATGCAGGCTGCCAACCGTCTTTTGCAGGCTGTGGATTCCATTAGGGCCATTACGCCTGATGCCAGGATTCTGATCAGTGGTGACTTCAACGACTACCACGACTCTCCTGCCGTGCAGCACATTGCCCGTCACGACTTGAAGAATATCTCCAAGGAGGCAAAGGGTAGTTATGGGGTGAAGGGCACCTATCGCTATAAGGGTGCGTGGAACAGTCTGGATCATATTATCGTATCGCCTTCTATATATAATAAGGTGGACACGGTGTTTATCCATTCCCCCAAGTTCTTGTTGGAGGAGGATAAGTTCTATGGCGGCTTTATGCCTCGCCGCACCTATAAAGGAATGAAGTTCCAGAAGAAGGGCTTCAGCGACCATCTTCCCTTGGTCGCCCGATTCCAGTTCTGATTACTTACGGATATTTGGTAGTTGTAGACCGTAGCCTTGGCGACGGTCTACATACCACATTGCCAAGGCTGTGAGGGCGGCACCGAGGGCGGTGAAGCCGAAGATGAGCATGGAGGTCTCATAAGTGGAATCGGTCTCGTTGGCCTTACCTACGAACATCGGGATGATGGCACGGCCGAAGTTTTGGATGAAGAAGATCATCGAGTAGGCGGTGCCGAGGCATTTCAACGGTATGATTTTGGGCACGCAGGGCCAGAGGGCTGCAGGGGCTAAAGAGTAGCCGATAGAGAGAATGACCATCAGGGTGATGGCCACAGTGCTGCTGTGCATGGGCAGCGAGAAGCCGAAATGGACAGCAGTCAGCATCAGGGCTCCTGTGATAACCAGCGTGACGCCCTTGCCATAACGGTCATAGATGAGGCCGAAGAGCGGAGTCATGAGGATGGTGCCGAAGGGTGCTATCGATGAGAAGAAACCTGCCACATCAGGATCAACGCCATATTTCATCACCATCAGCTTTGTGGAGAACTTCAGGAAGGGCGAGACGGCGGAATAGAAAAGCACACAGAAGAGTGTGATGAGCCAGAAGCCTGGACTGCGCAGCGTCGTGCCGATGTCACTCCAACGAAACTCGTCGGCATTATCAGACGACAATTCTTTTTGATTTGACGACAACTTGGACAACTTAGTCAACTCTTTGTTATCGCCATTGATGGCGATTGTTGTCTTTGTTGTCCATGTTGTCGTTTTATTATCTAAGCGGCGGTCCATGACGCAGAAGACCAAGAAGGCCAGCAGGCCGATGATGAGGAAAGAGAGCGATAGGAGCAGTGGCGTGGAGAGGGTGAAATGGCGGGCGACGGGGGCAGAGATGCTTAGGGCGGCAGCGGTGCCGAGGCGGGCCATCGCCAACTGGATGCCCATAGCTAAGGCGAGTTCATGGCCCGTAAACCAGCGCACCATTGCCTTGGATACGGTGATGCCCGTCATCTCATAGCCTACGCCAAAGACGGCAAAGCCGAGGGAGGCCACAGCCACAGACGTGGGAAGGGAGAAGTGAAAAGTGAAGAGTGAAAGGTGAAAAGTGTCCGTTGGAGGGAAGCCGGCCGTGACGGCATAGTACTTGATGAGAGTTCCTATGATCATCAGCGAGCAGGCGAGGGTGCCAGTGAAGCGGATGCCCATCTTATCGAGGATCAGTCCTGAGAAGAAGAGCATGAGCAGGAACACGTTGATGAGTCCGCTTGAGCCGGAGAAGAATCCGTAGTCGCCAGGTGTCCAGCCCAGTCCGCCTTCTGCTGGCGAAGCCTCCAGAAGGGTCTCCAACGGCGACATGACGTCGTTGACAAAGTACCCCATCATCATAGCCGTAGCCACGATAAATAGCACGGTCCATCGTGCTACGGGCGAATCGTTCAGGCGGCGAATGGCATCGGAAGTTTTTATTTGCATCGGACTAACACGGACTGATACGGACTTTTCATTGCATCGGAAGAACACGAACTCTTTATTTATACGACAACTATAACAACATTGACAACTTTTCGGTCTTGCGACCGATTTGGACTCCGCAGACGGCAGTTGCCGTCGTAGGCAAGATAGTTGTCTTAGTTGTCAAGGTTGTCGTTATTATAAACATTATTGTCTTTAATAAAAATCGTCCGTGTTTGTCCGATGCTTACTTTTTCTTCACGGGATCGCAAGTGAGGCCGCAGCCGAGTTTCTTGAAGATCTTACGATCCACCTCACTGAGCATGACGGTGGAGTGAACCTGACAGTCGCGCAGCTTAGGCAACTGCTCCAAGGCCAGACGGCAGTTCTCGTCGTGCTGCGACAGCACAGAGAGGGCCACCAGCACCTCGTCGGTATGCAGACGGGGATTCTTGGCCCCTAAGTATTCTGTCTTCGTCTTCTGCACTGGCTCGATGAGGCTCTGCGAGATAAGCTTTGCCTCGTGGTCAATGCCAGCCAGATATTTCGTGGCATTAAGAATGAGTGCTGCCGAGCATCCGAGCAGCGGAGACGACTTCGACGTGATAATCGTGCCGTCTTCCAGTTCGATGGCGGCAGCGGTATGTCCGCTCTGGATCTTCTTTTCATAGGCAGCCACCGTCACCTTTCGTGTGGCAGTCGATATCTTCGCCTGATTGAAGAGCAGGCGGATCTTGTTCACCTCGCTCTCATTGTCAGCACCGTCGGCCATCTTATTGGTGGCGTCATAGAAGCGGCGGATGATTTCATTGCGGCTGGCCTCACAACAGACCTCGTCGTCAGAGATACAGAAACCAATCATATTCACGCCCATATCCGTCGGCGACTTATAGGGATTCTCGCCGTAGATACCCTCAAAGAGTGCATTCAGCACGGGGAAGATCTCGATGTCGCGATTATAGTTGATGGCGGTCTTGCCGTAGGCCTCCAGGTGGAAGGGGTCGATCATGTTCACATCGTTCAGATCGGCAGTAGCTGCTTCGTAGGCTATGTTTACGGGGTGCTTCAGTGGAAGGTTCCACACAGGGAAGGTCTCAAACTTGGCATAGCCAGCACGGACGCCCCGTTTGTTCTCGTTGTAGAGCTGCGACAGACAGGTAGCCATCTTTCCGCTTCCAGGACCAGGAGCCGTCACAATGACCAGCGGCCTTGAAGTTTCCACGAAGTCGTTCTTGCCAAAGCCCTCGTCAGAGGCGATGAGCTCCACATTGTGGGGATAGCCGTCGATGGGGTAGTGGAAGTACGACTTGATGCCCTCACGCTCCAGACGATGCTTGAACTGGTCTGCGGCGTGCTGTCCATGATAGTGTGTGATGACGACGGAGCCCACCATGAAGTCACGACGCATAAACTCGTCGCGCAAACGGAGCACATCCTCGTCGTAGGTGATGCCGAGGTCGGCACGAACCTTGTTCTTTTCAATGTCATCGGCGCTGACCACAATCACGATCTCTATCTGTTCACGAAGCTGGGCGAGCATACGGAGCTTGGAGTCGGGCTTGAAGCCTGGCAGCACGCGGGAGGCGTGATGATCGTCAAACAATTTACCACCTAACTCCATATAGAGCTTGCCGTCGAACTGTGCAATGCGTTCACGGATGTGCTCAGACTGTATCTTGAGGTATTTCTCGTTATCGAATCCTATCTTCATAATCTTCTATCTATTTCTGTATATTCGGCAGTTCAAGGCCGATGCCTTTCTTCTTGTCGACGGCTTTCAGGATGAAGCCGAGGATGAGTGCAGCCACACCAAGGCAGGCGAGCATCACCAGCGGAGCGGTATAGTCGAACTGCGTGGGGTCTGTCACACCTGGGTTCGTGGCGTCGAGCACCTTACCGATGAGCAGGGGGAATAGCCAAAGGCCGATGTTCTGGATCCAGAAGATCAGGGCGTAGGCCGAGCCGATGACCTTTGCGTCGACGAGCTTAGGCACTGAAGGCCAAAGACTTGCAGGCACTAAAGAGAACGAGGCTCCTAAGACGAGGATGGTTGCGTAGGCGATGATGATACCACCAATTGCATTGCCCTTGAACATCGGCAGCACGAAGGCAAACGTCAGATGGCAGGCAATCAGCAGGATGGAGCCTAAGACAAGCATCGAGGCAGCCTTGCCGTGATGATCCAGATAACTACCGAGAATCGGCGTAATCAGCACGGCCAGCAACGGGAACACGGCGAAGATTGACTCTGCCGACTGCCGCATGTATCCCATATAACAATAGGTGACGAGCGCCACAATCGAGAGTGCCAGCAGGCCGTACTTCATATTAGCCTTCTTCTGGAAGTTTGATGCGAAGCCGGCAGCAGCCACGATGAGCATGATGATGTACTGGATGATGGTCACACTCGACGAAGCCCAGAACGAATCAGCGTCAGGAGCCGTCAGCGTGAGGTTGCATTGCAGCATGTTCACGGCGTACTTCTGGAAGGGGAAGATGGCCGAATAGTAGAGCACGCACAGCAGCGCCACGAGCCAGAAGCCCAGATCGGAGAGGATCTTGCCGATGTCCGACACCTTGAAGGGATCGTCTTTCTCCTCGGCCTCGCCTGTCTGCGAGTCGAGTTTCTGGTCCATAAAGAAGTACACGATGGTCATAATCAAGGCGATACACATCAGCACCACACCGAAGGCGACGCTGCGGGTAACGCTCACCTCACCACCCAGACGGGCGAAGAACGGTGAGAAAATCATACACGTGGCGACCCCCAGACGGGCCAGCGCCATCTCCGATCCCATCGCCAGCGCCATCTCACGGCCCTTGAACCACTTCACGATTCCTCGCGAAACGGTGATGCCGGCCATCTCACAGCCACAGCCGAAGATCATGAATCCGCAGGCAGCGAACTTTGCCGAGGCGGGCATGCCCTGATAGAAGGGCGAAACACCCAGTTCGTCGAATACGGGGATGTAGTTCAGATTCTCTGTAAACCACGTCTCCAATCCACTTCCCATGAACGATTCGCTCACGGCATACCACTTCACGCAGGCTCCGACGAGCATGACTGCTGCCGAGAGGACGGCGGTGAAGCGCACACCCATCTTGTCGAGGATGATGCCGGCGAAGATGAGGAAGAACACGAAAACGTTGAGGAACACCTCGGAACCCTGCATCGTTCCGAAGGCGGTCGAGTCCCAGCCGCGCGTCTCCTGCATCAAGTCCTTGATGGGGGAGAGGATGTCCATGAAGATGTAGCTGCAGAACATGGCGAGCGCCAGCAGCAGCAAGGCAGTCCAGCGCATCGCGGCGGAGTCTCTGAGGGTCTTTTGAATTGCTTGTGTCATTTTAATGTGTTATTTTTTCAATTTGGCTGCAAAGTTACAAAAATTTTCCGAATGACGAGCAGATTACACGGATTCTTTTTTATTCTGCGAGACAAATACTAATCTTTTTTCTTGACAAATGGGCTTGCGAGAATCGCGTGGTGGTCAGCAGACGGATAATGGGCCGCAAATACGCGAGTTTTGAGCCATTAGCGTAACTCGTTGATAGCAAGCGGGTTACGAAAAAAGAGCCTTCCGGAAGTCCGAAAAAAGGCTATAAAAGGGGAGAAAAAGCCGTTTATTCTGCTGGAAAAAGCCGTTTTTTCTCGGTGAAAGATGCCTGATTTCTCGGAGTTTAGTTAGGGTAAACTCCGACTTTACCCTAACTAAACTCCGACTTTACCCTAACTAAAGTCCAAGAAGGGTGCCTAGACGTTCTCCAAGCACGCTTTTTGCTCCTTTGGTGATTCTGGTTGCATCATTTTCAGAGATGCTTTTTTAGGCACTTTTTATTTACAAACTTATAATCCAGTGAATTTACCGACGAAGAGGATCACGCCTGAGGAATTCTCGCGGATCACGTAGACAAAGGAGCGATTGGCGTGGAAAGTGGCCTTGGGATATTCGACAGAGCCTGAACCTATATTTTTCCCAGTTACACCAGCTATAGTCACAGCAGCAGCCTCAGAACCCTCTTCATTAACTTTGATTTTAGCTTTCTGGCGCATCATATTGATATAGACAGGCTGTTCGCACATGTTAGGGATTTCTGCCAATCCATCATCAAAAGCGCGATTGATGCCCATTTTCTTCATCAGTCCGGTGAGGCCATCCTGTAGATTATCCGTATCCGATGACGTTTCATAGCGAGGTAGTTTCAGGTCCACTTCATAAGATCTGAAATAATTGGCGGGCGGTTCATCGCCCATCGTGCCACAGAACCAGCCTTCCACATCTCCAAAACCGTATGATGCTAATCGATTGATGATGTCGTCTGTGGTCTTTCCTTCCTCGGGCAGCATTACGGTCATATACCATTCTCCATTGCCGTAGGGCATCTTGATTGCAGAGTAGATGTCACACTTCGCATAGTTGATGAGTACGTTCTGGCGCATCAGGGGCAGTTCTGTTTGGCTCCCATCCTCTGAGGTGAATGCCTCATTTCTTGTGTTCTTCTGATCGAACTTCGATGCCCAGTCTGCCTTGAAATAGATGGCATTGAGCAGATAGGAAACCATCGAGGGGTCTACTTCATCCAGGATGGTGGGTATCATGCCGTTGGTTTTCTCGTTGCACCAGCCGTTGATGTGGTCGAGTGTCTCAGGAGCCGTAAAGTCGAGGGCTTCGGCTTTGGCATCGTAGTAGGTCTGCATGTCTTGCGTAAACTGCGGTTGCAGCATGGAGGTCTTGTTCAGGAAGATGGCGTTGGCGATGTTGAGTGTCACCTTGTTGTCCACCTTCGGCAGGCCGTCAATCAGTTTCTTGCAGTAGTCGTTCACGGCCTGAATGCCTCCCTCGTGGAAGCCGAGTGTCTGCTCTATCTCTTCTTCCGTCAGACCAATAGCTGCATCGTTCACCATTCCCAAGACGTAGGTGATGCTCAAGGGGGAATAGATGAAACTCTTTCCACTACGATCCGTCTCATTGACGGTCTTCAGGAAGTTGAGCGTAAACTGGTTGTTGTCATTGACAAACACCTGTTGCTCTCTGGTCAGATTGATGGGGATAGGATCCGACAACATATTCACAACCGTCTTGGCCTCGCCAAGATCCACATCGTCCTCAGAAGAGGAACACGCCAGCAGCAAACAGCTTATCGCTGCCATCATCCATAGAATACTGATCTTCTTCATATACGTTTTGTTGAATGTTTCTATCCTTATAATGCCGAAACGTTGGAAATATTGTAAGGATTTAAGTTAAAGAATCTAAAAAGAACGCGATCCTTTACAAGATTTCCCTACTTTTGGGATTATTAAGGTAGAACGAATGAAGTATTATGGTCGATAATCTCGTTGAGCGCATACGGCAGAAAGACCAGCGGGCGATGAACCAACTCTATCAGATGTATATCCGTGAGTTGTCATCGGTCTGCTACCGCTATGTGCCTTCAGAGAGCGATGCGAAGGACGTGCTGCAGGAGAGTCTCGTGAAGATCTTTGCATCGATTCCGACCTTAGACTATCGAGGCGAGAATGCGTTTAGGATTTGGATGAGGAAGGTGGTGGTGAACGAAGCCCTCCATTTCCTCAGGGAACGCAGGAAACTGAAGGCGTCGTTGGGCATGAGGATTGTGGAGCCTGACTTGGAAAAAGCATCAGATGCTCTGACATCCGACGAAGATGCCATTGATACTGAGGCACTTACGCCAGAGATGCTGCATCGGATGATCAGCGAACTGCCTGACGGATGTCGTACTGTTGTGAACCTCTTTGTCTTTGAGGGCTATTCACACAGGCAGATCGCAGAACTCTTGAATGTCAGCGAAAGAACCTCAGCCTCGCAACTCTTTTACGCAAAGCAACTGTTGGCAAGAAGAATCAAGGAACTAAAGAAGGATAGACAATGAATGACGACTGGGCTGAAAGATTGAGAAAGCATCTGGAGAACTATGAGGTGGAGCCCCCTCCAGGACTTTGGGAAGCCATTTGCGAGCGGTTAGGGATAGATCCAGAGCCTGCTCCAGAGACTGTTCCTGCCAAGAAACCTGCCCAAATCAAGCGTTGGATTTGGGCTGCAGCAGCAGGGATATTGGCATTGGTGGGCGTGTTTGTGGCCTATCAATGGGAAGATAAAGAGGTTGTCGCTGAGGCTGAAAAGGTCTCAAACGCAGTCTCAAAAGAGCCTGTATTGTCGCAGATCCAAGAGGAATCAGTCGAAAAGGAAACACCTTCTTATCAGATGTTGGCTGTTCAGACTCATAAGCAGAATCAGGGGGACAGGTCGCTTGATTCTGAGGCAAAGCTTGAATCAAGGACCTGTCCCCATGATTCTGTGGAGGCTGAGGATAGCGGATTGGACAGGAGCCTCGCTGACAAGTCGTGTGATTCTCTTTGTCAGCATCATGAATCAGCCAACGTGATTCCAGAGTTATATCCAGAGCCAACCCTTGTCCCCAAACCGAAAAAGTCCTCTGACACTGGCAAATGGACCATTGGCCTCAATGCCTCTGGCGGACTTTTGGCTGCCAATAACTCCGTTAGCTCAGACAAGCTATATTATCGGTATAGTACAGAGAGCGGTTATGGTGTTGTATATGAAGATATTGATAAAAGCAATTTAATTAACCATAATTTTCTTCCGACCTATACACTTACGGAGTATGTAGCAAAGCATCGACTGCCTTTGCGCTTTGGCCTGAGCCTGCACTATCAGTTCCATCCTCGTCTGGCCTTTATGAGCGGTATCAGTTATACCCTTCTTTATTCGGAGTTCAGTTTACCGCTCTATAAGAATATCAGCTATAGCCAGCGGTTGCACTATATTGGTGTGCCTTTTGGTGTGGCCTGGCAACTGTGGAGGGCTAAGCGTTTTAGTGCTTATCTCACTGGTGGGGCGATGGTGGAGAAGTGCGTGAGTGTCAGTCTGGATGGCGACTATACGGGCGAGAAACCTTGGCAATGGTCTGTCAATGCGGCTGTTGGCGCTGAGTATACTTTCACCTCTTTATTGGGTGCATACATAGAGCCGTCGCTGGGTTATTACTTCAGCGACGGCACTCAGTTGGAACATTATTATAAGGAACATCCGCTGGCGCCCTCCATCGAGTTCGGCCTGCGGATGCACTTTGGGCGATAACTTACTTCTTCAGCCAGCGGTCGAGCCAGTTGAAGTAGGTGCGCTGCCAGAGGATACCGTTCTGGGGCTTCAGCACCCAGTGGTTCTCGTCGGGGAATATCAGCAGTTCTGCAGGGATGCCTTTCATACGGGCTGCATTGAAGGCCGACATACCCTGGGTGTAATTGATGCGATAGTCCTTCTCACCGTGGATGCAGAGGATGGGGGTATCCCAGTTCTCTACGTACTTATGGGGAGAGTCGTGGTAGGTCTTCTTGGCGTTGGGCAACTGCGGACGATGCCAGTAAGCCTCGTCGTACTCCCAGTTACTGAACCAGTTCTCCTCTGTCTCCAAATACATCGCAGCGAGGTTGAAGGCACCATCGTGGGAGATGAACGCCTTGAATCGCTTGTCGTGATGGCCTGCGAGGTAGTAGACGGAGAAGCCTCCGAAGCTGGCACCTACGGCACCAAGTCTGTCTTTGTTCACGTATGGCAGGTTCTGGGCAGCATCGTCGATGGCAGCCAGATAGTCCTTCATACATTGACCAGTCCAGTCACCACTGATTTCCTCTAACCATTCCTGTCCGAATCCAGGCAGACCACGACGGTTGGGAGCCACGATCACATAGCCGTGGGCAGCCATAATGAAAAAGTTCCAGCGGTAGCTCCAGAACTGTGAGACAGGACTCTGTGGACCTCCCTCGCAGAAAAGCAGGGTGGGGTATTGCTTCGTCTCGTCGAAGTTAGGCGGCAGGATGATCCAGGTGAGCATCTCCTTACCGTCGCTGGTCTTCACCCAACGCTGCTGTACGGTGGGCTTTGCCAACTGATCGAGGATGTGCTTGTTCTCGAAGGTCAGCTGGGTGATGGTCGTCTTCTCCGGCTTCTTGAAGTTGGGCGTAACGATGTAGAGGTCGGCAGGTGTCAGGAAACTGTGACGCTCCATCAGCAGTTGCTTGCCGTTGTTCATCAGGCTCAGCGATCCGAAGTCTGCCCAGTCGTTGGTGATCTGCTTCAATTCGCCCTTCCAGTTGACGGCGTAGAGGTTCTCCGTAGCGTGCCAAACGCCAATGAAATAGATCTGTGCATCCTTGTTGTCGCTCCATACGAAGGCATCGACATTGGAGTCAAATGATTCCGTCAGGTATTTCTTCTCGCCAGTGGCTAAGTTATAGCAGCACAGGCGGTTACGGTCTGCCTCATAGCCATTGCGCTCCATCGAGAGCCAGGCGATATACTGGCCGTCAGGAGAGAACTGGGGATTGGTGTCGTAGCCCACATTGTTGACGAGATTCTCCTTGGCGTTCACCTTCTGATACTTCATCGTGGTGGTCGGATCGATCTCCGGTTCGACGTATCCTTCGGGCTTGCAAAGGTTCTTAGTCTCGCGCGTACCTATTTTATATATATAGATATCAGAGTCGGTAGAGATAGAGTAGGCTAAGCCAGTCTTCTTGCGACAGGTGTAGGCGATGCTCTTAGAGTCAGGACTCCAAGCCAACTGCTCCATTCCTCCGAAGGGCTCCATCGGACACTCATAGGGCTCACCCTCAAGGATATCAATCTCTGAGTCATTATCAATTGTCAATTCTCCATTGTCCATTTTCACGTTAGTGACGAAAGGATGCTGGATGCTTTCCACGTAGTGATCCCAATGGCGATACATCAGGTCTGTCACTAAGCGGCCCGTAGCCTTTGGCAGATCATCGGGATTCTTCTGGATGACCTCATGGTAGTCGATGCTATGAAGCAGGATCACCTTGCTGCCATCAGGCGAGAACTTGAAGCCCTCGATGTCCTTTGAGGTCTTGGAAATCTGCTTGCGGTCTGAACCATCGGCATTCATCGTCCAGAGTTGTCCTCCTGAGAGGAAGGCAATCTTGCCATTCAGCCAAGTAGGATCGGTCTCACTCTTCGTGCCTGTGGTCAGGGTCGTGTTGCCTGTACCATCGGCATTGATGATGGCGATCTTCTGTTGGCTCTTGTTGGCCTTCACACTGTAGTAGCCAATCTGATAGACAATCTTGCTACCGTCGGCACTGGCCTCGGCAGTTCCGATACGCCCCATTGCCCAGAGGGCCTCAGGGGTCATCAGGTCACTTGTCAGCTTGATGTTCTGCTTTCCGATCTTCACGTCGTCTTGGGCTTTTGCGCTGCTGCTGAAACCGATCATCAACGAAACAGCAATTACAATTAGTTTATTCATATTTTTTTTCTTTGGAAACAAATTACCATAATTCATCATACTTTTCTCGTTATTATTATTATGGTTTATGCCAAATTATGGTAATTCGTTTCTTAATTCATTTCTTTTGGTTCATTCTCTGTTTCTGCAGTTCCTCAGCCTGCTTCTGCATGGCAGCGAGACGCGATGCAAGGCCACTGGTCTTCTTCGTCGGGTTGTTCTTGTTCTCCTTGTACTTAGCCTCGAGGATGGCAAGCAGCTTCTCGTCGTTGGTGGTCTTGCGGAGGGTCCACATAATAGCAGCGGAGAAGAACAGGGAGATGAAGTAGTAGAAGTTCAGACCACTGGAGTAGTCGTTGAACATAAAGAAGAACATGATGGGCATGAGGTACATCATCCACTGCATCATCTTCATCTGCTCAGCCTGCTGGCCTACCATCTGGTCCTTCTGCTGGCGCATCGTCATATAACTGTAGAGCACGTTTGCTACACAGAAGAGAATACAGGTCAGTGAGAGGTGGTCGCCAATACCCCAGATGTTCGTGCCCCATTCGATGATGGGATCGTAGGTGGAGAGGTCGTCCATCCACATGAATGACTCACGACGCAACTGGATGGCATTAGGAACGAAGAAGAACATGGCCATCCAGATAGGGAACTGAATGAGCATAGGCAGACAGCCTCCGAGGGGTGAGACACCATACTGGGAGTACATCTGCATCATGGCCTGCTGCTTCTTCATCTGGTCCTCAGGCTTGTTGTATTCCTTGGTGGCCTCGTCGAGTTTCGGCTTCAGCACACGCATCTTGGCCGATGACATGTAACTCTTCTTCACCATCGGGAAGGTGATGACCTTCAACAAAAGGGTGATAAGTATCAGCACAATACCCATCGAGAAACCCCACGACGTGAGCCAGTCGAAGACGTAAATGGTGAACCAGCGGTTGATCCAGCGTACCAGCCACCAGCCAAGGTTGACGAGTTGCTCTAAGTCGAGGTCTTTACCAAACTCGCTCTGCTGCTCCACATCTTTAATAAGACGAAAGTCGTTGGGGCCGATATACATTTCAAACTCCGAAGGCTGGGCACCTGTGGGGTCGAAGGCGGTCTTGAGCTTGGCATTGAACTGCTTGAGGAAGCCACTTCCTTTCTCCTGTGGGATGCTGGTGAGCAACGATCCGCCACGGAAGTCATCCTTGGCGATAAGGGCTGCGGAGAAAAACTGGTTCTTGAAGGCCACCCAGTCGAGGGTCTCCTCAATCTTCTCATCGATCTTCTCAGAGGTTTCGTTCAGATAGTCGGTTCCCCCTAGTTTCTCCTTATAAGTCACAGAGGTATAGCGGTTCTCAAACGTAAAACCTTTCTCCTGCTGACGGGCCAGGTCGTTCCACTCGATGTCCATCTCCTTGTAGTTTGGAGCGAAGGCACCAGCCAGACCGTTGGCGGTCAGTGAGAAGTGGAGCAGATAGTCCTTACCCAAGCGATAGTCGAATACGATACTTCCGCCATTGCCTGCCTCGGCAGTCATGGTGACGGTAGAGTCGCTGACGTTGGAAGGCGTGAAGTAGAGATCCTGTGTGATGATGTTATCCTGCTTGCCAGCCAACATGAAATTCATCTGCTGGGTCTTCTGGTCGAAGAGGATCACGCCCATGTTGTTGTCACGGTCTTCGAAGTTCTTGATGAGTGCCTTCGAGATCGTACCACCTTTCGTGTCGAAGGTCAGCTCCACCTTGTCGTTCTTCAGGACTACCTCTTGGTTGGTGCCGTTGAGGGCAGAGAAGAAGAGTGAAGTGGAGTCACCCTTGGCAAGACTGTCGGCCTTGGCCTTACGGGTTTCTGCTTCTGCCTGCTGTTTCTTGATGGCGTTTTCCTTGATGACAGCCGCGATGCTGTCTTCCTTGCGCTGGGCCTCTATTTGTTCGGCAGAAGGCTGGCTGTACCAGCTGAAACCGATGAGCACCACCGCAATCAGTACAAATCCGATAATAGTATTTTTGTCCATATTCTTGTTTGTTTCCTTAAAATCAAGGTGCAAAGGTACGAAAAAAAGTGAAAAGTGAAGAGTGAAAAGTGAAAAATTTGCTGCCGCCACACAAAATTATCCATTATCCATTGTCCATTATCCATTTTTTATTTAACTTTGCACTCAGTTATGCGTAAACTTATTTTATTATCCGCGGCAGTCATGACGCTCAGCGCCAGCGCCGCACAGCCCAATGACAGTCTTGACGCAAGGTACTATCGTTTGTTTGCGCCAGTGACGTTTTATCACAATGTTGCCGACAAGGCTTTGGCACTCAATTCTGATGCTGCAGGCAAGGATGCTGTGGCAGATGAGGTGGATGCCACCTTGCTGAATGTGTATCTGAACCGTCCCGATCTGGTCAGTGCCACAGAGACGGAACTTCGTGAGACAGGCACTATCCGTGAAGACGTAGACCAGCCCATAGAGAATCAGGTGGTACTCGTCGATAGGGTAGAGGCCCCCGTTGTTGACTTACCCGAGGATGCGCCAGACTCTGTAGTGGTGCAGAAACCCAAGTTCTGGACTTACAAGGGAGACGGTTTCCTGCAGTTCATGCAGAACTATGTTTCTGACAATTGGTATAAAGGTGGTGAGTCGACCTACTCGATGGTGGGTTCGCTGACATTGGAAGCCAACTATGACAATAAAGACAAGTGGAAGTGGGATAACAAGTTGGAGGCTAAGCTCGGATTCCTCCGTTCCAGAACGGACTCTGTTCATAAATTCAAGACGAATGAAGACCTCATCCGTCTGACCTCGAAATTAGGATTGCAGGCAGCCAAGAACTGGTACTATACGCTGCAACTTGTAGCTTATACCCAGTTTACGAAAGGCTATAAGTCTAATGACCCGTATATATACTCAGACTTTATGTCGCCCTTCAATTTGAACCTTGGTCTTGGTATGGATTATAAGGTGAATAAGTTGGATGGCAAGTTACAAGGTACTATCAACCTTTCGCCTTTGGCCATGAACTATCGCTATGTGGACCGTTTGGATCTTGGTCCAAGCTTCGGCATTGATCCTGGCAAGCACTCGAAGTTGGACTTTGGTCCCAACGTGACAGCAGACCTTGAGTGGAAGATGAACGATAATGTGACATGGAAGACGCGCTTCTATGCCTTCACCTCGTTCCATAGAGTTGAGATCGAGTGGGAAAATACGCTGGAGTTCCGTGTATCGAAGTATATTACTGCCAATCTGTTCCTCTTCCCACGCTACGACGATGCCAGCGTTAGGGATGATGACCTCGGTTACTGGGAGTTCAAGGAATTCTGCTCCATCGGCTTCGCCTATAAGTTCTAAAAAACAAATCGCCCGCCAAACGGCGGGCGATTGTTTTTACTCAGCTTTTGTCATTTCACCTTCTATATAAAGGCGTGTCATCTCAACGGCGCCGTTCGTCCTCACCGTGATAGACTTCTTGAAATGACCAGGGAACTTCCCCGTACCGTTATAGGTCACCTTGATCTCTCCCTTCTCGCCAGGTTGGATGGGTTCCTTGGTGTACTCAGGAACCGTACAGCCACAGGAGGCCACAGCCTGATTGATCACCAAGGCGGTCTCTCCGACATTGGTAAAAGTGAACGTGCAGCTGACCACAGGATTCTTCTCGGAGAATGTTCCGAAATCGTGCGTCAGCTTATCAAACTTAATCTCTGCGGGTTTCTGAGCCAGTGCGACATTCATTCCGCAGAATAACAGCATTGTAAATAATAAAATCTTCTTCATATTCCTGATGGTTTAAATGATTTTCTGCGGGCAAAGGTAATAAAAAAAGTGAAAAGGTGAAAAGGTGAAAAGGTAAAAAACAAGAAAAGTAATGTCCTTTAACTCCTTTTAACTTCTTTGACTTCTTTAACTCCCATATATTTGTGTACCTTTGCACCTCAAATAGAATAAAAGAAACATCAATATGTATAGAAGTAAGACTTGTGGAGAGTTACGACTCTCAGATGCCGGCAGCGTTGTCACACTGGCCGGATGGGTTCAGCGAAGCCGTAAGATGGGTGGTATGACCTTCGTCGATTTGCGTGACCGTTATGGTCTGACCCAGTTGGTTTTCAATGAGGCTGACGATGCAGAACTATGCGAGCGTGCCAACAAACTGGGACGTGAGTTCTGTATTCAGGTGAAAGGTGAGGTCAGTGAGCGTCAGAGCAAAAATCCCAAGATGCCTACGGGTGATATTGAGATCCTGGTTAAGGAACTGAATATCCTGAGTGAGAGCCTGACACCTCCGTTCACCATCGAGGATAATACCGACGGTGGCGATGATATCCGTATGAAATACCGTTATCTGGATCTGCGTCGTGCTGCAGTACGTAAGAATATCGAACTGCGTCACCGTATGACCATCCTGATCCGTAACTTCCTTGACGGGAAGGACTTCATTGAGGTAGAGACACCCATCCTGATTGGTTCGACACCAGAGGGAGCCCGTGACTTCGTGGTGCCTTCTCGTATGAATCCTGGACAGTTCTATGCACTGCCTCAGTCTCCACAGACCTTGAAGCAGTTGCTGATGGTGAGTGGCTTTGACCGTTACTTCCAGATTGCTAAGTGCTTCCGTGATGAGGATTTGCGTGCAGACCGTCAGCCTGAGTTCACCCAGATAGACTGTGAGATGTCGTTTGTGGAACAGGAGGATGTGCTCCAGCTCTTTGAGGATATGGCCCGTCATTTATTTAAAGAGGTACGTGTCGTGGAACTTCCTCCGTTGCAGCGGATGACCTGGCATGAGGCGATGCGTCGTTTCGGTTCTGATAAGCCCGATCTTCGCTTTGGCATGGAGTTCGTGGAACTGATGGATCAGCTGAAAGGCACTGGCACTTTCCCTGTTTTCAATGAGGCTAATTACATCGGCGGTATCTGTGTGCCTGGTTGTGCTGACTATACCCGTAAGCAGTTGGATCAGTTGATGGACTTCGTGAAGCGTCCGCAGGTGGGTGCCAAGGGATTGGTCTATGTAAAGTTCAATACCGATGGCACGGTGAAGTCGAGTATCGACAAGTTCTATGAGCCAGAGGTCTGGGCCAAGGTGAAGGAAGCTATGGGTGCCAAGGATGGTGACCTCGTGCTGATCCTCTCTGGCGACAATGCCAACAAGACCCGCGTGCAGCTCTGTACGCTTCGTTTAGAGATGGGCGATCGTCTTGGTCTGCGTGATAAGGACAACTTTGTATGCCTTTGGATAGTCGACTTCCCGCTCTTCGAGTGGAGTGATGAGGAACAGCGCCTGATGGCTACGCATCATCCGTTCACGATGCCTAATCCTGATGATATTCCTCTGCTTGATACCGCCCCAGAGAAGGTGCGTGCCGTGGCTTACGATTTCGTCTGCAACGGTGTTGAGGTTGGTGGTGGTTCCCTCCGTATCCACGATGGCAAACTACAGGAAAAGATGTTCCAGATTCTGGGTTTCACTCCCGAGCGTGCTATGGCTCAGTTCGGCTTCCTGATCAATGCCTTTAAGTACGGTGCACCTCCTCACGCTGGTCTGGCTTTCGGTCTCGATCGTTTCGTGTCGCTGATGGCTGGTCTCGACAGTATCCGCGACTGTATTGCTTTCCCGAAGAACAACAGTGGTCGTGATGTGATGCTGGATGCACCGGGCGAACTGGATCCGAAACAGTTAGAGGAATTGAACTTGCGAATTGATATTCATCAAGAATAAGTCACTTTCTGTCAAAAATACTTAAATATTAATAAGGTGTCTGAATAAATAGTCTTACCTTTGCACCCGTTAAAAAGAAATTTACTTCACAAAAGTATTAATATTAAAAAACTATGGCAGAAAAGAAAGCAACAGCTAAGAAGGCTACTGAGACAAAGGCAGCCGCAGCTAAGAAGACAACAACCGTAAAGAAGGCCGCAGCTCCTAAGGCAGCTGAAAAGGCAGTTTTCACAGTTAACGCTGAGAATGCTGGTTTCAAGGCAGGTGATGTTTATCAGGCACTGGCAGCAGCAGGTAAGGCTCTCGCCGTTAAGGAGATTGCTAAGGCTGCAAAGATTTCTGAGGAGGAGACTCTTCTCGGTCTCGGCTGGCTCTTCAAGGAGGGCAAGCTCGCTAACGATGGTGAGAAAGTTACATTGGCTTAATCCGTTAACGTACTATAGAAAAGGTCGGTAAACTCTTTACCGACCTTTTTTAATCTTATGACATACGACAGGCAGATTCTTAAAATACTTTCCGATGTGGGTGAACAGGGCATCAGCGTGCAACTGTTGGCCAAGCATGTCTATAATCAGAATGTGTCTCTGTTCTATACGCCAGATATGGATGAGATCCGTTCGTATGTCCAGCAGTATCTGTTGAAGAATTCCAAGTCAGCAGCATCATTGGTCGAGAGTATGGAACGTCGGGGCTATTATCGTTTGAACACGCAGAACAATGCTGATGCCCGTCAGTTGATGATATCATTCCGCGAGGAAACCTGTACAGATGAAAAAGAAGAGAAGCCTGCGAAAGACCTCTCCCTTGATCTGTTTGCCTGAATCAGGACCATTATCTCAAATTTGCTTGATGACTTTTGCGGGGACACCTGCCACTAAGGAGTGGGGAGAGACGTCCTTGGTCACAATGGCTCCTGCGGCTACTACAGAGTGTGTGCCGATTTTTACGCCAGGTAAGACCACCGCATTGGCACCAATCCATACGTCATCTTCTACCACGACAGGTGTCGTACTGATACCCTGCTCGTCAATTCGTTTGTTGGATTCAGAGAAGTTGTGGTTCAGGGCTGTGACCGTGATGCCCTGAGCCAGATTAACATGGCTTCCGATGGTTACAGGACCGATAATGGTATTATGCAGTCCTACTCTGGTATGGTCACCGATGATGACATCCCCCACGGCATTATTGATGCAGGCACCAGACTCGATGACTGAATAATTACCCAAACGGAACTTCCGGTAAGGTGGTGTGTCCATTCTCACAGAACGGTGAATTACCGAGTGCCTGCCTCGATGTTGGTACAATGGAGCTAGCATCCGGATATACCATCTGGGGCGTGTCTCCACTTGGTTCATGATGAGCCAATCCACAAACTGTTTCAGCTTCGGACTTCCCTTAAATTTTTGTCTGACAGATTCGTTATTCATCTGAATATTCAGTTTACGACGACAAAAATACGAAAATATTTGCATATATCCAAATTTTATGCTATTTTTGCAGAAAATTCAGCGAATTATGGATAAACAGTATGATTATTTGATTGTCGGTGCAGGTATTTATGGTGCCACATTTGCCTGTATGGCCCATCGTCAGGGCAAGCGTTGTCTAGTCATTGACAAGCGCAATCATCTGGGTGGAAACATCTATTGTGAGAATATAGAGGGCATTAATGTGCATAAGTATGGTGCCCATATTTTCCATACTTCCAATAAGCAGGTGTGGGAATTTGTGAACTCTATTGTCGAGTTCAACCGTTACACCAACTCACCTATCGCCAATTACAAGGGCAAGCAGTATAACTTGCCTTTCAATATGAACACCTTCTATCAGATGTGGGGGGTATTGACTCCAGCTGAGGCTCAGGCTAAGATTGAGGAACAGCGTCAGGAGGCCTTGGAACGTATGAAGGCTGATGGTGTTACAGAACCCCGTAATCTGGAGGAGCAGGCACAGTTGTTGATTGGAAAGGATATCTATGAGATTCTGATCAAGGGCTATACCGAGAAGCAATGGGGACGGAAATGTAGTGAGCTTCCGGCGTTCATCATCAAACGACTGCCGGTTCGTTTCGTCCACGACAATAATTATTTTAACGACCGTTTTCAGGGTATACCGATGGGAGGCTTTAACAAACTCATTGACGGTATGCTCGAAGGGGTGGATGTCTTAACAAACGTAGATTTCTTTGATTGTCAACGGAACTTTGATGAAACACTGGGCGTTTATAATGTTCAATGCTCAATGTTCAATGTTCAATGTTCCAATATCTTGTATACTGGTAAGCTCGATGAATATTACAACTATCGTTTCGGCAAACTGGAATATCGTACGGTTCGTTTTGAGGAGGAAATCCTTGATATGCCCAACTTCCAGGGTAATGCTGTGATGAACTTTACTGATGCCGAAGTTCCCTATACCCGTATCATCGAGCACAAGCATTTCGAGATGTTTGGCGACGATGTCTATAAGTGTCCGAAGACTGTCATTTCCCGTGAATACTCCTCAGAATGGAAAGAAGGCATGGAACCGTATTATAGTGTGAATGACGAACGAAACATGTCCCTCTATCAGCAATATAAGGACTTGGCCGACAATGAGCCAAACCTTATCCTCGGAGGTCATCTAGCTGAGTACAAATATTACGATATGGCCCCGATTGTGGAGAAGGTGATGGGACTCTTTTCTGAATAGTCTTAGTCTATCTTTCTAAGAGTTTCTTCCATTGCTCGGCGATTTCGTTAACGTCAAATCGCTGAGCAATTTTGATGGCTTCATCCGACTTCTTTTGCCTGTCCAGAAGTGTAGCGTCTTCTAACCGCTGAGCTAGTTCATGAATGTCCCCATTCTTAAAGAACAGACCGAAATCGCCTAAGACTTCTTTGCAGGTTGGGATATCAGAGGCTATGATTGGTAAACCATGTGACATGGCCTCCACCAATACCAATGGCATACCCTCCCATCGGGAACTGAGCACATAGACACTGGCAGAAGAATAATACGTTTGAATCTCGTTGGTAAACGGATGAAGTTTGATGCGTGACTCTAAATCGTTATCTGAAATCATGTCTGCTAATAGGTCTTTTTCCGGACCGTCACCGACAATGTCCAATAGCCATTCCTGATTCTTTTGGACAAATAGCGCAAATGCCTGAATCAGCAAGTCGAAGCCTTTGTGCTTCGGTGAGAAACGCCCCACAGCTAAAAACTTTTTTTGTTGTCCGTCGGATCGTGGACCAGGCTTGAGTGTCAACGGATTGTATATGGCGGATGGTCTGAAGCCAAACGCTTTTTGGTACATCTCCGCATCCTGCTGATACAGCACCACCACCTCGTCCAATTTACGCATTTGTCTGCCGTAGTGGTATTTCAGTTCCCTTCCTAAGTATGGTGATCCTTCTCTGAGTAGCGCGTCAAAAGAATTATGGATCCATCCGATGGTCTTTGTACTCCCCAGTTCCTTCTTGATGGTTGCCAGTCGTGTGGCAAGAAAGGCATGTACACCTATCACGGTATCATAGTCACCTTCTAAGATTACCTTTATCAGTGCTTCCCGTCGCTCTTTAGGAAATGAACTATGAGCATAAAGATCTGATGTCAATCCACATTGTGGTAGTATCTTTCTGTATAGATAGCTATAGGTCTTACATAACTTGTTTTTTGTAGGACTGACAACTGGGTATGACACGAATTGGTATTTGATGGGATAATTCGCTAACTGGTATAAAGACAGATCTTTCTTCTCAGGATGGTCAAAGGTCACAATGGTCACGTCATAGTCCTTAGCCAAGGCCCCAGCTATAACAGCCGTTACCCTTTGCACCCCACCAATCGTGAAGATACTGTCCACCAGAAAGCATATTTTCTTCATTTTCTGCTTATTTTGTGCAAAATTAGTATAATTTCTTGATTGTTCCAAACTTTTTTAGTATTTTTGCAAAGAAATATATGGATATCGTCATTTGCATTAACAAGCAATATCTGATGCCTGCAGGTGTGATGTTGTGTTCCCTCTTTGAGAATAACAAGGAGGAACAGATTGTAATTCATACCTTATTGGGCGATGGTGGGGATCAATGTGTGAAGCCTTTGCAGGATATGGCGGAAAGATATCACCAGACCATTCGGTTTTATGATGTGAAAGATATCCAGACTGATGACTTTCCTGTTGGACTCTATTTCCAGGAACCCTTTATCACCAAAGAGGCTTATTTCCGATTGTTTGTGATGGATGTCCTGCCGCATACCTTGGAGAAAGTGCTCTATCTTGACGTGGATATGGTGATTTGTGGCAGTATCCGTGAGTTATGGGATAATGATATTAGTGATGTGGCTGTTGGCGCTATACCAGACAGTTTCCATCAGGATATTCATGAAACAAACCGTATTGGTTATGAGGTAGGTCTTGGTATCTTTAATTCAGGTGTGTTGCTCATCAATCTGAACTATTGGCGAGATCATGATGTGATGAAAGAATTCGTGGCTTATGCCAGGGAGGCTAAAGACCATCTGAAATATCACGATCAGGATGTGTTGAATTATGTGTTCCGTTATTGTAAAAAAGAGCTGCCTATCCGTTTTAACCTACAGACGATACACATGTACTATGACCGCTTCCGGTATCTGCATTTCCGTTTGATTGAGGATATCAAAGAGGCTTTCTATCATCCCGTCATCATCCATTATACGGGACCAGAAAAGCCTTGGTATAGCAATGCCTATCACCCCTTGACTGGCTATTTCCTGAAGTACCGTCAGATGACACCTTGGAAGGATGTCCCCTTGAAGCGCAGACATATTTCTCTGATGAAACGGCTGAGAAATCTTCTTGTATGTATCCGCCGTCGCGAGATACATTTCCATGCTTGCTATTTCGATCCATTCTATAGGTATTACCAGCGTAAAATTTGATTGCCACAATCAATTTTGGGATGGGAATACACTATCAATCACTCGTTTCATCTGATTCTTCCACGAAAGATCTTGAATAGAATTTCGGATCTGCATCGGTGTTTCTGTCTGCTTTCTATAGAACTCGATGATTTTGTCAATGTTGATAGCCGTCTCGTCAGCTGGCATTTTGAGGACATAAGGCCTATTGTCAAAATCTGTATCAGTCTCGGAATAGGCAAACGGGATACCTTTAGCAGCGTATTCGCGATTTTTCAACGTCTTAATATGCTCAATGCCCACGCGGTGCCTACCTAAACTACCAATGCCAAAGTCACATTGGTCGAAAATATCATCTAGTTCATTACCGTGTTTCTTGCCATGTAAAACAACATATGACTCCAAATGGTTTTCTTTAATAAGATGTGTTATATCTTCCTCTTCGACAGGAGAGAAGAAATAGCCAACCACATGGAAATAAACTTTCATCTCTTTTGGTGTAGCGTAATAGTCCGATAGTCCCTTAATCACCCTGTCAAAACCATGCCAGCGGTGGATCTCTGCCACACCGATCAAATGCAGTTCATTGGTAGGATGGTGGCTTTCCTTTTTCATTCTCACGGAATCAAAATCGATACCATTAGAAATGCGGATGGTCTGTTTCCCAAAAATATAACTTTCTTCAGTGAAGGTCACAATGGCATCTAACTGCTTGGCAAACAGTTTTCTGAAAATCTTGTCCTGAACTAGCTGCCTCCACATGTTTTTATAAAAATATTCTTGATCGTACGGGTAGGTGGGAATCTCCATTACCACTTTCATTCCGTTCTTTTTCATTCGCCTTACCATGTGGATGGTGAAAGGGTTTGCGTTATGATTAGAGCGAATATAAACAAACTCAATCCCCTCTTTAATAGCATAGTCAACAATGGAACCAAATTCCGTCCGTTTCAAAATCTTTCCTTTTCTCCCATTTCCGTAGTCTGCAATGACCGTATCATCAACAAAGCGTCTCTTGGATTCGCTTTCATCCATATAACAGAGATATGCCTCATGACCCCAGGCTTTGAATGCATCTAACTGATAGCTGATTTTTTTGCTGATACCATTATTGGGATTGAATCCGTGGAATATGAGGAATAATATTTTCATGATAATTATAAGAGATGTTTGATTTTCCCAACAAGTAGAATTGTTATATATGATATGGTGGGTGGCAAGATGCCCATTGCCCAAAATAAAATATTAGTTGCTTTATGTTGCTTGAATTTGATAATTTCCTTAATGTTTAAAGGATGTTTAATAGCCTCGCGAAGTTCTTCTTTCTCAAATGGCTCGGTTAGGATATCCTTATTTTTAATGGCACCTATAAGAATATAAAACATATCAAGCATAATCTTGGTAATTCTATTCTCATAATAACTCTTACCCTTTAGATTTTTACATTGTTGCTTGAGATATTGGAAGTTATTAATGTGTTGTCGTATTTCCTCAATTTTGATTTGTTTCCGCATCTGATAGTTTGAGAGAGAGTTCGCTCGGATAACATATTTGTATGTTATGTCAGAAATAAATGCTGCTGATAGAATTAAAGGTTGCATATCAGCATTGAATAATACGTCATCCCAAAATTTTGTTCTCCTAAATCTTAACTGATGTTTATCAATAAAATCTTTCTTTAAAAGAATGTTCCAAATAAAATTATTCAACTTCCTGTGGTGAATTGAACTATTTGCATAATATGCAAGTTTGTCCTGACCAACCAACGTCATCTCAGGGAGATTGATTCCATCAACACCGCTATTCTCAATAGCAATCCCTTCTTCATCAACAGGCATTATAGAACCGTAAGTTGCCTCAGCATCAGTTTCTTCTGCTTTTTGATAAAGTTTACGAATAGCTCCTTCTGCGAAATAATCATCACTATCGACAAATAGGACGTATTCCCCTTGTGCTTCATCAAGTACTCTGTTACGAGCAGCCCAACACCCCATATTCTGAGGTTGTCGTATAATCCTGATTTTGTTGCCTTTTGGATGTGTGGTAGCAATTTCTGTAGCAATATCAATCGAATGATCTGTTCCGCAGTCATCGATTACCAGTACTTCCATATCATTAAAGTCTTGATTTAAGATAGAAAGAAGACATCTCTTGATGTATTTTTCTACCCCCCATACGGGCATACCGACCGTTATTTTATACTTGTAATCCATTTTTATATCAAATGTTTTCTTTTTCCTAAAGCAGTTTGTGCCATAACTGATAATCTGGGCGGTAAAACTCCAAAGAGCCAAAATACAAGGTTGGCAATCTTATATTTCTTGAAGCGTAGAATATCAAATAACCCTAATGGGTGTTTCATCGCATCACGTATGGCTTTGTCAGTTAAAGCCGGAGTTATCTTGTCGCGATTTTTAATAGCGCCGCAGATGACATAAAACATGTATATCATAGCTTTGGCGCATCTTGTTTCATAATATGGCTTCCCTTTTAAAGTAACAGCTTGATTCTTGATATAGGTGTATATATGAATAAATTGTTCTATTTCTGATAACTTTATTTCTTTCCTAACTTGGAAATTGGAGAGCGAGCCAGGGCGTAGTACATAGTGATATGTGATATTGGGTAAAAGGACTGCTCTCTCAACGAGCGGTTGCATGTCTGTAGCAAATAGTATGTCATCAGAGAAACGTGTTTGTTGGAACTTTAACTGATGCTTCTTCAAGAAATCCATTTTAAACATCACATTCCATATAAAATTGTATAGTGTAGCGTGAAGATCTTGATTGGCATAACTTGCCAACTCATCTTTTCCTAATAATATTTTAAAAGGTAGTTTGATGTCTTTTTCCGTTAAATTGGTCGGTCGCCCAGCTTCTGGAACGGGTTCTACGGAACCGTATACGACCTCAGCTTGGTATTTCTCTATTGTGTCCAACATTTTTTCTACAGCATCTTCAGAGAGATAGTCATCAGAGTCAAGTAATAAAAGGTATTCTCCTTGCGCCTCTTCTAAAATCCTATTTCTAGCAGCCCAACAACCCATATTATGGGGTTGAGTGAGTATACGAATGCTCTTACCTCGTGGATGAGAATTACATAATTCTCTAACAATATTCATGGAATTGTCAGGACCTAGGTCATCTACTACCAATATTTCAAATTCATCCTTGTAAGTTTGGTTTAAAACTGACAACAAACTTTTTTGGATGTAATTCTCTACACCATAAACAGGCATTCCCACAGTAACTTTGTATTTGTAATCTGTCATCTTGTTAGGATATATTTGAAATTGTGGGCTAAATTACGCATTTTTTTTGAAATAACCAACTAAATCGTCTTTTTTCTTCTTTTTTTCTTGGAATATTATTATAAAATTTGGTTGTTTGCATAAAAAGTTGTATTTTTGCAGAAAGAAATTATAAAATTTTGGTCATCATTATGATTCCTAAGATTATCCACCTTTGCTGGTTAAGCGGTGATCCTTATCCACCCAAAATTGCCAAGTGTCTTGAAACATGGAAGAAACATTTGGCGGATTATAAAGTTGTCCTTTGGGACACCAATCGTTTTGATTTAAACTCATCTATATGGGTTCGTCAGGCATTTGAAAAGAAGAAGTATGCTTTTGCTGCTGACTATATACGTTTCTATGCCCTCTATCATTTTGGGGGTATCTACCTTGACTCTGATGTAGAGGTGTTGAGGAGTTTTAATGATCTTTTGGATTTGCCATATTTTATGGGTGTAGAGAAAGCCCAGACTCCTGAAGCCGCAATTATTGGAGCAGAAAAAGGGTGTGATTGGATAAAAATGTGTCTAGACTATTATCAAGACAGACCCTTCATCAATGAAGACGGAAGTCTGAACATTCAAACTGTTCCTGCTATAATGATTCGTCAGATCGAACAAATTAAACCTGTTCGTGTACTTTCTTTGGAGGAAAGTCTGAATATTCGAAATTTGGATATGCAGAAAGAAGTTCTTGAGTTCAATGATGTATTTTTTTCGCCAAAAGTGTTTGATTCACGTGAAGTAGAGATTACTCCTTACACCTATGCCATCCATCATTATCAGAATTCTTGGTTTTCCCATAAGGCAAAAGCATATTACAGAACAAGAGCTTTTTTGGTAAAGATGTTTGGACAGAAATTAGTTCGTAAGGCAGAATTAATGCTCATGCCTTGGAAATTTAAAAGTAATATTCCATAGAAGGGAATAATATGAGGACATTCGTGTGTCGTAATCATTTGTTGTTTATAGTGACAGGGATGGTCCATGCAACGAACAATTGTGATATTTTATCGAAATGTTTGCGATAAAACCTCAGTTTTGTCAAATAGGAAAAGGGCTTTACAGATGTATGAATGAATAAATAAAGCCAATAATATCTTTTACTTTTCACTTCATTCAGGAGTCTTGATCTTTGGGCATACAATGCCTTGCGAAAATTAGTAGTTCCTACATTGTTCTCTAACAAATCAATCCCTCTTGATAATACGAAGAATATATATGTATAATACTCTGGCCATGGATAATGTGGTGGATTGTCAAGGATTTTTTTACATATGATAGTTCTGCTCCTAATAATCTGATGAATTCTTTCTTTCGACGTATTAGTGATATTGTTAGGATTGTCCTTGACATATATATATGTTGCTTTGGGTACAATTAACACATTGTTTGCATGCAAAAAAATAAGATATGACCACAATAGATCTTCATTGATAATACCTTCCTCAAAATAAAGGCCCAGTTTAGTAAACATAGTCCTTTTTATAAGTTTATTCCACGAAAAATGATATAGTTTGCGTGATAGCAATTTGCGCAATGCTTCTTCTTTTGTGTTATCAATCAAAAAAGACGTGTCATTATCGAATGTCATAAGGCATCTATTATCCTCTAAAGCATTACCCATTACCACATCTACTTCTTTTGGATTGATTTTATCAAGCTCTTCATGAAAGCATTGCACTGCCCCTTGTACAAGGCTGTCGTCAGAGTCTACAAATAGAACATAGTCGCCAGATGCATATTTAAGTGCAGTGTTTCGTGCAGCACAATGTCCGCGATTCACATCATGATGCTTGATAATAAAATTTATTCTGCCATGATAGTCCTGGAGTTTCTCGGCAACCACTTTCATACTATCATCAGGTGTACAATCGTTAATCAAAATACACTCCAAATCTACACCTTCACACTCTTGTGCTATTATTGAGTCAAGGCATTCACCGATATACTTCTCAACACGATAAATGGGTATAATAATAGATATTTTGAGCATTGATGTAATTATTAATTTTTGAATTGTTAGTTGCAAAAGTACGGAAATATAAACATATAACCAAATAAAAGTTTGAAAAACTTATTTTGGATATGTTTTTTTTACAAATGTTCGTTAAATTTTGAATAACTACTCCGCATTAACGACGCCATAATATAGAGTTTTTTGAAATCGTTGGTATTTAATAGCTTGTTCGGCAGCTTGCTAGACAGCACAGAAAATCTGTGAATCATCATCTCATTGTGAATAAACGTCTTAACATTGGCTACCGAGAGTGTACTGCATCTTTCTCATCTTCATCAATCACGGCAATGTCGAGAATCTCCAGTCCATGCTTGGCAGCAGAAGCAGCAGAGGAACAGCGAGACTAGAAGTAGCCTACGCCCGGTGTATGATTGCCGCTCTTGTCGATATGGCTCGGGTCGATGGCCTGAGCGATGCGATGACCAGCCATGTGGGAAGTGAACTCACTGTTGTATGTAGTTTAAAATGAGATATATAATTTGAAATTAACTAAGTATTGATTTTATGAAATTATTGTTCTTTGAAAAAAATCAAGGAAGAAGATAGACGGTATATCTGTTTTGTTGTAAAAGATAGGTTACCAAGATTGCCGATAGATAGATAATAATAACTCCGATGGTCATAAATAATAAACTATTCATAGGAATGAACTGTTCTAGCACGACGATGAAAAATGCGTGAAGCAAGTAGATACCATAGCTTTTGGACGCAAGGAATCTCCATGTGTATGAAAAACGGTCCAATTGAAGTGGCTTGGCGATTCTTTTAATAAATAGGAACACCCAAATTGAAGGCAAAATACTATAAAGCCCGAAATATGAAAAAAGTGGCTCGCTTTTTTCATCTAATTGATATACCATGTAATATCTGCATATAAGTAAAAGGAAACAAATAACTGATAAAACTGAAAATAGCTTGTTATTTGATTCATAGTTGTTGTTCGCTAGTAGATAGCCAAGAAACATAAAAATGGCATAGCCGGCAATAGGAATCTGAAAAGACAAGTTGAGATCTGCTATTGAAGAGATTGTAGGGAGGACGGATTGAAAGACAAATAAGAGTAGGCATAGGTATAGAAGTTGGAATGTCTTCAATTTCTCTACCATAAATGAAAAGAATGGCATAAAGATGTAAAGCAAAAACAGTGGAATGAAGAACCAATAGAATGTATAAGGTATTTCTCCTGTTGCAAATCTTGTGATAGCTTCTTTCCATCCAAAAGGGGGATTGCCTCTTAGCAGATAAATGATATAAAAGATGATGCTCCAAAAAAGGTATGGTATCACGGTACGAATGAATCTTTTTTTATAGAACTCAGAGGTAGAGTACCGCTGACGATAATTCAATAAGGTGGCACCGGAGAGCATGAAGAAAACGGGAACGGAGAAGTAGCATACGACCTCAACCAAGACTCTGGCTCCCCACAAATCGTCATGGACGAACATGTGAATCCATCCATTACAGTGCATGCAGACAACACTAAAACATGCTATCACGTTTAAAATGTCGAAATAGACAATTCGCTTCATGTCAAATCTCTAATGTGTAATTTGGTACAAAAGTACAAAATAAAGTTCGGAAGTCCAAATATACGATGAAATATTTTGGACGGGATTATTAAATAATGCTAATAACGGCATAAAATGAATAAGTTTTTTGTATCTTTGTCTCCCAAAGAAGATAAGATGAACTCCAAACCCTATAAAATCGCTTTCTGTACCCCAGCCCTTTATTCGACTGGCGGCGTAGAACGCGTAGTGTCTTTTAAGGCCAGCTTTTTTGCAGAGCAGTTGGGGTATGATGTAACGATTATTGTGACAGAGGGTAGGGGACGTGACTGTTACTTTCCCTTGTCAGACAGGGTGAAGGTCATTAATTTTGAATTGGGGTTTGAAGAATTGTGGAGGGTTTCCTTTCTTAAAAAGGTTTTCTTATATCTGATTAAGCAGCGACAGTATAAAAGACTTTTGAAAACGGAGTTGATGCGTATTCGACCTGATATTACCATCAGCATGCTTCGACGTGAAATCAATTTTCTGACGGATATACAAGATGGTAGCAAGAAGATTGGTGAACTGCATGTGAACAGGGCCAATTACCGTAATTTTGAAGCCAACGAATCCAATATTTTGAAGCGCCTTTTTGCTAAATTCTGGATGAGAAGTCTGGTGGGAAAGTTAAGGCGTTTAGATCAGTTGGTGGTCCTGACGGATAAGAATAAAGCTTCTTGGCCTGAATTATCGAATGTGACGGTGATTCCAGACCCGATCACGATATTAAGGGAAAAGGAAACAGTGAACAGTGTGAAATTTGCTGTCGCTGGGAAAAGGGGAGTTGGTGTTAATCGGGTGGTGACAATCGGGCGTTATGCCTACCAGAAAGGATACGACCTGTTGCTACAAGCATGGGCAGAGTTATCAAGAATTAGAGAATTAGAGAATGGTGAAGAGTGGACATTGGACATCTATGGTCAAGGTGATCAGACAGACTATCGTCGGTTGATGACGGAGTTGGGCATTGATACAGATTGTTGCCATCTGAATGGCCCCATAGAAGATGTGGTCAAGGCCTATAAAAATAGCAATATCTTCGTATTGAGTTCCCGTTTTGAGGGTTTCGGTATGGTCTTGGTAGAGGCAATGGCGTGCGGATTGCCCGTGGTGTCTTTTGACTGTCCTGCAGGTCCTGATGAAATCATTACTGATGGGGTAGATGGACTGTTAGTACCTTCTGGGGACGTACATGCTTTGGCAGAGAAGCTCATGGTTCTAATGTCTGACGAGAACCTGAGAAGACGGTTGGGGCAACAGGCCCGTCAGACAGCGCAACGTTATGATATGGCGACTCTTGCCGATCAGTGGATAACATTGTTTGAAAAGGTGAAAGGGTGAAGATGAATTACGATGTGACCATAGGCATTCCAGTGTACCAGGCAGAGGCATTTCTGTCTCGTTCCTTGGAGTCTGCTTTGGGTCAGTCGTATCCGTCTATAGAATTCCTGATAGTGGATGATGGCAGTACTGATGCCTCCTTATCGATTGCGCAAGCTTTTCAGAAGAACCATTCACGTGGTACAGCTATCCGCCTGATTTCCCATGACCATAACTTAGGCGTGTCTGCTGCACGAAACCGAATCATCGAGGAGGCTTCGGGATCTTTTCTATATTTCATGGACGCAGACGATGTGATTGCAGGGAATACCATCACCCTGCTGATGGATAACATCCAACGATATGAAGCGGAAATCGCTTTTGGGTCATACGAGAAAATTGGTACGGATGGAGAACGTGAAGTCTATCAGTATCCGGAATTACAGTTGTTGGGTGAGGATCAGTTGGCATCTTTTGCCTATCGGAAGTATGCTTGCATTCAGGCTTCTGCCTGTAACTATCTCGTCAAGACCTCTCTCTTGAGAGATCACCACCATCGTTTTATCAATACCGACTACTGGGAGGATTTTGTCTTCACTTTCGATTTGGTGACGTTCGTATCAAGGGCGGTTTTGTTGCCTGATATCACTTATTCATATTTTTGCCACGAAAACTCCCTTTCCCGTTATCAGCAAAGAAATCAGATTCCTAAGGAAGAAATCTTGAGAAATGCCCGAACTGTTAATCACTTGAGAGAGACTTCCTCTATATTATATAATAAGGTGTATTACCCCAATCGTTGTTTCATTATTGTGATGACGGGCTTCTACATGGCCCTTCACGTGTTGAAACGACGACAGGACATTACACCTTCCATATCCGATGACGAGATTAAGGTAATGTTGACACATCCTGCAACCTTCAGACAAATCTGCTATTTCCGTCAGTCACGATGGAAGAATCTAGTCTTGTATCTTCTTGGCAGACTGCCGGCGGGATTATGTATAATAATTGTCCGATGTCTAGAGAAATTAAGAAATTAAAAGATTGAAAAATTGAAAAAGTGAAATATATGGCAAAATGGTACGAAAAATATCTCAGCATCTATGGGAAGTCCTATAAGGAAATTCCCGATGAAGTGCTTGACCGGATTAAAACACAGTTGGCAGAAAAACAGAGTTCGGAACCGTTAATCTCTGTGGTGGTTATTGCGTATAATGAGGAGATGCGCTTAGCAGCTTGTCTCTGGTCGCTGAGTGAGCTCCAGACCAGTTATCCAATTGAGATTTTGGGCGTGAACAATAATTCCAAGGATCGAACGGAACAAGTTTATCAACGGTTAGGACTTCCATATTTCAACGAATCGAAGCAGAGTCCAGGCTTTGCCCGTCAATGCGGATTGGATCATGCCAAGGGTAAGTATCATTTCTGTATTGATGCAGATACGTTCTATCCTCCTCGTTATGTCGATCTGATGATGACAAAGTTGTCAAGGCCAGATGTCTCTTGTGTCAGTTCGTTTTGGAGTTTCTTCCCGGATGAGAAGCATTCTGCCTTGGGACTGCATCTCTTTGAGTTGGTACGCGACTTGTTTTTATATGTTCAGCATTTTAAGCGTCCAGAGTTGTGTGTCCGTGGTATGGTCTTTGCTTTTAATGCGGACTATGCACGGAAAGTGAAGATTCGGACGGATATCCGACGGGGTGAGGATGGCTCTTTGGCATTATCATTGAAACCATTTGGAAAGATTGCCTTCCTCTATAATAGGCAGGCGCGTCCTGTCACAGGTTATGGAACCATCGGTTCCCAATCTATATGGCAGAGTTTTGTCCAACATGTCAAGGTTCAGGGTCGAGGTATTACCCGGATCTTTTTCAAGAAAGATCATTATGAAGATAGTGATGAAAATTTGGTGAAGATCAAGAATTAGAGAATTCGAAAAATGAGAATCCTGTATGTCACCGATGCTTTAGCCATTTGGGGCGGGTTGGAACGGGTTTTGGTTGAGAAGGGCAATTATCTTGCCTCCCATAATGGAAATGAGGTGTTTATGTTGACGATAAGTCAAGGTGGACATTCTTTTCCTTTCCCGTTGGATGATAAGGTGACTCATGTGGATTTGAATATTCCCTTTTATACCCAGTATCAATATTCTGGCATTCGTCGACTATTGTCGTTGAGACGACTGCATCGTGATTGCAGGAAAGGTATCCGACAGCAGTTGAATTACATCAATCCAGATGTGATTTTATGTCCTAGGATAGAATTTGTTAAGGACATTTGTAAAGTCAAAGGGGATACTCCCTTGGCGTTTGAATCTCACTCTTCTTTTTGGACAAGCCGATTCGAGAGAGCAGGGCTATTGCGTCGTCTGCATACATGGTGGATGAATCAGTCTGCTAAGCAAGCACAAGCAGTCGTGACATTGACAGAAGGTGACGCTGCAGCCTGGAAGAAGGTCAATAATCATGTATTCGTTATTCCCGATGTCGTCCATCTGAATGAGAAGGATGTCTATAGCAATGTGGATGCAAAGTCAGCGGTTTTTGTTGGTCGGCTTTCCAGACAGAAGAATATAGGATGTTTACTATCTATTTGGCAATTAGTCCGTCAGCGCCATCCTGATTGGCAACTGCATGTCTATGGTGAGAAAGGTGATATTGAAGAGCCTCTATGGCAGCAGTTGCATGAGGAGGGCAATGGTATCACTGTTCATTCCCCGACTACAGAGATCTTGAATGTCTATCAGCACCATGCCATGCTATTGCTCACATCCCGCTATGAGCCTTTTGGCATGGTCCTCCCCGAGGCTATGAGCTGTGGTCTGCCAGTCATAGCTTTCGATTGTCCATACGGTCCGGCAGATATCATCACGGATGACATGGATGGCTTCTTGGTGAAAGATTGGGATATCATGAGCTTTGCCGATAAGGTCTGTTTGTTGATGGAGAACCAAGACTTGAGACAACAAATGGGACAGGCGGCCATCCGTTCGTCACAACGTTACCGGTCAGACCGAATCATGTCTGTTTGGCAAGAACTGTTTGAGTCACTTGGCCCTAAACAGGTACTTAGCCAGTAATGGACTTACTCTGAGAATGCTGCTGATCAGGAGGCTGATGATAACTACCCAAAAGGCAAGAATGAGTGCCATGGGCACAAACAATGTGTTGTGGTGATATAGTAACCATACGTCAGGCAGTACGAGATTGTACGGCAATACAAAGTAATGGATGAGATAGATGTCCAATGTTCGTCTGCCAATCAGCTGTAGTCCTCGACCGTACCACTTTTCCTGGGAGAAATGCTGTGCGTGAATCCTGAAGAAAGTGAAACAAATGATAGTCCCGGAAACGCCAGCAACCAGATAGGCGATGTATTCCACGCCATTGATGGACAAAACTGTTGGCCATACGATGATAGCAGTGAATAGGCCAATGAGTATGGCCGTGACATAGTGGTTGTTCGTAAGTTGGATAAATTGATCAAAATGCCTTCTGACAAAAGTACCCATCCAGAAAAAGATGATATGCCTGATTTTGACGAAACTGAAAAAGCCCAGAAGGTCCTTCCATACTCCTAATTCCATCGCATAGCGGGTATAGTATTTGGCATAGTAAAAGGCACAGATGGAGAAAATCAACATTACTACTAAGACGCGCATCTCCCCTTTGGTGGAGTCCCGCTGGTTGAGCAGGGCCTCGGCCATGATGTAAATAACAAAGTATTCGAATAGGACGAACGTAAACCAATAGCCTTTCTTGTCACTGCCGAACGAACTGACATCCAATAGATTAAACATTATCAGGTAAAGTAACATAAAGACTACCGTGGGAACAATTTGCACCATGAACTTCTTACGGATCATACCCTTGATGGCCTCCCTGTTCCAGATTCTGCCAGCCTTATAAAACAACCATCCGCTGATGAAGAAAAACGTCGGCATGCGGAATCGCTCTATAATATCGTTATAGCCCAGCTCATACGACCCGAAGCCGTAGGCTGCGATATGGAAATAGACGACCAAAATCATCGTCAGTCCTCTCAGGGCGTCAATATATCCGATTCTATTTGGCTTGGACTGTTCCATAATTGAATGATTTGTTTTTGCCAATCAACACAGGGGCATGTTTCTTGGCAAACAGAATGATGGGGTATAGAAAGGCGATGATGAAGATAGTGATCAATAGCGCCTCATACCAGAAATAACCAGCATTTTCACCCAATCCTCTTAGATGTTCTGTCATAAAATTGACAATGCCAATGGGGATGATGTGCAGACCGATAATTACCAACGTGCCGATGGACAGGTTCGTGACAAATGGGCACTGCCAATGGTCTAACAGTTTGCAAAAACAGAGCAGGGCGAACAGCAGTCCGATATTCACCGGATAGAACAGAGCCGCATGCATCAGGATACGGTTCTCATGCAGATGCCAATCGAAGAAAAGTAGGCTTATGGCCAAACTGCTTGCCATGAGAAGAATCAGGGGAATCGGGGGGACTGTCCCCTGTGTGCGAAGCTTGCGAAGTACATGGGGACTGTCCCCACGATTCCATTGTCCCATGACATATCCTAAATAGTAATAAGGCAACCGCCTAAACAGTCCCATGGGCGTCAGATTCGGCAAAAACTCATATTCTTTATTAACTGCATAGAGGAAATAACTCACGATACACAGCCCAATCATGATGAGATGCAGGTGTTTGGTTTTCCGGCATCCGTCGATGATTAGGTGCATAATGAGGATGGCAGGCAGGTACCATAATGGTCCGTTCAACGGTTCTGCCCACGCATTCTCATGTTCAAATAGCAAGGCTCCGATGATGGGTTTCATGGCTGCGAACATATTTGGCATACCATGTTGCAAATAATACCTGACGAACCAATAAGGATAAATAAGAACGTTATAGAGCAGATAGGGTGCAATGAGTCCCGACCAATACCTTTTCCAATTGGCATTCATATTCCCGTGGTTTTTCTTCAGATAGCCCGAGATGAAAAAGAATACGGTAATGGTCGTGGCCTGCATATAACGGTAGTAGAACCATTCCTGTGATTGTGGCAGATGACAGAACACCACACTGCACACAGCAAATGCCTTCGCCCAATCTATCCAGTTGATACGCCCGTTCATCCTTTTAATGCTTATGGGTTGAACTCACACAGATAATCGAAGATATAACACCAGTTGTCTTGTGGGTAGGCTTTTCCGTCGATAGTGACCCTGCGCGTTTCTCCTTGCGAATCGCGCAGGTTTCCTCTGGAGCCGTGCAGTCTGCCTCCCTTTCGGAATTCACCGTTTACACCATATCTGATCTTGCAGCCAATCGGCGACTCTTGGCAAGTGATAACGACAGTATCTCCTTTAAGAACCACATCTGAGATAATATCTGTATTATCCTGACGGATGATATTGAAGCCAAAATGATCTGCCTTCATGACTTGTACCGTGTCAAAACATAGTGGTGGTGTTGGCACATTAAAGATAATGGAGACTGTGTTTCCATCCACTTTAGTTTCCAAAGGCACAAGTCCGATAAAGCATGGTTCGTTCCTAATAATGGCCAAAGCAGATTTGGCGGCCAGGTCTCCGATACGTTTTTGTCCAATGGCGTCGATGTGAAGGGCCTCCCTGATGAAGTCGTAGGGATAGGTTGGCCCCATCGCCCAGATCATAGAGTCATCCCTGACGAGTTCCATCTGGATTTCTGGTGTCTTGGACTCTGTCCCGCTATAATTGTTGTTCTTAAACCGGTCTCCTTTCGTGAGTGCACTGCTTTGGTAGCAGATGATACGGATGTCGTTGGTCTGATGGGTAATCTGTTTGATATCCGTGTTGAGATCGTTGTACATCTGATGGAATAACTCTTTATAGTCGGTATTCGGATAATCTGCAATGTCAGATTCTCCTTGCATCCAGCAGATGGCGGGAATTTGGAAATCCCAACCTAACTCATGGGCTTTTTGGTATGCATAATCTATCTCTTCGATAAATTTCATATAAGGGCCTACAGGTTTCATCAGTCCTTTGATGTCTGTCAGACCATGACCTCCGGGGAAGATACAGAGGATGGTGTCGTTGCCCAGTTCTGTTATCAAGCTTTCTGCCATGCTATAGACGGATAGTTCGAAAGCCTTCCTATCGTAATGCAGCAATCTCTTGACAAACTGTTTCAAACGACTGCTATGATCGAAATAGCCAAAAACATAGTTCATTTTCTCGGTGACTATCCTTCCGTCATAATTGATTCTTAAAGAATCGTAGTTCGTGATTCTTTGGGCTTCTTCACCCAAAGCATAACTCTGACCATAGACAGGAATACAAATTACCGTCTTATGTCCTTCGAGTGTGGGGCGGTCATGGATGATGACTGCAACAGTATATATGGCAAAACAAGCAATTAGGATGACCAGTGCTATAAGAATTTTACGAAAATGCTTCACAATCTTAATCTTTTAATATTTCGATGTTAATCTGTGTAATCTGTGGCTTCAGATCGTTACATACTTTTTTTGAGAAGATGACGGCACCTTCCCTGTTTAGGTGCCCGTAATCATAGAAGAGTTCAGCATGCCCCATAAACTGCTGGTCCCGGAAATAGTCGAAGATGGGAATATTGTATCGTTTGGCTAAATCACGGGGAACTTTGAATACGTCTTGTTTGGTACAGATATACATTGGCGATACGATGAAACTCAGATGGATGCCTTTGGTCTGGCAGTCTTGGATAAACCGTTCTAATAATTGGAGTTTCTCCTGATGAACAGGAAAGGGGAATTCCTCTGCCTTGAGGCCTGTGGTATCTAATTGTCCATCAAGTGGTTTCCAACCCTTTAAGCTCCTGTCCATACCGCCCCAACGTCCAAAAAGTAAGGCAGGCAGACTGCCTGTATATCGATAGACCATTGAGAGTTTATAGGGCCAGTAGTTGCCAGATATCTTCAGCATCTCATCACATTCTTCGCTCAATCCGCAGAAAGGTGCCAAGGAACCTGCCCGTTCGGTACCGGAGTAGGGTGTGTCAAGATAATCACAGGGATGGATCTCCAAGACAATGACTTTCGGCGTATATCTTGAAAGGATGTTTCCTAAAAGTCCATAGTGGTAGTAGATATTTTTGATGCCCCAGTCGGCTGCATTGAAACAAGTCATGCCGTAGGCCTCTTCAAAGACTGATGGAACAAAATGGTGCAGACATCTGGAACTGCCCATGAATAGCATGTCGTCGGTGGTCTCTGCGTTGGCATAACCAATCTTGTATTCGTCAGTGACATTCGACTGACTATACAGTTGTTTTAGTATCAGTCCTACTGTTCTGTCAAGGATGAAGAACAGACCTGCGATGATGAGGATATGAATTAATAACTTCTTCATGTTAGAACTGGAAATAGATGAACTGGTTATTATCAAATACACCGAAGAGCAGGATGGCAACTATCTCCACAGCGATGGTCAATTCCCAGCGCCAGCGGTTGATCATTTGTGGCAAAGGCAGCTGATACTTGGGGAACCATTCCTCCTGGATATCGACGTAGATGAGTACGAGGAGACAGATGGCTCCGTTGACCATGGCTGAAAGGTTTGTAAACAATCCTCCCTGCCAGTGGGTGGCCATGCGCTCACAGATATGGCAGAACTCGCCGATGGTGGCAGAGTGGAAGAGCATCAGACCGAAAGTGACTACCAGATAGATACCGATCATCTTCCATACGTATTGCTGTTTGGGCCAGCCATGGGCATTGACCTTAATCTTCCGCTTCTTGAAGAAACCGCCTCCTACCATCAGAGGTATGTACCACAGGCCGTGGTAGATGCCGAAGAGGAGGAAGGTCCAATTCGCCCCATGCCATAGTCCGATAAACGTCATGTTCAGCATGATGGCGAAGATTGTGC
>JAEEGJ010004664.1_pt1 | contig 45602 bp, 32 predicted proteins | sample 8958761 | NCBI WGS metagenome assembly JAEEGJ01 (sample SAMN16246546, study PRJNA631951) | gut metagenome | biome: gut microbiome; feature: rumen; material: RS-attached | host: Bos | place: Iran: Karaj | collected 2018-10
CGAGAAGGTGTACGGCCGTCTGAATCCGGCCGACATCAAGCGGATCGTGGACGAATTCGCCGCTAAGGAATAACGATGCGGTCCAGCATCCCCTGCAGATAAGCCAGGGCGATGCCGTAATTGGTGATAGGCACTCCGCTCAGGAGTGCCTTTCTTGTTCTTGCGCGCACGAGGGTGCGTGTGGCGACACAGGCGCCGCAGTGGATGATCAGATCGTAGGGTGACAGATCCTCCGGGAAATCATTACCAGCCGCGATATCGACCTGCAATCCTGCGTCATGCCCGGCTTGACTTCCTGCGTCATGCCCGGCTTGACTTCCTGCGTCATGCCCGGCTTGACCGGGCATCTCCACGCGCTTTCGCAGCAGCGCCGGAATCTTGACGCGCCCGATGTCTTCCGTGTTGGGAACATGTGTGCAGGCTTCAGCGATCAGTACGCGGGAATGCGGCCGCAGGCGCCCGATGGCGCGGGCCCCTTCCACGAAGACCGCCGCGTCGCCTTTTGCGGCCGCCAGCAGGATGGAAAAAGAGGTGAGGGGAGCTGTAGTGGGCAGGACCCGGTTGACCAGGCCGAAAACCTGCGAGTCGGTGATGGTCAGTGCCGGCAGCGCCTTGAGCGCCGCCAGAGCGGCGGACAGGGACTGCGGTGTGCAGCAGAGCGGCGTGCACCCCCGGTCGAGCAGCTCGCGAAGAACCTGTACCTGCGGCAGGATCAGCCGCCCCTTCGGCGCCTCACTATCCTGCGGCATCACCAGCAGCACGGTGTCGCCGGCCTTTACGAGATCACCGGTCAGGAATCGTTCTTCCTCCTTCGGCAACGCCGCTGCAATCCGTTCCAGCAATGACTCAATCGACTCTCCCCGGGTATATCGGACGACGGGAATCCCAGCTTGTGCTGCCAATGTCCCGAAATCAGGGACATCGGCAGCACTTTGCCCCCCTTTTTGCTGCGGATGTCCCTCATTTGGGGACATCGACAGCACCACGGCCACGTCGGTCTCGTCAAGGACGGCCCGGGTAAGGCGTAGGCGTTCAGTACCCAGAATCCCCCTGTCATCGAACCCGGCTGTATCAATCAGGATGCAGGGGCCGAGCCCAGGCAGTTCCACCGCTTTGCGTACCGGATCGGTCGTCGTCCCCGGCACGTCGCTCACCAGCGACACCTGCTGGCCCGCAATCGCGTTCACCAGCGTCGACTTCCCGCTATTGGTCGGTCCGAAGAAAGCGATGTGAATTCTTTCCATTAAAATCTGAAGTCTCTTTCCCCGGCTTCGATGCGTTTCAGGCGTTCGACGGTCAGGTCGCGGACGCGGCCTTCGGGGATGTCGGTCAGGGAGGAAGCGATCAGCCTTTCGCCTTCGGCGCGGGTGGCGGGGGAGGCGTAGTCCATCAAGTATTCCTTGAGCGTCATCAAGGCATTGGGCGTGCAGCAGTAACTGATCTTGCCGCTCTTGCACAACGCCATGAAACGATCACCGGTGCGGCCTTCCCGATAACAGGCGGTACAGAAGCTGGGGATATGGTGCTGCTCCAGCAGCCAGCGGACCACGTCGTCAAGCGGCCGTGTGTCCGCTACGTCGAATTGCGCGGTCTCGTCGTGCCGCTCTTCCGTGGTGTATCCGCCGACACTCGTGCGTGAGCCGCCGCTGATCTGCGAAACGCCGCAGTGGAGGAGTTGTTCCCGCATCCGGGCGGATTCTCGCGTGGAGATAATCATGCCGGTGTAGGGTACGGCCACACGGAGCACAGCCACGAGTTTGCGGAAAATGGCGTCGGGCAAAGCGTCGGGGAAACTCTCGAGCGACACGTCATCCGCCGGGCAGATGCGCGGCATGCTGATGGTATGCGGGCCGACACCGAAGCGGGCTTCCAGATGTTCCGCATGCATCAGCAGGGCGGTCAGTTCATAGCGGTAGCTGTTGAGTCCGAAGAGGACGCCCACGCCCACGTCATCGCAGCCGCCTTCCTGGGCGCGGTCCATGGCTTCGGTATGCCATTCGTAGTTACTCTTGGGCCCGGTAGGATGCAGCTTTTCGTACTGCGCCCGGTTGTAGGTTTCCTGAAAGAGGATATAGGTGCCGATCCCGGCCTGCTTCAGTTTCCGGTACGATTCCACGTCGGTGGCGGCGATGTTGACATTCACGCGGCGGATGGAATTGCCGCCCTCTTTCACGGAGTAAATGGTACGGATGGAATCGAGGATGTATTCCAGCGGATTGTGGCGGGGATCCTCGCCGGCCTCTACGGCCAGGCGCTTATGTCCGATGCGGATGAGTGCCCGTACCTCTTCTGCGATTTCTTCCTGGGTGAGTTTCTTGCGGGGAATCGTGCGGTTCTTGGCGTGATAGGGGCAATAGACGCAGCCGTTGATGCAGTAGTTCGACAGGTAGAGTGGGGCGAAGAGCACGATGCGGTTTCCGTAAAACTTATGCTTGATTTCGCTGGCCAGGGCAAAGAGTTTCTCTTCGAGCACGGGATCGTCGCAGTCCATCAGGATGGCCGCTTCCCGGTGGCTCAGGCCTTTGCATAAGGCAGCCTTCTCGAGGATGGCCAGGACGCGTTCCCGGTTTCCGCACTCGCGAGCTGCTTCTTCGAGTGTTTCGAGCACTTCGGCATGGTCGATGAATTCATCGGCATGGGTGGAGGAAGGATTATACATGATATCCAATCGTATCTAGTTCTAGTTTCAGTTGATTCAGGGTTTCGGCCGCTTCGGCGTCCGGGCGGCTCTTTCCGTCGTAGAGGGCGTAGGAATCGCGCCGCTCTACAGGCGTGAAGTTGGGCATCACCACATTCGCACCGGCCAGGATGCCGGCGGTGCGCCCGTCCGGCCGCAGGGTGGACAGCGCCGTGGTGGCGGGAATCCAGGCCTGGGGCAGCATCAGCCGCAGGATGGCATAAAGCCGCAGCGTCGTAGAAGCGCTGCCGGCCGGAAAGTCCCGGAAGGGGGTGTCATGCTGCGGGATGAACGGTCCAAGACCAATCATCTCCGGGCGGAATTCTTCCATCAGACGGATGTCTGCGATCAAGTCGTCTGTCGTTTGATAAGGGCTGCCGACCATCATGCCCATGCCTGTCTTGAAGCCCAGTGCGCGTAAGTGGTGCAGGCAGGCGAGCCGGTTTTCCAGTCGCATGCCGGCTGGGTGCAGTCTGGCGTAAAGCGCGGGCTTTGCGGTTTCGTGCCGGAGCAGATAACGGTTGGCGCCACTGCGCCGAAGCAACGCGTAAGTCTCGCCGGGAAGTTCTCCGAGCGAAAGGGAGATGGCCGCTTCGGGCCAGGAAGCACGCATCTCGGCGACGGTCTCTGCAAGCTTCTCCGCGGCGGGCGGATTCTCGCCTCCCTGCAGGACGAAGGTCCTGAGACCCAAGCGCCAGGCCTGGTCACAGCATGACAGGATTTCGTCTCGTGTGAGGGAATAGCGGGGAAGGGCCCGGTTGCTCCGGCGGATGCCGCAATAATAGCAGTCGTTGCGGCAGACGTTGCTCCATTCGATGAGGGCGCGGAGCCAAACCACAGGACCGAACTGTCCTACCGCTACTTCGCGGGCGTGGCGGAAGAGTTCTTCCGCGAGGGATTCGTCGTCGCTTTCCAGCAGTTCCCGGATTCCTTCGTCATCGAGCGTCCTGCGCTCCCTCAGTTCGTTGACACGGCTGGCCACGATGGTGATGCAATTACAATAATCTACAAAATTAACCAAAGATTCGTACATTTGTATCGAGTCAATCGGAAAAGATGCCTTTGCAGGAATCGGAAATCAGGCAGTTGCCGGCATGGGAGATAGCGCCGGAGGTAAACCGGCAGCTGGCCACGCACGGGACGCTGGTAGTGACCGCGCCGCCCGGCGCAGGCAAATCCACCGTGTTGCCTTTGACCCTGCTGTCGTCTCTTCCGTCAAACGCACGGATCCTGATGCTGGAGCCACGACGGATTGCTGCCCGTCAGATAGCTGCACGCATGGCATCTTTGCTGGGAGAAACGGTCGGGGAGACAGTAGGCTATCGCATACGTTTTGAACGGAAGGTGAGTGGTCGGACCCGTATCGAAGTACTGACCGAGGGGATTCTGACCCGGATGCTCGTGGAAGATCCGACGCTGGAGGGTGTGGCGGTGGTCATTTTCGACGAATTCCACGAACGCAGCATCCAGACGGATCTGGCATTGGCGCTCTCCAGAGAGATACAGGGGGTATTACGTCCGGATTTGAAACTGGTGATCATGTCTGCGACCATCGATGTGGAAGCCCTTTGTTCGGCTTTGCAGGCGCCGCGTGTTTCTTGTTCGGGAAAGATGTTCCCTGTCGAGATCCATTATGGGGGCGATGTCCCTATCGAAGAGATTGTTCCCGCGACCGTCCGCCTCGTCAGGACGGCACTCCAGGAGCGGGAAGGGGATATGCTGGTCTTTCTTCCCGGGGAAGGCGAGATCCTCCGGTGTGCCGAAGCACTGGGCCAGCTGGATGCGCATACCAGGATATGTCCACTCTTCGGCCTGCTTCCGATGGAAGCGCAGCGCCGGGCAATCGCTCCTAGTCCGCCTGGTGAGCGGAAAGTGGTGCTTGCCACCCCCATCGCCGAAACTTCCCTGACCATCGAAGGCGTTCGGATCGTGGTGGATGCCGGCTTGTGCCGGAAACCGGTCTTCGATTCCCGCACAGCACTCGAACATCTGGAGACCGTGCGGATCAGCCGGGACATGATGGTGCAACGCACCGGACGCGCTGGCCGGGTGGCCCCCGGATGTTGCTGGCGGCTTTGGTCGCCGGCTGCAGAAACCCGGATGGCGGAACGGCGGATGCCGGAAATCCTGGAAGCGGATCTCGCACCCTTGGCTCTGCAGATTGCAGCTGCCGGCGAATCCCGTCCCGAGCGGCTTCCTTGGCTGACCCCGCCGCCTGCTCCTGCCCTCCGCTCTGCCCATGCGCTGCTTCAGTCTTTGGGCGCCGTCAAGACCGACGGGCAGATTACCCCTTATGGCCGAAAAATGGCTGCTTTGCCCTGTCACCCCCGCATGGCGCAGATGCTGCTGACCGCAGTAGACGGTCGTCTGCAAGCCCTGGCGGCCGATGTGGCGGCGCTGCTGGAAGAAAAAGATCCGCTGGCCACCGGGATGGATGTCGGTATCGATTTGCGGATTAACGCCTTGCGGAATGCCCGTCGCAGCGGCCGTCCCGGCCCGTGGAGCCAGTTGACGCGGATCGCCACCCAGTATCGTGACATGGTCAGGGTAGCGGAAGACAACGGCCCGGTTTCTCCTTATGACATCGGAGCATTGGTAGCCGCCGCCTATCCGGAACGTATTGCCAAGGCGTGGAAGGAAGGTCATGGCCGTTATTGTCTGGCCAGTGGTGACCTTGTTTCGCTCGACGGCGACAGCGTCCTGGCCGGTTCGGAGTGGCTGGCTGTCGCCAGTGTACATACCCGCGGTGGCGGTGTCGGCCGGATCTTTCTGGCTGCGCCCGTCGCCGAATCCGACCTGAGAGTCCGCGCGATTGAACGAGACCATGTGTTTTGGGACAGCAAGGCCGGCGCTGTCGTGGCCCGCCGGGAGTGGCGCATCGGCTGCCATCTGCTGGCTACCCGCCCGCTGCCGGAAGGGTACCGGGAGGAAGCACTGCGCGTTTTGTGCGAAGCCGCCAAAAAGGAAGGCCGGTCCATGTTCGACTTTTCTCCGGAAGTGGAGAACCTGCAACGACGAATCGCGGCCGTTGCTGCCTGGCATCCTGAGTTGGACCTTCCGGATCTCTCCACGGCGTCAGTTCTGGAAACAGCCTCCGGATGGCTGCCTCTTTATGCCGGCAAGGCTACATCGTCGGCGCAACTTCGGAAAATCGACTTGTGCGCGGTTCTTTGGGGCTTGCTGCCCTATGACTGCCAGCAGGCCGTCAGCCGGCTTGCGCCTACCCATGTCATCGTCCCGACAGGCAGCAACATCCGCCTGGAATACCGTCCCGGGGCGCAAGTGCCGGTCTTGCGGGTGCGGTTGCAGGAATGTTTCGGTCTGCTGGATACGCCTTGCGTGGATGACGGTCGAAGACCTGTGCTGATGGAACTGCTGTCGCCTGGCTATAAACCGGTACAACTGACCAGCGACTTGCGGAGCTTCTGGAGCGGGGCCTATTTTGAAGTCCGCAAGGAACTGCGCCGCCGCTATCCCAAGCATGCCTGGCCGGATGATCCGCTGGCCGCCCGGCCGGTCCGTGGAGTAAAGAAATAATTTGCTATATTTGCCCTCAAATCTAGATTTGAAAACATGAAACGTATCATTGCTTTCCTGGCTGCGCTTTCCCTGGTGGTGGGCGCTGCCGCCGATGAAGGTATGTGGCTGCTGCCGCTGATCCAACAAATGAACAAGAAAGACCTGAAGGCCGCCGGCTGCAAGTTGACGCCGCAGGAGATTTATTCCATCAACAAGTCGTCCCTGAAAGACGCGATCGTCCAGTTCGGCGGAGGCTGTACCGGTGAGATCATCTCCAACCAGGGTCTGCTGGTAACCAACCACCACTGCGGATATGGCAGTATCCAGGGCCTTTCCACCGACGAGCACAACTACTTGATGGAAGGCTATTGGGCCAACGAACGCGCCGAGGAGATTCCCGTCCCGGGCCTGGGTGTCACTTTCCTGGTATCGATGGAGGATGTCACGGCCCAGGTCGAATCTGCTGAAAAGCCGGATGAAGTGAGGAAGCAGTTGATTGACGATGCCGTCGCCAAGAATGCGGGCAGCCGCGCCGTGGTCACGGGCTTTTACAACAACAATGTGTACTACCTGATTGTTTATCGCACCTATACCGACGTCCGCTTTGTTGCCGCTCCGCCGGCTACGATGGGCAAGTTCGGTGGCGAAACCGACAACTGGATGTGGCCCCGCCACACCTGCGACTTCTCGATGTTCCGCGTGTACGCCAACAAGGATAATCTCCCCGCCGAGTACAGCCTCGACAACGTTCCGTACCGTCCCGCCCGGAGCCTGAAGATCTCGCTCAAAGGTCCCCAGGAGAACGATTACGCCATGATCATGGGCTATCCCGGCCGTACGCAGCGCTACCAGACCGCCGAGCAGCTGAAACAGATGATTGCCGGCAACCGCATCGCCATCGACGCCCGCACCGTCCGTCAGGATATCATGTGGGATGCGATGTGCGCCGACCCTTCCGTGCAGCTGAAGTATGCCAGCAAGTATGCCGGCAGCGCCAATGGATGGAAGAAGTGGCAGGGTGAGGAGCTCGCGTTCAAGAACCTTGGCATCATCGAGCGCGAGGAGCAGAAGGAAGCCGCATTGAAAGCTTGGATCGAGGCCGATCCCGCCCGTAAGGCGAAATATGGCACGCCCATCGAAGACATCGCCGCCTACGTGCAGAAGAATGCCGCCGACAGCCGCGCCGTGAGCCTGATTACGGAGGCTCCGTACCGGATTGAACTGGTAGGCTTGTTCGGCAACTTGATGAGTACTTATTCCCGTGAACTGCAGCGCGGAGTGGACGATGAAACAGCCTTGAACAACGCGAAGAAACGGATCCAGCGCACGTATCGCGACTATGTCGTGGACCTTGACCGCAAGGAAGCGGTCGCCCTGCTGGACTTCTACCGCAAGAATGCCAAAGCCGAAGATTTCCCGGAGATTCCGGAGCAGGATTTCGCAACGATGGATCTTGCCGCCTATGTGGCAGACCTCTTCGACAAGACGATGTTCACCGATTATGACAAGGTAGCGGCCGCTTCGAAAGACGAAATCTTCGCCGATCCCGCCGCCGGTCTCTATTACGCGATCATGGGTAAACTGACGCCGCACTACAACGCGATGTATGCCAGCGACGCGGCGGCTTATGACAATGCCCGCAAGAACTTCGCCGCCGCCCTCATGGAGTGGCAGAAAGGCCAGGCCATGTATCCTGACGCCAACTCCACGATGCGTCTGACCTACGGCCATGTGCTTCCGTACTCGCCCAAAGATGGCCTGAAGTACTTGCACTACACCACGCTCAAGGGAGTCATGGAGAAAGAGGATCCCACCAATCCGGAATTCATCGTGCCGGCCAAAGTCAAGCAACTCTATGAAGCCGGCGACTTTGGCCGCTGGGCCGATGCCGACGGCACGCTGCACACCTGCTTCCTTACCAACAATGACATCACGGGCGGCAACTCCGGCTCACCGGTACTCGATGCCAAGGGCAACCTCATTGGCCTGGCCTTCGACGGCAACTGGGAGAGCATGAGCTCTGACGTGATGTTCGAACCCGACCTGCAGCGCTGCATCTGCGTGGATATCCGCTATGTCCTCTGGATGGTGGAGAAGTATGGCGGCGCCACCAACCTCATCAACGAACTCACCTACGTGAAGTAGCCGATGGGAAAAGCAAAATGGATAGCCGGTTTTCTCGGCTGGGTCTCCTTCGGTCCCATCGGGGCTTTGCTGGGATTCCTGGCCGGGACTGTCCTGGATGCCCAGATTGATGTCTTCAAGCGGATGACCGGCTTCGGGGAATCCTCCCCGGAGACCGGCGCTCCGCGGTCGACGGCAGGACGCGGCTATTCCCCGGGAGAGCAGCGCAACAGCTTTATGGTCAGCTTGCTCGTGCTCTCCTCGGCCGTTATCAAAGCCGACGGCCAGATTCGTCAGGCGGAACTTGACCATGTCCGTCGCTTCATCCGCCAGAATTTCGGCGAGAGTGCCGTCCCTCAGGCGATGCAGATCCTCGACGGACTGAACCGCCAGCAAGTCAATATCTATGAGGTCGGCACGCAGATTGCCGACAACATGAACTACTCCCAGCGCCTGCAGCTTTTCCACTATCTGGTACAGATCGCTACGGCCGACGGAGAGTTCACCGCTTCAGAGAAAAGCGTACTGGAGGCGATTGCCGGCGCAGTGCGGCTCAGTTCTTCCGATGCCGCCTCCGTCATCGCCATGTTCTACAAAGATGCTGAATCCGCTTATGCCGTGCTGGAGATTTCTCCTTCCGCCACGGACGACGAGGTGAAGAGCGCCTACCGGCGGATGGCGATGAAGAACCACCCCGACAAAGTGGCGACCCTGGGCCCGGAGGTCCAGAAAGCCGCCGCAGAAAAATTCCGCAAGATTCAGGAAGCCTACGAAACCATCAAGCGGGAGCGCGGGATGAGTTGAGTGCCTACTTCTGGTCAATCAAAGGTTTGAGGAAATCGACGATCCGGTCGAGCCAGGTGTAGCTGCCTGTGCCGGGTGAAGCGGTCTGCTGGAAGCAGTGCTCGCGGGTGGCGAGCGTGTGCAGTTCGGCCGGGATGCCCATGGCACGCAGCTTTTCCCATACCTTCACAGAGTTCATGGCGGCATAGCCGTCGGCATCTCCGTGGATCAGCAGCATGGGAGCCGTATCGGGATCGAACGAAAATTCCGGGGCCAGGACGGCGGAATCGTCATTGCCCCCCGTCGTGTTATAGCCGTTCATTCCGTCGGTCAGCGCATACGCCGGATAGATGCCGATGCCCCACTGGACGCGGCAGGAGAGAGTGTCGATGTCATCGACGGGCAGATAGCTCCGGTGCCGGGATGAGGTGACGCCCATCAGGGTCAGATGCCCGCCAGCCGACGAACCCATGATTCCGATCTGTTCAGGGTTGAGGCCGCGGGCTGCCGCCTCGCTCCGGACCACGCGGACAGCGCGCTGCAGGTCCTGCCAGGCACTGGTGTGTTTGGCCAGCCCTTCAGGCCTGGGCGTACGGTATTTCATCGTGACGACGGTGATGCCTAGCTCATTCAGGTATCGGCGAGCCGGGGCCACCTCAAATCCGTCCGGTCCGTTTCCTACATAAGCCCCACCGGAATAGATAATCTGAATGGCATTGCTCGTACGTTCTTTGGGGATGAACCATTCGAGGTAAGGGGAACACTGCTTCTCCTGGAAATCCGGGGTCTTGCCTTCCGGCCAGAGTGCTTCCTTGTCGTACCAGACTTTGTGGATATTGTCCTGTGAGCGATCCATGAGGGCGACTTCCGGATCGACCGGCCCCAGGAAACCCATCTGCGTCATGAATTCGATGCCGCGCTCCAAGCCGAAGGCTCCGTGCCCCCGGTAGGGATACAAGTGTAGTTCGGCGGGGATGCCCATTCTTCTCAATTGCCTGTAAAACAGTGTGGAACCATTCGGTGAGTAGGGGTCCAGTTCTCCGTGATGCAGGCTGATGGGGCAAGTCTTGGCGTCGAAAGGAAAGACGGCGCTCAGCATCACGTCGGGGCCGTAGCCGTCCCGGGTAGCCGGGATGCCGGTTTCCCCATCGGTGGTCGCGTAGGCTGGGGCATGGACGATGGCCCAGTTAATGTGGCAGGGAATCGTATCAAGATCGTCCACGGGCCCATAGGTTTGGGTCAGGGATCCTGTAGCCAGCAACAAGGCCAGGTGGGATCCGGCCGACATGGAAATCACGCCGATCTTTTCCGGGTTGAATCCGCGGCGGGCCGCTTCGCTCCGGACGAGCCTGACCGCCCGCTGACCGTCTTCCCAGGCTGTCTGGTAAATGGGAAGGCCCATGGGCCGTGGCGTCCGGTACACGAAGTTGACGCACTGGATGCCCCGCTTCGTGAGTTCTTCCTGCCAGTATCGGATGAGTCCTACATCGCAGCAGTTCTGGTAGGAACCGCCCGAGATGAGGATCATGCAGACATCTTTTTTTACCGCGGCTTCGGGCGCAGGAAACCAATCCAGATAGGGGATACGGGAAGCGTCGGGATTGAATCCGGGCGCCTCGACCTCATCTGTCATTGCAGCGATCTGGAAGGATTGCCTATCCGGCATCCGGTCTTCCGGCCAGAGGTATTCCCGTTGCTGCGAGGCCGCTGTCAGGCAATACAGCAGGGAACAGAGAACAAACAGGCGTTTCATGGCTTGACAAGTAATTGATCAAATTTAGTGAAAATCCCTGAAAAATGACTATATTGCATTGTTTATTTCCGATTTGATCCGTATGAAAAAGTTAATCATTCCCACGCTTTTGCTCCTGCTTAACCTCTTGATGGCACAGGCTCAGGAGGTGATGGTTTCTGAGGCCCGTTTCTGCAAGGGAGACGATCCTGCTTACCAGAAAGCCGGGTTCGATGACAGTTCCTGGCAAGTGCTCTCCCTGGAGAAAGACTGGGTGCAGCAAGGCGTCCGGAATCCGGACAGTTACGCCTGGTATCGCATCCATGTGGTCATCCCTTCGTCCTTGAAAAAAGGTTCGACCGACCTCGTGCTGTTGGATCTGGGTCCGATCGACGATACGGACGAGACCTGGCTGAACGGCCATTTCGTGGGTAAATCAGGTTCCAATCCGGACGATCCGGAAGGGTATGTAAGCAAATGGAATACGCCCCGGCGCTACCTGGTCGATCCCAAGACGGTCCGGTGGGACAAGGAGAACGTGATTGCCGTCCGTGTCTATAACGGCGGCGATCCCGGCGGATTCTTCGAACGTCCGGTCCGTATCGGAAAACCTGCAGTGAACGATTTCGTGTCCTTGTCGCTGACCGGTGAAAAAGATGCCTGCCGGCTGGTACTCAAGGCCGCGGTCAAGACTTCCGGCATCGTGGAAATGAAAGTCACAAATCCTCTGACAGCAGAGTCGGGTCTTGCCCAGATGCGTCCTGTCCGGCTTTCGCCGAAGCAGGAGACCGTCCTTTCCTGGCCGGTGGAGGAACAGCAACTTGTTTCAGTGACTTATCGGGATGAGAAATACGGCGGTGTGCTTTCTGCCAGCTACGCGGCCCCCTATATCCTAACACCTCCCGCACCGGTCACGCCGCGCTACAACGGTCCGCTGGTGTTCGGGGTACGCCCCGGTTCTCCGATTATCTTCCGCTTGGCATTCTCGGGTGAACGGCCGATGAAGTATGCCGTGGAAGGGCTTCCTGACGGTGTCTCGCTTGATCCTTCGAAGGGCGTGCTGAGCGGTAGTGTCGCTGAGAAAGGCGACTATCCGCTGGTGCTGGTGGCGACCAATGCCCACGGTGAAGCCCGGCAGGCATTCACGTTGAAAGTGGGCGACAAGATCGCTTTGACCCCGCCCATGGGCTGGAATTCCTGGAACTGCTGGGGCCTGAGTGTCTCACAGGAAAAGGTGATGTCCTCGGCCGCCGCACTCATCAACCGAGGGCTGGCGGACTATGGTTATTCCTACATCAATGTCGATGACGCCTGGGAGGCGGAGGAACGGGCGGCTGACGGCAGTATCGTCTGCAATGAGAAATTCCCCGACATGAAGGGCCTGGGCGATTGGCTGCATGCAAACGGCCTTAAACTGGGTATTTATTCAAGTCCCGGCGACCGCACTTGCGGTGGCTATCTGGGCACACTGGGCCATGAACAGCAGGATGCCGAGACTTGGAATGCGTGGGGCGTGGACTATCTGAAATACGACTGGTGCGGCTACAGCAAGGTATTCAACGCCCAGGCTGACCGATCGACAGCCGCCTATGTGCGTCCGTATCTGAAGATGCAGGAGTATCTCCGCCAGCAGCCGCGCGACATCTTCTATTCGCTTTGTCAGTATGGCATGGCCAACGTGTGGACCTGGGGCCATGCGGTGGATGCCAACTCGTGGCGCACCACCGGCGATATCACCGATACCTGGCAGTCGCTCTACAACATCGGCTTCGAGCGGCAGACGAAACTCTATCCTTACGCCGGCCCCGGTCATTGGAACGACCCGGACATGCTGGTGGTAGGCAAGGTCGGTTGGAGCGACCATCTCCGCGACAGCCGTCTTACTCCGGACGAACAGTACACCCACATTACGCTATGGTCGCTGCTTGCCGCCAACATGCTCATCGGCTGTGACATTGCCCAGATCGACGACTTTACCTTCAACCTTCTTTGCAACAACGAAGTGAACGCGGTCAACCAGGATATCCTGGGTATCCAGGCCCATCGCGACAGCGATCAGGACGGCATCCAGATCTGGAGCCGCCCCCTGGCTGACGGCTGCATCGCCATCGGCATCTTCAATCTCAATGAAGACCCTGTCCCGGTGAATCTCACGGAAGCGTTGGCCCGGATGCACTTGATTGCTCCGCCCACGGTTCGTGACCTCTGGCGTCAAGAGGATATCCCGGCCACTACCTATGTCATTCCTTCTCATGGTGTACGATTCATCAAATTGTGTCCCTGCCTCTAGTCATTCGGAAGACTTTGCGACACTGTTGATGGATCTGTATGGAAGATATTTTTTAAAGATATGAAAAAGTTTTTTGTTCTCTTTACGTTGCTCGCAATGGTTTTTTGCGGCAACAGCGCATGGGCGCAAGTGGCGGAATCGCCGGAATGGGCTTCCAAGATCAAAGCCGAAGGACTGGGCCATTCCCAGATTGAAGAACTCTCCCAGTATCTGACCGATCTTGTCGGTTCCCGGCTCACGGCCTCCCTGCAGAAGCGCCGTGCCGATTCTCTCGTGATCGTCAAGCTCAAGGAACTGGGCTTTTCCAATCCCCGCGCAGCGTTTGCCATGGAGTTTACCCGCGGTGGATGGGATGTGGTCAAGACCTATGCGGCCATGACTACGCCTTACTACTGCGCTTTCTCCGTCAATCCCCGGGCCTGGTCGGGCAGCACCGACGGTCTGGTGAAAGGGGAGTGCATGGTCTTCGATGTCAAGACCAAGGAAGATCTGGAAAAATACCGGGGCCAGGTGGCCGGCAAGATCCTGGTGATTCCTTCCACCCAGACGAATGAGCTCAATTTCAAGCCGCTGGCTTCCCGCTATGATGAAGAGCAGCTGCAAGCGCTGACGGAAGACAACCGGGCGAATGCGCGTCCCCGTTATGGACGGATGAATTTTGACTTCCGGGCCCTGATGGAACTGCGCCAGCAGATGGCCGATTTCTATCGGGCTGAAAAGCCGCTCTGCATTGTAAACGCCAGTGGCTCGTACAATATTCCGGGCAGTTCGGGTGTCAACTACAAGGCGGGCGATCCCGAGCCGGTCCCCGAACTCGGGATGCCGATTGAAGACCATGGCCGTATCGTCCGTCTGATCGAACGCGGGCAGAAAGTCGAGATGGAGCTGGAACTCCTCAACAAATTCACCGATGAAAAGGAGGTCCACAACATCTACGCGGAGATTCCGGGTACTGATCCGAAACTCAAGGACGAGATCATCCTGCTAGGCGGTCACTTCGACTCCTGGCATGGTGGCACCGGCGCTGCTGACAACGCTTCCGGCTGCATCGTCATGATCGAAGCCATGCGCATCCTCAAAGAATTGGGCTTCAAACCCAAGCGGACCATCCGTCTGGCTCTTTGGGGTGGGGAAGAACAGGGCCTCTATGGCTCGAGAGGTTATCTGGAACAGTACCTCCAGAAGGGGGACAAGAAACTGCCCGGATTCGACAAGTTCGCCCTTTATCTCAATATGGATAACGGTTCCGGTCGCTTCCGTGGCATCTATCTGGAGCGCAACGACGCGGCGTTCCCCTTCTTCGAAGTTTGGATGAAGGCCATCGAATCGCTGGGATTCAAGTATCTCTCGCCGCGCACGACCGGCGGTACCGACCATCAGACCTTCACCCGCCTGGGCCTTCCTGCCTACCAGTTCATTCAGGATGAGTTGGAATACGGCCGGACCTACCACACCATCATGGACACCTATGAGCGTCTGTCGCTGAGCGACCTTCGGGTGGATGCCACCATTGTCGCCTGGCTTGCCGCTTGCGCGGCCAACGATCCTGGCCGGATTCCTGTTTATCCCGTGACTGAAAGGATGCCCCGGTAATCCATGAGGAGGGCCGATCATAAGCGTCGCCGGCATTCCTGGGACGTCCGTTTGCGCGCGTTTTCCATCTGGCAGAACCTGGGCTTCCTGCCTTGGCGGAAGCCCAGGAAGCCCGGATCGGGAGTCGGAAATAAAGAATCTGGCGACTTCTACAAAGGAGCTTTCGACAGCATTCCGTTTCTGAATGATGATGCCAAGCGGACTTTCCAGCATCTGCTGTTGCGTCCCGGCTACATGATCCGCGATTACATCCGGGGAAACCACGACCGGTATCTGGCCCCGCTGACCTCGCTCATCATCTTCTATGCCTTTTTTGCCCTGATTGCTGCGTTGCTCCAGCCTGTGCAGCACCGGAACCGGCTCCCTGTCGAAGTCCTGCCGGAAATGGCACAGGATTCAGCGGCCGTGGAACACGAGTTGACACAGATTAGTCAGAGCATTGTTCAGATTGTCTGGCGAGGATACCTCTATCTTCATCTGGACCAGCATCCTGAAGCAGTCAAGACGCAGCGCCAGTCTGCCCTGGCCGCCTTGGAAGGCACGTTGCGCAGTCAGGGAATTCCGCTTTTTATCGGGGAGTTCCTTTTCCTCTGGTTGGCAATGTCCCTGGCTCTACGACGTCAAAAGATCGGAATGTCTGCCTGTGCCGCCGCATCGGCCTACGTGCTTTGCCAGTTCAGCTTTTTCATGCTCTTTGCCGTTGTGCTGACTTGGGGGAGGAGTTCTTCCATCAGTGTCTTGCTGATGTTGGCTCTGTTATTATGGGATTATCGCCAGTGGCTGAACCTCGGCTGGAAGAAAAGCATTCATCTGACCTTGCGCACCGGTGTTATTTATGGACTCATTTATGGCATGGTCATTTTGTTGATCAGCGCCCTGGTTTTGCTCTTAGCCTTAATCAAAGTCAGAACTTAGTTTATGCAGAATGATTGCTCCATGAAAGACAACACGGATCCGATCCTCGTGTCATTATCTGATTATCAGCTTGATGGAGAAGGCTATACTGCGGAAAGTTATGTCCTGAAAAGCGATCCGTCCGTCATGATCAAGCTATTCTTCCCCGGGAAGATCAATCAGGCTTTCGATGAGCTCCGGATGGCTCGCAAGGTTTATCAATCGGGTATTCCGACACCGGAGCCCGGTGACCTCGTGACAACGGAAGACGGCCGCATGGGTATCCGTTTCCGCCGGATCATCGGCAAGAAATCCTATTCACGTGCTACGGGGGACAATCCGGACGACGTACAACGCTACGCGACGGAGTTTGCCGAAATGTGCAAGATCCTGCACGCCGTACACCTCGATACATCTCAGTTCGAGAACGTAAAAGACCGCTATCTCCGTCTGCTAGAGGAGAATCCTTTCTTCACGACCGTGGAAAAAGACAAGATCGCCCGCTTCATCTTCGATGCTCCGGAGTCCGATACCGCCATTCACGGAGACCTCCAGTACAGCAATGCCATCTTTACGGAAGACGCGCGGTATTTCATCGACTTGGGTGACTTCTGTTACGGATACAATCTGTTCGATGTGGCGATGGTCTATCTCTGTGGCAATCTCAGTTCCGAGGAATTTATCCGCGAGGCCTACCACATGTCCAAAGCGGTATCACAGCAATTCTGGGCGTACTTTGCCGCAGCTTATTTCGGCAGCGACCGTCCGCTTCGTTCCATCGAAGAGGAAATCCGTCCGTTTGCAGGAGTCAAAACCCTGATTATCGAGCGGGAGACCCGTTGCCCGATGCCCGAGTTCCGGGCTGCCCTTTCATCAATCCTGTAGCTCGTTCTCCGTGGCCTTATTCTTGCAGCATATAGGCCGCGATGCATTTGACGGTAAAAATAGTCTTCGTTCTCCTTTCCATGCTGTCTTTTGTCATGCCGGCGGCTGCACAGAAGGCAGTTTTGTCAGGCTATGTGAAGGAGGCTTCGAGTGGAGAACCGCTCATCGGGGCGGTGGTCTTTACGGAAGACCTGTCTGCTGGCGTTTCGACCAACAATTATGGTTTTTACTCGCTGCAGATCGACCGGAAAGAACAAGTGATCAAGTGCTCTTATGCCGGCTATGTGACTGCAGAGGTAAAAATCAACCCCAAGGCTTCACTCAAATACGATTTCTCGCTGGAAGAGGACCATGTGATGCTCGAAGCGGCCAAGGTGTTTTCCAAGAGCAAACGGGAGCAGTTGACCCTGCCGCAACTTGGGAAAGAGACTGTATCCGGTGAGGTCATCCGCAAGTTGCCAGCGTTGATGGGGGAGGCCGATGTAATCCGGGTGATCCAGATGATGCCCGGTGTGCAGACGCCAAGTGAGGGTTCTACCGGATTCAGCGTGCGCGGCGGCGGCATCGACCAGAATCTCGTGCTGATGGACGGCGCACCGCTCTACAATTCCGGCCATTTCCTCGGCTTTATGTCGATGTTCAACGGGGATGTCGTCAAAAACGCGCAGTTGTATAAAGGTGATTTTCCCGCCAATTTCGGCGGGCGTCTCTCCTCCGTGCTCGACGTCAGCACGCGTGACGGCAACAACAGTCAGTTCAAAGGAGATTTTTCGATCGGTCTGATCACGTCCAAATTGGCCATCGAAGGACCTGTCGTCAAGGACAAGCTGTCCTTTATGCTCGCTGCCCGAAGGACCTATATGGACATCTTCTTCCCGCTTTTCGGGGAGAAGATTCCCAAGAACACCCAGATGTACTTTTATGACCTTAACGGTAAGATCAGCTGGGTAGCGGGGGAGAAGGACCGCGTTTACCTGAGCGCTTTCAGCGGGAAGGACGTATTCGGCATGTCGATGGAAGACTTCGACCTCGACTTGATGAAGTTCAGCTTCGCGAACAATACCCAGACGCTGCACTGGAGCCACGAATTCTCGCCCAAGGTGTTCTTCAACACGTCCTTGTACAATTCCCGCTACAAGGCCGGTCTGGACTGCGATATGACCAGTACGAGTTTCAATTACCTGACCGGCATCGGTGAAACAGGGCTGAAGGCGGGCATCACCTGGTACATCAACCCGAACAATACGGTCAAGGCCGGCATTCAGGCCGCCTATTTCCGGATGGATCCCGGCGATGTCACCCCTTCGGATGAAGAATCCATCGTCCAGGCGTTGCATATGCCGCAAAGCTATGGCGTGATGCCATCGGTGTATGCCCAGAACGAGCAGAAGATCGGTAAATTGACGCTTCGTTACGGGTTCCGGCTGGCTTCGTTCTCGACGCTCGGGGAGGCCGACCAACACTACTATGACCCCAAGACGCACGAACAGACCAAGACCGAGCATTTCGACAAAGGGAAGCCGATCAAAACCGACATCGGTTTCGAGCCGCGCATCTCGGCATCGCTCTCCGTCAGTCCTGATTTCTCGCTGAAGGCGGCGTACTCCCGTTCCTTCCAGTATATCCAACAGGTGCCCATCAGCATTTCCGGCAACCCGGTCGATGCCTGGTTCATGGCCTCGCCGAATATTGAGCCGCAGTGTTCCGACCAGTTCTCGGCCGGTCTCAATGCCTTGTTTGTCAACCAGGCGTTGGAGTTGTCCGCGGAGGTTTTCTACAAGAACAACAAGAACACGATGGATTTCAAGGAGAATCCCGGTTTCGTGTTCGACGATGCGGAGCGGGAAAAACTACTGCGCTTCGGCTCCTCGTATTCCTTCGGTACGGAACTCATGCTCCGCTACGATTTCGACCGTTTTGGCGGCTGGGTGTCCTATACCTGGTCCCGGGCCATCTACGATATTCCCGAACTGAATGGCGGAAAGCCGTATCGCTCACCCCTGAACCACGAACATTCCATCAATTTCGTGCTTTCCTACGACTTCACACGCCGGGTTTCCGTATCGGCAGACTGGGTGTTCTACAGCGGCGCTCCCACTACCTTCCCGAATGGCCGTTTCGTTTACGGGGGCTCCTACGCAAATATCTATTCGTACCGGAACGAAGATTCCTTGCCCGACTATCATCGGATGGATCTTTCCCTGACGCTGAAAAGCAAGCGGAGAGCGGCGGGAAAGCCTTGGGGCAGCGAATGGAACTTCTCGTTCTACAACGCCTATTCCCGGCATAACGCCTGGTCGCTGGCCTTCCTCTATAGCAAAAAAGAGGAGCGGCCCCTGGCTATGAAAGTCTATCTGTTCACCATCATTCCGTCAGTATCCTACAATGTCTATTTCTAAGCATAGATTCTTGCCAGCGCTTGTCTGTCTCTGCATCTTCATGCTTTCGGGTTGCAGTGAGGAGGTGGATGTCCACACGCGGAGCATGGACCGGGCTTATCTGGTGGTTGAGGCGATGCTGACCGACCGCGCCGACCGGCCGCAGACCGTGCTGCTGACGGAATCCATCGATTATTTCGAGGAGGAACAGCCTCCCGTGGTTTCGGGTGCTGTTGTGTCTGTCAGTGACGGGAAGGAAACCTACCGTTATACGGAGTCCCCGTCAGGAAGTGGCTGCTATGTCGGCCCGGAAGGTTTCCACGGTGCGCCCGGCAACACCTACACGCTGTCGATCGATGCGGTCGTCGGCGGAAAACGCAACCATTATGAGGCGGTTTCCACGATGGAGGAACCGGGGTTCGAAGTCCAGGCGGTGGACTACATGTACTTGGGCGCGACGAATCCGCAGGCGGACAGTCTGTGGACTGTAGCTATTTGGGGGCAGGACCGCCCTGAAACAAACTATTATTATGTCAGCGCACAGTTGAATGAAGCCGTTTTCCCGCTCGGGCTGTCCCTGGTGATGGACGATAAATATTTCAACGGGCAGAAAGTCGTCTGTTTCCCGATCACTACGCTCTACCAGACAGCAGGGACCCGCCGGCAATACGGCGATTGCGGCAAGTATCTGGAAGTGGGAGATGTGTTTACGCTGAACGTTTATTCGGTTCCGAAAGCGTATTATACGTTCTATATGGGTTTTGTCTCCAGCAGCGTCGGCGCTGCCATTCCGATGCTGCAGTCCCAGCCGGCCAACTGTCCTACCAACGTGACAGGCGGTGATGCCGTAGGCTTCTTTGTGGCCTGTTCGTCCTCTTCGGCGAGCGTGCTCATCGACGACCCTTTCCGGCCGTTCTACAAGAAAGCGTTCGGTGGATTTACTCCTTCTTTTTAGCCTCCCGCGCTGCTTTCCTTGCTGCCTTTGCGCGCTCTTTTTCCTCTTTCTTGGCCTTTGCCCGCTGTTCGTTCACATATTGGGCCGATTTGGTGGTGATGATGATTACGCCGCAGGCGCCACGGACGCCGTAGATCGAGGATGAGCCGTCTTTGAGGACATCTACGGAATAGACATCCCGGGGATTGATGGCGCTCAGGTCCGATTCGGTTCCGTCGACGATGATGAGCGGCTCGGTGCTGGCGTTAATGGAATTGTTGCCCCTGATCTGAATCTTGTTGTTGGGAGATACCGATACACCGGGGACGCGTCCGCGGAGATAGTCGTACATATTGCTGTAGGAGGCTATCTCATTTTCTTCCGGCTTGAGCGAGGACACGGAATACGTCAGGTCATCCTTATTTACAGTGCCATAGCCCATTTCGACAGACGTGTCGCCCTCCGGAATGGCGACCGTGTGCGAGGATCCGCAGGAAGTCAGGAAAGGCGTGGAGACAATCGTCAGAATGCATAAAACGGAAAAGAATCGGTTGTTCATGGCTGTCAGGATCATTGGGATTAATTTACAAAGATAGTCTTTTTCATGACAGACTGAAATCCACGACGATCGTTGCAATTAGGAAGTACAGTTCTTAATTTTTTTAAATTTTTACAAAGTATAGTTTGAAATGTTGGTAGTCAAATAAAACTGGTTATAGCGGGCAAGGTCTGATTTCATATGGCAGATCTTGCCCGGCGAAACGCGGTTGTGGCTATCTGAAATAGCGATAGATTGGGCAAGGTGTCGGTCATGAAATGAGACCTTGCCCACTGTTGGCAGAGAATGACGGGATTGTGCTCGCCCTAAAGGGCTGCGCATTCCCGTGGGGAATCTTTCTTTTGCCGGAGAGTTGAGAATCAGGAACTTGCAGTTCCTGTCTTTTTTTGTATGCATGCCGTCGAGAAAGCGAGCTTTCTCTCCTGCACGCACACAAAAAAATCAGAAGTCCGGCAGCCGGACTTCTGATTCTCAACTCTCCGTGATTCCGCCGGGATTCGAACCCGGGACCCACAGCTTAGAAGGCTGTTGCTCTATCCAGCTGAGCTACGGAACCAGTCCCTCAATGCAATGAGGGTGCAAATTTAGCGCTTTTGGGCGATTCGGCAAAAATAATTACTCGATGTCCTTGAAGGCGTAGGGGGCATAGTGGTAGCCGCGGGCGTCGTAGATCGGGAGAAGGCCGCCTACGATGCGATCGACGAAGTCGTCGTATTCGGTGCGGCCTTCGGGGTTCCAGGCGATTTCGGCCAGAGCGGCCATACGTGGCAGCACCATATGCTGGACGTGGTCAAACGTGGCCACGTATTCCGTCCACATGTTGGCCTGGATGCCCTTGATGTGGGCCTTCTCATTCTCGTTGAGCTGGTCGTAGGGATCGAATGCATAGCACTTGCGTAGCGGCAGGTTGCCGCCAATGCCGAGCGGCTCTTCGTTGCCTTTCGGGTCGCCCGTCTGGTAGTAGTCGAAATAGAAGTGGCTGTTGGGGGTCATGACCACGTCGTTGCCCATCTTGGCCGCCGCGATGCCGCCCTGGGCACCGCGCCACGACATGACCGTTGCACTCTGCGACACGCCGCCGTCGAGAATCTCATCCCAGCCGATGATCTTGCGGCCTTTGTCGGCCAGGTACTTTTCGACCGTCGTGATGAGGTAGCTCTGCAACTCGGCTTCACGGGTGAAGCCCTTCTCCTTCATGAGCGCCTGGCATTTCGGGCATTTCTCCCATTCGTCGCGCGGGGCTTCGTCACCACCGATATGAATGTATTCAGACGGGAAGATGTCGCAGATTTCGTCGAGCACGTTCTCAAGGAAGGTTACCGTCTTGGGATTGCCGGCGCAGAAGACTTCGGGGAATACGCCCCAGGTCGTCTGAACCTTATAGGGATACTTGGCGCCCCGGCAGCCCAGTTCGGGATAGCTGGCCAGCGCGGCGGAAGCATGTCCGGGCATCTCGATTTCCGGAATGACGGTGATAAACCGCTCGGCAGCGTATTTCACAACTTCGCGCATCTCATCCTGCGTGTAGAAGCCGCCGTAGGGTGTGCCGTCATACTGGTTCGAGCCGTAGTGGCCTACCAGTGTCTCCTTGCGGACCGAACCGACTTCGGTCAGACGCGGATACGCCTTGATTTCGGCGCGCCAGCCCTGGTCTTCCGTCAGGTGCCAGTGGAACACGTTGAGTTTGTGGAGCGCAATCATGTCGATGAACGATTTCACCTCGTCGACCGAGAAGAAATGACGGCAGCAGTCCAGGTGGGCGCCGCGATAGGCGAAGGTGGGTTTGTCCTGGATGACAACACCGGGAAGTCCGTCCGGGCATTGGGCGATGATCTGGGCGAGGGTCTGTTTGCCCCAGAAGATGCCGGCATCAGAGCCGCCCGTGATGACGATCTTGCCACGCCGGATTGTGAGTACATACTCCTCCGGAGCGAGGTTGGGATCGACACTGGTCTGGACTTGCGCGGTCACCTTTGCACCGCGTCCGCCCATTTCGACGGAGCAGGGATTGGGCACGATCTTCAGGTTGACCTGCGTGGCGTTACTTCCGCAGGAAACAAGCAGGGCCAGCAACAGACCGGCCAGAAGAGATTTGAAAATGATTTTCATGGATGATTCTGTTTAGATTCTCCAAAGATACAAATAATCCTCGAGAATCGATTAAACGTCGCTCCGTATTTTGAGTCAAAACAATATCATTCTTTAGATTATGCAACATTCTCCCATTCGGGTCTTTCTCATCCTCGCATTGGCATTCGGCGTTACGCAACCAGCCTTTGCCCAGACAACGGCAGGGTGGACCCTTCGTCAGTGCATCGACCATGCCCTGGAACACAACATCCAGATCAAAACCCATGAAGTGACCCTTGGAAACGCGGAAGCTTCCCTCGAGCAAGCCAAGGCGCAGCAGTATCCCACGCTCAACTTCTCATCGAGCTTCGGCACAAATTTCCACAATGTTTCCACCTATAACGAGTATATGGAAAGGACCGGCGGCGTGTCGGTGAGCAACAGTTTCGGTCTTAATTCCGGGCTGGCACTCTATCAGGGCGGCCGGCTCCGCAATTCCATCAAGCAGTCTCAGACACAGCGCGACGCCTCGGAACTCGACTTGGAACAGTCGCGCATCGATCTCGAGATCTCCGTAGCCCAGGCTTTCCTGCAGGTACTTTACAATCACGAAGCACTTGAACTCAAGCGACAGGCCGAAGAACTGTCGGCCCGCCAGATCGAGCGCGGAGAGCAACTGTTCCAGGCCGGCAGCATCTCGCGAGTCAACCTGGCCCAGCTCAAATCACAGCATGCCAGTGACCAGTACCAGACCGTTGCAGCTGAAAACACGCTGGAAAGCTCGCGCCTGAAACTCAAGCAGCTCCTGGAACTGGGCCTCGACCAGCCGTTCGAGATCGAATACCCCGCCATCGACGACGCTGTGGTCGGTGCCGCCATTCCCGAGTTGGCCGAAGTCTACGCCGAAGCCCTCGCCACGCTTCCCCAGTTGCGCAGCAGCGCCCTCAGCGTCGAATCGGCCGACTTGGGCGTGAAGATCGCCAAAGGTGCCGCTTGACCTTCCATCTCGATGAACGCGGGCATATCCACCGGCTATGCCTCGGGCACCGGCGTCACCTATTTCGACCAGCTTGGCAACAAACTCGGCGAAAGCCTCGGCCTGAACCTCAGCCTGCCCATCTTCAACGGCAAACAGGTCCGCACCAACGTGAAGAAAGCAGAATTGCAGCTCACCTCGGCCCGCCTGCAGGAAGAGAATGTCCGCAAACAGTTGCTCGCCACCCTCGAATCGGTACGCAACGATGCCGTCAGCGCCCAGCAGCGCTACTTTGCTTCGAAGGAGCAGCTCGATGCCGCGAGCGAAAGCTTCCGCCTCGTCACGGAGCAGTTCAACGCCGGTATCAAGAACACCGTGGAACTGCTTACCGAGAAGAACAATTACTTGAATGCCCTTTCCCAGCAGCTCCAGGCCAAGTACCAGGCCTTGCTTGCCGAAAAGCTCCTTGACCGGTACATGAACCATCCTATCGAATTGTAAACAGGCTCCATAATGAAAAAATCAACCAAAGCCATCCTTTGGATCGTCCTTGCAGTCCTTGCCATTGCTGTCGCCCTGCTCCTGCTTCTGAAGAAGGAAGACAAGCAGGTGCTTGTCTATCAGGTCACCACCCTGGAACCGACTACGATTTCCAGTAGCGTTACCGCTACGGGTACTGTCGAACCTGTCAAACAGGTCGAAGTCGGTACCCAGGTTTCCGGAATCATCTCCAAGATTTACGTGGACTACAATTCCGTGGTCAAGGAAGGTCAGCTCATCGCCGAACTCGACATGAGCGTACTCAGGACCGAACTGGAATCTTCGCGGGCCAACCTGAACTCCGCCAAAGTGGAATACGACTACCAGACCCGTAATTACGAACGCATCAAGGGCCTCTATGAAAAAGAACTCGTGAGTGCCACGGAATTCGAGCAGGCCCAATACAGTTACGACAAGGCCCGGTTTTCCTATTCCCAGGCGCAGTCGAACTACAGCAAGTCGCAGAAGAACATCGGCTATGCGAAGATCTATTCACCCATCGACGGCGTTGTACTCTCGAGAGCCGTGGACGAAGGCCAGACCGTGGCTTCAGGTTTCAGCACACCGACACTCTTCACCATCGCCAACGACCTGACGGCGATGCGGGTGATTGCCAATGTCGACGAGGCCGACATCGGCGCTGTCAAGGAGGGACAGCGCGTGGATTTCGAGGTGGATGCCTATCCCGAAGACACCTTCCGCGGTACTGTGACGCAAGTGCGGTTGCAGGCAACCACCACATCGAACGTGGTGACCTACCAGGTCGTCATCGATGCGCCGAATCCTGACTTGAAGCTGATGCCGGGCCTGACGGCCAACATCACCATCTATACACTCGACAAACACGATGTTCTGGCGGTTCCGGTCCGCGCACTGCGCTTTACCCCTGAAAATGAAAAATACCAGGAGAATACCGTATGGCGTCAGCTGCAGGACGGCTCGCTGGAACGCACGTCCGTCACCCTCGGTGTCAGTGACGGTGTCCAGACCGAGATCTTGGAGGGTCTGTCGGCAGGCGACCGCGTGGTTACCGGCACGAAACTCGTGAGTGCCGGCGGCAAGATGCCGGATCCGTCGAAGATGCAGTCGCAGCAGGGGGGCAACAACAACCCGTTCATGCCGCGCCGGCCGCAGCGGGGTGAGAACAAGCGTACAGAATAGCCATGAACGAGATTATCCGGCTCGAACAGATCAAACGCGAATTCATCGTAGGCGAAGAGGTAGTGCGGGCACTGCGCGGCGTCTCGTTCACCATCACGCAAGGCGAATTCGTGACCATCATGGGCACGAGCGGCTCCGGCAAGTCCACCTTGCTCAACATCCTGGGTTGTTTGGATGTGGCCACCTCCGGGGAATACTATCTTGACGGGGTATCCGTGCGCCAGATGTCGAAGAACGACAGGGCCACGCTGCGAAACCGCAAGATCGGCTTCATTTTCCAGAACTACAACCTGCTGCCCAAAACCACATCCATTGAGAATGTGGAGCTGCCACTGATGTACAATCGGCATGTCAGCCATTCCGAACGGCGGGAGCGGGCCATTGCTGCCTTGAAGGAGGTTGGGCTGGGCGACCGCCTGACCCACCGGTCCAACCAGCTGTCAGGCGGGCAGATGCAGCGCGTGGCCATCGCCCGCGCTCTGGTCAACGACCCGGTCATCATCCTGGCCGACGAGGCGACCGGCAACCTCGATACCCGGACCTCCTATGAGGTGCTGGCACTGTTCCAGCGGCTGCATAGGGATGGAAGAACCATCCTCTTCGTGACGCACAATCCCGAACTGGCTTCGTTCAGCAGCCGGACCATCACGTTGCGCGACGGCCGCATCACCAGCGACATCCGTAACGACCGGATCGCCTCCGCGGCGGAAGTACTGGCGGCCATGCCCAAAGAAGAGGAGGAATAGCCCATGGATATCAGCAATTTATTGAAGATTTGCATCAAGGCGCTGCTGAACAACAAGATGCGCTGCTTCTTGACGATGCTCGGCATCATCATCGGTGTCGCTTCGGTCATCGCCATGCTGGCCATCGGCAACGGCTCCAAGCAGAGCATCCGGGCCGAGATCGGTTCGATGGGCTCCAACATGATCATGATCAGCCCGGGGAACGGCCGCTTCGGCGGCGTGCGGCAGAGTGGTTCAAGCATGCAGACGCTGAAACTCTCCGACTATGAATCCATCGTCCGTCAGGCCAGCTACATCGACAAGATCACCCCGACGGTCCAGTCCAGCGGCCAGGCCGTCAAAGGAGCTAAAAACACGCCGACTTCAATCTATGGGGTCAACGAGCAGTATCTCGACATCCGCGGCTATGAAATTGCCAGCGGCTCGTGTTTTACGGAAAGTGACATCCTGCATGCCAACAAGGTCTGCATTGTCGGCCAGACCGTGGTCAACGAACTGTTCTCCGACGGGACGGACCCGCTTGGGCAGACCATCCGCTTCGGCAAGATCCCGATGAAAATCATCGGTGTCCTGGCATCCAAGGGATATAATTCGATGGGACAGGATCAGGACGATCTGCTGATCGCTCCCTATACTACCGTCCAGAAACGAGTCCTGGCCATCAACTACATCCAGGGCATCACAGCGTCAGCCCTGTCGGAAGAGTACACCGACCAGGCCATCGACGAGATTACCAAGATCCTGCAGACCAACCACAACATCCGGATCGGCCAGGACAATGATTTCAATGTCCGCTCGCAGCAGGAGATGATGGAAACGATGAGTTCCGTGATGGACATGCTGACCGTCCTGCTGGCCGCCGTGGCAGGAATCTCGCTGATTGTGGGTGGCATCGGCATCATGAATATCATGTACGTTTCCGTGACGGAGCGTACCCGGGAAATCGGCCTGCGTATGTCAATCGGTGCCAAAGGAAGGCAGATCCTGCTGCAGTTCCTCATCGAGTCGATCATCATCAGCGTAGCCGGAGGATTGATCGGGGTTGTCCTGGGTGTGGCCGCCGCCAAGATTATTGCGCTCTTCGGCACGCCGACTGCCGTATCCACTTTCTCAATCGTACTTTCCTTCCTGGTCTGCGTCTTTACCGGAGTCTTTTTCGGATGGTATCCGGCCCGCAAGGCCGCCGGCCTCAATCCGATTGACGCGCTCCGCTACGAGTAGCGAATCCCTCGACGCCGAGTACCAGCAGGATGCCCAGCACGCACCAGAGCGCTGCCGCTCCATAATGGGGGTCCGGCAGCGCCTTTACGCTTTCGTTGGCCCAAGGCCATACTTTGACCAGTGAGCCGAGAATAAAGCCCAGCAGGACCAGCATGGTCTGTTTTTCAAAGCGCCCCAGCAGCCAGTGCAGGAACTTGGCAAAGGCCAGGATGCCCACGACGCAACCCAGTGCAAAGATGATCAGCACGGACCAGTTCAGGTCGGCTACGGCCTGCATGATGTAGTCGTACTTGCCCATGATTACCAGGATGAAACTGCCTGAAATGCCTGGCAGGATCATCGTGCAGACTGCGATGGCGCCGCACAGGAAGATGAAGAACGCATTGTCCGGGGTCTGGGTGGGGGAGAGCGTACAGACGAGCAGCCCCAGTGCCACGCCGCCCAGCGTAAAGAGGATCTCCTTGATTCCCCAGCCCTTGATGTCCTTGAACATCAGAATGGCCGAGGCGACGATCAGGCCGAAGAAGAAAGCCCAGGTTTGAACGGGGTGGTGCTCCAGAACGTAGGTCATCAGTTTGGCCAGCGAAAAGACACTGAGCACTACGCCGATGGCCAGCCAGAGCAGGAACGTACCGTGTACCTGTTTCCAGAAACGCTTGAAGTCGCCATGGAAGAGCGCTTGCCAGGTCTCTTTTTCCATGAGGCTGTTGAGCGCTTCGATAATCTCTTTATAGATGCCTGTAATCAGCGCGATGGTGCCGCCGGAGACGCCCGGCACCACGTTGGCGGCGCCCATGAAGAAACCTTTGAGCGCGACGACCAGGTTGTGAATGAGTTTCATGTTACAAAAAAAAGCCCTTCCGCTCGCACGGAAGGGCACGCATTCATTCAGGATTACTGTTCGTCTTCAATGGCGGCCTGCGCGGCGGCGAGGCGTGCGATCGGCACGCGGAACGGCGAGCAGGAGACATAGTTCAGGCCGATCTTGTGGCAGAACTTCACAGATGCCGGGTCACCGCCGTGCTCACCGCAGATACCGCATTTGAGGTTCTCGCGGGTGGAGCGGCCGGTCTTCACGGCGTAGTCCACGAGTTTGCCGACGGCCTTGGTGTCGAGCGTCTTGAACGGGTCGGCGTCGAGGATCTTGTTGCCCAGGTAGTCGCCCATGAAGGTGCTCACGTCGTCGCGGCTGAAGCCGAAGGTCATCTGCGTGAGGTCGTTCGTACCGAAGGAGAAGAACTCGGCGGTACGGGCCATCCGGTCAGCGGTCAGCGCGGCGCGCGGAATCTCGATCATCGTACCGAACTTGTAGTCCACGTGCTCGTTGAGGGTAGCCTCGACTTCGGCGCGGATCTTCTCGCAAATGGCTTTCTGGAAGCGGAGCTCACGTTCGGAGATGGTCACCGGGATCATAATTTCCGGCATCGGGTTGAAGCCTTCCTTCTTCAGTTCGATGGCGGCCGTGAAGATGGCGCGGAACTGGGTCTCGGAGATCATCGGGTACGTGATGTGCAGGCGGACGCCGCGGTGACCCATCATCGGGTTCACTTCGTGGAGGCTCTCGCCGCGTTTCTCGATGTCACCCTTGGTGATGTGGAGCTCTTCGGCCAGTTCGGCCTTCTTGTCCTCGGTCTGCGGGACGAACTCGTGCAACGGCGGGTCGAGGAGACGGAAGGTCACGGGCTTGCCGTCCATGACTTTCATCGTGCCCTTCACGGAAGCCTTGATGTACGGCTCGAGTTCCTTCAGGGCGGCGCGACGCTCGTCGTCGGTCTTGGAGAGGATCATCTTGCGGAGCTTGCCCAGCGGGGTTTCGGAGTTCTTGCCGTAAAACATATGCTCGATACGGAAGAGGCCGATGCCTTCGGCGCCGAAGCTCAGGGCACGGGCGGTGTCCTCCGGGTTGTCGGCGTTGGTGCGGACACCCATCTTGCGGAACTTGTCGGCGATGGCCATGAATTTCACGAAGCGCGGGTTGTCGGAGGCGTCCATGGTCTCGATCTTGTCGGCATAGACGGCACCCTTGGCACCGTTGAGGGAGAAGTAATCACCTTCGTGATACACCTTGTCGGAGCCGACGAAGGAGACTTCCTTCTTGTCGAGGTTGATCTTCATCACTTCGCAGCCCACGATGCAGCACTTGCCCCAGCCGCGGGCCACGAGGGCTGCGTGCGAGGTCATACCGCCCTTCTGGGTGAGGATACCGGCGGCGGCGCGCATGCCTTCCACATCTTCCGGGGAGGTCTCTTCGCGGACGAGGATCACTTTCTTCTTCTGCGCGGCGGCCTTCACGGCGTCGGCGTTGGTGAAGACGATGGTACCGACGGCGCCGCCCGGGGATGCGGGCAGACCGTGGGCGACGACCGTGGCTTTCTTTTCGGAAGCCGGGTCGAGGATCGGGTGCAGGATTTCATCGAGCTGGGCAGGCGACACGCGGCAGACAGCCGTCTTCTCGTCGATCATGCCTTCTTCGAGCATATCCATGGCCATGTTCAGGGCGGCGAGGCCGGTGCGTTTGCCGATTCGGCACTGCAGCATCCAGAGTTTGCCTTCCTGGATCGTGAATTCGATGTCCTGCATGTCGTTGAAGTGTTTCTCGAGGAGCATGCGAATGTCGTCGAGTTCCTTGTACACTTCCGGCATTGCGTCCTCAAGGGACTTCAGGTGCGCGTTCTGCGGGCTCTTGGTGGCGTTGTTCAGGGGGTTCGGGGTGCGGATACCGGCCACGACGTCTTCGCCCTGGGCGTTGATCAGCCACTCACCGTAGAATTTGTTGTCACCGTTGGCAGGGTTGCGGGAGAAAGCCACGCCGGTGGCGGAGGTTTCGCCCATGTTGCCGAAGACCATCGACTGGACGTTCACGGCCGTGCCCCAGTCATCGGGAATGCCTTCGATCTGGCGGTACTTGATGGCGCGTTTGCCGTTCCAGGATTTGAACACGCCGCCGATGGAACCCCAGAGCTGGGCTTCGGCCGTGTCGGGGAATTCCACGCCGAGGACTTCCTTGATGCGGACTTTGAACCGCTCGGCGAGGTCCTTGAGCTCTTCGGCGGTGATCTCGGTGTCGGACTTGTAGCCCTTGGCTTCCTTGAGATCTTCCATCATCTTGTCGAGCTGCTGGCGGATGGCCTTGCCGTCTTCCGGCTCAATGCCTTCGGCTTTCTCCATCACGACGTCGGAGTACATCATGATGAGGCGGCGGTAGGCGTCATACACGAAACGGGGGTTCTGGGTTTTCTCGATCATGCCCGGGATGGTGGCCGAGCACAGACCGATGTTCAGGATGGTGTCCATCATGCCCGGCATGGAGCTGCGGGCGCCGGAGCGGCAGCTCACGAGGAGCGGGTTCTTCGGATCGCCGAATTTCTTGCCCATGATGGCTTCCGTCGCCTTGAGGGCTTCGGCCACGTCATTCTTCAGTTCAGCGGTATAGCCGCCACCGAGGGCATAATACTCGGTGCAGCATTCCGTGGTGATCGTGAAACCGGCGGGAACGGGAATACCCAAAGTACACATTTCCGCGAGGTTGGCACCTTTACCGCCGAGGAGATTGCGCATCTGGCCATTGCCTTCGGCTTCCCGGCCTCCAAATCGATAAACTCTTTTCATACAGATTTTTTAGTTTTTATTTAAGTTGTTTTGTTGATTTCTCATTTCATCTTACAAATGTAAGAATTATCTCGTAAAAATCCTAAATTTGCACCATGAAACTCTTTCTTATGACACTTATAGCCGCCAAAGTGGCCTTCTCCACCCCAGAGCCGGCCATCGATGAAGTCATCGCCAAGTTCGACCAGGCCGGTATCGCCTGGAACGCCATCGACCAGGTCAACTGGCCCGAGTACCCCTACAAACCCGAAGTGGAATTCCGTATCATGCACTCCAATACGGAGATCTACCTCCAGTATCACGTGAAGGAAAACGGCGCCCGCGCGACGTACGACTACGACTACCGGTCGAAGCCCTACACCGACGACTGCGTCGAGTTCTTTATGATCCCGTCGGACCGCGACAACAGCTATTTCAACCTGGAGATGAACTGCATCGGCCACGGCACCTTCGACTACGGCCCGCTCGGCGGCCCGCGCTTCCACTGCGACGACCGCATCCTCAGCCAGATCCGCCGCCACTCCACCCTCGGATCCCAGGCGTTCGGCATGATCGAAGGCCCGCAGGAATGGACGATCACCATCGCCATCCCCAAGCGCCTCTACGCCCAGGCCGACCTCGATCTCACCGAGTTCAGCGGACGCACCGTCAAGGCCAACTTCTACAAGTGCGGCGACGACACCGCCGTCACCCACTATCTGAGCTGGAACCCCGTCGGTACGCCGCAGCCCAGCTTCCACCAGCCGGACTTTTTCGGCGACGTCTATTTCGAGTAGTTTCTACCGCATCGAGGCGGAACTGATCAGCTCAGGCCAGAACATGGCGTTGGCGGTCAGCTTGCCCGTGCCGTACCAGATGGCGCGGAAATTCGGATCGATGGTCAGGCTGATCACCCGTCCGCGTCCCAATGCCGTCAGCACCGTGACGGGCGTTCCGGCCAGCATCTCCTGAAGCCGGGGAAGCAGGTTGCCCGAGAGCAGCACCGGATCGGAGTGGATCAGCGGGGTGCGGAGCTTGTTCGGCAGCGGTTCGAGAATCAGCGTGTTGTTCTTGAAAACCGGCAGCTTGTCTTCCAGATAGCCCCACCCCATCGGATGGGTGCGGTCGACGCCCGCTTCCACAATTACGCCGTTGATGCTCCGCGCCCGCGAGGCGACGGAGAGTTTCCCGTACGGGATGTCCGTGTCGAGCGGCACGGATTTGGTCGCCAGCGCGTCGAGCCCCAGGCGGCGGAGGAAATTGACGCCTTGTTCCAGCGTGACCAGCGTTCCGCCGCGCTCCACCCAGGAGCGTATCTTCGCGATGTTCGAAGCGCTCATCGACCCGTGCCCCGAAGTCACGAAGATCACATTGTACCGGTCGAGGTTCACGCCGCCCATCCCGTCGGAAGGCAGGATGCTCAGCGGCATCTTGTAGTGCTGGTCCATCAGATGCCAGAGGCCGCCGACGGCCACAGAAGCGGCTTCCGGGCCGCCGATCACCGCGACACGCGGGAGGCGCACCGTCGCGAGCGTCCCGCTGCCCACGTTGTGGCCGGCGGTGTATCCGCTCGCCAGCGCGCGGACATCCACGCCGTCTTCCTTCGCGATCCGTTCCATCAGGGCGTGGATCTCATCCTGCGGCACCGACTGGTAAGCGGGGCCGAGCGGAACGACGACGGTTCCCGGGGCATAGGCTTTCCCATCCGCCTGGAAACCGTCCTGGGCGACTTTGGCGAAGACGCCGGCGGAAAGGAGGCGGTAGAGCGCGCGGGGCGCGTAGAATCCGCTCCACTCAAACGCATAGGCATAGGAAGCACGGTCGAAGGATCCGGCCGGCTGCGGCTGGGAATAGTGGAACTTCTCCCCTTGCGTCGCGGCATCCACCTTCACGCACGGCAGATTGAACGACATCGGCAGCGTCCAGCCGGTAATGTCGTAGGACAGGCTGTCCGCATACTGCTCCCGGACCTCGAAGATGATCTCGACCATCCGGTGACGGGCCTGCCGCACCGGCACCACGAACGCGGAATCCGGCACGAACGTACGCCCCCCTGCCGTTAGTTTCTTGCCCAGCCGGTAGATGTCGACACCGTTGCGGGAGACGAGCTCCGCCAGGCGGTACGCCGACACGGCGTCGCCGGAGGTGCCGAACACATAGTATCCGGATCCCTCCTTGGAGGTCGTGCGATAGAAGCGCTTCTGGTATTCCAGCAGTTCTTCCCGCATATCCGTGGCGCCCTGCAGCGTGGCCAGCTCCGTGGTGAGCTGGTTGTGGATGGTCATCGGGAACGAAAGCATCCCGTTGGCGGTCTGGCGCAGGAAGCCGCGCGAACTTTGCTCCTCCCAGAGCAGGGCGATGCCGCCGTAGAAATCCAGATACTCGCGGCCGCGGCCAGGGAAATAGTCGTCAAAGATTTCACCGGAGAAATACATCAGCCCCTGCCGGTCGAAGGCGGGCACATAGTAGTCGCGGGCCAGGCGGCGGATGAATTCCCGGCAATCCTCGGTGATCAGCGGATGCCAGCGCGTCGGCTCACCGGGTGAAAAGTGATAATTGGCGTCCGAGCCCTGCTCGTGCGCACACGTATATACATTCGGTTTCCACTCGTGCATCGCAACGGCACGGGAGCGCGATTCGGGCTGCGTCTGGTTGATCCAGTCGCGGTTCAGGTCGAACCAGTAGTGGTTCGAGCGGCCGCCCGGCCACGTCTCCGTGTGCTCGAGCTCCTGGCTGTCGGGGTTCGCCACTGCGCTGCGGTGCGAATTCACCCACTCCGTAAAACGGCCGATTCCGTCGGGATTGATCATCGGGTCGATCAGCACGATATTGTTCTCCAGAACCTTCTGCGTATACGGAGTCCTTGCCGCGGCCAAATGATAAGCCAGCAGCAGCGAAGCATTGAATCCGCTCGTTTCGTTGCCGTGGATACTGTTGCCGAACCAGTTGAACACCGGCCCGCTGGTCTTTCCGTCTGCCGACGGGTCGCTCAGCAAGTCGTGTTCGGCTTTAATGCGGTCTATATCGCGGATGTTCTCCTCCGTTGAAATGACCAGCAGATAGAGCGGCCGTCGTTCGTGCGTCCATCCGTACTGTCGCAACAGCACGCGGTCAGAAGCCGCGGCCAGCGCCTTCACATAGGCCGTACCCTGTTCCGGCGTAATCTGGAATTCCCCGACTTCGAAGCCCAGCACGGACGAAGGCGTCGGGACATGCTTATCATAATTACAAGTATCCGGGAGGAAATAACTCAGGTCCACAGGATCCTGGGCAGCCGTGCCCCACGCGAGGGTCAGGCACAGGAAAAGGCCGAATAGTTTGCGCATTTTGGATAGATTTTGGGTTTTAGTCTTTTCTTTTTGTAAAAATATGAAGAAAAAATAAAAAAAAGTTGCACGGGCGAAAATAATTCGTACATTTGCAGTCCCAAAAACGAAGCAACCTCTTGCGAAAGTGATCAGAAGAAATCCAGCAACGTTGCGCTAAAGTAAAGAAAGAAAATGGATTTGATGAAAGTTGCCTGCGACGCGCTGGCACAAGAACAGAAAAATTATCCCGACTTCAAGGCTGGTGACACCGTGACCGTGGCCTACAAGATCAAGGAAGTCTCCGCCAAAGGTGAAGTCAAGGAACGTATCCAGAAATTCCGCGGCATCGTGCTCCAGAAACGCGGCGCCGGCATTTCGAAGACGTTCACCGTCCGCAAGATGTCGAACGGAATCGGAGTTGAGCGTATTTTCCCCTTTGACTCCCCTTTCATCGACTCGATCGAAGTGAACAAGGTCGGTAAAGTCCGTCGCGCACGGATCTATTACCTCCGCGGCCTCACCGGCAAGAAGGCCCGCATCAAGGAGAAAAAACGCGGCGCCTCCGCCAAAGTAGAGGTCCCCGTCACCGAGTAGCCCCCGTAGCTGCTCAACCTGGCTCCCTAGCTCAACTGAATAGAGCATCTGACTACGGATCAGAAGGTTATGGGTTTGAATCCCGTGGGAGTCACGAAGATTTGAAAATGAAGGACTTGCATCAATGCAAGTCCTTCATTGTTTAGTGGGAAGTCTGGTGCGAGAGCTCGCTTTCGCACCAGACTTCCCACTAAACAATGCGAAAGGCCGGCCCAGCCGGCCTTCGCATTTTCAAATCCTCGCCCCAGACGAAGGCCGTAGGCAAGGGAATGCGCAGGCGGCTCGCCGCCGAGCACAATCCCGTTCTCCCCTACGACTCCTCCTCGTAATAATAGGAATAGTCGATACCCTTCATGAAAGTTTCGCGATCGTCGATCTTGTCGGTAAGAGCAGATTGAAGAAGCGTCTTGATTGGCATTGAATCCGCGACACTCCGGCGCATAGCATCCAGATAAGTATTCTTGTCGATGAGACTCCAGTCCACACATTTCTTTAGCGAGCGCTTGAACATCAGGTCCAACCAGATGCGAGTACTGCGGCCGTTGCCCTCCATGAACGGATGGGCCACGTTCATCTCCACATATTTATCGACAATCTCGTCGAAGGAGGTCTCTGGCATTCGCTCGATGGTCTCCAATATCTGCGGTAAGTGCAGCGCATTGGCGAAAGTGAAGCCGCCTTTGCTGATGTTCTTGGTCCGGATTTGGCCGGCAAAGTCATATAGGCCACCGAAAATGTATGCGTGAATCTGCTGCAGGGATCGCACAGTCCCTGGCTCCAAGGTATTCAGCAAGCCACTCTCAAACAAATCGTAGGCTTTCTTCTTGCTCTGCCCGTCGATGGTATTGTCGCTATAGGTAAACCAATCTAAGAATGCATTGGCCCGGTTAGCCGGGTAATGCTTGGTCAGCGTCTGCACACACTGCGTATCCAGGGCATCCGAAGCCCGCTGCTTGCCATCCGGGGCTTCAAATCTGAAGTCGTGAGTGACACTCACGAGTTGGACGCCTTCCCCTGTGAGTTTCTTCTTAAGCCAGCGCCAGTAGTTACCCGCCTTGACGTAATCCTCCTCGTCATTGATGGCTCGTACGATGTCAATGGCCGAAAACCACCATTTGGAATGCTCCTCATCCCAAAGCGCGCGCACCTGCCGGTCATTGAAGAATCGTATGGATTTCTTGTGTGCCATAATAGAAACAAATTTAAGCAAAGAAATCAACTTACCCAAGTACCTATAGCCTACCCGAAGATAGACATTATGATATATTGAACTTGGGCTACTCTTGGAGATGGAAATACCAAAAAAAGCGTATGTTCGTGGAAGACCTCGACCAGGGACAAACTCTCACACCAAATGAGAAAAATCGTTGGATAATAGTATGCTATGTACGATTGAAGATAGAATCGATGATAATATCATTGTTAAGGTCGTCATCGTCCAGACGGAGCAATGATTTCAGGTAGTCAGACTCCAAGAGCGTAATCTTGCCGTCCGCTTCGGATATCGCCTCGCACAGATAATACATGCGAATCCGATATTCCAGATCTACTTCTGGTTCTATTCTTTGCAGCAAGAACGAGACAAGGCTTCCATTCTTCAACTGAGATGCGACCTCAATGCACTTGTTGATATAGGAAACCATTTCATCCAGATTGATGATAATTTGGGGGACTTCCGAAAGGAATTTATAAGCCATATAGTAATCCGGCCGATAAACCTTAGCAAGGATATTAAGGAGGGCGATGCCTTCACATGACGTCAGATTTGTACGGTGATTCATTTCGCCATAGCAATTCACCAACTCCATGAGGAAACACAATAATACGCCATCCTTTTCTCTTCCTTCAAACGGAAAGATATGACTTGCTTCTTTCATCACTTCTGGGACGATTACCTTATCCTGCAAAAATGCGAGTAACGTATCGCTGAGAAGATCAATTTTTGAAAAATACTCTTCTGTGATACCAGAAGTGGTCAGGTCGGATGGGAATGCGGCATCATCGTAATTCTGACTAACGATGAAATCCAGTCTTTCAAAGTATTCTGCAAAAGGGTTCATATGGTGCTACTATTTGTTTCTTAAGGACTTTTCTATGTCTTCAATCTCAATCGTGGCAAGTATTTCTGAGGACACATGGGAAACCGAGGAAAGACGATTCGCTTGGTTCTCTACAACTTTCTCGAACAGGTTCCTGACAAACCGGCCATTACCGAAATTCTTATCCTTATTGGCTACGACATCTTCCAACGCTTGCTTCAGGTAAGCGTCTGCCTCTTCCGTCAGCTTATACTCATATTTCTTCGCGCTCGACAAAAAGATTTGGTGCAGCTGCTCAGCCGAGTAATCAGGGAACTCTATGTATCGATTAAAACGTGACTGCAAGCCCGGATTCGAATCGATGAAACGCTTCATGTCGTCGGTATATCCGGCAAGAATGACAACGAGCCGATCCCGATCATCCTCCATGCGCTTTAAGAGGGTTGCTATAGCCTCTTTGCCATAGTCGGAATTACCGCCATCAACCAAGGAGTAAGCCTCATCGATGAACAGGATTCCATCGAGGGCTGAATCGATAATCTTATTTGTTTTCACAGCGGTCTGGCCGACATATTCTGCCACAAGGCCCGAACGGTCAGTCTCGACGAGATGTCCTTTCTTTAAGATTCCCAATTCTTTGTATATTTCGGACACAATGCGAGCGACAGTGGTCTTCCCTGTACCGGGATTACCTGTAAAAACGCAGTGGTATGATACCGGCGTTACCCGCATTCCTCTTTCCTCTCGCAACCGTTGAACCTTAATATAGTTAACCAAAGAACTTATCTCATTCTTGACGGAATATAAACCAATTAAAGAATTCAACTCTTCAGTGGCGGAGAGTTTAGGTCTTTGGAAAGCGTTATGAGAAACCGTCTGTTTCTTAGGCGTCACAGGCGTGATTGCATTATCATTATTTTCTGGCTCTTTCAACGCCATAATTTTGTTTAACCACCTGGATTCGTTCTCCGTCACTACTTGGTCTGCCTTTGCCGTAAGGGATGCAAAACGATATAGGAGGACAAGGTACCTGTTATGGAGCGTCGTATCATATTTTTTGAGCAAAGGCTCCAATACGAAAAGGCAATCCATAGCAGGAAGCGAGTTTTCAAGTGTATTTGAAATCTTCCCAAAAGACTCCGACAGTTCTGCACGAACAGTATCCAGTTGCTGATAGCCATAATCGAAATCAGGCTTAATCATCAAAATGTTGTAGACAAGTAAACCAAGGCCTTCAGGTTTACTTAAGTCGATTGAATGCCCCAACCCGGCAAGACTGTGGGTAACATCAGCCCAAACAAGAAGAGGAACCTTTTCTTCCCCAGTGGTAAGCTCCTTTTTGTTGTACGTGAAGCTTCCTTTGATCTCGTCTTCAATCAACCTGCAGAATCCATTATTATCTGCCAATTCTTCCCCAAATTGCTTTAGGCGTCGGGCTGACGATCGGATATCATAAAAGTAAGATTCTGATACGAAGTCCGTACCTATCGCACCAATAGGAATATTCTCTTTAACTCTTTCACTAATACAGTTTTTCCCTTGTGAATAACTATTGAAAGCCTGAACAAAAGATTCCGAAAACTGAGCATTACTAAACTGATACCTGGCGTTGAATGGATCGATTGAGATATCGCCATAAAGCATTATTGGTATCTGAGGATTTGCAGAGTATCTAAGGTCTGGCGTTCCATCCTTATTTACATATCGATATGTCGTCCCAACCCGTTTTGAATCTATGGGAATTCTTTCTTCTTCCAAGAATCGTGATGACCGATGACTCATGGAAATGCTCGACAAAGGATATACCGAGAAGTCTTCGATGCTCAAACCTCGAATCACAAACCTGGGATAGAAGTATATTTTATCCCCATCTCGGAACGAAAAGACGGGAATTGAATATTCGGAAATGAGGTCATAGAAATAACTCGATTCGAATATGACCTCACGTCTTCCCAAAACTGTACCCGCTGATGCTTTTCGGTTATCATTCTTTTCGGCTGAAGAAATCTCCCAGATCTTATGGCTACCACGGAGTAATTTATAGGCGTTGCAAAACTTTGCGAATCCTTCCTTTTCCACTTCAGACAATGATGCGTCAACATTTAGGAGTAAAGAATTAGCAGGAGTGATAATGCTCGTATACTCCTCACTTACACGATCGAGACGCTCTTTATTCTTGTCAGTAGGTTTCTCGTCATACTTTTTTTGGGCTTCTTCAAGCAAGGGCAGTACCTTATCATTGGCCTCATCAATGGCGAGATGAGCCCGATAATTATCTATAATTGACCGCTTAAGATGGTCATCTGTTTGATTTGATAGTTCTTCTAACTCGGCCAGTTTCTTAGAAAGATCTGATGTCCTTGATTTTGAACTCTTCTTTGTCGGCGCGACGATTATTGCCATACATATGAGGCCGAGAATACCTGCCCCCAACAAAATATAAGCGATCACACGTAATTCGGAGTTTTCTTCTATTCTCGACTGTTGTACACGTATAGTCCTATTTGTACTCTCAATTTCGGACTCGAGGGATGAAAGCTTTGCTTGGCCATTCTTTTTGGGAAGGTTGGTTTTAGCCTCCTCCAAGCTATCCAACTGTGCTGTATAGCCTGAAATGGCTTTTTGTGAGTTGCGAATAGCATCAACACTAATCGCTAAAACTATTAATCCTATGAATAGGCATATCCCGAAGAATGCGAAGAAGCATCCGCCGGAAGACGATTTGGAAGGCACTTTTTCCATAGTAGAAGATGAGAGACTTGATTTGACAACACCTAAGGTATCGGTGCTGGAGTTGCCAATACCAGGACCTATCTTTTGACGATTATAAATACCAGTGCCTGGGATACTTGTATGCAGATACGTCCCTTTCGGCCCGGTAGTGATCTTTGCGCCACGAGGGCCAACAGAAGTACTTACACCGCTTTTACTCACATTGAGGTGAACGCCAGGCGCGACCTTGATCCTTTTTCTAAATGACCATGCCATATCTTCCCAAACAACAGAGAATAACAAATATAACATAATCATCGAGAAAAAGCAAGAAAGAGGTTATCATTGAAAGTTCAACAACTAGATCGATTGTACATACTCCGTTTTAGAATGATTCTCGCCGGGCCAAAATCAGCAACTAGAGAGCGGGAGTGCGCAGCCCCTCGGGCGAGCACAATCCCGCCTTTCGGGCAAGGTCTCATTTGAGACCCGGCACCTTGCCCGCCAGAATAGCTTCAGGGGCACATTTGCGGGCAAGGTCCGCCACGTGAAATGAGACCTTGCCCGTTTTTCCGCCTTCCCATCCTCCCCCCACCCGCCCATTTGCGTCCAGCGACCACTCAACTATCTAGCTAAAAACGTATCTTTGCATACAAATCCAACGAAATGAAAAGATTTCTCGCCCTCTTAGCCCTTCTTCTCTGCTCCTTCGCTTCCGGACAGGTACGGATTGCCGTCCACGAGGCAGAAGACGGCCCGGTCATTCCAAAGGAGATTTACGGCCAGTTTTCCGAGCATCTCGGACGCTGCATCTACGACGGCATCTGGGTCGGTCCCGGATCGGCCATCCCCAACGTCAACGGATACCGTCTGGATGTGCTGAAAGCACTCCGGGAACTCGGCGTCCCCGTGCTGCGTTGGCCAGGCGGCTGCTTCGCCGACGAATACCACTGGCAGGACGGCATCGGACCGCGGGAAAGCCGTCCGCGGATGATCAATTCCAACTGGGGCGGCACCCTCGAAGACAATTCTTTCGGCACCCACGAGTTCCTGGATCTCTGCGAGATGCTGGGCGCCGAACCATACATTTCCGGCAACGTGGGATCCGGCACGGTGGAAGAATTGGCCAAGTGGGTGGAATATATGACGGCAAAAGACGGGACTCAGGCGGAACGGCGCGCTGCCAACGGGCGCAAAGAGCCGTGGAAAGTCAAGTTCCTCGGCATCGGCAACGAAAGCTGGGGCTGCGGCGGCGAAATGACGCCGGAATTCTATGCCGACCAGTACCGCCGCTATGCGACCTACTGCCGCAATTTCGACGGAAACCACCTCTACAAGGTAGCCAGCGGCGCCTCCGACTATGACTACAACTGGACCAAGGTACTGATGGAGAAAGTCGGCCGCCGGGCCGATGCCGTCTCGCTCCACTACTACACCGTGACGAACTGGAACCACAAAGGTTCCGCCACGGACTTCACGGACGGGGAATACTACGACATCATCGCCAAGGCCCTGGAGGTCGAAGAGGTGCTGCGCAACCACGAAGTCATTATGGACACCTACGACCCCGAGCGCCGGATCGACCTGCTGCTGGACGAATGGGGCACCTGGTTCGACGTGGAGCCCGGCACAAACCCGGGCCATCTCTTCCAGCAGAATTCGATGCGCGATGCCATCGTCGCGGCGATGTCGCTCAACATCTTCAACAAGCACACCCACCGCCTGAAGATGGCCAACATCGCACAGATCGTCAACGTGCTCCAGTCCATGGTCCTCACGCAGGGCGACAAGATGCTGCTGACACCCACCTACCACGTCTTCCGGATGTACCGCGGCCACCAGAACGCCGTCGCAGTGCCCGTCGTTTTCGCATGCGACACCCTGCAGGCGCCTTCAGGCCGGCTCTATCCGACGCTCAGCATCTCCGCTTCCCGTTCAGCAGACGGGAAGCTGCTGGTGACGCTCGTCAATCCGCGTCTGGACAGCGCGCAGGCCGTCACCCTGGTCCTGGATGCCCTCCGTCCGAAAACGGCCGCAGGCGAAATCCTCTGCACGCGCGACATCCGTGCGCACAACACATTCGCACAACCGCAGCAAGTCGCACCGAAACCCTTCGGGGACATTCGCATCGGGGGAGGCAACGTCTCCCTCACCCTGCCGCCAGCCTCCGTCGTTACGGTGACGCTCCAATAGACTTAAACCCGGCTCTTGCTGTTGATCAATCCCTTCAGATAAATGAAGAGCACGGAAGTCAGCAGGGGCCACGGCCGCAAAGATCAGATACGACACCATCAGGCATTTGATGAACCAGGTCGGGCCGACGGCCTGGGCGACCAGCGTCCGGCTGGCATCCAGCCCGACCCAGCCCGCCAGCGGATCGGTCAGCCAGTAGGCGATGTAGGATTTGAACAAAGTCCAGGCGTCCGTCTCACCCCGCAGGCACAGATACGCGCCCAGAATAATCCAGATCACGATGGTGTAGTTGACCAGGGGCACCAGCAGCTGCCTCGCCCTTTTACGCACGGAAGCGCCGTACGACAGGACTCCCGGCTTGTAGTTGTATCCCGAAATGAGGAAGAAGAAGGGCATCATACTTTTTGTCGTTATCTGCAGAATTGACTAGATTTGTAGAACACTTTGCCTTATCTTCATCCGTATGAAAAGAATACTGCTCCTTTCGGCACTTTTTCTGCTGGCCATCAACGGGAACGCCCAGTCTTTTGAATCGCAACGTCCAACGCCCTCCGACCGGGCTTTTTCGAGCAGCGCTGTCGAGGCGAAGATCGTCCAGGTGGAACATTTGTTGACGAACCGGCGCCTGGCCTGGATGTTCGCCAATTGCTTTCCCAACACACTGGACACAACTGTCCACTTTGGCAAGGATGACGAAGGCAAGTGGCGAACCTTCGTATATACGGGCGACATCCATGCCATGTGGCTGCGAGATTCAGGCGCACAGGTCTGGCCCTATGTTCAATTGGCCCCCGAGGACCCGGCACTTCAAAACCTGATTGCCGGCGTTATCAACTGCCAATTCAGTCTCCTCTGTATCGACCCCTATGCCAATGCCTTCAACGACGGACCGACCGGCACCGGCTGGCAGAGTGATTTGACTCAAATGAACCCCAATCTTCACGAAAGGAAATGGGAGGTCGATTCGCCGTGCTACCCCATCCGGCTGGCCTACCAGTACTGGAAGACGACAGGAGACACCTCGGTATTCGGAGATGTCTGGCTGGAAGCCATCCGGAAAGTCCTGACCGTTTTCCGTGAGCAACAACGCAAAGGCTGGCATGGCAGCTATCGGTTCCAGCGCTCCTCCCCTGTCCCGACCGACACGCAGGCCGGCTACGGATGGGGCAACCCGGTACGTCCCGTCGGACTCATCGCTTCCGCATTCCGACCCTCCGACGATGCGACAACCTTTCTCTTCCTCGTTCCTTCCAACTTCTTCGCTGTCAATTCACTGCGCAAGGCTGCAGAAATCCTGGAAACCGTAAACCATCAGGACGCACTGGCCTACGAGTGCAGGGCACTTGCCGACGAAGTCGAAACAGCCTTACACAAATACTCTACCGTCGAACATCCCGAATACGGGACCATCTACGCCTACGAAATTGACGGCTTCGGCAACAAGCTGCTGATGGACGATGCCAACGTTCCCAGTTTGCTGGGCATGGCTTATCTGGGCCTTGTGGACCGCAACGATCCCATCTATCAGAACACGCGCCGTTTTGTGCTGAGCGAGGACAACCCCTATTTCTTCCGCGGCCTGGCGGCAGAAGGTATTGGCGGGCCCCATGTCGGTCTGGATATGATCTGGCCTATGAGTATCCTGATGCGGGCGTTCACCTCCGACGATGATAATGAAATCAAGGTATGTATAGAGACGCTTCTGCGCACCGATGGCGGCACAGGCTTTATGCATGAGTCATTTCATAAAGACGACCCATCCCGTTTCACCCGATCCTGGTTCGCCTGGGCCAACACCCTCTTCGGTGAACTCATTCTAAAGTTGCTAGAAGAGGGTAAACTCTCCCTGTTGAATTCCATTCAATGAATTAGCGCGGCCACTCAAAGTAGCAGTACTTCTTCTCCCAGAGCTTCTTTTCGGGAGTATCACGGCGATCATATTCGCTGATGATGCATCCGGTGTAGAGATCCTGGGCCATTTCTTCGATGACGTCGCGGAGTTCCAACTTCTCCGTAAAGAAATCCGGAATGGCCTTGCGTCCGTGGAAACAACCGACGATATTGCCACAGATGGCGCCGGTGGAATCGCTGTCTCCGGAGTGGTTGACCGACGAGATCATAGCGTCTTCGAAACTGTCAGCGTGCTTGACGGCGCTAAATACGGCGATGGCCAGCGCCTCGTGGCCGGTCCAGCCGCCGCCGATGCTTTCGATGGCGGCCACGTCGGGCTTGTCGGTATGGGCGAGATCCAGGGCCTGCGCGAGAATCTCCTGCTGCCGGGCCACGTGATGAGGCCAAAGCGCTCCGTAGGTCTTCTCCTCGTCTTGCGACACGATGGACGGCAAGCGTCCGGCCGCTTCCTGAACGACTTGGCACAGACTGGCGGCATCCACGACTTTCCCCGCGAGGATCTGCATCAGGATATCGTTCAAGACGGCCGACGGCAGGAATCCCAACGGATGAAGATGCGTGATCCGCGCAACCTCCGCTGCGGCCCAATCGCAGTATTCCCAATTGCCGCCGTGATAATCGTGAAGATAGCAGACAAGCGCGACAGGCGCCGTCCGCATCACGCCGCCGCAACCGCAACTGTCATTATGAACTTCCTGCCCCGTCTCGATGGCTCTTAAAGAGGAAATACAGGTATGTCCCGGCGCACGCAGAGAAAAGAGTTCCGGCACATTCATCAGCCAGGAAACCACACGCTCCCCTTCCTTCCGGGAACGCCATTGCTGCGTATGAAGCCAATCGAGATAGGCGTGCTTGCAGTATTCATCGAGACGCCCCATAATGCCGCGCATCGCGCCCCGCGTCATACCGAGCAGTACGCCAGCGGCCGTAAACAGGGTCATCTGCGTGTCATCGGAAATGAGCGCCAATCCCCTTTTGTTCAACGCATACCGCGTTAGACCGCGATCCCCGCAATGCGCCTTGATCTGCGGCCAGGGCAAGAACTCGATGGGATAGCCGAGAGCGTCACCGACAGCGCCGCCGACCATGCAGCCCAAGACACGGTCCTGATCGGAAGGTAATGCATTGTTCATCATCGGGCTATCCTACATTTCCGCCATCCGTCGGCCGGCGGCAAAGGCTTTCTGCAGATCTTCTTCCCAATGCTCGTCCCGCCACTTGCGCTTGGCTTCTTCGGAGAAACTGGCGAGCTCAAAGCGGTCGTAGTTGCTCACCTGATAGGTATTATAGGCGACCAGGCGCTCGGGTTCACCGAGAGCCGCTGCGATGCAATACTCCATCGAGCCATAGCCGTTGCTGTTGTTCCGTTCGGGCAGTCCGTTCATCGTCGTGACCAGCACCACGGGCATCCGCTTCGGAGCCGTCATGCTGTAGTCGTTGTAAGACAGCCACGGGAACGCAAGCCGCTCGAGGAAAGTACGCATCTGTCCCGTAACGTCGCCAAAGTAAATCGGGGAACCGAGCACAAGTCCGTCGGCCTGCGCAATTTCTTCCAGAACCGGCGTCAACGCATCGCGATACTTACAGAGGTTCGAGGCCCGGTCCTTCACCTTGCAGGCCATGCAGGACATACAGCCCTTGTAGTCCAGTTCGTAAAGCCGAACCGTCTTCACCTCGACATCCGGGCCCACCGATCTGGCACCCTCGGCAAAACTGTTCAGCATCTTCGCCGTATTCATATTGCGGCGCGGACCGCCGTCGATAATCACAATTTTCTTCATTTTTTTCTTGGTTTTATTATTCTTCGAAACACGCACAGGCTCAGCTGCCACAGGCGTATCCAGCAAACTGGCCGCTGCCAAGGCCGCCGTCCCAAAAATCGATTTCCTGAAAAAGTTTCGTCTGTCCATCGTGCCAATACCTGTTAATTCTCCGTAAAGTTACAGAAACGTAGCGAAATAATTTCCTATATTTGTTAAAATGAATTAGCCATGCCATGAACTGGACTGCCATCCTGACTGCGTTGCTGATACCTTTTGCCGGAACGGCGTTGGGTTCGGCGTTCGTGTTTTTTATGAAGAAAGAGATGCCGAACCGCCTGCAGAAAGCCCTGTTGGGTTTCGCTTCCGGCGTGATGGTCGCGGCATCGGTGTGGTCGCTGCTGATTCCTTCGAT
>JAEEGJ010004665.1_pt1 | contig 45599 bp, 37 predicted proteins | sample 8958761 | NCBI WGS metagenome assembly JAEEGJ01 (sample SAMN16246546, study PRJNA631951) | gut metagenome | biome: gut microbiome; feature: rumen; material: RS-attached | host: Bos | place: Iran: Karaj | collected 2018-10
ACTGGGAATCTTTTGAAGCAAATGATCTGATACAGTTTGCCAATAAGGCAGGTATGGAGGTTATCCTTTGCGAAAAGGGGAAAATATACATACCGGAAGACGGAACTGTTCTGCATTGTCTGTGCAGAAAACGAGTTTGGTAGATAAAATCCTGATCTGTAGGTAACGGTTCTTCATTGACAAACATTAGGTAATATGTTACCTATATATGTATGTCATTAACCGATGAGGGGAGGACCGACCGCGTGAATTCGAAAACTTCCGTGGGAGTAAAATGCTTTTTTACCGGAATCATCTACGCGCTTGTGACGTGCATCATACAGGTGCCCGTTGCCGAGGCGCTGGGCCGGATCATCGATCTGCGTCAGGATCAATCGCTGACGGATGAGATGCTGCCGCTACTGCTGTTTTTCCTTTTTCTGGCAGGGATGGCCCTGGGACTGTTCTATTATCTGAACGGACACTTGTTCGCGGCTTCTTCAAAATGGAAGCAGGGACTGAAGTTTTCCATGTTCGTGTACGCATCTAATTATATTGCCCAGGTGCTTTTTCTAGATGCTAATAACGGTCCAAAAGCACTTGTCACAGGCGGTTTTCCCGTTATTCAGGTGGAATTGTTTGACCTGATCGTGCTTGTCGTGACCGTTCTTCTGATGGTCCTATATATGCCGTGCCGGCAGAAAAACGAAAAGACAGATAAGAGGCCTGTCGTGTGGAAATGCCTGGTGTGCGGTCTTGCTTTTTCTGCTGCACTGGTCGTCTTAAATGAAGCGGTCCTGCCGGTATTCGGTTTTCCGAATATGGCGGAGGGACTTCAGGTCGCAAAAGAGAATATGCCGTTCTTTTATAGTGTAATGACACTCGGGTTTATCTTGGCCGGAACACTTGTTGCCTATTATGCATATAAAGCCGCTTCCCGAAAAGCCAAGGGCAGATTTATTACCGAATATGCTTTGCTGGTATGGTGCGTATTTGACCTGACCATGATACCTCTGGGGTATGGGATCCCCGCAACGGTTACTTTTATAGCCGTAAGTTTGATTGCCTTTGCTCTGGTTAGGTGGGTGTGCAGGTATCTATGATTTCGCCCTTCATTTGCGGCCGTTAAACATATAAGACCGACCGAACAGCCATATTATAGGTATATGGTGATGGGAAAAGGTTTTGCGGTCAAACCTTTTCCATATCTGAAAAATGGAGTTGCTTGATAATTCGGTAATTGTATGCTATATTCGTTTTGTAAATAAAAATGGTTTACAAATTAAAAGGCGTGCAAATGAAAGATTATCTAGAAAAAATTCTTCATATGGATGTACAGATGAAAGAGTCTGATTCCTTATACAAGGAGCTTCCTCTCCTTTACAAAGGATCATATTCAATCTATCAAGTTGTTTCGGGTGGGGTGAAGTGGATAGCCATGCAACCCAAGAGTGATATCCGATTAACTCAACTTCGAAAAAACCGTGCCTTCTTAGAAAATAAGAAGCAACTAAATGTTGCAGTTTTCCTGGATAAGTCATCACTATATTCAAAAGATAAGATGATTGAGGAAGGAATTCCCTTTGTTGTTCGGGATGATACGGTATATCTTCCCTTTCTTGGAGTTCTGCTGGGAAAGAACCAGCGAGAACTAAAACCTGTTCATCAAATATCTTATTTGACACAGCGTTTGCTTCTGGAAGGACTTTATGAAAGATATACTATGGCTTCGGTTACTAATCTTGCGAATCGCCTTGGAGTATCAAAGATGGCGATCAGCAAGTGTTTTGATGAAATAGAATATCTAGGTCTGGATGTGCTGATAACGAATGGAAGACGAAGATATCTGTCGATGAAACAAGACAGTCGGAAAAGTTGGGAGAAGATTCGTCCATACTTGCGAAATCCGGTTATCAAAGTGTTTGCTCTGAATGAAGACATCCGGCTGAAAAGGAAAGCCGGTATATCCGCATTGTCAGAGTATTCGATGCTTTCAGACAATTCCTTTCCCACTTACGCTATAGAAAAGAGCGAAATCAAGCAGACGGGTATACATGAAAAAAGACAGGCATCGAAGAACGAGGATATAGGTTGTCTTGTCTTTGAAGTTGGGTATTTTATCGATAGTATAAAGAAAGATATTCAAGATCCGTTAAGCGTGGTATTATCAATCAAAGATGAAGCAAATGATGAACGCGTGGAACAGTGTATTGAGAATATGCTCAAGGAGTACGTATGGTAGTCGGCTTGGATTTGTTCAGAGAGTTTTTCGCAGAGGATACTGATAAGTATGTTCTTATTGGTGGTGCTGCGTGCGATACAGTCTTCCGCAATAATGCGTCCACTTTCAGAGCAACCAAAGACTTGGATGTTGTTCTTATTGTAGAAACTTTAACACCTGATTTTAGGAAGAGGTTCTGGGATTTTATCGATGAAGGTGGATATAAGAATCGCGCTACTGCTTCTGGCAAGCCGCAGTTTTTCAGATTTGCAGATCCGGAGAATTCATCGTTTCCTAAGATGATAGAACTGTTTGCCAGAACAGAGTTTACTCTGCGTGAACCCAATATACTAACGCCCATTCATATTGATGATGAAATATCGAGCTTGTCAGGGATCTTATTGAATGAAGACTACTACAAGGTCTTGCTTAAGGGAAGAACAGTAATTGACGGTTTGTCTGTTCTAAGACCAGAATATCTTATACTTTTTAAAGCGAAAGCATATATGGATCTCAAGATGAAACGTGATGCCGGTCAAATGATTCATTCTTCAGAATTCAAAAAGCACAAGAAGGATGTACTTCGAATCGTTGTCGAAATGAACATAGAGAAAGTTGATGAATTACCATCTGCTGTATTACAAGACATAACTACCTTTGTCAGTTCTTTGAAGGACGATCCATTTGATGTTAACACGCTGATTAACTACGGAGTGACTACTGAGGAAGTTGCGGAAAGGCTTTCGGCTATTTTTCTATAAACAATAAATGAAAGAATATATACCACTGGGAATCGATTGACTGTGTAAATATCCGTAAGCACGTCTTTACGCAGCAGGAAATTAATTACAGTTACGACCAGGAAGACCGCGACAGGCTGATAAATGCGTACGCTGTCGAGATTCATTTCAAGAGCGGTCTTACCAGAAACAACCTGATGATCTCCCTCGTCCCGGAGGAACTGAGCAGATTCGCAGAGTACCTGAGAAGGAAAGTCCCTGAAGTACATAGGAGCTAGAGAAAGGAAGAAACCGATGAAAAAGATCAAGTCAGTATACAGAAGAGGCTATAAGATAATGCCGACGTGATGTTCTCCGGATAATCGTCAGACAACACTATCCTTGAGCCTGTCAAATGCTTCTTTCGCAGTTGCCCTTACAGTAGGATCGTTATCTCCAAAAGCAAGTTTCTTTACATATTCCTCGCAGTGCTTGGCGTGGATATCTGCTGCTGCGGTAGCTGCTGCAGATCTGACCGTAGGATCGGAATCGCGTAATAGCGGGATCAAAGCCATGCCGGAGTCATAGGTCGGAATCATGGCGAGCGTCATCGCAACGGTAGCTCTTATTTCCGCTTCAGGATAATCACTGAACTTGAGTACCGCACTGAGCTTCTGCTTGTTGCCTAGCTTTATGATCTTATCTTTCAAAGCGTCTAAAGATGCCATTTCCCTCAGCCCCCCGCTTTTTTATATATATTATATCCCCTATGCAAGATGTTTTACAGACGTATATTAATGGTTTCACGAAAAATCTTCTGACGATGTTATAATCAAGAAAACAATTGATTGATCCGAAAGGAACGTTTCCGCATCAGATTATTCAAGAGGATTACCTGGTCGGAAAAGGAAAAGAACTATGCAAGACGAATTATTTGCCAGATTCCGTGAACTCCAATCTGAAAGACTTCTGCTTCGGGAAATCACGGAACAGGATGTGGAAGATGTGTTTGAGATCTACTCGAATAAAGAAGTCATGCTTTATTTTGCTGACCGTTTCCCTTTCGAACAGATCAGTCAAGCAGAAACCATGATCCGTGAATACGGGGAAGCGCTCTCTAAGAATTGGGGTATGCGCTGGGGTATTGTATTGAAAGAGACAGGAAAACTTATCGGCACATGTGGTTTTCACGCTATCTCCGAGTATGACAAACGCATCGAGATCGGCTACGATCTGAATCGGGATTATTGGCAGAAAGGAATCATGACAGAAGCTCTTTCGCTGATCATCGATTACGCATTCCAAAATTCAGATGTGAACCGGATCGAGGCAATGATCGAACCGCCGAACATCGGCTCGCGTGCTTTGCTGGAAAAACTTGGATTTCAGTATGAAGGTACTCTTCGAAAACATGAAATGTGCCGCGGTGATTTTGTAGATATTCAGATGTTCAGCTTGTTGCGTGATGATCTGATAAAGTAATTCTATTAAATCTTTCATTTCCGAAAAAGAATCCATAAAACCGGACTCCGGCATGCTATACTGAAATAGCTAGGAGGGAATAGTATGAATATGGGTGAGACTTTGATCGTTATCGGATATGTTGCCGGTGTTATTCTTGTCTGTGTTCTGATTGTTGTTTTGACGTCACTATCCAGGAAACACTTTAATAAGGTAGCGGTTCTTCCTGAGAAATATCGCAGCTATACCGGCAGAGCGGAAGGAAGGATCCTCAAACACCATTGGGAGAGAGTTGGTGGTTCAGGTGTCCGTTCCGGCAGTACCATGAAAGAAGACAATATGGATGATACAGAAAGCTTCTTTATAGTTACATATGAATTTGAAGCCGATGGGAAGACCTATAAAGGAGAAGGAGAGGGCAGCCCGGTGTTTAAGGTCAGAAAGAGCCAGACGATATGCTATGATCCTTCTGATCCGACGAAGAACTGTACTATATATTATCTGAATTCGCAAAAATATGACCCAAATGCCTATAAAATCTGGTTCATCATTGCCAAACTCGCAGTCATTGCCTTAGTGATATGGTATATTGCCAGTAAGATGTTTTGAAGTATGGAAGCGAATCAGAGAAAATACATTGAATACGTAAGAAACTATGCTGAAACCACCGGGAATCATGTCTGGCTGGGCGGTTCTTTTCTGCGCGGTAATCCGACACCGTTTTCAGATGTGGATATAAGTGTCCTGATGGAAAAGCACTCTCTGCAGGACTTTATTTCCGGTTATGGAGATCCGGTATACCTTTCTTATACGACGAATCCCGAAGGGATCATCATCGTCATATATGAAGATGGAGTAGCTGTTGATCTTGAAGTGATCGAATCTATAGACGTAACGGGTGATAGTTTCTTTCATATGGAAAGAGTCAAAGATCATGATTATTGCCGAAACAACACTATCTGCAGGGAGATCTGTGAGAGAAGCGATCCGCCGTATCAGACTGCGCGTCTGTTTCATCGCAGTTTGATCAAGTATCTTTCCGGAAAGAAAGAGGTTGGCGTCAGTGTCGCGAATGAGATCGCTTCGTTTTTGGACAGTGCTTTTGCCGTTACGGAGAACGACTATAGGGCCGGAATTACACGCCTGCTTGACCTGTATTGTGATAAGTATCCGATGGACGCGAAATATCGCGATCTGTGTTCTGAGTTGATCAATACTATTCGTCAGCATGCTTCGGATATCGAAAACAGATTGGATGATTCGGATTGTACTATCGAGCGACTGATTGAGGATAATCACAAGTTTGTTGAAGGGTTTGAGTCAGCCGGTGAAAAAGTTCTTTTTGTGAATGGTGCTTATGAAAAAATAGCAGAGGAAATCTGCTGATTTCTGTTCGGCATGCCCGGCGAATCTTTGTTTTTTTTTATTTACTTGTGCAATACTTTTTATCCATGTTTTGTATTTTTGTAAGATGTCATAATGACGATAAAAATCGAAAGACGAATCGTTCTTTACTGATGCTGTTTTTTGATGGCAAAGCCTGCAATGTGCAAAATGGCTCAAATGCCCGATTCTGTAAGCTGAAATCTATTGTTACACGCGTGTGAAAATTGAAAGAAAATTTCGTGTTTTTTCGTGTTTTTCTATTGAATTATATACACATTGTTCATAAACTAAACGATGGAAAAAACTCTAGGAAACAAGGTGTGTCTATGTTTAGTTTAAAAAGGGTTACTTCTGCGGTTGTTGCAAGCGCAGTTGTATTAAGTTCGTTGTTTTTTGTTCCCGATGCCAAAAAGAATGTGGTTTATGCGGCAGAAACCAAATACGATTCTGCCAACCTCGTCAATTATGCGACGATCATGGGGCGCGCGGTTGACTATGGTATTGTCTCACAGTCGATCACGCAGAGTATGCATATGGAGACGACATTTGCGACTTTCACCTATCGCCGTACAATCGATACCACGACGGATGTTGACTTGACCAATGCAAAAACTGCGCAGTTCATCGTAGGTGAGATCACCAGCAGACCTCCGAATGATACGCTTAAGTTCGGCAAAGTCAAAACATCGAGCGACAAGGTATTCGTAGAGAATATGCGTATCACCATGTCCGATAACATGGATCCGAACCGAAGCTTCAGATTCCAGGATGATGTCGCTAAGACGACTAAATTCAGTTATTCATACCTTACAAGAAATGAGATCCAGGAAAGCATAGACACCGTTATCGATCATGCGCGTGATGAATCCGGTGAGATGGTCATACGCACCGGAGATGCCGACTACGTTCTGGATTCTACAAATAACAGTCTTGTTTCCGTAAAGGGAGACATCACTACGATCAACATCAATGATCCTAAGTATGACAACAAAGTCGTTTACATCAATTTGGATGATGCAAAGTTTTCCAATCTCTTAAGAGCATGGGAAAAAGAACCTAACGGTCATCATCTCGACATCAATAAGAGATCAAGCACGGTTATTGTTTTCACTTCCCAGAAATCCGGTTCGATCACTCTTGGTAAGGTCAGCGTTTACGCGCCGGACTCTTCTTTATACAGCTCAGCTGCATCTTCAGGGGTTCATGATTACGATTCCTATGCTTCGGTTACCACATACAGCGGAAACCAGTCTACACATAACGCTTATGTAGATAAGGAAATCGCTCAGAAGCTGATCTGGAATATTACAAAAGCCGAAAATGTAACGATCTCCAGTAATGCCGGAACATTCCTGTGCCTTGCAGGTAATAAGACAGATAGAAAAGTTAAGGTTAATCTTGAGGGCAACCCCTGCGCAGGTTGGCTCGTTGTTAACGGTAATGTAGAGAATAAATGTGAGTACCACTACATTTATGGTGGCCACAGCCAGGAACAGCAGAGCGAGGGCAATGGCCAGATGCACTTCGTTGCACGTAAGGGTTTCACTACAAAATATGTCGACAAGGATCATATTGCTCCATATACCGACAGTAGCGTTGCTTTTAAAGAAGGCGCTTATCAGTTCTTCTGGCAGGAGTACACGGATTCGAGTTTTAATACTCCTGTAGGAACAAGATCGATAGTCAAGGTAAAGGATACAAGTTACCTTGAATTCCCGACAGAAACTTTTACCAATAAGGACAGCTCTGATCCGCATTATGTTACTTCAACGCCTACTGATTTCTATTTCAGGATCACTGAAGATCCGAGTAAGTCTCTTCCCGGAATTAAGAATTCAGCAGGCTACATCAATATCTGTTTAAGAGTATATGTTGCAGCAAAAGATGAGATCAAATTCAAAGTCCAGTCTGTGACTATGATCGGTGATGATGAGAATAGTCTCGTTAAGTACGATGAGAATGGAACCTGGGGTTCCGCAAATGACTGGGTCGATGTTGTAAACGCAAGATTCGATCTCGGTGCTTTTTTCAATCGGATCCAGGTCCCGGGTTACATGACCATCACCAAGACCATCGAAGGCGACGTTACGGAAGAAGACCTCAACGGATTAACATTTACTGTAACTGATGGTAAGGGTTTCACAGTTGAGTATAAACTCGGCAGAGATTTTACCAAGAATCCTGCCACAGGCATCTATGAGTTAACAACTCCGCTTCAGGTCCCGGATTCACAGACGAAGTATACGGTCACAGAGACTCTGTATTCTTTGGATGGATATAAGCTGGAAGAAGTAAGCTATAAGGTTGACGGCGGAGACACACAGCATGACAACGATACGGCTGTTCTTGATTCTGTAAGTACTGATTCTAATACCCCTACAACAGTAGCTTATACAGACTCTTACACACCTTTGGGAACTCTTACAGTCCATAAGACTGCAAAAGATAATAACAATAATAATATTAATTACTATTATGAATTCTCCGTTAAGAACAGCGCAGGTCTGTACTTACAGGCTGATAAGCAGACATTTGATACAACGGAATATTTCTTCACTATCGGTACCAACGAAGAGCAGGTTTTCGAGAACATCCCTGTTGGATTATATACGATCACAGAAGATACCAATTTGTTTGTTTATGGTTATACCTTTGAGCAAGGAATCAGTAAGACTTCCGGACAAGCTGATGTAACCAAGAAATCCAATACTGATTTTACGTTGGAGAATAAATTCACGCAGGATCTCGGTAATTTGGTAGTCAAGAAGACTGCAAAGGATAACAACGGCAATGATGTAGAAGGATCTTTCAAGTTCACTATCTCTACCCCGATGAGAGGTTATCTGCAGGCTGACGGTACATTTGGTAATACCAGATATTATTTTACTATCAGCGCAGGCGAGACCAAAACATTCGAGAATCTGCCTGCTGACAATTACATGATTACTGAGGATACTGATAGCGTAGAAGTTACCGGCTATACATTTAACATGGCCGATAGTATATACTCGGTGCTCGGTCGAGTAACCAAGAACGGTAATTCTAATGCAGAACTGAAAAACATTTTCACTCAGGATGTCGGAACACTCAAAGTATCAAAGATTGCTCAGGATAATCACGATACTAATGTATCCGGAACATTCGAGTTCTCAGTTAAGAACAGCAAGGGTCAGTTCCTGCAGGCAGATAAGAAGTCTTTTGATACTACAGAAGTATTCTTTACTGTAGAAGCTGGTTCCTACACAACATTCGAAGACCTTCCTGTAGGTGAATATACAGTTACAGAAAACACTGATTCTATCTCTGTTGATGGATTCACATTTACTACGACAGGAAGCTCAACTTCTGACACTGCGACTGTAATCAAGGATAAGTCCGTTGATGCTGAATTGACCAATAAGTTCATTCAAGATCTCGGTTCACTTACAGTTGCAAAGATTGCTACAGATACCAACAATAAGGATGTTGAAGGAAACTTCCGTTTCTCGGTTAAGAACAGTGCCGGCAAGTACCTGCAGGGAAATGAAAAGGATTTTGCTGATGCAGAAGTCTTCTTTGCTGTAGATGCAGGCTCTTCCAAGACATTTACAGATCTTCCTGTAGGCACATACACGATTACAGAGAAAACAGATGAAATCTCTGTACCCGGTTATACATATGTATCGGCAGACAGTGAAACGACCGGAACAGGAACTGTTTCGAAAACAACGACTTCCGATTCAACAGTTACATTAACAAATAAATTCATTCAGGATGTCGGTAAGCTTACTGTCAAGAAGACGGCAACCGACAACAATAACGAAAACGTAGCAGGCTCTTTCCGATTCTCCGTAAAGAACGGTGAAGGCAAGTATCTGCAGGCGGACAAGAAGACCTTTGATACGGATGAGTATTTCTTTACGGTAGCTTCCGGAGCTTCAGTGCTTTTCGAGAATCTTCCTGTTGGAACATATACCGTAACTGAAGATACAGATTCTGTCTCTGTAGACGGATACACATTCGAAGTAGGCAACAGTACAACAAATGTTGAGAAGCCTGTAGTCAAGGACGGAAATGCTGACGCTGAACTGGTTAACAAGTTTACTAAGGATGTCGGAACCCTTGAAGTCACGAAGACTGCCAAGGACAACAACGATAAGTCCGTTGCAGGTTCCTTCCAGTTCTCTGTTAAGAACAGTGCCGGTCTGTACCTCCAGGCAGACGAGAAGTCCTTTGCAGATACAGAGGTATTTTTTACCATTGCCACAAGCGGGACGAAGACATTTAATAATCTCCCTGTCGGTGAATATACGGTTACTGAGAATACAGACGCTGTCAATATTGAAGGTTATACATTCGAACTTAATGACAGCACATTGAGTGATAGCACAGTAGTTTATAAGGACAGCACTGCACACGCCGGCCTGATCAACAAGTTTACTCAGGATGCCGGTTCACTTACAGTTAGTAAGAGTGCGGTAGACAACTATAACAAAACGGTAGACGGAACTTTCCAGTTCTCTGTAAAGAACAGTGATGGTAAGTTCCTGCAGGCAGATGAGAAGTCATTTGAGGATGAGGAATTCTTCTTCACGGTAGCAGCAGGATCTACCAAGAAGTTTGAAAATCTCCCTGTTGGTGAGTACACAGTAGAAGAAGATACAGATTCTGTCTCTGTTACCGGTTATACATTCAATAAGGATGACAGTACAACAAGTGCTGATGCAACGGTTGTCAAGAACGATAATGCTGATGCACAGCTCGAAAACAAGTTCACGCTGGATCTCGGTTCTTTGAAGATCTCTAAGGCCCTCGGTGCAAATGCTCCTCAGGCTGCATCTTCAAAGACCTATACTTTCACGGTCACAGGACCTGACAATTACAGCAAGACTGTAACGATTGAAGGTGCCGGAGAAGAGAAGATCGAAGGCCTCGTACCGGGTACTTACACAGTAACCGAGGATGAGGACGACGCTGCAATTGAAGGCTACGACCTCGAAGTAACAGGCAGCGGAGAAGTCTCTGTAGTTGCAAAGGATGTTGCTGAAACAACTATTACAAATACTTATACTAGGCAGACAGGATCATTGACTGTTACAAAGACTGCAACTGACAATAATGACGAAGCAGTCAGCAATACATTCTACTTCTCTGTAAAGAACAGTGAAGGCAAGTATCTGCAGACTGATGAGAAATCCTTCGGTACAACAGAGGTATTCTTCTCCGTAGAATCAGAAAGCTCAAAGACATTCAGTGAACTTCCTGTCGGTGATTATACAGTTACTGAGGATAAGACAAGAGTAGAAGTAACAGGTTATGACTTCCTTGCAACGAGCACGACAGAAAAGAATGTCACCGTAACGAAGTCCTCAGCACCTACTACAGCAGCTCTTGTAAATAATTACGAGAAGCACTTAGGAACTTTGACAGTACAGAAGATTGCCAAGGACAACAACAATGATGACGTAACAGGAACATTCGAATTCTCTGTAAAGAATGGTGATGACCAGTACCTGCAGAGTGATGAGAAGACATTTGATGATGCAGAATACTTCTTCACAGTAGCAGCAGGATCTTCCAAGATATTCGAAAATCTCCCTGCAGGCAAGTATCAGGTTGAAGAGAAGACAGATGACATCGCTGTATCCGGTTATACATTCAATAAGGATGATAGTAGAACGTCCGGAACAGGATCTGTTTCTAAGATATCTACAGAGTATTCGACAGTAACATTGGAGAACAAGTTCACTAAGGATGTCGGATCTTTGAAGATCACAAAGGCCCTCGGCGCAAATGCTCCTGACGGTGCATCTTCAAAGACTTATACGTTCACGGTTACAGGACCTGACAACTTCAGCCAGACTGTAACGATTGAGGGTGCCGGTTCCGAGACATTGACCGGCCTCGAACCAGGAACATACACCGTAACTGAGAACCTGACAGATGTAGCTATCGATGGATACGATCTCGAAGTAACAGGAGGTGGAAAAGTTTCTGTTGTAGGAAATGCAATTGCAAAAACAACTGTAACTAATACATATACAAAGCAGAAGGGTTCATTGAGGATCGTTAAGACACTTGCTGCAGGTTATCCTAAAGAAGCTGAGGATACGGTTTTCGCATTCACAGTAACAGGTGTCGGATTCAGCAAGACTGTATTTATAACAGGTGAAGGATCTGAAACGATCGATAATCTTGAACCCGGCAGATACACAGTTACTGAGAACAAGGATGCTGCCAAGATCGATAATTTCGATCTCATAGTAACCGGTGATGAAGGTGATGCCGTAGAGGTTGTTTCTGGCAAGACAACAATTGCTTCAATTACCAATACTTATAAGAGCAACTCATCTTCTAAGGGATCTCTTAAGATCACTAAGACACTTGGCGAAGGTGCTCCTGATGCTGCAAACACCAAGGAATACAAGTTCACAGTAACAGGTTCAGGCTACAGCAATACTGTAACTATCAAGGGTTCAGGCTCTGTAACTATCGTCAACCTCGAGCCCGGCAAGTACTCAGTTACTGAGGACGAGAAAGGTGCAGCAATCAAGGGTTACGATCTCAAAGTAACAGGCGGCGGAGAAGTCTCTGTTGCCGGAAATGCAATTGCTGAAACAACTGTAACTAATACATACACAGAGACCAAGGGAAGCCTGACTGTTAAGAAGAGCGTCACAGGTACTTCGACAAATAAGGTGTTCAGCTTCACGGTAACCGGACCGAACAACTTCAGCGAGACCTTCGAACTGAAGGATGGCGAGACAAAGGAACTGAAAGATCTGCCTCTTGATGAGTACACTGTCGTTGAGAATGAAATCGGTGAGAACGGTAAGGCTCAGATCGATGGATACACCCTGAGTGTTACCGGAAACGGAACAGCAAAAGTTGACCTTAAGACAAAGAAAGACCAGACTGTTGAGATCACAAATGCTTACACAGCTATTCCGATGACTGAAGCAACGGTTACGAAGATCTGGGACGATGCGAACGATCAGGACGGTATTCGTCCGACAGTTCTCAAAGTGGCACTCCTGAAGAATGGTACGAAGCATTCTGAAGTGACACTTAACGAGGCAAACGGATGGACTGCTACCGTCAAGAATCTGCCTGTCAAGGATGGCACGACTGACAATGTTTATACTTGGGAGGAAGATGCTAACGCTCTTCCGCAGGGATATACACTGAAATCGCAGTCTACATCGGGAACAGTAACGACGATTACTAACTCGCATACTCCTGTACAGATCGTTCTGAAGGTCGTTAAGTCCTGGGACGATGCCGGTGCAGAGAACAACCGTCCGTCGGTTCTGACTGTCAAACTCCTGGCAGATGGTTCTGAAGTTCAGTCCTTTGATCTGACAGAAGCAGATGGATGGACCGCTTCGGCAACAGTTCCGAAGTACAAGAACGGAAGCGAGATCAGCTATTCCTGGACAGAGGGATCCATGCCGGATGGCTACACACTGCTGTCCAGTCAGGTGAGTGCAGATGGTCTGACAACGACGATCACGAACACTTACGATCTGTCCCGTGAGAAAACATCCGCAACTGTTAAGAAGGTATGGGACGATAACAATAATGCTGATCAGAAGAGACCTGCCAGCATCGAGTTTACACTGAGCAATGGAACGGTAGTTACATTGAGTGAAGCGAACAACTGGGAGCAGAAGGTCGATAACCTGCCGAAGTTTGATTCTGCGGGCAACAAGATCACCTATACCTGGACAGAGGGCTCCATGCCTGCAGAATACTCGAAGACGGGAGAAGATGTCAGCGCAGATGGTCTGACAACGACGTTTACAAATAAGTACACGAAGCCGGCTCCTGTCAAGGGAAGCCTGAAGGTAACAAAGGCACTCGGTGCGGATGCTCCGTCGGATGCATCTTCTAAGATCTATAAGTTCACAGTAACAGGTACGAAGGGTTACGAAGCAAGCTTCGAGATTCAGGGCGCCGGCTCCTATGAACTGACGGATCTTGAACAGGATACTTACACCATTACCGAGAATACTGATTCTGCGGAGATTAAGGGATACACACTGAGTGTATCCAATAATGGTGTAACAGTTGTGATCAACAGTGCGACCCAGCAGGAATGTGTGATCACGAACACCTACACGAAGGATGTGGAGCCGACAGAGACCAATCCGACTGATACAAATCCGACAGAAACCAATCCGACCGATACGAATCCGACAGGTTCGCAGCCGACGGACAAGTCGCCGGATGAGGATGAACAGGGTCCTTCTGAGAGCACGACGACTCCGGCACCTGATAAGGAGATCGAGAGCGTTACGATCGACGATAAGCCGGTATCTCCGGATGACTACAAGAAGAAGCCGGATGGTACGGTAGAGTTCAGTCCTGAAACGATCGAGGGTCTCACACGTGGTGTACACCGTGCCGTGATCAAGTACACAGACGGAACGATAGTAACGATTGATTTTGAAGTCCTTGCGTCTACAAGAGACGGCAGAAAGATCGTCAAGACCGGTGATGTAGCAGACAATAATATGCTCCCGACAGCGGCTCTCTTCGCTGTAGCTTTAGCGGCTGTTGCCATCGTGATCTTCAGAAAACGCCGTTCAGAGAGTGACGCTGAATAAGCGGACATAAATAGTATCACTTTATGAAAAGCAGTCCGGAGAGACTCTCCGGGCTGCTTTTTGTTTTAGATATGTTAATATAGAAGAGCAGGACCTCACTTCTATGAACCCTGATCTTTCTGAACGTAAAGGCTTCGTTCTTGTTGAGTGGGGCGGCGGAAATCTAGGATGATCCGATAAGGAAGTAGAAAAATGACTGAGCAAATGAAACAGGCGATGAGGGCGAGACACACCGTCAGAAAGTTTGATGGAACGCCTTTGTCTGATTCAGAGAAAAGCACTCTCAAATCAAGAGTTGATGAATTGAATAAGCAATTGAATCTTTCCATTGCTTTGGTCGAGAGCGAGAAGACACCCGTCAATTTTATGGGTAAAGTTGTTCTGGGCGGAGAGGGTGTGAATACCTATTTCGTTCTGGCAGCAGATGACCGGGATGGTATTGATGAGATGCTCGGCTATGCCGGGTCTGACCTGTGCCTTTATGCGCAGATGAACGGTCTCAACACCTGGTGGATGGCCGGGACTTTTAACAGGAAATATGTGGAAGGATTTGTCAGTGGCAAAAAGATCGTAAGCATTATCGCTGTAGGCCACGGCAAGACACAGGGTGTGCCGCATAAGAGCAAGGATAAAGATCAGGTCAGCAGCTATTCGGGTGAAGCACCGGAGTGGTTTAAAAACGGTATCGAGGCAGCGCTGCTTGCACCGACTGCGCTTAACAAGCAGGCTTTCACTATCACCGGAGAAGGTAATAAGGTTAATCTGACATATAAAAGCGGACCTATGTCCGGCATCGATAAGGGAATCGTAAAGCATCACTTTGAGCTTGGAGCAGGCAAAGAGAACTTTGAGTGGACTTAACGTTTATACGTTCACTTGACAGGGTAGGATTTGGCTTATGACTATCACCAAGAACAAACAATCCGTGGAAACGATTTCCAATATGGCGGAAAAAGCATTTCCGGATAAGAGAATCGCAGCGGTAAAAGAACTGACTGAAGGAATGTGCAATGTCACCTACGATATCACGTTTGAAGATGGCAGTGAAAGTATATTGAAGATCGCGGCAAAAGACAGAAGAGGCAATACCTCTAATGAAGTCAATCTGATGCAGGCGGAAGTTACTGCCATGAAACTGGCTTCCGAAAACTGTTCTTTTAAAGTTGCAGACATCCAGTATTACGATACGAGTAACACCATATGCGACGGGCACTATTTCTTTATGGAAAAACTGAAGGGTGATAATTTCGCTTTTGTAAGAGAGAAGATGTCCGAAGATGCAATCGCAATAGTGGATACGGAGATCGGAAAGATATCGCGGGAATTGTCACAGGTGAAGAACCCGGAATTCGGCTTTCTGGGAGAAGATAAGAGATACGATTCTCTGTTTCTCTTCGTAAAGCATATGCTGGAAAACCTGATCTCAGATGCCGGGAAAAAAGATATTGATATCGTATATGACGGACAGACATTACTGAATCAGCTGGAGACGGATAAAAGTGCTTTTGAAGCGGTAAAAGAAGCTTCTCTGGTTCACTGGGACATGTGGGCCGGAAATGTATTCGTCAATGACGGGCATGTGTCCGGGATCATTGACTGGGAAAGAGCACTATGGGGTGAACCGTTTATGGATGACCGTTTCAGAATGCATAACAGAGGTGAGCATTTCCTGGAAGGATTCGGTCAGACCTCGTTCTCGGAAGATGAATTAAAGAGATTACGCTGGTACGATATCATCCTGTATTTAACGATGATGATCGAAGTGTATTACAGAGAGTTTGAGGATGAGGGGCAGTACTTCTGGGCGAAAGAAATGCTCGGGAAGTGTATGTGAGTAGAAGCGCTTTTCAGATTGTGTGAACAGGATTCACTAACGGGGTAACTATGGCAACGGAAATGAAAAAGATTAAAAAGTTGAGAGGCGGGAATTGCCTGTTTATCAGCGAGGATGGGAATACCCTCGCCGGGTTTAGTGGTCAGAATATTGCCTATGTTTATGACCTGTCGGGTGACAGTCTGGAACCGATATTCAAGATCCGGACGATAAGATACCTTTCACGTGTCGCGGTCTCACCTGACAGAAAACTTCTCGCTGCAAAAAGCACTACCGGAGAAATTGTAGTGTTCTCTTTGGAGTCTGGCGAAGAACTGCTTCGGGTCAAAACAAACGAAATGGACGGCCCTCAGATGTACTTCACCGCTGACAACAAGTCAGTCCTCGATTTGGGCAGTAGCCGGATAAAACTCATCGATATCGAAACACAGAAGGTCACGTATCTTGATGACGATATTCAGCCGGTTACCGGCTTATGTCCGCGTGTCTGGCGTATCGCGCTGGACAGATACAGTAACCAGATTTACAGATTTATTCAGACTGATGAAAATTATTCTGTCGGGGAACTGCAGATTTCCTCCTCGGATCCGGACCGGATCTCTTTTCAGGTAGCGCAGAAGGCACCTTATCAGCTGCCGGGAATTCTCAATGGGTTGTCTCTTTGCAGGGAAAGAAACTATTACCGGAAAGAGACACATATTGTTGTCACCGACAAGCAGTTTAACGAGATAGGAAAGATCAGTTTTCCGTCCGAATTTGAGAAGCTCCCCCCAGTGCGGAAGTTCTATGTTTCTCCTTGTGAGAAATACATTCTGTTTGATTTTATGAGGGCTTCAGGAGAATCATATCTTTACGAGCTAGAAACTATGAAGATGGTGCGCAAATTTGAGTATCCGTATCTATGTGACTTTACAATGGTCAAGGATGATACAGAGTTTGTAGTTTCAACATGGCAGGGAGCTTTTATTGGAAAGGTTTAAGTAACCGAAGGCAGGCTGTGAAAAAATCCATCCTTTTGAAGAGTCTAATTAGAAACAGGCTGAATAAAAGGAGGCCGGGGGAAATATGTCGGGAAGAAGTATGAGGAAGAGAATCACAGCATTATCAGTGATTATGCTGATGATGCTGAGTCTTGCATCCTGTGGTGAGAAAAAAGGAATATACAGCGGGCCGGAAAAGCGAAGCGGTGCTTTTGACCTGGTACTGCAAAAAGAGAACTCGAAAAAAGCCATGGCAACCACATGGTACTGGGACGGGGACACAGAGAATACGACGATCAACGTGCCGGATGAGAGTGAGGATGGCATCAAGATTACGGCACTTGGCGGAAGTACGAAGAGTTTCTCAATGGGCGGTGATCCGCGTATACCATTTGAGGTGTATGTTGAGGGAGATAAGTATGTAAAGGACGATAAGGGCAAGGCGTATACTACCCGGGAAATCGTTTTTACAATACATTTCGGAAAGAATATCGAATCAATGATATTTAGGGGCGGCGATTCGTTTTACTTAGTGAATTATGATGGGACTTATGTGTTCTATATGAAATCCTACTATTTTATTTGCGATCCCGAAAACCCGTATTACTACACGAAAGACGGAAAAGTGTACGATAAGAAAACGAATGAATTAACGCAGGATATCTCATCCTATTGTTACGGAGAAATATGAGTGTATGAGCCCCCGGAACTGTTAAGGTTCCGGGGGTTTTCTCATGATGCGTAAAGGATCATCTGAAGTAAGATTACGATTTGGTCACTCCATCGGGAAAACGGTATTGTATTATATTTTTGAAGATAATGGTATGGATCGGGGAAGCAATATTTGGAGGTCCATATGAAAGATATATTTGCAGCGCAGACGAAAAAAGCACTTGCTGCCTTTTTAGTGCTGTCTGTTCTTTTCTCGACAGTCGCCTGTAAAAAAAGGAAAGAACAAGTTCAGAGTGATGAGCCCTCGATAGAAACAACAGCGGCCACAACCTCTTCTTCAGAAGAGACATCAGAGACAACATCAGAATCGACTTCGGAAGAAACGACAACGGAAACTACGAAACCTGAACCGACCGGTGTGACGGGTACATATCTGATGATGTACGAGAATCACCAGGCAGATGATATGCCGATCGGTGTTCGTCTGGAACTAATGCTCGAAGATGATAAGATCGCTGTTATGTTCGAACGCGTATATCCCAATCTGAGCACGGAAGGACATTTTGTATACATTGATGCCGATCCCATAGGCCCTTATGTTGTTGAAGTTAATGAGAACAGTGGAGTCTATACTGCCGAGTGCGGAGGGGAGATACACTCATTTACAGTGGCTTCTGATGGGAAATCGGCAGATGTAAGTCACAGTGTTTTCGGACAAAAGGATGACCAGGATTCCATTACCATGAGCGGTCACTATGAACGAATTGATCATGAAGACTATACTCCGGATCATGTTCCGTCACCAACGAATGACCCGGCCACACCCGGTGGGGCCGTAGATTCGGTTCTGGCAAAACTGGCCCGCGAACAGCTCGGACTTTCTAAGGACGCGGTCCTTACGGAAGATGATCTGTCAAAAGTGTATGCGCTGGATTTGGATTCGGAATACGATTTATCGCTGAACGGGATCGAGTATTTTACTAATCTGAGAACTATCAAAATCCTGTTTTCCTATATTCAGGATATATCTCCACTTGCAAATCTCCATTCACTTCAGGAGATCTGCATCTGCACGGCGCCGGTAGATACCATTCCGGATCTGTCGCAATGCAGAGAACTCAAGCGTCTTTCTTTAAATGAATGTAACATCAGAGATATATCTCCGGTCGCTTCCCTTGGATCTTTAAAGACCCTTGAGTTGTGTGGTAACGATATAACAAGTATCGCTCCGATAAAGGATATGGATTCCCTCAGGACGCTTTCTCTGGGTGATAATCCGATCACAGACTGGGAGACGATCGCCGACAATGAAAAACTGCGTGCAGCGCTTTCTCAGGACTTCGATAAAACCATGAAAGTGATCGATAAAGCCCGTGCCATAGTAAACGAAACAATAACCGGTGACATGAGTGACCTGGAAAAAGAGATAGCGATATATAAAAAGGTGCATGAAATTGCAGAGCCGGAACTGAGGGATCCGGATGGAGTGTATCAGGAAGCGAATCCTTTCGGCTATATGGTCCTGATAGAAGGCTGGGGCCTCTGCGGCGATTACTCTGAAGCGGTAGCACTACTTATGACACTGGCCGGTCTTGAGTGTTTCCAGATTCATTCCAGTACTCATATGTGGAATGTCATTAAGATCGACGGTGTCTATTACGAGATCGATTGTATGTGGGATGATCGTAATGAAGTCGAAGGATTGGAGTATTTGAATCTCAGCCGTGCACGCATGGATGAATACGCGTCGCATCATGTTGAGATTCCGCGTTATCCGGTCGCCGACTGCTCGATGCTCCGCCTTGAATATCTGCGTATGCTGAATATCGTCAGTCAATACTGAGGAAGACCGTCTGATACTGTCTTTTTGACTGCTGTTTCCTGATGTGAAAGGTCAGAGTGCGTGATATAATCTGTTAAAAAGATGGCAGAGAAAGACGAGGTATGACTATGACACAGAGTGAGCAGAAGGAACTGGTTGCATCTACGGCGATCGATACCCTGATTAAGCAGGGTAAGATATTTTCGGGCATGAAGATCGGTCTCGGTACGGGATCGACGGCATATCCTGCGGTAAGACATCTGGCAAAGAGGATCGCGGACGGAACGGTCAAGGACGTGAAAGCCGTTGTGACCAGCTTCGGTACACAGAACCTCTGTGAGGAACTGGATATCCCGGTTTTCTCCATGAACGATAAAGCGATTGGCGGTCATCTGGATCTCGCCATCGACGGAGCCGATGAAGTCGATCCGTGTAACAATGTTATAAAGGGCGGCGGCGCAGCGCTTTTGAGGGAAAAGATCGTGGCGTATAACTCGACACAGTTTGTCATTGTCGCCGATGCGACGAAGATCGTGGATTCTCTCGGTACCGGGTTCCGCCTTCCTGTAGAGATCATCGGAGAAGCGAGAGTCCCGGTCGTAGCAGCACTGGAAAAACTCGGTGCGCAGTGCATCCTTCGTGAAGGCGTAAGAAAGTGCGGCCCGGTCATCACCGATAACGGAAACCAGCTTCTGGATATCCTTTGGAAAGAGCCTGTGGATCCGGTAGAGATGGAGGATAAGATCAACGGGATCGTCGGTGTGGTGGATAACGGATTCTTCACCAAGAACAAGCCGGTCGTATTTACCATTGATGCTGAAGGTAACGTGATCGAGCGCTGAGAGATAAGTTCATAACCTTATGTGAATAGAATAAAAACACCTCCCTGTGATTGCCATAGGGAGGCGCTTTCTATTTCGAAGGTTGTTTAAAAGTGCTTTTCTATATTAGGCGCTTGTCTCGGAAGGCGTATTGATGGTGATTTCATTACTGAATCCGAAAACGTTGGCTACTGACTCATACCAGACACTCTTCTCGCCATATGCGATCTGGAAGTGAACTCCATTATCCCAGGTGATGTAGTCGATCGCTGTGATGCCGACTACAAAATCCTCGGCTTTCCAGCTTCCGTTCCCTTTTTCCACAAGCACGGGATGTCTTTCCTTCATGATCCTGATGAATTCTTCTGCCTTGGCACGGTCGTAGATATCGATAACGAGTCCGGTTCCGAAGTTCCCGATTCCATTTACGCGCTGTTCACTAATATCTTTGTTATCGCAGAATACTCCGCTGATAATTATAACGTTTACATTGTCTTTTTTGACCCGGCTGTATCTTGCTTCAAGTTGTGCCTGTCCTGTGTGACGGTTAGGTTCAATATCAAAGTAGGTTGCCTGTACATCGGTTAATTTATCGCCGATCTGAGGAACTTTTCGGGTGGTCAGGCTGTCACAGAGATCCGCGATCTCTTCTGCGGTCATCTGACTGAGATCGAATACGACTTCGCTCTCTTCTTTTTCTGTTGTCTCTGTCGGAGCGGCGGACTCTTCTGTCGTGGACTCTGTGGTCGATTCCGTTGTCGCTTCCGTGGTGGTTTCTATTTCCTTCGGAGTCGTTGTTGTAGACTCGTCTTCTGAAACATCTGCAGCTTCAGTGGTGGTTTCATCCTTTTCCTTCGTTACCTTGCTGTCTCCCTTGGAGCCGCAGGCTGAAGTCATAACGAGTGCCATTGCCAGTGTAATCACGAGAATCTTCTTTTTCATAATGCCCTCCTTCCGGCCCGCCGGGTACTGCGGCAAGCCAAAACCCAAATGTAGATTAACAGTAGGGAAGTGCAATGACAAGGAGAGGATTCCGCAGGATAAAGACCCTTATTTCCGCGCTCTTCGCAGATGTCAAACCATTCTTACCTTAATGTGACTACTCTGTTAGGAAAAGCACCGGTACATCTGCTATAGTGGTCCTGCCTGATATGAGGTTCAGGCGGGATGAAAGATTTACGTATGACGTTTTGGGGAGATCGAAAGATGACAAAAAGAAAAATCATAAGTGCTTTTCTGGTATTCACAGTGGTTATGTCCGGATGCGGTAAGAAGCCTTCGGAAGGATCTTCCGTGAAGGAGACTTCGGAGGAGACAACGACAACTTCGGCAACATCAATAGAGACTACAGAAACAACGACCGTGGAGACCACGACGGAGACGACGGTTCCTGAGACGACAAAAGCACCGGAGCCCTTTACTTTTAAACCTCATGTACATACGGATCTTTTCTCGGAATACGTGACGGAAGAAATGTGGAAGGCGCTTTATAACCTGATCGATGCGATCCGTTCTGGCGAAGATACCTTCGTGTGCCCGAACCAGGAGACGTTTACCTGGGCGACCGACAGCACTGTGCTTGGCACATTCCTTCCGCCGGCGGGATGTATCGTCGAGGGGGAGTCCTTCGAAAACGGTGTGGGCCGGATCAGGTACACGATCGGAAAAGAAGCGTATCAGGAAAGAGAAAGCGCATTTGAGGCGGAAGTGGTACGCATCTTAAACGAATCCATCCGCACCGACTACTCGGACTTTGAAAAACTGATGGGCCTTTACGAATATATCTGCCTGCATTTCTCGTACGATAACAGCAGCATCGATAACGTCACTGTCGATGAGTTCAGTGACTACGCCTGCATGATGTCGAAGAAGGGCATCTGCTGCGAGATCGCGGGCGTGCTTGCGTATCTTCTGATGCAGTGCGATGTGGAGGCGATCTGTTTCGGATCGACGAACCATGACTGGAATTATGTTGTCCTCGGAGGCAAAGGATATTTCGTCGATGCGACATGGGCGCTTACCGGAAATAACCCGGAGTACGGCGTCATGCTCAATTACTTCCTGATGACTCTCGACGAACGTCTGGCGGATGGCTTTGAGAAGGACGATCTTCAGGTCGAGCAGATCTGGTACTGGAAGAGAGACTACGATATCAGCCGCTTCACTGCGACGGATACATACTTCGCACCGATCCACGATTATACGGTCTACCGAGGAATGGATACCGAGAAAAATGTGATCCGTTATAAGGTGGGCGATGAGATCCTCGAACTGAGCTACGGAGACCTGTAACTGCCTGAGTTCTCAGTAAAGCCGGAGCCTGATTCTCATCGAAGCGGAAATCCTTTACTGAAAGTTTACCTTGTCAGCGGCCCGAATCGTATATAATAGAATTATCTCAATAACGAGGAGGCGCCGGCATGAAAAAGAAGATCGCCGTGTTTACTACCGGCTGGTGTTCTGAGATCCTCAGTCAATTTCTTACGGGCATGATGAAGACGCTTGGTGAAAACCAGGCGGATATTTTCATGTTCCTTTGTTACCCGACTCCTCTGGATACTCCTGCGAAGAAGCAGGGTGAGATGCTGATCTTCGACCTTCCCGATCTTTCTGACTTCGACCTGGCGATCATCTTCGGAAGCGGCCTGGATTATCCGGACCGGCAGGAGAGTATCATCACAAGGTGCAAGGAAGCCGGTGTTCCGCTCATCATCCAGGGTGCGAAGAGAGAGGGCGTGAGCAGCCTCCGTTCCGATAATACACATGCGATCAAGGAGATGTGCGCGCATCTTTTCGATGTGCATAATGTAAATACGCTGGCGTATCTTGCCGGCACGAGAGAATCCTACGATTCAGAGAAGCGGCTCTCGGCTGTCCGTGAATACCTTCTGGAGACCGGACGCGAAGAGGCGCTGGTCGATGTGTTCTATACCGACTGGGAGAACTCGGTCGTAAAGGATCACATCAGGGAACTGTGTGCTTCGGATGAACCACTGCCGGACGTCTTTGTCTATGCGAATGATGGTATCGCGATGCAGGCCTGCGCCACGCTGATCGAGTGCGGGTACGATGTTCCCGGTGATGTCCTGATTACGGGATATGATTTCCTCGATGACAGTCAGGTCTTCGATCCGGAACTTGCGTCTGTTGACCAGTGTTTCGGTGAGATGGGCGAAGCAGCGACGAAACTCTGGCACGATATGTTAGAAGGAGACGGGCCGGGCAGAAGTGTGGTGATCCACAGTAAGTTTGTTCCCGGCGAGAGTTGCGGTTGCCTGCATTACCGCGACAGCGACAAGGTCAGAAGACAGATGGGCAGAGACGTGTTCTTTAAGCGCAGCATGACGACTTACTTTAACAGAAAACTCGACATTATCGACTCAACGGTCCTCTCGTGTCCGACGTTTGAAGACTTTAAAATGAACATGCACCGGCTGCTTCAGGACGACCATGATTATGAGGGCGATTCCTTCCATGTCATCCTCGATCCGAATTTCAGCCTGTCGCTTTACGATACGAATGTGAAACTGAATAGTGATGCGTACAGTAAGTACATGGAGGTGCTCTATTCATCTGAAGACGGAGTGCTCTATGAGCAGGAAAGATTTGAATCGCGCGATCTGATCCCGGGATATAAGGGCGAGGGCGCCAACCATATTTATGCATTCCTGCCGCTTCACGAGGCGGATGCATCATACGGATATGTAGTCTTCCGCGACTGCATCGACAAGGTCGGAAACCGCTTCCTGTTTACGTATCAGAACCGCATGTCGCTGGTGTTTGAGAAGTTCCGCTATACGCTTACAATCGACCTGATCAACAACCGCCTCCTCAACATGATGAGGCGTGATCCTCTGACAAAGGTCAATAACCGCGTGGCATACGAGGATAAGGAGAAGTACCTGCATTCGCAGATCGTGGCGGATCCGGATATCGAGTTTGCCATCGCGATGTTTGACGTCAATAACCTAAAACTCATCAACGATTCGAAGGGGCACGAAGCCGGTGACGAATACCTGCTCCGCGCGTGCCGCCTGATCTGTAATGTCTTTAAGCACAGCCCGGTATTCCGTATCGGCGGCGATGAGTTTGTCGCTGTTCTGAGCGGTGAGGATTACGATAACCGCGAAGCGCTGATGACGAAAATCAACGACCAGATGAGTCCGTATCAGAATACGCTGCCGATGCCGCCGGACTATGTATCGATCGCATGCGGCCTTTCCACCTTCGATTCGAAGACGGATACCTCTGCGGCAGATGTCGCTAAGCGCGCCGATGAAGCAATGTATAAAGATAAAACTGCGAAGAAAGCGAGTGCTTATACATGACGTCCCTGCTGTCAGATGCCAAGAAGCTGGACCGGATGCTCCGGGATGCAAAGGAGCAGTTCGAGGCAGAGGACCGTTCCGCGCTGAAAGCACCTGTAAAGTATCGTGTGCTCTGGCTTGGATTTACGCATGTTACCTACGGGAAACTCGATTTTCAGATGACGGACTTTGACCGGGAGTATCTTCAGGCGGTCACTCTGAACTACACTAAATTTCTGGAGAAGATCTCCGACCATAACCTCAAGATCACCGCCGATCTTCATTTTGTGGAGGACGCTGCAGAGCTTCGAAAATCCGACCGGGAAGACTGGCTGTATCTTCCGCAGGAATCCGCACAGCCGGCGATAGAGATGTATCTTCCGGATAAGGAATACGATACGGTGCTTACGACCATCCAGACGGAAGGAGAGGAGAACTGCAGGAGAAACCGTCTCCGCAGAGGCTTTAATAAGCACAAGGCGATCCTGGGTCTCATGACGGCAGGACTTTCCTCGCCCATCGGATACTCGACCTTTAATCTGGGTTTCCCGAGAAGAGGCACGTATCCTCTTTCTGATCCGGTGGTGCCGTCACTATATGCAACTGCACTTGCGGTCCATGAATGGATGCACCAGCTCGAATATCTTGGGGAGCTTCTCGGGATCGAATATCCGTCGACCCATGCGTACAGAGGTCCGTCCGAATTCCCGGGATATAAGAAGTTCACTGCCGATGCGAATGACTATGACTATTTCGAGTTCTATAAACTGGTACTCTCGGGCAGACTGCCATATACCGGAGACGGCACGACAAAGTACGTCGGCATGTATCCGAAGATGTGGCCGCTCATTAAGAGAAACCTCTATGAGATCGGAAGCGTTACCCTGAAGAATGCAGACGGGGAGGAGTATCTGGCCGCCATACCGCAGAAAACGGGCGGAAAGAAAAAGCCGAAGGATAGGACACTCCGCCTGACTCTTTCGGATAAACCGTGCGTCTGGAATCTCCGCTATTCCGGAGATGACCGGTATGTGATTTCACCAAAGGATTTCCCGGATCAGCGGATCGACCTGCATAATGCGTGGGACGAAGAAGACAATCTCATCAAGCTCCATGGCGGTACCGGCTGCCACAAGGCTCAGATATGGGGACTGGTCAGAAGCGGTGACGGAAATCACTTTATCCAGACATCCTTTGAAAGCGGAAGAGTTCTCACCGTGGAGAAGAAGGACGGCACCGCCACGCTCTGCACCATGGGATCACATGGCGCCCAGAGATGGATCATCCGCTCTGTTTCTACTCCTGAATAATCATTTCTGTCATAACCTTCAGGTATTTTTCCAGACTCATGCCTTCCGGAGGTGTGGAGTAGAAGGTCATCACTTCTGTATCGTCCGGAATAGTGAGTGCGACAGAGATCATGTTTGATTCGATGTGTGTAATGTAGTAGGCTGTTTTCCCATGAATCTTGATCTCCTTGAAGTCATCTTTTCCCAATTTTGGATCGGAGAGACGATTAAGGAAAGAGGAGGTTGCCCGATAGTCAGCTAATTCTTCCCCGGTTATATCCAGGTGTTCCCAGAAGCAGAGGTTCCCGGAGTAGATGTCGGAAGATGGCGTTTTGAGCTGAAAGCGAAAACCGGCCACGGAGACTTTGTGCTCTAAGAGGTACTCACTCACCCGTGTCTGGATCGCATAGAATTCTCTGTTTTCAAGTCCGTTCGCCTTAACAGTGGCATAGTATCTTAACGCGGTGAGTACCTGACCGGAGTAGGCTTTTCCCCTGATGTAGAAACTGTCTTTCCCTTTGAATTTTACATCAACAGATTCATAGATAAGATCGCAGCCGCGTACTTCTTCCGCTTCTTGAAGTTCATTGAAGTACTCCTCCGGGTAATTCGTGCAGATGAGGTATTCGGATTTAGTAAGATCGTAAGTTTCTTCCTCGCCGTTGTAACGGTAGTAAAGGTGATACCCGGATCCATCCTGATAGGCTTTGATCTCTTTATCGTAGTGCCCGGAGATACCACCGCTGGAAGACAGGCTGATATACTCGATCTGCGGGTCGGTCCTTTCGACAAAGGGACGGGAGTCCTTCATCTTGTTCAGGATGAGAACGGTCCCGAGAACGATGGCTCCGGTAATAAGTAGGATCAATGCGGCGATCAGGGCTTTCTTTTTCATAGAGATGACCTTCCTTTCATTAGTTTTCCAGGACACCTTTAACGATTTTGTCGAACTCCTGAAACTGGCTGTCGGAGAGAGAATCCGGTTCGCACTCGTGGTGTGCGGAGCCGGGAATATTGAAGATGTATACATTCGGATTGTCGCTCTCCGTGACTTCGGCAATGCTGTGAATGTCGGTAAGACCGTTGATCAGGATCAGTGGTTTTTGCGTGGTTTCAATAGCTTTAAGACGTGCCTCTACCGTATCGGGAAAATAGGATGTAACTTGCCGCTGCTCTTTTGCGACACGCATGTCGTGGATCGAGGGCTCCATATCTTCGGTGACGGTAAGTGTAAGACCGGATCCATCCTTCTTCAGGGCTTCCCGTAGGTAGGAAAAATCATAAAGATAGTATCCGTCTTCTCTGTAATTCTGGAAGTTATACTGGTATATCGTATCAGGCTCGTGCAGATAGTTCTGTTCTTCGATCTGATACTGCCATGGACCGTACCCCATGAGAAGAGCTTCATAGAGTTTGTCCATATAGATATCCATCTTGAGATAGTCGGATTTGTCTACGTCCTTATAGGCGAGGGCAGCCTTGACCAGGGCGATGTACTCTTCATCGCAGTATTGCCAGAAATGGATCTGATCGAGAACGAGACAATCGTAGAGTATATCCATGGGGAGATCCGGATCGATCACGCTTCCGGTGGAAACCATATATCCTTTTACTTTATCCATGAGTTTTTCGCGATAGCGGATACACTCGACCTGAAATTCCAATATCAGATCCCGGTATTCCCTGGCGATCTCTTTACCGAATCTCTCATCGCCGGCCTTCGTATAGCAGTATTCATAAAGTCCCGGATAGTTCTGTGTACACTTGACCATAGCGCACTCTGCGATGAACAGATCGGCATCTTCCGGGTGACGTCCGGCCTGATAGACCGTGAGGCAGCCGCCCTTGCTGTTCCCTTCGAAAAGCCATTTCCCCGAGAGAAGTTTCTTCAGGCTCTCGATGATAGTATGGAGATCTTCAGAAGCATTCTCATTGGTAAGGTAGGGCCAGTGTTCCGGATTGGTGTAGTGATAGCCTTCCGGAGTGGACTGACCATAGAAACGGTATTCCGCTTCGATGAAATTACACTCGTACTTTTCGGAAAGAATGGTCTCATTCGTTTCATTATAAGGATATTCGTCGAAAAACGGGAAAACGAGGTCGTAACCTGTGCAGGTAAAAAGGTTCGGCGCGTCCTTACCTCTGTACTTGAGGTTCACCCGCTGGCGGAAGGTGCCTTTAGAAAGATCTTTGTGGTCGACGGGCATTTCGAAGAAAATGACGTACTCATCATCATCGGAGTGGTATTTAAATCTGGATACTTCAACGACACCCGGAAGTGCTTTTATCTCGGAAGCAAGTTCATCCTCGACGGGAACCATCGATCTGTCCAGATTCACTTCGTCTGATGGCTCATTCTGACTCGTGGGTTCGGAAGAACTTTCCGGTTCCGTCGTTGTTTCAGTTGTGGTTTCCGTGGTGGATCCGGTCGTGGTTTCTGTTACGGATTCTGTTGCAGAAGAAGTGGTTTCCTCTGATTCACTCTTTCCTTTGCTGCAGGATGTAAGAAGGCATGCTGATGCAAGGAAGAGCGCGAGTGTCTTTGTCATGAGGCGCGATCTTTTCATATATATCCATCCTTCACCATATTATTCCAAGATAATAGTAACAAATATTCAGGATGGAAGCGTGACGATTTAGAAATAAAGGCTTGTACGGATAAAAATTCTACAAGAATAGAATTGCTCGTTGACAATCCAATTCTACAGAAGTAGAATAAAGGCGTCTAACATGAAAGGAGTCTACCCATGAAAGATTTTTCTTTAGGTGACAGTGAATATAAACTGATGGAACTGATCTGGGCGTATGCGCCGATCTCTTCAGGTGAGCTGTCGGATATCTGCGAACAGAACCACGGCTGGAAGAAGACGACCGTCTATACCATGATCAAGCGTCTCTGCGACAAAGGATTTATTGCCAACAACAAGGCGAAGATCACCTTCCTCGTGAGAAGAGAAGAGGTCCAGCACCAGCAGAGCAACGACCTCGTGCAGAGAAGCTTCCAGGGATCTCTCCCGAGTTTCGTCAATGCCTTCCTCGGCGATAAGAACTTGAGTAAAGATGAGGCCCAGAAGCTCATCGAGATGATCGAGAAGCATACCAAGTAAGAGGCGCACCCCGGATGAATGCTATATTTGCAAAAGTGTTGGAGATGAGCTTATACGGGAGCATCGCGATCCTCGTTGTGCTTTTGTTCCGCCTCATCTTCCGTAAACTTCCGAAGCGTGTCCTGATCGTTTTCTGGATGATCGTGGCGGTACGTCTGGTGCTGCCTATTAACTTTGCCTCGCCGACAAGTCTTCTGAATGCCGGCCGGCTTTTCCGATCGGGCAATTCGAAGACGGAGGTTACGCAGATGGATAAGTCTTCGGATGAAGATGCCGACACAGTGTCGGACGCCGATGCAGCTGTTGCCCCGGCTTCAACGGACGGGACGCTCACGGCTGATCCTCAGAAGTCCGATGCAAAAGAACTTGCGCCCGAAACTATCGATGATGTCAGCCGCCTGAACTCCAAGCAGGCGCTCGCAGTGCATATCATTGCGGATATCTGGCTGCTGGTCATTATCGCACTCTGTGTACTCTTCACAGTAAGATACCTGATCTTCTATTCCCGGGCCCGCTGGAAATCCCGTGCTTATGACGGCAGTTACTTTACGACCAATATCGAATCTCCTTTCGTCATCGGTTTTTTCAGCCCGAAGATCTTTATCCCGGAGAAGTTCGACGAAGATGAGAAGGAATATATCCTCAACCACGAGTGGACCCACATCAAGAATAAAGACGGCGTGATCAAGCTCATAAGCTACCTGATCCTCGTCGTCCACTGGTTCAATCCTCTCGTATGGCTCGCTTTCCTTATTCTCTGCGGCGACATCGAGATGCGTGTCGATGAAGAGACGACCGAGGCCTTTGATATGGACATGGTCAAGGAATACTGCATCTCTCTGGTCAAGCACGCCTATGCGGATGCCGGCGGATCTTTCCTTCAGAATACGGCATTCAGCGGTCTGGGTTTTGGCGGCATGGAGACCAAGATCCGTATCAAGAACCTTCTGAAGAATAAAGAAGTGAAGAAGTTCATGCCGGTCCTGGCCATCATCATGACATTCAGTGTCGTATTCTTCGCATCCTCACGTTCTCTCGGATCCCCAATCGAGGATTATTTTGCCAAGCTCGGAAGAAGTCCGGTCGCCAAGACAGAAGAACCTGAGGAGACTGAGGAATCTGAACCTTCTGAGACGCCGTCTTCTGAAACGACACCGTCCTCGGAGACCGAAGCTCCTTCTGAAAGCACCGGAGTTGAACAGTCCGGATTCAAAGAAGCCTATATCGATATCTTAAATAAGCTCGACCCGAATAAGCCGACGATCAAGTGTGCCCTGCTCCATATCGACTATGACCAGACACCGGAACTGATCATCACGGACAGCTGGGACTGCCGGTATAACGGATTTAAACTGACTATATATACATATGTGGATGGCAAGGCAGCCTGTGTTCTGGATCAGGTGGATGCGGATGATGCTTATAGTCATTTCTACTGCTATCAGCCGGGAACAGGTGCGATCTACCTCTTCGAGGAAACAGACTATGGAGATCCTTCCGTAGATCCCTATGTGATTGAAGAAAATACGATAATCGGTATTCTTTCAGGTAGACCCTCCGATAAGGAAAATTATGTGTATGGTACTCCGGACTGGGTCATTTTGGGGCATGAAGATGTGAAATCTACGATCGATCGCCTTACGACCTGGAATATTCCGGAGGACAGTCTCTATGAGAAGCATCCGAAGTATCCGCCGAAAGATGCTCAGAGTGCAACGGTTCCGCCGACGACTACTACGCAGGAGCCGACCATAACAACGACGGTACCGCCGATGACGACGCAGGATCCGGATGCGACAACGTCCTGGAGATATCACGCGACTCCGCTTCCGATCGATGATTACACGAAGTATATCGGAAAGTTCAGTATCGAAGAGGGTTCCCAGGAGCTTACGATCCCGTATATCGATTATGCGAATAAGAAAATCGAGGTTAAGTGGTTCTTCTACCGCACGGCTACCCTGGATCCTGTCATGCTCCCTTACGAGGACAGCATCGCGTACTTCTATTACCAGGGTTATTATGATGAGAACTATGACGGCGTTATTGACAGTTCTGAGTTTTTCTACAGAAAGGCCACGCTCGAGCTCTGGCCGGACGGTATCCGAATCCAGGTCGAGAACTGCGATTCCTCCGAGATCGTGCCGGAACTCGATGTTTCCGAGAGCTTTGGCGGATGCTATTACATCACGCCGGGGATCTACTACTATCCGCTGACTTCGAGAGTCGGGTAATAAGAGGCATTAGAAACCAGTATTTCTGTGCTTCCCGTAATGACCGCCTGATCCGGCGATAACCCATTTTCTGAAAGCGATATTCTACCCGTGTAGAAATTATTCTACAAATGTAGAGAAAAACTATTGACTTCGCAATACTACACATGTAGAATAAACGTGAGATCAAGAAAGAGATCTCGTAACTCATGAACATATAGAGTGATAACCGGAGGATATTACAATATGAAAGATACGAAGATTAAGCTTATGACCCTGACGCTGACTGCCGTGATGACGCTTTCAGCGACAGCATGTGCGAAAGAGAAGATGGACGCGGCGCAGGACAGTAGCGGCGCGGCATCCAGCGAAGAAGCCCGGGTCACAACAAACACCACAGACGCCACAGCCGCAACAGAAGCCAAGGACACAACAGAAGCACTGACGAGCCCTGCCGACACCACCACGAACGCGGCGCTCGACACGACCCCGGCCGCGCCGGCGGCAAACGCGGACACGAAGGCCTACGCGGACGCGTATATCGACATCATCAACGGATACGGCGCATCGAACGAAGACGTGAAGTATGCGTTTGCGCATATCGACGGAGATGAAATCCCGGAGCTGATCGTCTCGGATTTCCGCGCATATCAGAAGGAGAAGAGAGAAGACAGAAAGATCTTTGCGCTTTCGATCTATACCTATAAAGAGGATCAGGCCGTGACGGTCCTGAAGGATGCCCGGTCGGACAACGGCATCATCGAGTTTTACTGCTACAACCCTTATAGTGGAAGCCTTTGCCACTATCAGACACCGGATTTCGGTGACGCCTCGGTCCCGGCGTATATCCTGAAGCGTACGTTTATGGATGAGTATATCGAGGGAAGAGAGGGCAACTGGGTGCTGTACCGCTATAGCACGCCGAACTGGGTGCTTGCCGGAAAAGACAGTGCTGCGGAAGCGGTCTCTTTCCTGAAGTCAGGTTCCATTCCGCAGGATACGGAATATGAGCTCCATCCGGAATATGAGCCTTACACTGACGAGTATTACGCGTCTCTTCCGACGCTTCCGCCGAATGAAACAGAGCCCTATGCGCCGGATTCTTCGAAGATCAGCGATTACAGCAAGTATTACGGAAACTACAAAGGATACGATGACTTCCTCAACCTGAGTATCTATGACGTCAAGGACGGGAAGATCACTTTTGATTGGACATTTACCCGGATCGCGGAGCTCCAGAAGGTGAGTATTCCGATCGAAGATAACGTCGCGGTCTTCTACTACCAGGGGTATTACGATGATAATTTCGACGGCGTCAACCAGGAGGATGAATACTTCTGCAGAAAGGTCTGGCTCGTTCTCTTTGACGATTATGTCGAGATGCATATCGAGGATGTCGACAGATCCGAACTCGTTCCGGAACTTGATGTTTCCGCGAGCTTCGTCGCCAGCGGCTACGTATTCGTTGACACATACCATTACTCGAAAATCTAAAAGAGCGGATATATCCCCCTCGAATTAAGAAAAGGGCTGTCCTTCCCGGGATCTTCTCCCGGAGGAACAGCCTTTTTTGCTGCCCGAAAAGCACTCGTCCGCACGCTTAATTCTACAATTATAGAAAAAATTTCTACAAATGTAGAAAAATCTATTGACATTGATGTACTACACATGTAGAATGACCTTGCAATGTTGCAAAGGATATCTAAAAACAAACAAGAAACGAAGTAAAAATCTTAACGATTGGTTATTTGGAGGAATAAGAAAATGAAAGCAATGAAGATTAAGTTCGCAATCGCAGCAATGACTACCATGGTTGCCTTTTCCGCGACAGCTTGTGAACTGAAACTGAGTGGTGATACTAAGCAGATCGAGAGTGCGATCGACAGTTACGTAGATAAAGTAAACGTCGTAGTGGATAATGGAGCCGGCGCGCAGACAGATGCGACAGTCCTTGATGCATCCAGAGACACCGCTTCGGATGCCACAGAGAATCAGGACATGATCCTTCCGTCCGAGGCGCCTTCTGAGACCACACCGGACGTGGCCGTTCCGACGCAGAAAGAAGCACCTGCTCCGACAGAGAGGACCCAGCCGAAAGAGACGAAGACCCCGAAGGCAACGGAACCGAAGCAGACCCAGGCCCCGAAGGAAACCGAAGCTCCGAAGCAGACCCAGGCTCCCGTAGAGACACAGCCGAAGGTAACCGAGCCGCAGGTTCAGGAAACACAGACCCCCGAGACCACCCCTTCCGAGACATATCCGGAGATCCCGACAAGCTGTAACGATCCGCTGGCTCCGAGATGGGTATATAAAGACATCATCGACCCGAATCTTGATGTTTACGGAAAGGTGATCAAGTATTCTCTTATGCACCTTGATGGCGATGAGATCCCGGAACTGGTTATCTATGACAAGACCAATTACGATAACGGCGGCGAGCTCACGGTTTATACCTACAGAAACGATAAAGCCGTACTGGTCCTGGACCATGTCTATTCCGGTCAGGGTGTGTACTACACGTATGCACCATATAAGAACACCATCTGCAAGAACGTTGCGTATAACGATGTGTCCGCGATCCAAACGATCTACACGGTCGACCAGCTGATCAATAATCAGGAAGGATCTGCCTACGATGGAGAGTTCCCGCCGGTATGGCCGATCGAGGGATATACTGATGGTTTTGCGATCAACGACTACTTCAGAAGCTGCTGGATCCCGTCAGATCAGGAGTTCTTCGATATGAGCAAGCCTTATGAGCCTGAATACTATGAGGTCACTGATTATTCGAAGTATGCCGGAACATACAAAAACGAAGATGACACTTTCTATTTTACGATCTGTGCCCCTGACTGGAGAAATGAAGTCCAGATCTCTATGTGGGTCTACAGAACAGCTGAACTGGCGCAGGTCAAGGTGCCGATCAACGGTAACGTCGCAGTATTCTACTACAAGGGTTATGAAGACAGAAACTTCAACGGCCGTTGTGATGCGGGCGAGAGATTCTATAGAAAAGGCACGATCGAGCTTCTGCAGTACGGCGTCCGGCTCACGATCGAAGAGTGCGATGCATCCGATATCGTTCCGATGCTGGATGTTACCAACGAATTCGGCGGTTGCCAGTACATCAGAGAACAGACCGTTTTCTTCTCCCTCCAGTATAAGTTCTGATACTCCTAAAAAACGTTACACGTGAGAAGGGGACTGCCCCGGGGAAAATGCTTCACCTCCCCGGGGCGGTCTTCTTTCGTTCACAAAACCGTTTCAAACCATAGCCTTGAACCCTGTTATAATGGAGATATGGTACAAGAACAGATCAAAAAACTGACGCTCCTCATCAACACCGTGATCCTGATCCTGGTGTTTGGTCTGATGGGCTTTTTCTATCTGTCCGACGCGTGGTTCCTGGTCTGGTTCAGTATCCCGACCGCGGGCGTGTACCTCACAGGCTTCTACCTCATTAAGAAAGACATGCTCGACCTGTATGTCCGCCTCGTCTACGGGTGGCTCACGCTCTACATGAGCCTTGCGACGCTCTGCCTCGGCTATTCCTTCGGCTTTCATCTTTACAGCATATCCATGATCCCGATCATCTTCTACACGGAGTACATGGCCTACCAGCTTAAGACGAGATCGTTCAGCACCACTCTTTACAGCGCACTGGCGATCGCCGCGTATCTGATCACTACCGGATATTCACTCTTTAACGAACCCGTCTATAAAGTCGACTCCCGTATCGCGGGCGTGTTCTTCATCACGAACTCGATCGTTGTCCTGGGCTTTGTGACGTTCTACTCGAAGGTCATGATCAAGATGGTCATTGCTGCGGAGGAGAAGCTCTCCGACCGCGCGAACAAGGACCGCCTCACGCACCTTTTCAACCGCCACTACATGATGGAGCAGCTCAAGGAAGCCTACGAGGATGACCATTACTACTATATCGCCATGATCGATATCGATAACTTTAAGGGGATCAACGACAACTATGGCCACGGCGGCGGTGACGAAGTCCTCCGTAAGGTCGCGATGACGATGGAAAAGCACTGCCAGGGCAGTACCGTTTCCCGCTGGGGCGGTGAAGAGTTCCTGATCCTGACAAAAGAAGCCCCCGACCTGATCGAAAGCCTCCGAAAAGAGATCGAGTCCATGACCGTGGATTTCGAAGATAAGAAGATCTCCTTTACCATCACGGCCGGAGTCGCGAAGAAAGATAAGTCTATCAAGCTCGATAAGTGGATCGATGCCGCGGATGAGAAACTTTACTTCGGCAAGAACAACGGCAAGAACCGAGTCGTGACCTGACCCCCAAAAAAGTTTTCCATAAATATGTGACGGTCGCCACCTGATTGTTGATTAGTAGGTTAGGAGGTGATCCACATGAAGACTCTCAACCGATGGAAACTATTGACTATACTGCTTACTTTCGCCATTCTTCTTCCCGGATGCCATAGTAAGAAGAACGCCCGTGCCATAAAGGAATTGAAGGCCCCGGAGCCTGGTTTTATCACGTCCGCATTTAAGAAGGATAAAGGCGCAAGCTTTATGCTTCTTCGTGATGGGACCTTCTGCCTTGCTACCGAGGAAAACGAACTGCAGTGTGATCTTTTGCAATGGGAGTACGAGCTGAGAGAGGATCGCTTTATCAGCAAGAAGAAAGCCCTTCAGGCGGAGGGTGCCACCGCGACGACCGTCGACTGGCATGATGGAGATCCCTATCCGGGCACGCAGATCAACTATCACGAATACGACGATGTTAACTATAAGGAATATGTCGAGGACAGTTTCCAGATGCTCTACTATGGGGAGTATTTCGATGACTATACCTATAAACTGAAGGAGCGCCCCAATGCCCGCGTGAAGACCGATCTCTACTATAACTGCCAGCTCCGCTATAACGAGGCCGATCAGTCGTTCTGGCCCTATTACTCGATGGATGACGCAGAGCTTGGGAAGTGCTATCAGAGAGGCTTTGAGATGGCGTTTGAAGATCCGGAGATGAAAGAAGCGCTTCTTAGTTCCGTGAACGCCGATGCCTATTCTACCGGAAGGGAAGCCGTGAAGATGGAGATCGGTATTGTCGATCAGGATGACGGACATGTGGAGATCCGTGTCGCAGTGTATATGCTAGGCAACACAGACTGGTTCTATGAGGAAGAGCAGTGGAAGTAAGGAGGACGAATAAAAAGAGCTTTCGCTGTTTCTTTGCGGAATAGAGAAGACCCCGGGGCCTTTTGGGACCCGGGGTCATTCCATTTCTTATTGCGAATAAACGGATGCGCTTTACGGTGAAAGCGGAGGTGGTTAGTTCAGTACGGTCTCCTTACCGCCGTTGATGGAGATTCTCTTTGTGACCAGTTTCTCCGGATCAGAAGAATCCTTCTCGATGAAGTAGATGTCCTCACCGACGATGACGATCTTGGCCCAGCGGATGTTACCGTTATAGGACAGGTTATATCCTGCGCTGTCTTTCTTGACATAGAGCTCGTCTTCGGAAGACTTGAAGTGCTTGCCGTCCGCGAAGTTCATGGATACGAGGCTGCTCTTATCGAAGATCTCAAGTTCGGATCCGTCGAGCTTACAGGTGTAGTACGCCATGCCGTCTTTTTCGGTGTTGCCGTAGAAGTACAGCATCTCACCGTCAGACATGAAGAGCTCACTGTTGCAGACATCAACATCTGCGTTGATCGCGGTCTTGTTGCTGCCGTCTAAGTCCATAGAGAAGAGCTTTCCGAAGAACATGCCGCCCTTGGCAAACTGTGCCGGCTCAGCAAAGTAGATCTTGCTGTTCATGATGCAGTACGCAACCTTTGCCGGCATTGCGGAGTGATCTGATTCGAAGAGGACCTTTTCGTCTTTTCCATCAAGATCTGTTCTTACGAGAGCATCGCCCTTGCAGTAGTAGAGATTGTTGCCGTAGATGGTCAGCATGGAGATCTCACCGTTGTCGATGACTTCGAAGTTTCCGTCCTTCAGGTTGACCTTAACGATCATGGAAGTCTCGCGTCCGTCCTGGTTCTCACGGAAGAACAGGCTGTCTCCGGATACGCAGAGGTAATCGATGACCGGCTCTGTCTTCGGAACACTTAAGTATACCTGGCTGGTCGCGCCGGATACCTTATCTTCCTGAACGACGGCTGTTCTTTCCTTAGAAGGATGTGTGACATAGTAGTTGTAATTCTTATCACCGGTTGCAAAACCGCCGTTTGTCAGGTTGCCGGTTCCGAGTGTATCAGAGATGGTGACCGGATTATTCGGATTGGACGGCTGTGCAGGATTATCGGAAGGAATCCCTTTGACGTCCTTATCGTCCGAAGAGGGTTTCACGATTTCCGATGTTTCTTCGGGAGTAGAGACCCATGTCTGTGTATCGGAACTGGATTCATCGATCTTGCTGTCCGTATCTTCTTCCGTAAAGGATGAAGAGATTTCAGAATCTGTTGTCTCATTATTCTTCTTTGTTTCCTCGGATGTACCCTTTACACATGAGCAGCAAAGACACGAGAATGCGATCAATGCTACGAGTAACTTAGTGTATGCAGACTGTTTCATAAATTGCCTCCTTGTTACCTATATTTGCCGAATATCCTGACACTTGATCTTCGGCTCTTGCCATCTTTTACGGAACGCCCTTCGGTGTTCCGTTGAATTAATGGTAGCACGGCAAATGCCGTATTTTCATAAGGTATCCGTCACTTCGGAGGCTTTTAGATAAGGGATTAGTCACATTTCTTCGTATAGAAAAGCACCTGCCCGGCAGCCCAAACCGGGTAGGTGCTTCTTTCGTTTATATATATAGACCGCGAATGATTTACGAAATTATTATTCCTTATTCATCTGATCTTACATACAGGATAAAGCCGGGGAGAGAATCATCCGTCTGGATCATGGCATAACCTTCGTCACCGCCATTTTTATAATCTGATATGCCTTCGTTTTTGAAGGCCGCGTCGACCCATGTAGCATCCTGATTATCGAGATAACCGAACACGACACTCACTTGGCCGTCTTTGTCGTAAGTAAACTCGAGAGATCCGTTCTCGTCCACCGTGCCGCCGACATAGATCACGACCTTGTCGCCGTCGTTATCCTTCGTCTCGTACTTATAGTACCCCGTCGCGTTGCACTTGTCCGTGACATCGGTCCAGTTGCCGTCAGCGACGAGATAGAGGCGTCCGTCCTTGACCTGTGCGTATTTTCCCTTATCCGTATCCGGAGTAGAGAACTGCATGGAAAAACTGCGGTTTCCGTTCTCGTCCACAGAACTGCTCGAATCGACCTCGACGCCGCTCTTTGTTCTCTTAAATCCCAGTCTCTCCGCCGCGGATACCACCATGTTCCTTGTCGTCGGGATGATCAGGATGACCGCGATCAGCGCGGCAGCAGTAGCCAGTGCCGGGATCCATCTCGGGCGCTTTGTCTTCTTCGCCGTGGTCTCGCCCAGCATCTTTCTGATTTCTTCCTTTTTTTCTTCATCCATATGGATCTTATCGAATGTATCTTTCATGATTCTTCCTCCAGTTTGATCTTAAGCATTTCCTTGCCGCGCTTGATCCTCATGCCCACGGCGGACTCCGAAATATCCAGGATCCGTGAGATCTCTTTATACGAGTACCCCTCATAGTAGAAGAGGTAGATCGGTGCGCGGTAGGTTTCCTCCAGGCGCATCAGCTCGTCAAAGACTTCCTTGTTGTGGTCGGAAAAACCTTCGTAATACTCTAGCTGCCATTCATTCGATTCCAGATCGACGCTTGTTTTCCTTGCCGATGACCGGAGAAGATCCTTGCACTTATTAGCCGTCATGGTCATTAAGTATGCTTTTTCAAATCTTTTATCGATCAGAAGTTTCTTCCCGATAAGTTTCAGGAATACATCCTGTACGACATCTTCCGCATCATGCTTCGACTGCACATAAGATACGGCGAACCGGAACAGATCGTCCGCGTAGGTATCGAATAGTTTGACAACGTCTTCGTTCTTCAAAGGTTTTGCCTCCCTGGCGTTTCTTGAGATCTCACTCATTAAACGAATCACGATGTCATATTCTCACATCCTTTGCGTAATTTCAAAAGAAAAAGCGCTGCATGGGAGATCCCACACAGCGCCAATAAAATTATTGCTTATATAATTTCTGCTTATATTATCCTTGAACCGGAAATATAATTTCTTCTTATACTCGCATCAGCTGAGGTAAAGCTTACCTGCAATGCTCCACCAGGCCTGTCCGTCATTTTTGACATTGATGCTGATGGTTCTCTTCTGCTCGCCAAGCTGCTTGTCGATCGTGATCTTCGCGGAACCCTTATCGTTAAGATCGCTCTTCTGGACGGTGATGTCCTGACCGAAAAGTGTAGAGAGGGACTTGTTAATGATCGCGAGGTTCGTGTCAGCGTCTCTTCCGTGATCTACGCTCTGCATGATGCCTTTCTGCAGACTGAATTTCTTGAGGGTGTCACCGTCAAAAGCACAGTCATACTGGAACCACAGAGAGCAGTCGATCGTCTTCTCGTACTTAAATTCGACATTGTCGTGTTCCTTGCCGTCTTCTGTTTTGTATGCCAGGAACTTATACTCGATCATGTAGGCATCTTCGGTCTTGAAGTTCGATACAGAACGGAGATTGTCCAGGAAAGCCGTATCGTTCGGTGTCTGGTTTCCCGTATTGCCGCCGAATACGTTATCCGTAAGTCCCTTGAAGACCGAGAAGTCCGGAGTATGTCCCTGTGTAATTCCGCCGCCGTTTTGCTTCACACCTTCGGCATTGTAGCTGACGCGGATATGCAGGGAATCTTCATCAAGATTTCTGGCAACGTTGATGTTGATACCGTTGACGGTCTGGTGAATGGAGAGGTCGTTCGGACGTTCAGTATAGTTCTCCGGGTTCGGATCCTTCGCGAAAAGGATCGTCTCGCCGAATTCCTCACCATAGATCTGCTTAACGATCTCGATCACATGTTCCTGGGTCGCCTTGTCGGTCAAATCCATCTTGTTGAACTCGACATTCACGGCCTGTTCGCCAATTGTTTCGCGTGTCGCGTAGTGATATGTGACAGTAAAGAGATCCGCGCCGTACATCTTCGCGGCTTCGATGTCGGAAGGGAAGATGGCAAGGCCGTCGTCATATGTGTAATACCAGCTGCACGGCTGCACGCTGTTCATGCTCGAGTGACCCCATTCACCCTTGACGTCCGCCTTGGTGCCGAGGCCACTGAGCCATGCGTTATTCTTCAGAGCGGCGATCGTCTCGTCCTTCGGGTTGCAGATCTTGGCCGTTGCGATCTTCACGGTGTTGTTCTGGTCACCAGTGATTTCTTCGACCTTATATTCCGGGAAAGTACTGACGACGTCGATGTCCTTCATCTCCCAGATCGTATCTCCCTTTGCGGCAGAAGTCTCGGCCGGTGTGGTCTCGCTCTCGGTTCCGGATGTCTCAGCTTCCGATGTGGTCGCCTTTTTCTCCGTTTCAGTCGGCTCCTCGCTCACATCCGCAGAAGTTTCCTTAGAAGCACTCGTCTTCTTCGTATCATCGGAGTCTTTCTTTCCGCATGCGGCGAGAGAACCGATCATAGACAGACACAGTAATGCTGCAACTAACTTTTTCATTTTACCCTGCTCCTTTACTTTTCCCTTTTTCGGATCTGCCCGTATCTTGCCGCGAAGGATATTAAGTAATCCTTAAGAGCGGGAAGCTCCTCTTTCGGGCAAATCCGTTCCTCATTATACCCAACTGAGATGTCATTTCAAGGAAATTTGACGAATTTTCCGCCTCCGCGAGAAGATAGAAGTAATACGGAACCCTAACACCGCGGATTCTGCGACAAAAAACCGTGTTTTCAGCGCTCGATCCTGCAGTAAATGAAAGAGTGTTATCCTTGTAGTAGATAGTTTTTTCCATGTTTGAAAGGTATAATCTTTATATGTTGAGTTTTCGTTTTCAAAAGCACCTGTCCCTGATCTTAGCGCTGTGTTTTCTCATGGCCGGTCTTTTCGCGGGCTGTAGTAAAGGGGAGAAGGAGTCTTCCGTTGATTCTTCAAGTGCAGAGGTGTCTGCTTCCCAGAGTACAAAAAACCCAGGTAGTTTCCTGCTGGCGCATGGTTTTGACTGGGGCCCGTCCGTAGATAAGATCGTTATCTCCGATGCACAGTATGGCCCATTTTCCGATCTTTCTCCCGCGTCTTTTTCCGTAGCTGAGGAGAAGGCGGATAATCTCTCGTCTTCTTCAAAACCCCGTAAGGTGGAGAAGGTCTACTATTCCGATGCTTTCGGGAATGCCGTCGCCGATGTGAATGCTTTCGATGGCGAGCTCTTCTTGACGCTTGAACTTCAGGTCGGTCCGGAGGAGGGCGCGCTTCTTTATTTCCATAACTCAAAGTATGCGAACCAGTGGTTCGATAGCTACTCTCTCTCCGTTTCGCTTTCAAACGGGAAGTCCGTGAGCCTTGCGCAGGACACCATTCAGTTCCCGGAGATCAAGGATGTGGAGATGAGCTCTTTCACGGGTCCGGAAGGGCATTCCATGAGTTATGCTTTCTATTCTCCGTCGAATGCATCCGAAAGTTCCCGTCCTCTGGTGATCTGGCTTCACGGTGGCGGTGAGGGCGGCACGGATCCCCGGATCACCTGCTATGGCAATAAGGTCGTTTCTCTCTTTGGCGAGGATTTCCAGTCCCAACTTGGCGGGGCATTCGTTCTCGTTCCCCAGTGCCCGGGTGCCTGGATCGAACGCGGGGATTCCTATGACTCCATCTATCTTCAGGATCTGAAGGCCCTGATCGATGATGTCGTTTCCTCGCATAACGTGGATAAGAACCGCATCCTGATCGGCGGCTGCTCCAATGGGGGCTTCATGACGCTCGATCTTCTCCTTGCCTATCCGGATTACTTTGCTAAGGCTTTCCCGATCTGCGAGATCTTTGACATGGAGGAGCTCTCCGATGAGAAACTCCAGTCGATCAAGGATATCCCGATGTGGTTTGTCTATGCGAAGAACGACCAGACCGTTGACCCGGAATTGTACGAAGAACCGCTCCTCGATAAGTTAAAGAGCATCGGCGCTTCTGATCTCCACGTATCGGTCTTTGACGATGTTCACGATATCACAGGGAAATATACGAAGGACGGAGCCCCCTACCAGTATCTCGGTCATTTCTCCTGGATCTATTTCTTCAACGATGCCTGCACCGATGGCGATTCTTCCCTCTGGCAGTGGCTCGCCCAGTCGTGATTTAGATATGTAAAACCGGGAAGAAATAGTATAATCCTAATATGCTAAGTAATGAGAAACAATATAGAAAAAGAGTTTTCCGCCGTGACCTTCTGAAGGACACCTGCATTATCCTTGTGTCTCTGGTAGGCCTTACCCTGGCCTGGTCACTGGTCTATATTCTCCCGGATTTCATGAGAAGAGTGTCCATCGCGATCGCGACCATCATCTCGATCCCGCTCCTGGTCATTATCTATCTTTGCGTCGTCTGGTTCATCCGCGTCAAGATCTGGCCCGTCACGATGGGCTTTATCGACGAAGTGCTCCTGGAGGATCAGGATTCGGCGCCATTTGTCTATGCGAAGACCCTCTTTACGGCATCTGACGGGCAGGAACACACCCTGAAGGTCGTCCTCGAAGCCTATGGTGACTACGAAGAAGGCTGTGAGCCGGAGCTTCAGAAGCTGCTCGAAAAGCACTCGTCCAAGTACAATAAGTGCTGTGTTCCGGTCTTTTATTCTCTCCGCGATCCGCAGAAAAGCATCGTGATCCTGGATGATGCGGAGAAGGCCTCCGGTATCGATGAAAAAGCAGAAAGTGAGGATTGATCATGCCGTTAGTCCGTGTTGAAATGAGAAAGGGCAGAAGCCCGGAATATAAGAAGACACTTCTGAACTGTATCCATGAAAGCCTCATAAAGGCCATCGGCATCGAGGACTGGGACCGCTTCCAGCGCATCGTTGAGATCGAACCCGACGATTTCGAGACCGCTCCCGGAAAAGGCGAGGGCTTCATGATCATTGAGATCGCCCTGTTCCCAGGACGAACGAAGGATCAGAAGAAGTCCCTGATCGAGACACTGACTGCCTCCCTCGTCGAAAACCTCCACATCGAACCAACCGATGTCTTCATTGTCATCCACGAACCGCCCCTCGAGAACTGGGGCATGGCCGGAGTGCAGAAAGGGTGACCCATGGCCCGACTTTACGTAGACCTATTTGAAAGTAACAATGTTACAAAGTACGGAATATTCGTTCTTCGAGTATCATAAAGTCCTTGTAATTATCTGTATCTGTTTGTTTTTCATATTTGATTGGTAGAAAGAAAATGAGGGTAAACAGTATGTTTGAGAATGGTTTCCCGATGAGCCTCAGAGGTGAGGTAGAGAAAGTCATTTCCGTCATGAGTAAGGTCACTTACAATGGCGTTTTCCCCGGTGTGTCTGACGACCGCCCGGAGGAAGAGGAATATGTGCTTTCGGACGGGACGCGGATCTCGTTTCCGTACAGGATCTATTATCTCGATGATGATGAAGTCTATTCCGGATTATCTGATGCCGAGAAACTTATCTATGACAGCATATATACCAGACATTGTGACGGCCGGGTAAGGGAAAAACATATCCGAAACATACTGGCGGTAGATTACCCGGAGTGGTGCTTCCCGTTTATAATGAAACTGTCTTCGGAATATGTGGTGGAGATCACCTCGGTGATCTACGATGCACTGAAAGAGCGTGATAACAACGATCTCTGGCTGTTCAGTCAGAATAATCCGAAGATGCTGCAGCTGGCCTATCGGAGGATGGTCAGTTACTGGAACGAATTCTATCGGAAAGACTGCCCGAAGTTCGAAAACTACGTGGGAAGAAAGCTCTTTCGGGAGTGCCTGGCGGTAAGGACGAACTTCGAGAAGATTCATTAGGGGAAAACCATGATTTACGAGAAGATCAACTATACCGAAGATGGAAGAGTCAATCTGCAGACATATATTCCGGATCTGTGCCGTGACGACCTGCCGCCTCGTCCTGCCATGATCGCCTGCCCCGGCGGCGGATGGGAATTCCATGGCGCGGCCGAAGGTGAAGGTGTCGCACTGACTTTCGTCAAAGAAGGATACGCGGGATTTGTGCTCAACTATTCCCTGGGAGAGTACAGTGAGTTCCCGAATCCCTTGGTGGAGATCTCGTGGGCGATCCGTACAGTACGTGAACATGCCTCAGAATGGCACATCGATCCGAACCGGATCTGTATCTCCGGATTCAGTGCAGGTGCTACGGTCGCAGCACTGTCAGCAACACAGTGGAACGATCCCCGTGTCTGCGAAGTGCTGGGCGGAGAATCTTCTATGTACCGACCGGACGCAGCCGTACTGGCTTATGGAGTCTTCGATATCTCAACAGTTTTCAGTGGCGTTGATCTCTCATCAATCCCGAAGGATGTGGCGATCGAACTGGGACTGAAACTGGGTTTCACACGCGGACAGGTCGTTGCTAACCTTTCACCTGAAGTGAATGTAGTAAACTATGTAAGTAAAGACAGCGCGCCGATGTTTATCTTCCAGAGTAAAACCGATGAGTTCGTGCCGGTAAATAACGCGGAGAAACTCGCTGCGAAGATGAAAGAATATGGACGTCCATATGAGATGCATATCTTTGAGAGCGGACGTCACGGTATGTCTGTTAATAACCGCCTGACGGATCCTGCTTCCGAGATCGATCCGGAGTGGAATCAGTGGGTGGAGAAGTGCCTGAAATGGCTGGAGGGAATTTCATGAAACCGATCGTTGGTGTTATGCCCTTGTGGGACGATGAGAAAGAGAGCTTGTGGATGCTTCCCGCGTATCTGGAAGGACTGGAGGAAGCGGGAGCTACATCGATAATATTTCCTCTGACCGTGGACAAGGAGGAGATCGTCCGGCTCATGGATATGTGCGACGGGATCCTGCTGACGGGAGGCCACGATGTAACACCATCGCTCTATGGCGAAGAACCTCTTGAGGGAAAAGTATGCAGCTGCGTAAAGCGTGATGAGATGGAGAAGATCGTTCTTGAGGAAGCGATTTTGAAAGATATACCTGTGCTCGGAATCTGCAGAGGTATCCAGTTTATGAATGCCGCGCTGGGCGGTACGCTGTATCAGGATCTGCCGACACAGCATCCATCGGATGTGGAACATCATCAGACACCACCGTATGACAAGCATGCGCATTCCGTCAGT
>JAEEGJ010004668.1_pt1 | contig 45582 bp, 34 predicted proteins | sample 8958761 | NCBI WGS metagenome assembly JAEEGJ01 (sample SAMN16246546, study PRJNA631951) | gut metagenome | biome: gut microbiome; feature: rumen; material: RS-attached | host: Bos | place: Iran: Karaj | collected 2018-10
TGGGCCAAGGCGGAGTTGAACCGCCGACACAAGGATTTTCAGTCCTTTGCTCTACCAGCTGAGCTACCGGCCCATCTATCAGCACACTTATTGGCGGACCATACGAGATTCGAACTCGTGATCTTCTCCGTGACAGGGAGACATGTTAGGCCGCTACACCAATGGTCCGTTTCGCGTGCCTAAATATTATCCACAAGTGAGTGATTACTTGCAAGAGGAAATATAGTGCAAAAACTACTTCTCTTCTTGGCTTTGCTCCCCTTCTTCTTTGTAAGGGACATAACGGTAATACTCGACGTTATCAAGAGAGGAACTCGTCTCGACCATGAAGTTATAGACGGCTTCCCTAAGAAGATGGGTTCTTTCGCCTAAAGGTTTGTCCATATCCGGGTAGAAAGGCTCGGAGACATGGATGACCGCGCGAGGTTTGCCATTCGGGCAGATCTTCCTTCTTTCGTAGGTCGTGCAGACCGCGACGACTGGAGCGTTTAGTGTCGCTGGATAAGTGAATGAAGTATCAGGGAAAGGCCTGATCATCGTGCAATATGGCCAGATATGGGCTTCTGGGAAGATGAGTATGGCGTGACCTTTATGGAGACGCTTCGCCATCTCTTCCGTATACGCTTTCTTTTGGTTTGGGGTCTCTGGGAGAGGAAGAGCGCCTAGCGCCATCTCAAAAGGACGGGCGAAGGCTTTGCTCACAGCTGCCTGGCCGCAGACGATGGCCACTCTCTTAGGAGGGAGAAGGCCTGCTGGGACGAACATCGCGTCACAGGCGCTTGTGTGGTTGCCATAGATGAAGTAACCGCCTTTTAAGCGGGATTTGCGGAGCTTTTTCTTTCCAATAATCCTAAAATGCGTGGCAATTTTGGCATATATCCAAAGAATCGGGATACCGAATGCGTAATAGAAAATGAAACCAAAGAAATTGGCGATAGGGTTCCTCGTTGAGTATTTGAAGTTATCAGGGAGAGGCTTATAGTCGAAACCCGTGTTAGCGAAGTCATCGTTAACGAGGTCCTTGTAATATATCGTCTTCTTTGGGAGCATACTCGGCTATTCTATCTTCATTTGAAAAAAGAAGGAAGTCACCTTCCTTCGAGAGAGTTGGTTTTCTTCTTTTTCCTTTTCTTCTCATCACGAAGCTCGAGTAGCCACCAGTAGAGGCCGCTTCTAAGGAAGATGAAGGACATGACAAGGAATCCGGTTATTGGGGAAACCCTGCCGATCATGAGGATGAAGATGACAACCCAAAGCAAAGCTTCAACGACATAGGCGATCGAATGAAGGAGAGGGTTGAAGTAATTCTTCCTAAGGAAGATGGCTGGGATGACGCTAGAGAAGACGACCATGACAGCGACGAATAAAAGGAAGAACGTCGAAGCGAATTTGATCGAGGTGAAGAAAGTCTCATTTCCCCCTACATTCATCTTCGCTGCTAAGACGAAGAAGACATAAAGAAGGAAAGCAAGAGACAAACCACTAGAGACTAAGAAAGCGATAGGAAGGAACTTCTTCTGACCGGTGAAGATAAGGAAGAGGCAAGCAGCCGTTCCCACAACAAACACGGAACCCATGGTGATCACCTCAGGAAGCTGAAAGAAATCGGTTGGATTGAGGTTCTTCATGTTGGAGAAAACACCGGCAAGAACATAAAGAATTCCAACGAAAAGGGCGAGTATCAAAAACACATCGCCAAGGACTTTGATGAAAAGGGAAACGTTATCCGTGTTTTTCCTCATGGGTTAATATTGTGCCAATTTCACAATTTGTTCAAGTTTTCGTAAGAAAAAGCCCCTCCTTTTCGGAGAGGCTTGGCTATCAACACTTAACTAAGGACTAGTGCTCAGCGAAGATGACGAAGGAGGTCATATCGAAGACTGGACGGTAGTCACAAGCGGTGATGGCGATGGTGTCTTCATTGCCGGTGAGGTTGATGGTTGGGGCAACGACGAACTGAGCGAAATCGGTGGTGAGGCAGTCTCTGCTGTCCTGGATATCGATCTCGGTGCCGTTGAGTTTAACGGTGACGCTTCTCTCGCCGAGGGTCTTGCCTTCGCCACTGCTGGAGGTCTTGGCGGTCATGACCATCTGGTAAGCGCCGGCTTTTGGAGCTTTGACTTTCCAGCAAACGGCAGCGGTCTTGTCGTTGACGGAATACACCTTGCCGTCGCTGTCGAGCTTGGTGCCTTCAGGGGCGCCTTCGGCAACGGTCCAATCGGCGATAGCGATCTTGACGCCAACTTTGTTAGCGGTCGCATCGGTGAGTGGGATGTAGTTCTTGCCATCGGCGTTGGCAGCTGGGGTTCCTTCGGTCCAGGTGTGGGCGATGACTTTGGTGTAGTCTGGGCCAGTGGACTTGGAGGAAGAGGCCTTGGATGAGGAGGCTTTGGAGCTGGAAGCTTTGGCGCTGGTAGCGGCCTGGCTCTGGCTGGTGGCAGCGGCAGTTCCGGACTCGGTTGGAGTCTGTTCGGTGCAAGCTGCGAGACCTAAGGTCATAAGGGCAGCTAATGAGGCTAAGATTTTAACTTTCTTCATAAATCTTTCTGCAACGGTTAAGTTGCGGTTCCTTTCTTTTGGGGTTTTCAGGTTTAGATGAAGAAGATCCCCCCTTCAAAATCCTCTTCATAAAGAAGAAAACATCAGATATTACGCATCAAAATGCATTCTTATTTATAAAGGTTATTAAATGTAAGCGGATACATGCATGACAAACTTGTGTTACAATCATGGTCTTTCTTTTGATTTTGCTATATAAAAAGACTTACTTTGTAAGTCTTTAATTATAAGTGCTCATTTTGCGAATTATTGTCGTTTTAAATGGTGGAAGTTATGGCTAAAGCGCCTACTGAAACGAGGATTCCAAGGATGGCAAATACCCTAGCGGCCTTGCATTTTCCCTTTGATGAGCGGTATGCGGCGTCGTTCCCCTCCTCTTTGTCGTTTTTGGCAAGGGTCGCTCCGACAATCGAGAGGACGAATATGACAATGCAAAGGACGATCAAAACGATTCTGAGGGTCCTGAATGCCTCAACTTGGGAAGCCGTGACTTCAATATCCCCAATGATTTCGTCAAAGAACTGCACGGATAATGTCAAAGGCCAGAAGCCATATTGCTCAACCAAAAAGATGCCGAAGATGAAGATGAATGAGGCGATCATGGCGGCAAAAAGGATCACGAAAGCGATGCAAGGGACGATGAGTGCCGCGACAAACTGCAAAACGACATCCGAGAAGATGATGAGATCGGCGACGACCGCCACGGCGATCAAAGCGAACACCGATATCAGGCAGATATTCGATAGCAATCTCGATTCAGATTTTGGTTTTTCGTTTTTCATGTAGGGGCTCATTGTAGCACATTTTCAATTATTCCAAGCCTGAAGGAAGAATAAAAACAGCACCGATTGTTCGATGCTGTTTGAGTTTCTCAGTTGAACATTGGGGTCGAGAGGTATCTTTCGCCGGTGTCAGGGAGAAGGACGACGATCGTCTTGCCAGTGTTCTCTTCTCTTTGGGCGAGCTTGATGGCGGCTTTTATGGCTGCGCCGCTAGAGATGCCGACGAGTAGGCCTTCCACCGTTGCTGATTCTTTGCCCATCTCGAAGGCTTCTTCGTTGCCGATGGTGATGATCTCATCATAGATGGAGGTATCAAGTGTCTCTGGAACGAAGCCTGCTCCGATGCCCTGGATCTTGTGTGGGCCTGGGGTTCCTTTTGAGAGAACTGGAGAGGTCTCCGGCTCAACGGCAACGGCTTTGATGTTTGGGTTCTTCTCTTTGAGGCATTTGCCAACGCCAGAAAGGGTTCCACCTGTGCCGACACCTGCGACGAAATAGTCAATTTCCCCATCTAAATCCGCATAGATTTCAGGACCCGTGGTCAAATAATGGATATTTGGGTTGGCCATATTGGTGAACTGGGAAGGGATGAATGAATTAGGGATTTCTTTCGCGAGGGATTCCGCTTTCTCGATAGCGCCTTTCATTCCTTTAGCGCCTTCGGTTAAGACGAGTTCAGCGCCATAGGCTTTGAGGAGGTTCCTTCTTTCCATGGACATGGTCTCTGGCATGGTGAGGATAATTCTTAAGCCTTTGGAGGCGGCAACCATTGCCAAACCGATGCCGGTATTTCCAGATGTTGGCTCAATAAGAACGGTTTGTTGATTGATGAGGCCTTCTTTCTCGGCTTTCTCAATCATGGCTTTGGCGATACGGTCCTTGACGCTTCCGCCTGGGTTAAAGCGTTCAACTTTCGCGATGATCTTCGCTTTGAGACCGTATTTTTTCTCGATGTTTGAGAGTTCCACCAAAGGTGTGTTTCCGATGGTGTCGATTATTTTGGAATATACTTTCATGCCTTTTATCCTTGTTTTCCGGTGACTCTAATATCATAAAAGAAAACAGTACCGATTTGTATCGATACTGTTCTGATTGATTGGTTGCGGAGGGTGGATTTGAACCACCGACCCCCAGGTTATGGGCCTGATGAGCTACCACTGCTCTACCCCGCGATAATAGGTACGCCTTTTGAGCGCCCCCATATATTAAAGGGTAAGCAAATGGAGGTCAAGCATTTTACCAGCGGTTATAGACTTTTTCGGCAAAGCCAGGCGCATCTTCGATGACAATTAGCTTTTCGCTGTCAGGAAGGCGGATGGTGCCATTGAAAACGCCGAAGACCTGGTTCTGGTTCGAACGGATGACCACAAGGTTGCTGTCGCTATGGCGGTTGAGGATTGGGGTGAATTCGATCTTGATGTCGCGTTTCTCGCTTCTGAAGGTCCATCTCTTCATGAAATCATCATGGCCTTTGTTGTCTAACGGGATATCAAAGCGGACGTCATCGAGCTTATAGACATTGCCATCATAGAAAAGGATGTTCTCGGAGGCTGCGCTTGTGTCGCCAAAGCCATATCCGAGGTTCCAGCCGATCTCTTTGCCATCCTGGATGGTGTTCATGCTCGACCAATACCAGGTGTTCTTATAGGTCCAAACACCTCTTCCCCAGTCGAGGGTGCCATATGTATCGTGGCTAAGATCGACGAAATCATCGTCGAGTTTGGCGTATCCCGTCGAGGAGAGAAGATTTATCTTCTGGTTGTAATAGAAATGCTTTTTCTTTGGCCATGGGGTGGCGATGACAAGAGAGTTGCCGTTAAGCGTCTCAGTGAGCTTGATGTCGGCACGGAGCTCTTTCTCTCCTGAGAAGTTCTTCCAAACGAGGAGGAGTCTTCTAACTGTCTCTCCTTCATGGAGGAATTTCATCTCCACTTCCTTGTTTTGGAACACTACATCCCCTTCTTTCGAGGAAGATGGGAGGTTGGTCTTGCCAAAGGTGAAGGCTTTGAGGGTCATCTTCTCGACATAGGTTTTTGTTTCGAAGTTGAAAAGAGTGGCGCTTGCCATTGCGTATAGCCCATTGTCGGCAATCGTCATGGCGATGCCTCTTTTCTTGTTGCCGACATAATAGTAATCCCACTCTTTTATGCGGGATTTGCCGGCTTTAATGAGATTTCTGTCGTATTTTTTGACGAGACTTAAAGCGTAGCCAGCCTCGTTAAGGTTCCCTTCTCCATTCAAAAGGGGTCCTTCGGTAAGAAGATGTTGTTCCATAACTAATGACCTCACTTGTTATTCTACTTTTTTTGAAAGGGAGTTCTAGAGAAAGCAAACACATTTGAGGCGAATTGCATTAATATTACTGATATGGAGAACGAGTCCACCAAGAAGAACTTCTTAATCGACACCCTCAAAGGGCTTCCTTTAGGCGTGTCTGCTGCCGTCCCTGGGGTATCCGCGGGAACGATCGCCATCATCGAGAAGTGCTATGACAGGATCATCAACTCGATCGCTGACCTGAAGAAGAACTTCAAAGCGAACTTCTTAAGCCTTCTCCCCTTCTTGCTTGGATATCTTATTGGCGGTGCGTTAGCCCTCCTTGCTATTAAGAAAGGCTATGAGGTCGCTCCATTCTGTTTGACCGGATTGTTTGGCGGTTTCATCATCGGCTCACTCCCTTCGATTACCGTCGAACTCCATAAAGGAAACAACGTCAAAGAGAAGTTCTTCCATATCTTCGCGATGCTCATTTGTTTCGCTGTAGCGTCACTTTTAGGCATATTGTCCGCTTTATATAAACTTGATTTGAGCGCGGCCATGGACGAACACGCCTGGTGGATATATCCATATATCTTCTTAGCGGGCGCAATAGGTGCAGGCGCATGCCTTGTCCCAGGCGTCTCCGGTTCAATGTGCCTTATGGTCATGGGTTTATATATCCCTCTCCTCAATAAGCTTATCGGGGATAATGCCTTCTATATGACTGGGGACATCCTTAACGGGATCATCTACGCCCTTGTGATCCTTTTAGGAGCGATCACCGGTTTGGTTGTCGCTTCCAAAGGAATGAAGTATCTCCTTGCCAAACATAGGACCACCACATTCTTCGCTATCTTCGGTTTGATCATCGGATCCCTTGTCAGCATGTTCATGAATTCGAGCATCTACCCTGTCTATTTGGATGTCGCTCATCCGTTATGGGATTACATCGTCGGAGGGTGTCTCCTTGTCGGTGGCGCAATCCTCACATTCATTTTGTATAAATTCTCCAATAAAAAAGAAAACTAACCTGTTAATAGGGTGAATGGAGCGATAAACCACCACAGTCGTTCCATGATTGTTGCTTTACACAGAAACCACCCCGTTAACTCCTTCACGAGGGTGGTTTTTGTTTATGTCTAAAGAAAAATCGCTCGCAGAACCACCTTATTTTTGAAGATTTGGCTGTTTGGTAAGGATTTATATGTCTTTTTAAATAAAAGCGCAGGAAGACACAAAAAAACGGACCCTCGTGAGAGGGCCCGTCATTTTTAGGTTATTGACCTAATTAGGCGACTTTGATCAAACGGACGAATTCAAGACCGTAGAGTCTGTAGCCGTCGCCAGTGTAATGCATCTTGAAGGATGTAGTTCCTTCAGCGATGGTGATTCTTCCTAAGATGGAAGTAAGGCAATAGTTGGATGAACCTTTAACGATACCGGTGGCCTCGTAGTCAAATTTTGGAGCATCAGCGAAGGCGCCTTCACCAGCTTCGAAATAGTAACGGCTGTGAGCGGAATTCGCATTGGCCCACCAAGCGACGTTATCGCCAGATCCACCTTTGACGCTGATTTGGACGTCGTAGGAACCAGCGGCGATGCCGGTGACATCCCAATCACAATGGGAGGTACCAGATTGGCCACCACAGCGGCTATCGGACCAGCCTTCGGCAGCGGTTTTGTCGGCCCAAGCTAATTTGATAGCGGTGTCAGTGCCGGAAGTTTCGGCCTGCATAGCACCGGTCTTGGTGCCATCAGCCCAGGTGTAGGCTTCCCAATGGGCGAAGAGCTCAGTATTTGCGGTGAGGTCAGCGCCTTCTTCGACCTTTGTTCCACCTTCAGCGGCGGTGTACCAGCCAACGAACTTGTAAGCGCCTGGGCGGAAAGGAGTTGGAAGAGCTGGGACTTTGCCATCATCGGTGGCCTTAAGTGGGGCGTAGGCTAAGTTGGAGTTTGTTGGGAGAGTGTAGTTGACGTTAAGGGTAGCGGTTGGAACAGGGATCTTATCGAGCTCGAACCAGTCGAGATCACCTAAGACACTTGTGTAGTTTTCGCTTGAGCTTAACTGCTGGCCAACGAAGGAGATGAGGTGGACACCAGCGGAGAGTGTCATTTCAGCTGATTCAACCTCGACCCAAGCGTTAGCGGAGTTGAAAGTGGTCTTTCTAGCACCGTCGACTTTAAGATCGAAGCAGACTTTTTCAGTTTCCATATTGGACTTGATTCTGGCTTTGATCTTGACCTTGGCTTCTTCTGCCAACTTAATTCTGTAAATGACCTCGCCAGACATGTTGGAACCCTTGCTCTGATTCCAGCCTTGTCTATAGAGACCATGGAGATATTGTCCGCCTGATGCTTCGGCATCATCTTCAACGCTTCCATCGAGGTTGGTTGGATAAGTAACGCCGTTGTAGCTGTAATCGGTAGTGTAATCGGTTTCCTCGCCACTGTTGGTGAAGATGGTGTGCTTTAAGGAGTAAGCTTCGGCTTCAACCTTGGCAGCGTTGTTCTCGTCAAAGACGATGTTGGTTTGTGTCATGTAGCTGCCGATTCTGACAAGACGGATGGCTTCGTAGCTGATCGAATAGCCAGCGCCAGTGTGTCCGAACTTGAAGGAGGTTGTTCCTTCTGGGATCATAACGGATTTAACAACGGCTTCGGTTGTCCATTCCATGGAGCTGGCATTTAAGCCAACGCCGGAATAAAGCTTGTCACCGGTGTCGGTGTAGACTTGCTCGCCGGTTCCGGCCTGGACATAGTATCTGCCTGGGACGGCGTTACCACCGGAGGCGCTTCCGTTATCGTCCATCTGTTCGCCGACGCTGAAGCCGACGGAGTTTGGATTGGAAGTCTTAGCTTTGACGTAGACTTCGTATTCGCCAGCTGGGAGACCAGTGACGTCATAGGTTGAGACCTTGCCACTGTTCATCTTGTAGGCGTTGTTACCAGTCACTTCAAGGTTTGGAGTGTTGGTGGCGTTTGGATACATCTCGTAGTAGGTCGATGGGGTGGCGTTTGGATCAGACCATGGGGTGACATCACCGAATGGATCGCCAGCGGTATAGGAGATGTGGGAGGTGATGATAAGACCGCAGTTACCATAGATGTCAGCTTTGGCGCTCTTGCTGCTATCGGCGTAGCAAACGTATTCGTGGGCACCGAAGACGACTGGGTTGGCGGAAGTATCGATGACAGCGTCCATCTTGGTATCAGGATACGAAGTGGCGGTGTTGTCGAGAACGACCTTGATGTTGTATCTGTCGTTTGGAAGGCTCGTGATATCGGTCTTGATAAGAGCGTTGCCCTGAGCATCGACAGAGACGGTTGTAGTAAGTTCAGCATCGCTGGTGTTGGACTTGTACTGATGCCAGGAAGCGACAGTGGTCTCATAAACCATTATTGGGGTGAGAGCTTCGAAGGCAGCCTGTGTCATCTTGCCGGTGTTAAGCTGACCACCAACGATGTGGTAGACCTTATCGCCTTCAACTTCAATGCGGGAGATGGTCATGGCGATTGGTGGGAGTTCATCAAGAGCGATGGCACCATTGTGGCTACGGACAGAGAATCTGAAGCCATTGGCAACGGCTTTACCAGTACCATAGGTCATTCCGGTGGCCTGCTGTCCACCAACGGCGGCATAGTGGCCTTTTGGACCGCACATGGCGGTGTAGTCGCCCTGGGCTAAGGTAGCGCCGCTAAGATCGACTTTGAGTTCGAATGTGCCGTTGCTAACGGTTGGGACGTATTTGTAATCGGCAGCGGCTGGGGTAGCGGAACCCATGATGTAGGTTTCACCGCTAACAAGACCGAAGGCCATCTTCATGGCATCGGCATTTGGGAAATCGGAAATGGTTCCGGTGATCTTGGCATAAGCCTTGCCACCTTCTTCAACGATGTCGATTCCAGTGAACGCAACGTTGCCCTGGACAGCTTCGGAGGAAGAGGCAGCTGGGGTGGAAGATCCGGCTGGTCTGGAAGAAGACGCAGTTGGAGTCGAGGTGCTGCCAGCTGGAGTCGAGGTTCCGGCTTCGGAAGTACCAGGAACTGATTCAGCCTGCGAAGTAGCAGGAGTTTCAGTGCTGGCAGGAGTCTCTGAATTCTTTGGACCACCACAAGACGCTAATAAAAGCGCGGCGGAGAGAATCAAGACTTGTGAAAGACTTTTTTTCATTAAAAATTCTCCTTTTTGAATTGCCAAAGGAAAGTCAGTCCTCTGGTCTTTGAGATTATTGTTGCCTACATTATCGCTTATCCTTCCAAGAAAATACAAGTTTTTCCAATAAAAAATGAAAGGGCTTTCTTTATCTATGATAAATAAAGACTGCAAAGCCCACCGCTTTTGAGGTTTTTATAAAAAGGTAAATAAATGAAATCGCTTACACGCGAAGACGAAAAAAGCCAAGCGGATTGGCGCTTGGCTAAGGTTCCCTTTTTGGCGATTAGGCGGCTTTGGTAATGAGACGGACGTACTCAAAACCATAGAGACGGTAGCCTTTTCCGGTGCACTGGATCGAGAACTCGGTGGTCGAGGCTGGGATGGTGATCTCAGCGAGGATGGAGCTAAGATGATAGTTTCCGGAAGCACCTTCGGCGGTAAGGCCAGTGGTGTCATAGTCGCTCATGACTGGGTTGGCTTTGGCAGCGCTGTCGCCAGTACCAGCCTGGAAGTAATATCTTGGGGTCGTTCCATCGTCGTCATACCAGGAAACGTTGAGGTTGGAGGCGTTTCCGCCACGGGCGCTAAGCTGAACCTCATAAGTTCCAGCTGGAAGTCCGGTGCAATCCCATGAACAGGCACTAGCGGCACTCGATGAACCCATGTGGGTGTCGTCCCAGCCACTGCCGGCTTCGGCTTTGTCGGCCCAAGCTAAGGTGTAGGCGGTAGCTGTGCCAGAGGTCTCAGCCTGAAGGGCGCCGGTCTTGGTGCCAGCGGTCCAGGTGTATTCGGACCAATGGGCGTAGTAAGTGACGTTGGCGGTCAAATCGACATTGGCGACAGCCGCTGTTCCGGCGGTCTTTTCGGTGTACCAGCCATCGAACTTATAGGCGCCTGGACGGGTAACTGGATCGGCAAGCTTGGTGAGCTTCTTGTTTTCAGTCTTGACGGTTGGGTTGGTCGCCTGGCTGTTGGTTGGGAGGGTGTAGTTGAGATCAAAGGTGGCGGTGAACTCGGTTGGTTTGGAGGAGCTGGCTGGCTTCGAAGAAGCTGGCGTGCTAGCAGGCTTTGAGGTAGCTGGAGCGGTACCCTCAGCTGGTTTGCTTTCTTCAGTTGGTCCACCGCAGCTCACTAAGAGTCCGAGGGAGAGGACGCTGACGAATAAAGACTTCTTATTCATTATGTTTTTCTATCGCGCGACAAAGGCGCGATCCTTTCTTTATGGTTCCATTATTCCAAAAGAAGCGGTTTTTACAATACTTATTTTGCGATTGAAACCTTTGTAATTAATAAAAAAGCCAAATGAGGGTTAGTCATTTGGCCTATAGGAGCGAGGTGTTTTCGCTTATGCGAGAGCGATCTCGGTATCTCCACCAAGGGTGAGGACCATGTCGGTAATCTTGATGTCGGCGGAGAAGAGGTTTTCGACCTCGATGGTGTGGCTGGCAGCGCTTAAGGCAACGCCGTCGACGAGTTTGGCTGGCTCCCAGTATTCGTCGTTAGTGCCAAAGCCAAGCTTGTTGGTGGCGAAGCTTGTGTCATAGAGGCTAAGCTCAGTGCCATCGAGTTTGACCTTGAGAGCGGAGGCAAGGTTGCTAGAGGTGTTCTTGCAGGTCATCATCGCGGTGATGGAGGTCTCCACTGCTTTGCTCGAAGTGAAGGTGTAGGAGATCTTGTTGCCGGTAGAGAGTTTGGCAGCCTTCTCTGGGCTACGGAACTCGGTGCTATCAACGATAGTCGCACCAGTAAGTTCGAACTGCTCAGCGTGGGTGACGTTGATCTTCTTGGCGTTAAGCTCTGGTTTTGGTCCTTCGAGCATGACGTCGAGGATGTTCTCTAAGGTAGCTTCCTTAACGCCGATGGTGAGGAGGAAGTTATAGATTCTCTCCTGGAGGGTGTCGCCATCGAAGGCGGCAAGCTCATTGACGTAGCCGGCGATGCCATCTTCATTGGCCTGGCCAACTGTGGAGGTTTTGCCGATTCTTCCGAAGTTCGAGAAGAGGTAATCCTGATAGATTTCCTGAAGGCTAAGGCCAAGGAGTCCATTGAGGAGAGTGGCGCATAAGCCGGTTCTATCGGTGCCGATACGGCAATGGAAGAAGGCTGGGAAGGCTTCTGGGGTGGCTAAGGTCTCGAAGAAGCGACGGACAGGGATGATGTTACGGAAGAGGTTGTCTTTGCCGTTAGAGTAGGCAAATGGGATGAATTTGTAGTTGGTCTCGGCATCGAGTTTGGAAGAGCCGGTGAAGGAACCACTGCCCTCACCTCCGGTGCCGTTTGGACCACCACGGAGGTCGATCTCGGTCTTCATACCAAGGTATTGTCTAGCGGTAGCTCTGCCAGTGTCGGTGATGATGGACTGGGACTGGCTGTCGTCAAGAGAGGCGGTTCTGTAGAGAAGGCCCTGTCTGATCTTGGCGCCACTTGCGGTCATCTTTCCGCCGAGGTCGCGGCAGTTGGTCATGCCATCGATGTTGACGATACGTGGGGCAGCGTCGACGGTCTCGAGGGTTTTGACGAATGAGTATTCTGGTTCTTCGCCTTCGATGTTGGCTTTGACTCTGTAGTAATAGGTGCTGCCGATGAAGAGATTCTGGATGGTGGCCTTCTTATCCTTGCATGGGAATGACCAAGCGTCTTCCATGTTGTTCTTAAGACTGATCTCGACTTCGTAGGAAGAGACTTCCTTGTCGGTATCATGCTCGAAAGCGATTTCGAAGGTCTTAGCTTCGGACTGAGATTCGTTTGGATTCGTGTGGTAGGTACCGGTGAAGTCGCTTTGCTGAAGCTGGCTATAGTCGCCATCATATTCGATGAAGGCCTTCTGATCGTCGGTTCTGACGTCGATTGGGTCATCGAATTCGGTGACTTCGGTGAAGTTTTCGCTTCCTGGGTCGCTCCACGGAGCGATTGGGACGTTCTCTCCACCACTTCCTTTAACTGGGCCTGTACATGCGCCTAGGCCAAGGCAGAGAAGAGCAGAGAGGACAAGAATCTTCTTATTGATTTTCATGTTTGTCTCCTTTTATTTGTTTCACCTTACAGGTGAATAACACAACATGGGTAGTATATCGTCTAGAAAGCCCTTTCACTAGTTAATTTTTGGGTTTTTGGGGTGCTTTTCTTTAGAAAGCATGAAAAAAGAGGCCACTCAAAGAGTGACCTCAGTTTTTTGTTAGAGCTACTTATTCAGCGGCGGCTGGAGAAGCTGGGGCTTCTTCGGCGGCTGGGGCTGAACCGATGTAGATCTTGGTATCCCAAGAATAGGTCTTCCAAGTAGCGGTGACGATCTTGACGTTAGCTTCATCGCTATCTTTGGCGGCGCTGAACTTGAGGTTGGCGGCAGCATCGAAGACGGAGCCGACGTTGTAGTTGTTGAGAACTCTCATGCCGGTCCAGCCAAGGGTGATGCTGTCATCGATGTCCTCGGCCTTTTCGACGACGACGTAATCAACGCCTGGGTCGACATAGAAGCCGATGGTTGGGTAGTAGTAGTAACCGAAAGCCTTGATGGTACGGCCTCTGTTGAGGTCGGACTTAACCTCGGTGACCCACTTGTAGAACTTGGAGGTGTTGACGGAGCAGACCATATCACAGTCGCTGCCGCGGGTGTCGATCATGACTAAGGTCGCACCGGCTTCGCCACCTTCTTCGGTGTCATACCAGTATCCGTAGATCTTTTTGCCATCGGATTCACCATTGTATAAGCCGTCATCCCAGATATAGAGATAGGCATAGTGCTTGGAGTAGTCGCCCTGCCAGCCTTCGGCGTAGGCGCCTTCGAAGCAATAGACTAAGTTGGCGTCAGTTCTCTCGTAGGAGCTGCCGACAGCGGACTGGATGGCGCTGGTCTCAGCGGTGCTGTACTGGTTGCCGTCTTTGGTGAAGTGGATGGAGGTTGGGTCGAAGGTGTAGTTTGGATCGACCTTGTCTCCGAATTCCTTCTGTAAGTCGATGGCGAATTTCTTCGCTTCTGGCTCAGAGGAGGCTAAGGAGTTGTCGTTGAGATTGGTTGGTCCATCAAGCTTGTTTGGAAGCGTTGCGGAGAGGACGATGCCAACGATGGCAAGAACACCGGCTAAGCCAGCTGCGCCAGCAAGACGTGGCATGGCAAAGGTCTTCTTGAGGGATTCCTTCTCTTCTTCGCCGATGCTGTCGAGGAAGCAAGATACGACCGCGACGATGAGGGCTGCGAAGATAAGGATGAGATAAGTGAGATGGAGAGGGAGGGAGCCGCCTTCATAGGCGACGCCGGTAGCAAGGGCAGCCAAGACGGTTGGGCAAAGCTGCATCTCGATGAAGAGAGCTCCGCCAATGCAGCCGACGACGGCAATCTCGATCCACTTGTGCTCAGGAGCGGCAAGAGCGGCAAGCTGAGCAAGGAGGGCGAAGAGAGCCCAGATCCAGACGAGCTCAGTGGCTTGTCCGGAGGCGCTGTTAGGCATGGTGTGATCATGACCGAACTGGCCTGGTTCGTAGGTGGCGATGTAGATGATGAATAAGAGAAGTGAGAGGAGCGCGGTGGCTACCATGAACCAGTAGCCAAGCTTCTTGTTCTTAAAGAATTTCATTATGCGTTACCTCCTTCAGTGTTTTCTTCACTGCCTTTTGGTTCAACCTTCTTGACGAAAGTGAAGATGACGAAGCAAGCGATTGAGGCAAGAGCGAAGGCGCCGATGACGCCATCGATGGACCAGACGACTGGTTTCCACCACTTGAACATCTCTTTTGGTCCTTCTTCGACTTCGGAACCATCGCCCTTCTCAGCGGCGGCGCGTCCTGCGTCACCCATCCAAGACTGGGCGTAGGCGTACATGATGTCCTTATTTGCTTTCTGGCAAAGCTGGAGTAAGTAGCCATCATCGTTGCCGGTGATAAGCTGACGGATCTGGGAACCACGTCCACCATCGAGACAGAAGACTTCGGTTCCGCCAAGGATCATGGCAGCGGTGTTGGAGTAGCTATCGTTGTTGCCACCAGTGAGAGCGTCGTCGATGATGAGACCTTTGTAGGCCCATTCGCCACGCATGACGTTGAAGGCAAGTTTATCGTGGGCGGCGGCATAACGGAGACCGATACGGTTGTAAGAGGTCATGATGCCAAGACCTTCACCTTTGGTGAGGGCACCTTCGAATGGTTTGAGGTAGATTTCGCGGATGGCCTGCTCGTTGCAGAAGGTCGCGATTCTCTGACGGTTGGTTTCCTGGTTGTTGAGGAAGCAGTGTTTGATGTTCATGATCAAACCTTTTTCGCGAGCAGCTTTGATGATGTTGCTGGCGGTGTAGTAGTTCATGACACCGTCTTCTGACATGTACTCAGAAGCACGGGAAGTGTAGGCGGTACGGCAGATGTTGGCGCCTGGGGCGTTGACACCGGAGACACCGCAGTAAAGGGCATCTTCACCATAGTATCTACCGACGTTGGCTTGCATCTTGTGATCCCAAGTCGAGGTGTAGACAGGACCGGTGGCGAAGCCAGTGGCCCAGCGGCCATCACCATAGGCGTATGGCATGAGAAGTCCTTCTGGACCTTCGGCGATGGAGTTGGTTGGCTTACCGACGCTTGGAACGGCGAGGATACCACGGTTGTCGGACATGGAGATGGTGAGATCGTTGAGGGACATCTGTTTGATGAAGTCATCCCAACGTGGATCATCGTATTCCCAAGTGGCGACATCGGAGAATTTGATCTTCTCTGGGAGCTCGACGCTGTAGAGTTCGCCTTCACCATCTTTATAAGAAGGGGCATCGTCTGGTTTGCTATAAAGTCTGCTCATGTTCATGGCATCTTTCATAGCCTGGGTCTGGGTGATGTTGTGATCTGGACCAGTTGGCCAGGTATCCTGCCAGTTGTCACGGCTGAGATAGGTGATCTTCTCACTATCCTGGGCCCAGTAGTTGACGTCAGCGTCTTCGAACTGGTTCTTGACGTCGACTTCTTTGTTGTAGATGGACTTGGCATAGGCATTTTCGGCACCAGTGATGTCGAGCTCTTTGACGCACTCAAGGTCAGCGGTGTAGCTGTTGCCTCTGTGGTCGACGAGGGCTTTTCCTGGAGCGGTCTTGCCAAGGATGTTGTTAAGGGCTTCGTGGACGCCGTTGCCGCAAGCGAAGTAGTACTTGCCGCTATCAAGGACATAGCCGCCTTTGCCGTTATTCTTCTCGGCATCGTAGGAAGCGAGGAAGTAACGTGGGGCTCTGATGGTGGCAGTCTTCTTTTCTTTGGCTGGGACGGTGACCTTTTCGTAGCCAAGGAGCTGAATGGCGGATTTTGGAAGTCCACCCTCGGTGTATGGGACCTGAGCGAAGAGCTGAGCGGCATCCATGCCTTCTCTGTCTCCGAGGTTCTCGATTTCGATCTCAGCGACGATCTCGTCTTTTTCAGCGTCATAGCTGAGGGAGGTCATCTTCTGTTTGAAGTCGACGTAGCTAAGACCATAGCCGAATGGGTAAGCGACCTCGTGGCTATAGGTCCAGTTGGTATCGCCGTCTTCATAGACACCGGCATCGCCGTTGGCGTTGCCTCTCTCTAAGACGCAGTCGGCATAACGGGTCTCATAGTACTTGTAGCCGACGTAGATGCCTTCTTGGTAGATGACGTAGTTTCCGGAGGCACCGCTGCCCTTGAAGCCAGGGTTGCCGAAGTTCTGGAAGGCTGCGCTGTTGGAGCAGTGAGCTGGGAACGTGACGCAGGTGTGGCCTGATGGGTTGGCTTTGCCAATAAGGACGTTGGCAACGCCTTCCATGGAATAGTAGCCAGGAACGCCGAAGTAGAGAACGGCATCAACGCCATACTCTTCTTCATCAGCGTAATGAAGCGACATTGGGAATGGGGAGTTGATCATGACGATGGTCTTCTGGAACTGACCGGAGTCTTTGATCATCTTAAGCAAGGCAGCCTCGTTTGGTTTGAGGTCGAGGGCGCCTTTGGCTGGGTCGCTATCCTCGGTACCGCAGCGGCGGAAGACGACGATGGCGGCGCCATTGTAATCTTTGAAGGTGTTCTTGACAGCGTCAGTGTAGATGCTGACTGGCTGCTCTGGATCGCTATTGCTCGAAGCGGAGACTCTCTCAGGGGAGAATTTCGCGGTTGGGCTGTAAAGATTCCAGACGGTTGGGTTCATCTCAATCTTAGCTTTCTCGAAAGCTTCGCTGAGACGGACGACATAGGCATCGTTTGGGGCGGCACCACCGGCGCCGGAACGATGGAATAAGTGAGCGGCGTTGTAACCGAAGACGGTGACTTTACGCTCGTTCTCTGCCAGCGGAAGGACGTTGTTGTCATTCTTGAGAAGGACGGAACCTTGTTCCTCTTCCTTGACGCAGAAATCGTAAGAGGCTTTGATCATTCTCTTCCAGCCTTCGTCGGAAAGACTGCCGTCTTCCTCGGCGAATTCGGAACGGAAGCTCTTCTCGATTGTCTGAACGTTCAGTCCAAGTTCGTTGTTGATGAGGTTCTCATATGGGCCGAAAGCCAATGTGGAACCTGCAGCAGCAATGACAGAAAGACTGAGTCCAACTGCTGATAAACCTAGCCAAAAGTTAGATTTTTTCATAGTTTCCTTTCTGCGCATTTGCGCGCAACTATATTTATAGTCGCCTATTATCAAAAGATATGTGAGCGCTTCCAAAAAGGATTATTTTGCGATTTTTAGTTTCTTTTCTTTCAATCTGGTTTGAATAACAAAGTGACGTTTCTTGCGTTTTCGGAGGGGTTTTGGGGGTCAAAATCCGCAACATAATCGATTTTCGAAAAGGCGAAAAACAACAAAATTGTCATAATTGCCTCCCCTGCTTTTTGTGACCCGAAAACCTAGATCGTAAAAAGATTTTTCCTTTAATGCACATTCAGGGAAATTAAGAAATTATGCTATCTTTTTAACTTTCTTGACTGAAAAAGCAAGCGGTTACGCGACTATTTACGATGTCAAACTTTTGTATAGTTTGTACAAAGAAAGTCAATTGTAAAAACCGCAAAAAATAGATAATCATGTTATATGGACAAAGTTGCGTTTTTTGATTAACATTAATTGCACATTTTCTTTCGATTTTTTTGAACCTATGGAAAGCAGTCGTATTGAGGTCGTCAAGTACCCTAAGGTCAAACACATCAAGATGTTCGTCAACAAGATCAAGTTCGTCGAGAACCATCTTCATAACGACTTCGAGATCCTTTTGAATTTGACTGGAAAAGGCATCCTTGAGATCAATAACGCCACCTACTTATATGGTCCTGGCGACATCATTTTCATCAACTCCGGCGACGTCCATAGCATCTCCTCCCACTTGGATGAGGACAACAAATCGCGTGCGAGCGGGCCTACATCCCTCTTCATTCAGATCAGCAACCACTTCTTAAGGGAATATTTCCCGCAGATCCATAGCTCCGTCTTCAAAAGCGGAAACCTCCGTTCTTCCTTAAGCGCGGACGATTATACGCGTATCAGCAAGCTTTTCACCGATGCGGCGATTGCTTATTTCTCGGAGACCAACTACTTCCAGCTCGATGTCGTTGCCTCTATCTCTAAGGCCTTAGCCTACGTCTACCGCCACCTCGACTACAAAGTCATCAATGAGGTCCAGAAAGAGAGAATCAATCGCAAGAAGAGCAGGATGGAGAGAATCATCTCTTATATCGACGCGAACTTCGACTCCCAGATTAGACTCGAGGATATCGCTACAAAAGAGAATCTCTCTGTCACCCACTTATCCCATATCTTCTCCTCTTCCTTCGGAATGACCTTCCAGGAATTCGTCAACATCAAGAGGATGGAACAGTGTATCCGTCTTATGGCCAACAAAGAGAAGACCCTCCTTGAGATCTCTTACGAATCAGGATTCTCCGATTCCAAATACATGAACAAGATGTTCTTAAAGAGATTTGGATGCACCCCTAAGGAATATAGAAAGAAATACGGCACCTATTACGATGGACCTGCACCGGAGACAGGCAAATTCGAGCTCATCTATAACGATCAGGATTCCCTCAAAGCCGTTGAGAAATATATCGGCAAATAAACAAAAAACCCATGCAAATCATGGGTTTTTCTTTAATTTTGCTAGGGTCATTCGATGATGTTGTTGTCCACCAAGATATTGCCATAGGCTTCACCCAAACGGATGCAGTCTTTGGTGATGTAATGGTATTTGTTGAAACCGCCATCGAGGTCACTATTGCCACCGATCTGGAGCTTTAAGCCACCTTCATCGATGAAGGAACCGTTAATGATGTAATTGTTCTCTCCCTCTTCGGCAATGGCTTTCTTCATGTCATTGAGGCCACCCTTTCTCTCGGCGTTATAGCCGATACGCCCGCCATCATAGATGGTGCAGTCGACGAAGGCGATGTTCTCGCCATCCTCATCCACCGCATTCGGAGCGAACTCACTTCTGAACTCGGAGATGAGATGCCTCATCTGGGTGCCGTAGTTAGCGTTATTGCCATCGGATTCGCCCTGGTGCCAAAGCCATGCTTTGATTTCTGGCTCAAAACCAAGTTCTTCGATAAGCTCAAGGTTATTGTGAACGAACTCCTTGGTCTCGGTCCAAAGCTTACCTTCGGTACCGTTGCCATCCTCGGCAGTACGCCAAATGTATTCTTTGTTGACGCCATTCTGGTCGCCTAAGGATGAGCCACCATATGCGCTCTTGATGAAGAAGATTGGCGTCTCTTCGGAAGCTTTTTCTCTAAGGATATTGGCAAGACCGATCTCAGGCCCGATGAATCTTGTCTGGTTCGCCATGCCGACAGAGAGGTTTTTGAATTCTCCTGCCATAGGATCATCCATGTTCGAGGCGTTCACCTTGATTGGGTTCTCATATGGATAGAAGCAACGGAAGGACATCTGAATCTCTGGGACGTTGCCTTCGATATAGTCACTGGCATCATATTCGGTGCCAAGTTCTTCGAATGCTTTCTCAAGCCAATTGTCATCGTCTTCCTTGTGGTTAGCGTTAGCTTTCTCGCCCCAAAGAGTGCTGCCTTCCATGTTGGATTGGCCAGACATGACGATGACTTGGGCTTTCTTAGGCCCTTCTTCCACTGGAGTTGAGGATGCTTTCGGAGCGTCGTTACAAGAAGCAAGCCCCAAAGAGAGCAAGACGGAAGTAACTAATAATCTTTTCTTCATAGTTTCACCTTAATGTTCGATGATGTCGTTATCGATAAGAATGTTGCCATAGGCCTCACCGAGTCTGAATAAGTCTTTGGTGACGTAGTGATATGTGTCGTAGCAGCCACCTAAGTTCTGGTTGCCACCGATCTCAAGACCTAAGCCTTCGCTGTCTTTGCAGGAAGCGTTGATGATGTAGTTGTTCTCGCTTTCTTCGGCGATGTTCTTTTTGGTCTGGTTGAGGGTATCGACACCACTATAAGTGAGACGGGTACCATCGTAGATGGTGCAGTCGACGAAGGCGATGTTGTCGCCATCTTCCTCTGGGGCGTATTCAGCGAATTCTTCTCTGAATTCTCCAAGGAGGTGACGCATGAAGACGCCATACTGCTCTTCGCCAGCCTGGGCGTTGTTATCGGTATCGGATTCACCCTGGTGCCAAAGCCATGCTTTGATCTCTGGGTGGAAGCCAGCATCTTCGATTAATTTGAGGTTATTGTGGACGAACTGCTTGGTCTCGGTCCAAAGCTCACCTTCTTCACCGTTGTTGTCACTAGCGACTTTCCAATGTTTCTTGGAGCCATTTTGGATTTTGAAGGAAGAGCCAGAGAATGCGCTCTTGATGAGATAGACAGGTTTTTCTTCTGTTCCAACTTCATTGCTATGAAGGACGTTTCCTAAACCGATCTCTGGTCCCATGGCAACATCTTTTTGCCCCATGCCAACCTTAAGATTAAGGAATTTGCCTGCCATCTTATCAGTGGTATTGGAAGCGTGCGCGTTAGCGGCTGGATTGCCTCCACCATATGGATAATATCCGCGGTATGAGCACTGGATGTCTGGCATGCCATCGAAGAAGATGTCGGCGTCGATAGGATCATGTCCTTCTTGGACGAGCTCTTCGCAGGCGTTTCTAAGCCAGCCTTGGCCATTGTCGTAATAGGTGCTGCCTTCCATGTTGGACTGGCCAGACATGACGATGACCTGGACTTTAAGCGGATCCTCTTCAACTGGAGGCACACTTGATGTGGCTGGAGCTGGTTTGTCGCAGCCTGCTAAAGCAAGAGCCAAAAGCAAAGAAGATAGGGTTAATGTTTTTTTCATATAGAGAAAACCTCTTTTCCATAGAAAACTTTAGCAAGGAAGCGCTTTCAAATAAAGAGACAGTTTTTCTCTTTCCTTATGACATTCTTGGCGTTTTTTTATTAAAAAGAATAAAAAGGGTATAATTATCACTATGAAGAAGTTCTGGAGAACCGTCACATCACCGAAGCTCTTATTCGCTATTCTCATCATCCTTGAGATATTCCTCATCGTCGGAGGATATATCTTCCTTGATTCCTATCTCGCCGTCGTACTTGAAAGCGAGGTCGAGAATGCCGAAAACCTTGCTGACTTCATCAAAATCCTCGTCGTCCTTATCTTCAGGGTCGCTTTATCGATCGTCGCCTTAGTGGTCTTCTTCAAGATCATCAACCGCGAGGAGAACCCGGAATACAAGATCCCTTGGATCACCTTCCTTTTCCTCTTCCCTGCCATCACCCTCACCTTCTACTTCGTCTTCGTCCGTGTCCGCATGAGAAGGAAGGACGCGAAGATCGTCGTCCCGACCATGAAATACCTTGATAATAAAGCCAAGGAACACGCGGATATCGAAAAGGCCAATGAAGAAGAAATAGAGCCGAATTGCCGGGGAATTTTCCATTATCTCCACGAAACGACAAGGCTTTTCACCTCGAAAAACAATAGGCTGACCTACTTTAAGAACGGTGAGGAATTCTTCCCTTCTCTTATTGAAGATCTCAAGAAAGCCAAGAAGTTCATCTTCTTAGAGTTCTTCATCATCGCCGAAGGCAAATGGTACAAGAAGACCCTTGAGGTCCTTAAAGAAAAAGCCAAGGAAGGCGTCGATGTCAGGATCATCTTTGATGACATCGGCTGCAATAGAACCATCCCAGGCAACTTCGTCCATAAGCTCAAGAAGATGGGAATCACCGCTTATCCTTTCCATCCGATCACCCCAATCCTCTCTAACCTCATCAATAACAGAGACCACCGCAAAATAGTTATCATTGACCATCAGATTGGCTATACGGGCGGCATGAACCTCGCGGATGAGTACGCGAACGACAAGAAGAGATTCGGATACTGGAAAGACACGATGATCAAGATCGAAGGCGAAGGCATCAAAGACCTCATCGTCACCTTCCTTCAGAACCACGACTTATGCACCCACAAGATAACGGATTATTCGATCTTCACCAAAGGTGATGATTATCCTCATTTCGAGGATAAAGGCGCTGCGTTCTTCTTTGGTGACACCCCTGGGCCATATGACGATAATGAGCAAGTCGGTGAGCAGAATTACATCAACATGCTGAGTGTCGCCACAAAGAGGGTTGATATATCAACTCCATACCTCATTTGCACATATCCTCTTATCAGAGCGCTTCAGAGTGCGGCTAAGCGTGGCGTTGAGGTCAATCTCATCGTCCCAGGCATCCCAGATAAGAAGATCGTCTACTGGATGGCCAAATGCCAGTTCCATCTCTTCCTTGAAAGCGGAATCCATGTTTATACATACACGCCTGGCTTCAACCATCAGAAAGGCATGCTTGTCGATGATAAAGTCGCCTGCGTTGGCACGATCAACTTCGATTTCAGATCTTTGACCCACCACTTCGAGGATGCGATGGTCATATATGACGCACCGTGTTTGAGGGATATCAAAAAAGACTTCGAGGAGATGATCAGTGTCTCCAAGAAAGTCCCTGTCGATTTCAAGGCGAACGCTTTCCAGAGATTCGTTTCTGGGGTCTTTAAGATCTTCCGCGTTCTCTTGTAGCTTCCTTACATTGTTGCCAAATATCTAGATGGTAGGTTAAAATACAAAAGAGTCCTCGCGAGTACTATTATGGCATTAACATCTCGAGGCTCTTTTTATTACTATAAGTCACTCATATAAGGCATATTCACTTTGTAAACAATCGAGTTATAATAAGACCATAAGAACGGAGTCCTCACAAGCACTTTATGGTTGTTGTCTTAGGAGGCTCTTTTTTATTACTATAAGTCGCTCATATCAGGCATATTCACTTTGTAAAAATTCGAGTTATAATAAGACCATAAGAACGGAGTCCTCGCGAACACTTTAATGGAGTTAGTTGTGAGGCTCTTTTATTTTACTAGCCAGGCCAATAAGGATAATAAGAGACAAATCAGAGCGATCTTAAGAAGGCTTGCGTCTTCTTTTTGAAGGTCTTTCATTGGACATCACCTCGCTTTCTGTGCTGAGATTGCGAGGGCCCGTTCCGAGTTTTAACGGCTTTGCTTTGCCACTTTACATATAGTGGCGATTTTCTATTTTTTCAGGAAAACACAAAAAAGCGCCTCCCCTTTTGAGGGAAGCGCCATATAGGAGCGATTTACTTAGTCAAGAAGGTTGTTATCAAGGATAACTTTGCCATAGGCCATGCCTAAGCGGAGGCTGCTCTTGACGTTATAGTGCATGTTGTCGCCACCAGGGTTGCCAGGTTTGAGCTCGTTCTCAGCGGTTGGCTCTTCGTTGCCATAGATGTCGACGATGTAGTTGTTGTCGGCGCTGTCAGCGAATTCCTGTTTGACGGCGTTCATGTCTTTGGAGGTCTGGGCGCCCCAAGCTGTGCCGCTTCCCTGATAGATCATGCCATCGACGAAGGCGATGTTCTCGCCATCCTGGTCTTTGGCATATTCAGCGAAGTCGGTTCTGAAGAGTTCGACCATATCACCAAGGCGTTGCTTATATTTGGCGATCTTCTCGGTCGCGGAATCAGATTCGCCCTGATGCCATAACCAGCCTTTGATGACTGGATGCCAGCCTTCATCTTCGATGAGTTTGAGGTTGTTCTCGATGAATGGCTTGCAGAAAGTGTGGTACATGTTGATTTCTGGCCAATTGCCTTCTGCATCTTTGACTGGCCAGTTGTAGTCGGTTCCGCTTTGTTCGAAGCCGCTGCCACCGGAAGCCATTTTGATGAAATAGATTGGCTTTTCGGCGGTAGCCTCATCCTTTAAGGCATAAGCCATGCCAAGCTCTGGACCCATCTTGGAGGAGTTAAGACCCATACCGGTTTTGGTTGGGAGGAACTTGCCTTTGAACCTCTCGGTGGTGTTCGTGGCGTTGACCTGGGTGTTGCCATCGAGGTTGTTGTGGTTAAGCTGACCATAGCCGGCGCAGTAGAGAGAAGTCTGGACGGATTCGACGCCGGTCTCGGTTAAGACCTCTGGATCCTCAAGACCCATCTCTTCGAAGGCCTGGGCGATGTAGTCGGTGCTTCCGCTCTTGAAGGAAGTGTTTCCTTCCATGTTGGATTGACCGGATAAGACGAAGACGTTGACTGCGAGTTCGTCAACTTCTGGTTCGCTGGTTCCCGCTGGCTGTGAGGATGATCCTGCTGGTGGGGTGCAGGAAGCTAATCCCATGGCGAAAAGAAGCGCGGATAAAGACATTAGTTTGTTAAAGCGTTTCATAATTTCTCCTAATTTGAAAAAATCACTTTCCGTTATTTTAAGCAAATCGTAAATTTTCTACAAGATTCTATAAGAATCGGGGGAAGATTATCGATTGAAATCCCTTGCAAAACCTAAGTGTTTTAAGAAAAACCACCCCGTTTGGAGTGGTAATTTTTATTTTGCCCGAACTCTTTTCGCCTTTTGGCAGCCTCTCTTGAAAGCGACAACCGAGCACATGAGCAAATCGACCAAGGCTAGTTGTCCAAGGAAGAAGGCAACGCCCAGATGGGTGGTTAGATTGTGTGGGAAAACCATCATCACACCGGCGAAGATTCCAAAGGACATGAGAGCGAAGATGAGGACGATACCAATCATCCATAAAACAGGGAAGCGGACAATAGGAAGGGCTTTCCCAAAATGGACGTTCGCGAAATATAGAGAAACGCCGAATATCAGAGATGGAAGGATGATGTTGATCAAAGCATTCACCGGGTTTTTGTAGTCATACCAGTAATGTTGGATTCCCCCAATGGCGAAATACGGCAAAACGATATAGCTCGCCATCCATAGGCTTATGGCGAAGAAGACAAACGATAGGATGAGATTCTTTTTCATGTTGAAAACCTTATCAATGATAGCAAAAAAGAAAGCGGTGTTTCCACCACTCTTAGCTTGCGAGTCCTCGCATCACTTTGAAATAGAAGGAGAATTCGAATGCGCCGAAATAGAATTTCCACTCATGGAGATCGAAATCGGTGATGTCGCTCGTGGAGAATTCCATGACATACCACCCTTCGAGAGGTTTGCAGCTCTCGTTTACGAGCTCGCAATTAACCTTATCCGTGGAGTCGAGATCCATACCAATGAAATCTAAGTCCGGGTCTAAATATAGTCCGCTACCTAGATTGAAACGGTTGACCCTGATTCTTATTTGATAATCGCGATCTCTCTCGAAATGATAGAGGTCGATAGGTTCGCCATCTTTCAGATCGCTATCCATAACGAGCCTGGAGTCATCACCTTTAAGACAGATGCTATCCAAGATCATTTGCCTGATTCCGTAGACATTGTCCCACTCAAAGTAACAGCCTTTCTCCTCGCTCCACTTCAAGTGGCCCCAGTCCACTATTTTTCTTTCCTCGAATTCGCGAGGGCCCATAAAATGACCGAGAACCGGAAGGAAAACCAGTTCGCCTTCCCTTATGTCGAGAGCGTATTGATAGGAAGCGAAGCGGCCGAATTTCTCAACCGTCATATCCTCTTGGCTGAAAAGGGGCTTGGCGTTCTTGATGTCATAGACCGTGAAACCGTCATAGCGCATTTCGTTATGGGCAAAAACGATTTCGCGGTATCCATCGCCATTGATGTCGGAGGCATAGATATAAGGGTCATAATGAAGGTTTACCCCGATTCTTGTATCGCCGTAATAAAGCATTGACATGCTGCTGCCGGTAACGAGGTTGAAACGTTCAGTGAACTCGGGAACGCGGAAATAAAAAACATGGTCATCGGATTCAAGTTTCGGATCATACATTCCCGCGAGGATGAGTTCATCTTTAGGCCCTTCTTCAATAGAAGTATCCGTCGCTGAGGAATAAGGCTGTTTAGTTTCCCAAACGCATGCGGAAAGCATCGAAATCGCCAGCAAAGAAAGGATAAAAGTGTTCTTTTTCATAATTAAACCTTATCAATGATAACGGTGTTTCCACCGCTCTAATTGGCCAATCCTTGCATCACTTTGGAATAGAAGGAGAATCCATGGAATCCGAAATAGTAAGCGAAGTCGTGCAATTCGAAATCGGCGATGTCGCTCGTGGAGAATTCGATGACATATTTCCCGGTTTGTGGATCGCAGCTTCTTTCCAAGATGTAAAAAGTCGGCGTTTGGGATTTACTTGAGTCCCATTCCATGCTTAGGAATCCTGGGTCTAAGTACTTGGTGAAATCATCGCGCACTACGGTTATTTCCATTTGGTAAGAGGTGTCTTTCTCGAGATAGTAGAGATCGATGGCCTCACCATCTTCTTTACGACCTCCATCCAAATGAAGCTTAGTGTGTCCGTTCGCCGTGTAAACGCCTTCGAGAACGACGCTTCTGACATCGAAAAGGTTTTCCCACTCTATGGAGCAATTTCCCTCACTCCACTTGAAGCGGCCATAATCGACAACGTCATTTTCTCTGTTTCCGCCATTAAGGACCCTTAAGACCAATCGGTCATCTCTGATGGAAAAATCGAAATTCTTATACTTTGTGTAATAACCGTATTTCTCCATGGTCATATTGTTTTGATCGAAGAGTCTTTTGGCGTTCTTGACATCATAAACGACGACATGAAAGGAAGGATCAAGAACCGTTCTCTCTTTGAAAATCAGTTCTCTATATCCGTCTCCGTTGATGTCAGAGGCGCAATACTCCAAGGCCCCTTCGCTGATGAGCGTCTCACCATAGCTGAGGCTTGGCAAACGGCTGCTGATCTGGATGTTGGAAGAGACAAAAGCCTCCTTAAACTCCGGAAGATAGAATTTGTAGTATGAATCATTGATCACTTGGGCTGCAATACGCTCATCCTTAGGCCCCTCTTTTTGGGAAGAAGTCTCTTTTTCAGAGCTTGGCGGGGTGCATCCTGAAAGCACGGAAATCGCCAGCAAAGGTAGGATAAAAATGTTCTTTTTCATAGGAAGTTCTCCTTTCGTTATTGTGTTTATTCGACGACTTTGTAGTTGATCTTGAATCCGTAATTGGTGAGACACCAATCCCAGACTCTCTCTTCACATGGATTGACTACGGTGAAGTAATAGAAGTATTTGCCTGTGGCAGGATCGTTCTGAACTGGGGATCTGTTCCAAGGGCTACGGATCTCTCCGAAATGGGATGGGTTGTCGTTACTCCAGACCACATCGATAGGCAGATCACCAAGCTCACGGTCGGTTTTGTTCCGAGTGATCTTGAACTCCATGTAATACTGCTTGCTTGTCTCGAATGTATAGACATTCCCTGGGTTCGATGGCAGGACAGGCGTCAAATCATCATCGTTGATGAAGAAACGGACGAACTCGATTTTCTCAATTCCAAGGATGTTCTCCCATTCGAAGTAACAGCCTTTCTCCTCGCTCCACTTGAGATGGCCATGATCCATTATGGAGTTCTCACTGTAATTGCCTGCATATGGAAGGAAGGTCAAACGGCCGTCTTTCATGTCGTAGTAAAAGCGATAGAGGGCGATGTGGCCGAACTCCTCGATCGTCATATCGGCTTGCTTAAGAAGGGTTTTGTTGTTCTTAAGGTCATAGACTGAGAATTCCCTGTTCCTGTTATTTCCTTCTTCAAAGAAGACGATCTCACGGAAACCATCTCCATTGATGTCGGAGGCGATGAGGCGGAAAGCGTTATATAAGTGATCGGAGATGACTGTGTCCCCATATTTCAGAATGTGCTGACTGGCTGTAGGAGAAGAGACTTTGAGAGGCTCGCTGAACTCAGCGATGCGGATCAAAAGATTCCCCTCTGCATCTTTTTCGAAATCATTGCCAAGGCCAGTAGCGATGAGCTCGTCTTTCGGCCCTTCTGGTTCGGAAGAAGCTAAAGATGAGGACGAGGAAGAAGTCTCTGGCTCAGTGCTAGAAAGCAAGGAGGATTCCTTCGCCTCTGACTGAGGAACGCATGAACAAAGCACTGCTGCTGTTAACAAAGAAACGACAAGACTGCTTTTTCTCATAGGAATATTTCTCCCTTTGTGAATTTATGATACGCCTTTTGTTAAAAAGAATGGAAGGCTCTCTACTTATATGACAACTGAGGCAGTCAAATCCGTTCACGAATTGAGCGATTAAGCAACAAGGCTGATTTGTCCGTTCGCGCACACCACTGTCTCCAAGGAAGACCAAGAATTCCAATCCTCCGCTTTCTCAACGCTCTCCCAATCGCTCGTGGTCCCTCCATAGGTGAGGGTTTTTAAGGATGGGCAATTGCCGAACATGTGTTCTCCGATACGAGTGAGGTTTCCTCCAATCGAGACGGATTCAAGCAAAGGGCAATCCGCGATGGCATAATCGCTAAGGGTCATCACGCCAGGCATGACCAGCCTTTTAAGCGCAAGGCATGTGTCGAATATGTCCCAAGCTATATATATGACGCTATCAGGAAAAACCACCTCTTCAAGGCTCACGCAATAACCGAAAGCCGAGTCTTCGATAAGTTTCAAACCATTTCCGAAATTAATCGTTTCGAGCTCTTCGCAACCGTCAAAGGCATATGCTCCTATCGTTCGCACAGTGTCTGGGATATCGATGGAGGTCATGGTCGCCCCACAATAAGATCCAGCGCCGATTTCAACAGTGTTTTCAGGCACATAGAAAGATCCTTTGTCCAAAGGATAAGACACAACCTTCGTTTTGTCTTTGTTCATAAGAACGCCATTTTCAGAAGTGAGATATCTGTTCTCCTCGCTGACCGTGAAGGCTTCTATCGAATAGCAATAGGCGAAGGCGCCCTTCGCGATCCAATCAAGCTCAGGCCCGATCTCAACGTCCGTCAAAGAATGGCATTCGCCAAAGGCGAACTGTTCGATTTGCTCAAGGCTATCAGGGAAGTATATGGATGAGAGGGATTCGCACCACCAAAAAGCATAATCGCAGATGATCGCAACGCCCTCCCCTAATGTCACCTTTGATAAAGACGAACAATACTGGAAAGCGTATTCCTGAATCCTGTAGACGCTGCCAGGAATGGTGATGGAGGTCATTTTGCTCGCTGCGGAAAAACCACGTTCTTTGATGAGGGTGACAGGAAGGCCTTGGTAACTCTCTGGGATGACGACGTCCCCTTCGATCAATTCGTTGGCAGCTGAAACGATGTAACGATCGGTGGCTAACTCGAATTTGAGTTTGTTCAAAGTCGGTGTCAAAGAACCTTCGGTGGAAAGATTCAAAGAATCCTCCGAAGAGGAAAGAGGTTCTGATACAACACTAGAGGACTCGCTCACGCCAGGATAAGGTTCTGTCTTAGTCCAATCTTCGTTGTCGATGGCGCCTAGGGGAAAATAGAAGCAAGAAGAAAGCGACAAAGTGGCTAAGGCGCCAATTAAAGCAGGAATTGCACGGGTTTTCATATTGTTTCCCTTTCTTAAATCACCGATACATCGCCATCCGAGCAATGGATGGTTTCGACGAAGGATTCGCCGAGCCAATTCTCGGAACGATCGATTTGGTTCCACTCGCTCATCGTGCCTTCGTAGTTTAGGGCGGTTAGATTGTCGCAAAACCGGAACGCGTCGTCCTCAATGCTCTTAAGCCCTCTGTTGATAGTGAGCGACTCAAGAAGCTTGCACGATGAGAAAGCGCCTTTGCCAATCGACACGATAGTGCTAGGCAAAGACAATGAGGCGATATCCGTGCATTCGAAGCAATACGGAGAGATGGAAGTCAGTGTTTCGTTGAGGTTTACTTCCGCTAGGTTATCACAACCGGCGAAAGCCCCTTCCCCCATGACGGCTACGTTGCTGCCTAAAGTCACGGTCTTGAGATTGTCGTTTCCGCGAAAAGCCGTATCACCTATCTTGATTATGTTATCCGGAATGACGAGACTTTCGCCGATGTAAGCGCAACTAGAATATGCCATATCTCCGATATAGGACACCGTGTCGGGGATATAGAATGGGCTCTTGGCGCTAGGGAAACAAAGGACTTCGTTTTGGGCCTTGTCATAAAGGACCCCGTTGATGGACGAATAGGTCTCGTTTTCTACGTCGACGCCGATATGCTCGAAAAGGCTGTTGTTCATGAAAGCGCCATAGCCGATGTAGTCGACGCTTTTCGGGATATAGACCATGGTTATGCTCGTTGAGCTATATGCGCAGTCCCCAATATGGGTAAGCCCTTCTGGGAGAACGAGGGCGTTGCTAATGCCCGTGCATCCGTTGAAAGCGTTATCGCCGATATGTTGGACGTTCTTTCCAAAACTTAGGAACTTGGTATAGGAGCATTCGAGGAAGGCGCCTTTTCCGATCGTGATGGTGCTATCTGGGATGGAGATCATTTCGATGCCACGGCTATATGCGAAGGCATAGTCTCCGATGATCGTTAAACCATTTCCAAAAGACACTTCGCGAAGGCCATAACAATCCCCAAAGGCCCATTCACCGATCTCGACGATGGTGTCTGGGAGACGGATGGACGACACATATGAGTGCGAGAAAGCCTTTTCCTTCACCCGTGTGACAGGAAGGCCGTTATAGGTCCTAGGGACGATGACTTCCCCGGTGATCGTCTTATTGAAGTTACCGGTCACGCTATAGGATTGTTCGTCTTCATTAAGAACGAACGAGATATTCCCTTTCGCTTCTTCGGGGCTACTAAGGGATGAGGATTCTTTCGCGCTCGAAAGAGAATCTGACTCGTTATCGATGGTGCAAGAAGCCAATGAAAAAACGAACAAAGCGGTGATCAATGCGGGAATTGCTCGGGTTTTCATGTTTTTTCTCTTCTTTTGCTACACTGTTTCATCGCCATCTGAGCAATGGATGGTTTTGAGGCGGGAGCCATTTTTCCAATCTGCGGTTTTACTGATTTGACGCCACTCGTATTTCGTGCCTTCGTAATCGATGGCGGTAAGCTCATCGCAACGATAGAACGTATTATCGCCGATGCTCTTGAGGCCTCTTTTGATCCTGAGCGATCCAAGATGCTGATCATCTTTGAAAGCAAGGGCGCCGATCGATTCGACGCTGCTTGGCAAAGATATGGACCTGATGCCAGAGCACTCGCTGAAGCAACTGTCAGGGATGGCTTTGAGGCCTTCGTTAAGCGTTACTTCCTCTAGATCGTTGCATTCGGAGAAAGCCCCTGCCCATATGGTAATGACATTGCTGCCTAGGGTCAACGTCTTGAGATCGTAGTTTCCGGCAAAAGCGAGCTCGCCGATCCTGATGACGCTTTCAGGGATGGCTAGATTCTCGAGGAAATAAGAGCATTTGTAATAGGAGGCATCCCCGATATCGGAAACGCCATCGAGAATCGAGACCGGGCTCTTCGCGCTAGGGAAACAGAGGACTTCGTTTTGGGCTTTGTCATAGAGGACCCCGCCGATTGAGGCATAATTCTCATTCTCGGTATCGACACTGATATGCTCAAGCAAGTGGTTATCGGAGAAAGCGCCAATTCCGATATAGGTGACGCTCATAGGGATATAGGCCATTCTTATCCCCGTGAAAGCGAAAGCCCAGTGTCCAACGTAAGTAAGCCCCTCTGGGAGTATGGCGGCATTGACGATGCCCCTGCAGTCATAGAAGGCGCCATCGCCGATGTATTTGACGTTCTTCCCAAGGGTCGGGAAGGAGGCATAGCAGCTCGCGAAAGCGTAGTTCCCGATGGTGACGGTGCTATCCGGGATGATGATCTCCTCGATGTCTCTGCAGTCGCCGAAAGCGCTGTCCCCGATGGTCGTAACCCCTTTGCCCAAAGACACTTCCGTGAGATCGTAACACTCCGCGAAAGCGGATTCCTCGATCTCGACGATGCTGTCTGGGAGGGTGATAGACTTTATCTTCGTGAGTCTGAAGCCTTCTTTCTTGACGCGGGTTACAGGAAGGCCGTTATGGGTGCTAGGTACGACGATATCCCCTTTGGACCCACTCAAGCCAGCGGCCACGCTATAGGACTCACCGTTCTCATCGAGGATGAATCTCATCTCCCCTTTCGCTTCTTGGCTATTAAGGGACGAGGATTCGCTGACGTTAGAAAGATCCTCTGACTTGCCCCATTCCCCGGGATCGAAATCGATGGCGCATGAGGAAAAAGAAAGAACGAATAACGCGCTGATTAGTGTCGGAATTGCACGGGTTTTCATAAGTTTCCTCCTTCCTTCAGTTAGTGCTATTAAGGGAGATGTCTCCGTCGGTGCAGGACACGGTCCTCAAAGTGCCTTTGTCATACCAGTATCCGCCTTTTGTCACGCTCTCCCAATCCTCCATCGTTCCTAGATAGGTGATGCTCACTAAGGATGAATCGTTGCTGAACGCATTATATCCGATTGAGGATATGCTTTTCCCCATCGTGACGTTGCTAAGGGAGGTGCATTTGCTTAGCGCGTAATCCCCTATCGTCAATGGGGCATCTGGGAAAGAGACGGTAAGAAGGCTCTCGCACTGAAGGAAAGCGTTCTTGGAAATGGTTCTGATGCTCGACGGGAGAGAGATTACCTCAAGGGCTGAGCAGTTCTCGAAGGCCGAATTCTGGATGAGGGAGACGGTACTGCCGAAATTGACGGTCTTGAGGCTATCGCACTCATAGAAGGCGTATTCGCCGATGGCGAGGACGCTACTAGGTATCCTAATAACCTCCATATCGGCCCTGGCGTAGGCGCCGTTCCCGATGAAAAGGGTTCCATCAGGAACGTAAACCGAACCTTTGCCGCTTGGGAAAGAGATGAGGGTCGTTCCCTCCTCGTCAAAGAGGACGCCTTCTTTGACCGAGAGATTCTTTATCGAATGCGCCCTGACTTCGAAACTCTCTAGCGAGGTGCATCTTGCGAAAGCGCCAGCGTTGATCTGATAGAGTTCGGATGGGAGCGAAACGCTCTTAAGGGAGGTGCAGTTATCGAAAGCGAAACTGCCGATTCTCGTCATGTCATCAGGGATGGTGAGCGATAAAAGGCTAGAGCAGCCTCTGAAGGCATAGGCGCTGATAAAGGTAAGACCTTCGCTGAGTTTTAGCGAAGAGAGATCCTTGCAGCCCTCAAAAGCGCTTTGCCCGATGATCCTGACGGAACTTGGAACGTCGGCTTTCTTGAGGGAGCGGCATTCATAGAAGGCCTTTTCGCTTATCGTCGCAAGCGAAGAGCTAAGGCGCACTTCGGCAAGGCTATGGCAATGCTCGAAAGCCGATTCCCCTATCCAGACTATGCTGTCAGGAAGGGAGATCGATGTTATGAGGCTGTTATTGAATCCTCTGTCCGCCACTCCCCTGACAGGCAGGCCTTTGTAAGTGCTTGGGATGACGATATCGCCTTCGAGCTTGTACTTCCCGGCGGATACCTCGTAGGACGTGCCTTCGCTATTGAGCTTGAATCTGAGGTTATTCTCACCTTGGGACATAGAGAAAGATCCGCTTCCAGAAGGCGTCTCACCGGAGATGTTGCAAGAAGCAAGCGACAAGGCGAATAGAGCGGCGATTAGTGAAGGAATTGCATGTTTTTTCATAATTCTTACCTCACTTATTCCTCAACGAAATAACCTGGTTCAATCGTTCCGTTTGAGCACTGGACTTCCTGGAATGGGCACTCAATCTTCCAATACCCGCCCTTAGCGACATGACCCCACTCATCTATCGTTCCTTCGAAGATGAGGGTCTTAAGGGAACGGCAGTATTCGAAAGCGCGGTTCCCGATCGAGGTCACGTTCTTACTTAAGGTAACGGACTTTAGGTAAGAGCAATAGGAGAAAAGTCCGTCAGGGACAGAGGTAAAACGTTCCGGAAGGACGAAACTCTTGATTTGTGTATACGAGAGGGCACTAGCGCCAAGCGAGATGACGCTCTCTGGGATTTCGAAAGCGTCGAGTTCGTGGCAAGAGCTGAAAGCTCCCCTTCCGATCGTCTTGACGTTTTTCCCGAAATTGATTGTTCTGAGGGAGGAGGGGCTGAAGGCGCAGTCGCCGATTGAGACCACGCTGTCAGGGATGTCGATGCTGCTCTTTTGTATTCCGGAATATGAATACTCCCCTAAATGGGTGACCCCCTCAGGGATTTCGATAACGTATTTCCCTGCTGGATAGCAAACGACCTTTTTCTTGCCTTTGTCATAAAGAACGCCGCCCTCCGAAGAATAGTTAACGTTATCTGATTCGACCTGGAAGCGTTCTAAGGAGGTGCACGTCGAGAAGGCCCCAGCGCCGACCGATTCGACGCTATAAGGGATGCTCACGAATGTAAGTTGATCGCAGTCTGAGAAAGCGAAGCTGCCGATGCTCGTTAAGCTTTCAGGGAAGTATAGTTCCCTGATATCGGTCAAAGAGAAAGCGTCCGTGCCGATCGCATTGAGACTTTCGCCAAAGGTCACCTCTTTAAGGGCATAACAGGCCCTGAAAGCCTCATCGCCGATGATATGGACATAATCGGGGATATCGACCGCAAGAAGATTCTGACAGCGGCGGAAAGCCTCTTTGTCGATGACGGTAAGGCCACTGCCTAAACGGACCTCTTTAAGAGAGGCGCAATCAATGAAAGCAGCCTGCTCGATGATGGTGATGGTGTCTGGAAGATAGAGGGACGTGATTCCTGAGCAGCCAGCGAAGCCATTATCTCCCACGACGGTGACAGGCAAGCCTTGGTAGGCGCTTGGAATGACGACCTCCCCTTTCGTTACGTCCTGGCTTTTCGCATGAACGGCGTAGGATCTGCCGTTAGGCGCCAACACGAACTCAAGCTTATCAAGAGTTGGGTCTGGCTCGCTGACGGAGGACGAAGAAAAAGAAGATTCTTCGGTAGAGGTTGCTGAAGGGCTATTAGACGGCCCGATATGGATATTGCAAGAAGCAAGCGATAAAGCGAATAATGCACCGATTAATGTGCGTTTTGCAGAGTTTTTCATAAATGCCATCCCCTTTCTGATGAACATTTGCAATGTAATGATAGATAATTTCACTTTCTTTGAAAAGTGATCTGAGGTCTCTCTATTGATATGACAACTACGTTGAGCAAAACCGCTCAAATATATTCCGTGACCGATAGCGACACATGGCCATCGGTGCAGTTGATCGTGCGTACGGAGCTTCCTTTGAATGCACTTTCGTACTTACGGACATTGGCCCATTGATTCATGGTTCCATTGTAATTGAACGTCCCTAGTTTATTGCATCCTCTGAAAGCGTTGCCGTAGAGGTAAGCCGCACCGCTTCCGAGAGTGAATTCCTCTAAAGAGGTGCAACCAGAGAAGGCGGAGGTGCCGATCTTTGCGATGGAGTCAGGCGTGATGACGCTCCTAAGGGATCTAGAGCCAGAGAAAGCCTCGGAGCCGATCTCAATAAGAACATCGCTCTTCATGGTCAATGTTTTCAAGGACTCGCAGCCATAAAAGGAATTCTGATCGAGGACGGTGACGTTTTGGCCGATGGTCACTTCCTTTAGGAAAGGACAGCTTCTGAAGGCGCTCTCCCCTACCTTCGTAACGGTATCGGGGATGACGAAGTATGTGAGTTTCTTATTCGCATAGAAAGCGTAATCGCCGATGGTTGTAACGGTACCTGGGATGGTCAATCTCTTTTTGTTCTCCGGGCAACGGAGCAGTTCGGTTTGATCTTTGTTATAAAGCACATCATGAAGAGAGCAGTAATGAGGGTTATCAGGACTCACTAAGAACCACTCCATGGAACTGCAGCCAATGAAGGCTCTTGTCGAAATCGAGGAAACGGTCTCAGAGATAGTGAAGCTGATCAAAGAGGTGCAATTCGCGAAGGCGAGTTCTCTGATGGCCTTGAGGCCGGAATTGGTGGTTACGTTTCTAAGAGAACGGCAGGAATCGAATGTGCCCTTTTCGATGTTCTTAACGCTTCCTGGGATTTCAAGCTCAGTTAAGTTAGCGCAGTTCTGAAAGGCGTATTCTCCAATGGTCTCCACGCCTTTTCCAAGAACGAGCTGAGTGAGGGAAGAGCCACTAAAAGCGTAGTCCGCTATTCTTGTGACGCTATCCGGGATGACGAACGTGGATGGCATATTACGGGTGAGTTCGAATGCGCTTTCGCCGATCGTCCTTAACGAATCCGGCAAGCCTCTGAAGTTCACTAGATTGCATTCGTAGTAAGAATGATCGCGAAGGGTAAGAAGAGTTTGTGGAAGCGCCATCTCGCGCACTTTGCCTTTAGGGCAACGGATCAGTTCGGTCTGGTCTTTGTTGAAAAGCATTCCGCTGTCGGAAGAGTAATTTGGGTTATCCGGGGAGACGTCGATCCTTGTCAAACGGTTACTGCAGTCTTCGAATGCCTTATCCCCTATATGTGTTATGGTTTTCGGTATATAGACGCTGGTAGGACCAAAAGAGGATTCGCAGCAAAAACCATTCTTGGCGATCCTGGTTACCGGAATGCCGTTATAAGACTCTGGGATGACTACGCCGAGTAAGTAGGACGACTTGCATGCATCCTCGCTAAGCGCCACATCATAAGCCTTTGTCTTATCATTGAGGGTGAATTCAAAATATTCCGGGGTTGGCTTAGGATCGGAAATGCGGACTCCTGAAGAAGAAGCCGTCCCGTCTATAGAAGAGGATTCCTCTAAGGAAGATCCGCTAGTCGACGATGCTAGGGATTCGGTAGAAGAGCCGCTCGTGGACGGGACGGCCTCACAAGAAGAGAATGGCAATACGAAAAGAAGACCAAGGAGTGTCGTTAATGTCGATTTTTTCATAGATGCCATCCTCCTTTTTGCCAGATGTTTTCTTCATATTATTGAGGACTTCGAAAAAGGAAAGAATTATTTGCATTTTTTGCTTTTTATTTTCAAAACGTATGCATTTAAAGCAAAAAAGAGGGGTTTTGCAGGGATTTTTGCAAAAACCTATCTCTTTATTCGGTTTATAACGCTTTCGACTATATATGGATCGTCAAATCTGTGCACTAAGAAGGTTTTTCTCCCCAGGTGGTTTAAGGATGAGCCGACTGAATATGCTTTTTGACCATCAATAAAGATAAAGCGGTCATGAACGGAGTCATTCTTAATGACGTTCAGCTCATGATACTGCTTCTGAAACTCTGCAATATCGTCTCTAGATAACTTTGTTTTGTTTGAACAGAATATGTCGATAACCGTACCTGCGCTTGCGCCCTTAAGAAACTTGAAAGCTTCCCTATCGAAATAAGGATCGATGATGACAATGTTTTTCTTAGCACCGTCGATTAAGGACGAAATGAATTCGTATGCGTCATAAAACTGCCCTTCAAAGAATAGCCTTTCCTTAACGGGCTCTAAGAACATTTTTTCTTTGATTTCCCCTACTTCGCTCTTTAACTCTTTTATGTCGTTTTCAAGATTTAGGTAATTGTCTTTTGAAACGATAATCCTATTGTTATCAAGAACATAACCCTTCAATAAGTATTGTTTGAGAACACTGTTTGCCCACTTTCTAAACAAAACTCCTCTTTTTGATTTGACCCTATATCCAACGGAAATGATGATGTCTAAACTATAAAAAGGAACTGGTTTGTCGGAATTTGCAATGTGCAAAAAATGCACGTTGCTTTTTTCATCCAATTCACTCTCCTGGAAAATCTTTTTTATGTGCTTCGAAATAACGCTTCTATCTCTATCGAATAGCAAGGCCATTTGTTCTTTAGAAAGCCAAACGGTGTCTTCATCAGGAGACACTTCAACATCCAATTCAAATCCGTTGTCCTTAAATCTAATTAGTTCATAAGAATCCATAAAACGCCCCCTCTTTTCACCTTAATCTTAGCATGCCTAAAACGAGCCGGAGACGGCAAAAGATGTTATTCTTGACACGATGTGTCAATAGTTGTGTTTTAAACTAATGAATTCGTTATAAAATTTTTTTGAGTCCGGAAGAAAAAAGAGGATGCCGAGGTCATCGGCACCGTCCGGAGGTAACTCTCTTGGAGGGAGAATGAGATACTCAGATTCCTGAATACAAAAGCTAAGCTTTTATTTTGTTTCTTCGGTGATTTGGGAAGCTTTTTTATTCTTCAAATAAACAATCAAGTACCAGATAAGGACGACGGTGAAGGAAACGGACTGGGCAATCGTGATTCTTATTGTCATGAGATGGTCAGCCTCTTCGCTTGAGACGACATGAAGGATATTGACGATGGTATTGTTGACGAAATGGTCACCCATGGCCATATAGAGGTTTCCGGTGAGTTTGCCGATCAAAGCGAACTTGAAGCCCACTAAAGCGGATGTTCCGATTAGCATGGCCGTATTGGCGATATAGCCTCCAAGGCTCATCTCACCGTCGATATAGCTTCTTAATGGGGACATGATGTGCCAGACGCCGAATAAGGCAGAAGCGATGATTCCTGCGATAACGAATTTGTAATGGTCTCCGAGCATCTTCTGGAATAAGCCTCTAAAGACCCCTTCTTCCATAAGGACGTTGATGACGTTGCCAACGATGCAGATTAGGAAGAAGACCAAGTCGGTTCTCTTTCCAAGATTTCCATTTACCGAATAAGCGGAGACATATAGCTCTAAGGACTGGAACTCTCCGCTTCCTACGAGAATAAGGATCTCCACTCCATAGGCGATGACGAAGATGCCAAGGCCAAAGGCTAAGCCTTTAAGGATATCTAAGAAGGCTTTGCCCGTCTTGAAACCGATGTCTTTGAATTTGTATCCGAATAGGAAGAGAGCCCCTACCATGATTCCGATTCCGATTAGCTTATGGATGAAAGCCTCTCCGAAGAAGGTCTGATCCGTTCTGATGATGAAGTACTCAAAGAAACGGAAAGCGAAGCAAAGGAAATAGATGGCAAAGACCGCGAGTAAGGTTTTTGTTTTGGTGTTAAGCAGTTCGGTACGTTTCATAACTCGGCTATTATAAGCAAGAAGCCGAAGGATAAGCCAGCGATTTGGTCGGATTTCCCTAATAATATGTGGGTAATGGTAAAAAAGGAAAGCATTGTGTGAAAAATCTGCTTTTTATTTTCTAAAAGGAGGCAAAAGGCGAAAAAACACGGAAAAACCGCATGAATCAATGCTTTATTTAGAAGTTACATCTTCCCAAGTTGATACGTCAGGGCAATAGATTGGCAACTTATTCGTGTCGTATCTGAAATCATAGGCAAAGAATTTTGATTCGACATCGAAAGGACTATAGGCTTCGCTAGGGAAAGATAGAAGAATATGCGATTCCGTAAGAAGTCCGGTTTCTGAATTCGCAAAGCCGAAAACCATTAGAGAAAGATCGTGATTATTAGTGCCGGTATCGGTGTCTCCATCAATGCTGAAATAATCCTTATAATACTCATCCTCATATTTCACATTGGTGTATTTGTAGCCACTGAATCTTGTAAGTTCGAAATAATCCGTCTCTCCACCTTCGTTGGAATTCGGTCTTAGATATGTGTCAATATTCATGGCCATATCGAAATAATGACGGAAAGACTTATAAGTGCTCTCATACGCTTCTTTTCCGTGCATATAGGAAGTCTTCTCTTCCTTTTCCGACGTGCCCTCTTTGTAATAGGTTCTTTTCGCGGAGATCATCTCACCGTTATCGTCGATGAATGACCAAGTTTCGGAAAACGTTTCGTAAGGACCACCGTATCTCTTTTCTAGGTACCTTTTTTCAATGACACGACTGGTTGTCCCATTGATTTCTTCGGTGTAATCGGAATAACCGCCGGTATCGCTCCAAACCACAGTGAGGTTATCGTGCTCAAAAGTCTTCCTAAACGTGTCTTTGAGGACAGCCTTCATCTCTTCAAAGCCTTCCACATCGATTCTTTCCATTTTCTTTTCACAAGAAGTTAGAGAAAGAGCAAGAACAGAGAGAAGACTCACTAGCATCAATTTACCTTTTTTCATGATTAGCCCCTTATTGTTGCGTTAATGTTATAGAGAAAATGAAAAAATAAGGCAATACCCCTTAAGGGGAAGACCCTTTTATAGTCGAGAGTTCACTTGTCTCTTCAATTCAAGTTGAAAACAAAATGAGAGGGTTTTGTTAGGGATTTTTAAAAAGCCTCCCTTTTAGGAAGGCTAGGTGGTTTGGTATATTTGGCCGACGTCTCTCGAAACATCGCCGGATATATGATTAGAAACCAATGGTTGTTTTCTAAATAAACCGATTAACCAAGGTAATATCTCCATCGGTGCAGTGCACAACGACTGACTCTGGACCAGGTTCAAATGGACTGAATAATTGTCCTGGACACAATTCTCTCCACTGATTAATCGTTCCCCCGTAGTTAATCGTCGTCAAAGAGGCACACCCACTGAAACCGGCATCAAAGGAGGTCACGGTACTTGGAATGGTGATGGATTCCAGGCTCGAACAATAATAGAAAGCGCTCGAACCGACGGTAGTCACACCGCTTGGAAGGATAATCGAAACCAAGGAGGAACGGTAGAAAGCGTCTTCACCAATGGTAGTTACGCTGTTTGGTAGGGTGATTGACGTTTTGGCTCTCGGGCAGCTGATAATCTCTGTCAAACCCTTGTTGAATAAGACTCCATCAGAAGAGGCATAGTTAGGGTTGTCAGGAGAGACGTTGATCGATTCCAAAGAAACGAAACCATTGAAGTCTTCGGCACAAAGAGAAGCGACATCGATTGCCACATCGACTGATGTGCTTTCTTCGTCGCTACCATTTAAATACAGATGGATGTTAAGTCCACACATTGGGATGTTGTACCCATCAAAACCATGCTCGATGCTGAGCCACTGCTCAAGAGTGCCTTCAAATCTTTCTATATTTGTACAACGAGCGAAAGCATTTTTATCAACCGTCGTGTTAGGGTTGAGGATTTTTACGTTCTTCAAAGATCCGCACTCAACAAACGATTCCGGTAAATCTGTGATACTGGATGGAATAACAACGGTTTCTAGATTCGAACATTTAGAGAAAGAGCCTCTCGCAATTGAAACAACCCCTTCTGGGATGATTATCGATGTTATGGAGGACTTGTAGAAAGAAGGGGAAGTGATGGTAGTCACAGTGCTCGGGAATGTGAACGATGTTTTGGCGCTTGGGCAGCAGATAATCTTTGTCATGCCCTTGTCAAAGAGGGCGCCATCTGATGATGAATAGTTAGGGTTGTCAGGAGAGACACTAATCGACTCCAAAGAAGAACAATCTGCGAATAAACTGGATGGGAGAGATATAACACTAGCTGGTATTGAAACAGAAACCAGGTTTTCAAGATATTCAAAGCGACATAGTTCATATATGTATTTACAGCCGTCAGGAACGCTAAAAGATGTAACACTATCGTCCCCAGAAAATGTTACTAGGAATTTATAAGGGTTTTGCGCGCTTCCGATATAATAAGCGCTGCTGGATTCGTCGATCTCAAAAAGCAATAGCGACTCTAACAATTGGAACATTTCAAAATCGAGGTGTTCAACGCTGTCTTTAATCTTTAACCTATTAGCCTCGCTAAGCTGAGGAACGACAACGAATGCTATTTCAGTTTCATCATTCCTGTAGAGGACGCTGTTTTCGAAAGTTACAAAAGGATTTCCATCTTCCACGACAATATCAGCTATCTCATCTATCGTAGAGCCGCTCGTATATTGATTCTCGCCACCTAGGTTATGATGGAAAACAAAGCCTGCCTCATCTAGCGCTGCCATGAAAAATAGATCAATGTCGCAATGTTCTCCAATGATTAATGTGATGTTACGAAGACTGTAAACCTCTTGTGGAACTGCATTAACAACAAACGTTGCATACGGAAACCAAGTAACGCCTCTTCCACTGTCCGCGTCTAATGTTTCTTCGGTTTTTAAAGAAACGATATCAAGATAGATAGTTTCTAAACTGGTACAGTTTGCAAATGCCGCCGTACCAACATATTTGATATTCTGAGGTATTTCAGCGTTAGTCAGAAACGCACACCCTTCAAATGCATAATCACCGATAAATTCATATGAATCCGGGATATTAACGCTAGTGATATTCACACAGTCTTGGAAAGATGGAGGTGTTAGGCTGGTGTATTCCTCATCGACTGTGAAATCGGCTATTCCAGGCGCCGTTCCAATCCCCTTGACTGGTAAGCCTTTGTGTTCCGATGGGAGAACAACATTACCATCATTGCCAGAAATGGCCTTATTCGCTGCAAAGACAGAATATCCGGTTCCGTCGTTCAAAAGTATATAACCGAAATCACCTTCAAACTCGGCCAACGCTGGTATTGTGGAGGTTATTCTATGCCCACACACTGTGCAGTCAGCGTGTTTTGAACCCGTTCCACCGATGGTGGCTTCATTATCGATTACCCATTCATCATAGGTATGTTCGGCTTCGTCAGCCTTCAAAGCGGTTTCGTAACCAGCATCTACACAGGCGTGCCAATGTTTTTCACCATCGCTCGACCATTCTGTAGAGTAGTTATGAGTCAATTTGGTTACGATGTCACCACGCTTCTCTCTCCCGCAGATTGAGCAAGTATAGATGGTATAACCATCAGCCTCATAAGTCGGTGGCACGACTGTTCCTGCGACATAATTGTGTGGTCCTTCTTCGCTTCTAACGTCGTGGCCGCATGTTGCGTTATGCCAATGATTGTTCTCGTCTCCGTCCCAACCGGTTTCAAAAGTGTGTTCATGAACTGGGACGCTCGAAGAAGATTCGGAAGCTTCGCTACTAGAAGCCGAAGATGACGAGCTGCTTGGGGCAGATGAACTATTAGGAGCTGAAGAACTGCTTGATTCGCTCTTATTTGATGAAATTGAAAGGCTCGAAGAGGCTGATGCGCTAGCAATAGAGCTATCAGAGGAAGCGACACTGTTAGAAGATTCCCCTCTAGTATCTGAAACGCTAGATATGGTTTCGCTAGTTCCTTCGCTGGAAGTAGCGCTCTCGCTGTTCTCAGTAACGAACGAACATGACGACATGATAAGCGAAACGAAAACGGCTGGTATCAAAAGGCGGCTGTTTTTTGAGCTCATAATTCTTGCCCTCTATCTTTTTTTGTTTCTATAAATCCTATGTTAGAGATAGAAAAAGCGGTAAGCAAGGCAATTAGTTTTTTTCGCCACATTTGTCGGCCTTTAAAAAAGCCTTCCTTTGAAGAGAGGCCGTTACTCGTTGGTTGTTACAAAGCCGTTTTGTTTTCCCAAGAGGAGATGTCTGGGAGCTCGATCTTCTCGTTCTCGCCATAAGACATCTCGAACTCGAACACTTTCCAAAGTTCATCAAATGGGCTATAAGCCTCACTAGGGAAAGTGAAATGGATGATGGCGTTCTTGACTAATTCCGTTTCTGGATGGATATAGCCATGCAAAGAGAACTCGATATCTCCATTATCGTTATGCCAGGCTGCAAAGTCATAAAAATCATCCATGTACCTGTAATAATTGGAATGGTTATAAATCTCGCCTTTATACACCATATCTGTGGAATAGTCCGTCTCCCCTCCTTCTTTCGAATTCGGTTTTAGATAAGAATCGAAATTCTCGGCCATGAAGAAATATTTGTAATAGGTCTTATATGTCTCACCATAGGCTTTGGAACCAACCTTATAGGACATCTCTTCCTTTGCTTCCAGGTTTTCATCGAAATAGGTCTTGGTCGCGGAGATCATCTCACCCTTCTCATCGATGAAGGACCAGGTTTCTCTAAAAGTTATGTATTCGTCGGAATACCCTTTCTTTCTTTCCTCCAAAAGATAGTTGGTGGTTCCTTTGATTCTCTCGGTGATCTTGCTTTTCGAACTATAGTTGGTCTCCCAACTAACGGTGATGTCATCTTGAACAAAAGTCTTGTTGAATGTCTTTTCGTAGAGGAGAATCATTTCTTCAAGTCCATGAACTTCTATGTGATTTGGCTTCTTTTGGCACGAAGCCAAAGAGAAAGAGAGAACGGAGAGTAGACTCACAAGCATCAATTTATTCTTTTTCATGATTAGCCCCTTAGATTCCGTTAATGTTATAGGAAAAATGAAAAAATAAGGCAATACCCCACACTTTTATAATCGAGAGTTTACTTGTCTCTTCAATTTAAGCTGAAGACGAACGAGAGGGGTTTTGCGTGTGATTTTCATCAAAAAAAGCGGTGTTTTGGACCGCTTTACTCTTGTGCTTGGATTTCTTCTGCCTTTGGCTTTTTTAAACAGGCAAAGATTGATGGAAGGCAAAGGGCCGAGGCCAAGAAGGATAAGAGGCATACGGTAAGGTATCCACCGCCTAAATGGAACTCCACTCCATCACTCCAACCGCCAGAGGTGAAGTAAGACCAATCCCTTGGAACGAAGGTGATGGCGATCGCAGCACCGAAGATTAGGGCCATGGAGATGATGTTAAGAATGCCAGAGAAACGGATCACAGGCTTATCGTTTTTGAAGAGTGGAAGAGCGGCTCCGATACCAAGCATGATGGAAGACATGCTAAGGAAGATAAAGGACACGAGCGCAGCGGCACTAGGCTCATCTCTCACGAGATAGGTGCGGGATCCGAGAAGAGAGTCGTAAGACGATTTCGTCGAAGCGTAGACATACATGACATCCTGACCATAGAAGTTCCCTGTGCTGCCAGTTGATGGATTACGGTAATAAACCGCGCAGGTCGTAAGCATTAGGATGAGACATAACGAGATGATGAGGCATGGTATGATGCCAGCGCTTTTAAGATACTTTTTCATAGTTGATACTCCTCTAGACAACTTGCTAGATTATAAAACTTGTTTTATTAATCTAAAAGAAAAAGCCAATACGATTTCGTACTGGCCTTTTTTGCTTTCCGTCAGAATATCCTGATTTTGTCTTCTTCTAATTGTTTCTTGAAAAAATCATCCATCTTTGAGCCGATGAAAACGATATCCACATCTTTTCCTAGGGCTTTCGAAAGCTCATCCTCCAAAAAGCCTTGATCGATGAATGATTTGATATCGCCGGCCTCACAATAGATGTCAAAGTCACTATTGCTCTTCGCTTCCCCTCTCGCATAGCTTCCAAAGAGATACACCTCATGAATGTCGTGCTTTGACAAAACGGGTGAAACGCGTTCCTTGATCTGTTTGATGGTCAAGACGCTTGGATTGATGTCAGAGTCTATCAGGGAATGGATGTATTGATTCATGCTTGGGACTTCTAAAAGCTTCTCAATCACTTTCTCGTCATCCTTCCTTATACGAAAGGAAAACTGCCTGTAATTCTTTTTGTTGTAACTGTCGATGTATTCTTTCTGATTGAAAGCCATTTTGTTCTCCTCGCAACCATATGATAGCATATGTGAAACAAAAAGTCTTCAGCGATTCTTTTATCCGATTGAATTCGGTCATTTAAGGCCCGTAGAAATCTGTCGTTTATTAATCTATTTTCCTCAGAAGGAATTCAATGATTTCCTTGTTTTCATTTTTAATGACGCTGAACATTTTCTTTCCTGCGTAATTCAAGGACGCCCCAAGTTGATAGCATTCCTGACCATCAAGGATTAAGTATCGATCGTGATTGTTATCTAAATACTTAATGGCGATTTTGCCATATTGCGTTTCGAATCTATCGATCTCATCCGCTTCAAGCTTGGAGAAATGGCTGATACAAAGCTTTAGACTCAC